>Ga0193707_1000116_pt1 | contig 21701 bp, 18 predicted proteins | sample U3c2metaG_FD_143043 | JGI IMG/M metagenome (GOLD analysis project Ga0193707, IMG submission 143043) | Soil microbial communities from a riparian zone of the East river system, Colorado, United States - U3c2 | ecosystem: Environmental > Terrestrial > Soil > Riparian zone | place: USA: East River... | reverse complement strand
ATGGGGCCATCGCTCGAAGGCGGCCGCGCTGATTTTCTCGGTTACGAACTGCCAATGCTGGCCGGATTAATTCTTTGCGTGTTTTGTCAAAAGTTTAAGAATCTCAGTCTGCGTTACCTGGCAATCTACGGGGTCGGAACCTTGTTTGCCTATAGTTACGTCAAATACAAGACGCCCTGGTGCATCATCAGTTTCGGATGGCCGTTCCTGTTTATATTTGGCGCGGCGGTTCTGCTGGTTCGTCCAAAACAGCCGAAGCGCAAATCCCTCTTGGCACGGCTATTTACCCCAACGGTTCGCAAGGTATATGTCGCGACAGGCGTGCTTTTGTGCATTTCGCTCGGCTCATGCATTTGGCTAAACTACTTCCGCTGCAGCTCGCCCGATGAGCCTTATGCGTACGTCCAGACCTACAACGACATTTTTAAATTAACCAAACCGCTTCTTACATTGGCAAAACGGAATCCGGCCAACTATCACCTGACTGGCCACCTCATTCGAACCAGCACTTATCCGCTTCCATGGATGCTCGGAGACTTCGATCGAGTCGGCTACTACGAAGGAGGGAACATGCCAGCGAACCTCGACGGTGACTTTCTCCTCGTGCAGCAAGACAAAATCAAACAGGTCGAATCGAAGTTGAAAGGAACGTATTACACCGACACGGTTACCGTTCGTAACTATCAAGATCCGTCGAAGGTTTACTTCAAGGCCGAGGTCTTCAAAGAAATTTTTCCTAGCAGAGCGCCGGAGTTTGTCGGGAAAGGACCGGCTAAATAACAGCTTATTTCGATGAAGTTGCTTTCGGCAGGTCTAACCTTTGTCAATTTGTCGGTTGTTTGCGGCGTCCTTCTGGGAATAGCCGGCCACGGCCTGAATGCGTTGAGCGCGGCTCTCGCGCTGGTATGCGGTGTTGCCTTTGCTGTCGCCGCTTGGTTGGGAACGTCTGACCCCGATAAACGAATCCGCTCTGAGCCAGGGCCTTCCAAGAGTACGTGGCGTTATGGAAAAATCTGGTTCTGGCTGGTGGCCGCGGTTTTCGCTCTGTTTGCAGTGCGATCTTTTTGCTGGCTGCTGTATATCGACGGCAGCGAACTGAAAATTCAATCGCCTAATAACCTCGGTGATCTTTCCCTCCACATCGCCATGATCAGGAATTTCGCGAGTGGCGTTCGGATGTGGCCGGACAGCCCGATCTATGCCTTTAGCAAACTAAGGTATCCGGCTGGGATCGATTTGTTCAACGCTTTGCTTTGCCTCGTTCACGTCGATCTGATCCGCGGACTGGTTTGGACTGGATTGCTTGGCTCGCTCGCAACGTTTTATGCGTTTTTCCGATGGGGCGGTACCTTTGGTGTGGCAGGTTTTTTGTTCAACGGCGGAATAGCTGGCTTCCAGATTTTGAAGACCCTGAAGTTTTTGGACTATCAGGGGGGCAACAAAATCGCCTGGAAAAGCATTCCGCTATCCATGTTCGTGACGCAGCGCGGATGGATTTACGCAATCCCGGCGGCGCTGGTTCTGCTGTGGCATTGGCGTGAAAAATACTTTCGTGAAACTCCCATAGCCCCTGCTCGGGACTTGCCAGCACTAGAGGTCTCCTCCGCTGAAGCGGTTGCGAAGGCTGAGGCGAAAACGAATGCCCCGAAAGCCCAGCCTGCAGTTGCGGACGATGATGCCGGTTCACCCACCGCCGTCAACACCCACGGCAAGAGGAAGGGCCCTCTACCTTTTTGGGTCGAACTCTCCCTTTACGCGTCAATGCCACTTTTTCACGTGCATACCTTTATCGCCCTGACGATCGTGCTGCTTGTTGCGCTGCTGCTCGACCGGGTAGCGTGGCCCAAAATTCTCAATGAGGCGCCTATACGCAAACACGTCATTGCGCTATTTAGTGCCGCTTTAATTCCCGCGACGTTTTTCGTTTGGCTGGTTACCGACCAGTTCCATGCGAAATCAATGGTGAAATGGCACCCAGGCTGGGTGCAAGATTCAGCGGACTTCGGCGCTCCCTTCTTTCGGATGGGTGGCGCTGCGAATTTTGGATCTGCCACGGGGTTCGGCTCACTGTTGCAAAAAACATGGAACGGCGTGATCGCACCGTTTTTTCAGTTCTGGCTGACGAACTTTGGCTTATGGATTCTGCTTGCGCTGGCATTGGTAGCGCTCTGTGGCTGGCGCGCTTGGAAGGCTGGGTGGCGTTGGGGTAAAAAACCTCCAGCGGACATTGTATTCGTGCTGTCTGCGGTTGTGATCTTCGGGATTGGATATTTCGTTCAAACCGCGCCGTGGGACTGGGACAATCTCAAACTGATGGTGTGGGGTTACTTTCTGATTCTTCCATTTTTGTGGAGCGATTTGATTGGGCGTTGGGCTTTTCCGGAACGAGCAGTCACGTGCATTGCACTCTTCGCTTCCGGTTTTGTCACATTACTCGGCGGGTTGGCTGCCGGGCATCCAGGCTTTGGACTCATTGAGCGCGCAAGACTCGATGCGATTGGCAACGCGGTCCGGCCTTTGCCGGTTGAGGCTCGCTTTGCAGCTTACCCGACCTATAACCATCCGCTCTTGCTCCAAGGCCGCAAAGTTGTTCTGGGGTATCCCGGCCACCTGTGGACGGAAGGATTCGACTACGACAATCCCAATAGACAGCTGACTGCCTTAATGCGTGGCGCGCCGAACTGGCGCGAAGCCGCTAAGGCTCTGGGCGTGCGCTACATTTTCTGGGGTCGTGACGAGACCGCAAATTATCAGGGCAGCAGTCGTCCCTGGGAAACAACGGCGCGTCCTATAGCATCGGGCGACTGGGGCGCAATCTACGACCTGGCCCCCGAATCGCCTTCCCGTTAGGCTCCTAAGGCGCGAGCCGCGTTTCGTTACTCGAAGGTTGTCTTTTGGAGGCGGCGATCTTCCGGCGCACTCGAAATGGATGCGCAAGGAAAACAAAATAGATCGCGTTGACAAGATCGGCGAAACTGCACGCAGGACTCGTTAGGCGCTGCGGGCCACTGCGCAAGGCTGCGAAAACATTCTCGACTGTCAGTGCGGAGGGCATTGGGATGCTGGTATAATGGCGCCCAAAAGCGTGGAGCCGATGCGCGTCGGAGGTGGCGATCAATGGTTTGCCAAAACGCGACGCCACTCTTTTCGCACGGCGATTTGGATTGAAGAGACCTACATGAAAATGACAGAACTCGATCGCGTCGAAGCAATCTATCTCTTGAAATAATCGCGATCCGATCGAGCCCCCAACCATGTAAAACGGGTGCGGCGCAATTGTAAAAATTGAGTCCCCGCGTCGCTCCCGCAGGCGCCGTAGATCGTCAAAGCTTTTCAGCTCCGCCATTTCCGCGGCGCTGACGTTTAGAACGATGACGTCCGCGCCCTGCAACCGCATCTCCGCGGCAGAGATAAGCAGAATACCCATGGCCGCTGCATCGGCGAACACTTCCTGTCGATTAAAGACCGCATCGTGCAAGGTGATCGCAAGGACGCGAAAGCCAAGTGTGCGCGCGCGTTCAAGCAATTGATGCGCGGAGTAATCCACTGCGTCCTTGGGATCGTCCAGCGTATGAATGTGCAGGTCGAGTTTGATCCATTCTTCGTTCTCACTTGTGCTCATGCTCCTGCTCGCTTCAGAAACCTAACCACTGATCAGTTGATTTCACGCAGGGATGCCGACGTTCGTAAATTATGCTGGTTCGCTTCGATTACGATCATGAGTAACAGTAAGAGCGAGTTGCCAACAAGCGCAGATGAAGGAAGATTTTTGGCGCATTCCAAATTCAAAAGCTCGGGTGGTGGAATGGCAGACACGTACGTTTGAGGGGCGTATGCCGAAAGGCATGCGGGTTCAAGTCCCGCCCCGAGCACCAAATCCCGGATCAATTTGTTCGTTCGCCAGCGAATTGTTCGACCTGGCTTCTATCGCTTACAGATTCCGTTCGCTTTTCTAAGAAATCGCGGGCCATCGCAGCAAGGAACGTTTTGCCTGTTAAATTCCAAAGATCGACAAGAAACCACCGGATCGCGTACTCGCGATTTCCAAGGTCAGGCATTTGGCTCTTAACAACCATGCCCTGAGGCGTCCCATCGCGAATGGCTGCTACGACTTTTCGAGCGAGCTGAATGCGGACGATCAGATGCAAATACTCGCGATGTGTCAGGGCCGGCCAGGAACCGTCGCGAATGAACGCGCCGACGGCCTTTTCTATCGCAGGCTTCGCCAATCCTTGATCGACTCGAAGGGACGCGATGCTTTTTTCATCAGCAACGCGCGCGTGGCCGATGTGTTTAGCAACGCACATATCAAAGTAAACATTCTGCGCGGCCAAACGATTGTCCCACGCTTCTAGTAGCGGTTCCTCGGACGGCCGATGAGGCACGCGAGGCGGTGGTTCTATTACGCTAACTGACTGATACCACTGCTGCCATTCTTCGAGCGTGTGCATTTGGGAATAATCTCGAGTTGTCTAACGAGGCCCTGGCAAAAGCGAAATCATGGGAATTGGGTTTTTATCGAAGAGGGCGGCGTAAGGCGAGCAAAAAACTCACCGATTCTCGAACCAGGCCTTTTACGCGTGGATCGGGTTCTCCGGAGAGGTTGGCAGATTATGCTCGCCGAAGGCACAGGTATCCGGCGGCAAAGCCGCGCGCGATTTGCCAACGCGTTGAGCCGCCTTCGCATCGCTACCGCGTGCCGAGGGACAAGGTCTTCCAACTAATTAGAACTTTCCGGGTTGTTTCGGTTCCGATACTCTCCGCTGCAATATGGACTCGCTTTATCTTGTCGGCATCGCAGTGCTGGCGCTGTTCGCGCTCGTGCTGGCGGTTGTTCTTTTCAACTTTTTCGGTCTCTGGCTCCGGGCACGGATCGCAAATGCGCCGGTGAGCCTGGGTAAGATGGTTGGAATGCGGCTGCGGAAAGTGCCGGTTGGTTTGATTGTGGACAATCGCATCACGGCAGTGAAAGCGGGTCTGGATGTTCGGAGTGATCCCTTGGAAGCCCACTACCTGGCAGGCGGCGATGTGGGCCATGTTGTCCTCGCCCTGATTGCCGCTGATAAGGCAGGCATTACGCTCGATTTCAACCGTGCCTGCGCCATCGACCTTGCTACAAAGGGAACTGGCAAGACGGTGTTAGAGGCAGTGCGCACCAGTATTAATCCAAAGGTAATTGACGCTCCTAATCCTGCGATGGGTCGCGGAACGATCGACGGTGTCGCCCAGGACGGTATCGGTGTGAAAGTAAAGGCGCGTGTCACGGTGCGCTCGCATCTCGACCGGTTCGTCGGTGGCGCGACTGAAGAAACGATCATCGCCCGAGTCGGAGAAGGTATCGTGAGCGCGATTGGTTCAGCCCATTCCTACAAGGAAGTGCTGGAAAATCCCGATCGCATCTCAAAAACAGTCTTGGCAAAGGGCCTCGATAGCAACACCGCGTTTGAAATTCTATCGATCGATATTGCCGACGTGGATGTCGGCGATAACATCGGCGCGAAATTGCAGACCGAGCAAGCCGAGGCTGACAAGCGCGTTGCGCAAGCGAAAGCCGAAGTGCGCCGGGCCGCCGCTGTCGCTGTCGAGCAGGAAATGCGCGCAAAGACGCAGGAGATGCGGGCCAAAGTCGTGGAAGCCGAGGCGCTGGTTCCCCAGGCGATGGCAGACGCATTTCGCTCGGGTAATCTTGGCGTAATGGATTACGTCCGGATGAAAAACGTGCAGGCGGATACGTCGATGCGCGAATCAATTGCAGGCGGCGAAAAGCCGCGGACTGAGGGGACATGATTCGTTGAAGCGTTTCTCGGACTGCCTGCGAATTCCGCTTTAACGCTGTAATACTTTTAACGAAGATGTAATCATGATTGCCGCTAATTTCGATAATCTGCTTTTCCTCTTGCTTGTCGCGGTCGCTGTCTTGTTCCAGTTCCTGGCGAAGATAGCGGCCAAAACAGGCAAAGATCAGACAAAGCGAACAGCGACACCGATTCCAAAAACGCCTACCCCAATGCGGCGCCCGCCGACGGAGTCAGACGAAGACCGGATTCGCAAATTATTGGAAGCCCTTGGCCAACCTCCAACCTCAAGACCACCGCCGCCCGTGGTGCCTCGGACAGATATTCCACCCCGCCCCGTTGCACCGGTGCAGCCGCCGATTTCACCGCTTTCACAAGTAAGACGAGAGAAGTCGCGCAAGCGCGAGATAATCGCGAAAGAAATTCCTCCGCCGCCGACTGTAAGGGAGAAAATGGTTCCACCCGCCTTCGAAGTTCAGGAAGGACAGTTGCCGAGTGCGCCGTCGCCGATCTTCAAAGCACCCGCGGAAACTTACGCGGGAGTAACGCCGATAATTGCTAAAGCGGAAGGACCAAGAGCAGACGTCGCCACGCTGCTCGCATCGACGTCCGGTTTGCGCGGCGCAATTATTCTTCGCGAAATTCTCGGGCCACCGCGCGGTTTGCGAACGCTCGAATTTATCGGAACTTAGCCCGCGCGGGCTCGGAAGCCCGACTCACGGGCGGGACGCCTGTGTTACAACGCCGGCGTGGCGGAATTGGCAGACGCGCTGGACTCAAAATCCAGTGATCGCAAGATCGTGTGGGTTCGAGCCCCTCCGCCGGCAGACCGTCTGCGCTATGCATCTCGCTCCCGGGAGACTTTGCATTCGCGGCGAAGGCAAGCCACTGCAACGCGCCGTGTATAATCACCGTTTATTGCTTGTATAGAACGCAGAGAACCACAATGTTCTCTCGTGGACGGGAACGTTGGCGAGCAGGGCGGATATGGACCGCGTGAGTTCATAACCACTCGCTGGAGCGTGATCTTTTCCGCGGCCAACGGCGAAGAGCAAAAGGCGCGCGGGGCGCTGGCCGAGCTTTGCCGGACTTATTGGCGGCCCATTTTCTCGTTTGTCCGCGCACGCGGCTATTCGATTGAGGACGCACAGGACCTCACCCAGGATTTTTTTGTCACAATACTTGAGCATAATTGGTTGCAGCAGGCCGATCGCAACCGCGGGCGGTTTCGTTCGCTCTTGCTGAGATCGCTGCAAAATTTTCTCATCAATGCCGCGGAGAAAACTCATGCTCACAAACGTGGCGGCGGCGTGGAATTTATTTCCTGGGATGATTGGATGGCGGAAGCGCCGTCGCAATTATCCATCCCGATTCAGGGACTCGATTCGTTGCCGCCGGAGCGCATCTTCGATCTCACGTGGGCGACGACGGTTGTGGAACACGCGTTTCAACGGCTGCGGGAAGAATGCGAGAGCAAAGGCAAGCTGTGGCTTTTCCAAGCACTAAGCTCCCGTCTTACAGACGAACGCGATGAACTGTCATATGCTAAGCTATCCGGGGAACTGGGAATGGCAGAAACGGCCGTGAAAAAACAGCTGCACAACATGCGTCAGCGTTACCGCAGTCTGCTGCGCGATGAAGTCTCGCAAACCGTCGAGGATCCTGCCGACGTGGATGATGAAATCCGTTACCTGTGTGCGTCTCTCGCAACAGGAACCGAGCAATTGCGATGACAGATTCAGATCCACGCCCCGATCCGCTTCCGAGCGTCACCAAAGGGCACGCAAAATGCGAGAAGTGCGGAACAATCATGCGACTCGACACCGGAGTTTGTGTGAGCTGCCTGCTGCGCCAGGGATTGAAAACTGGTGGCGAGGTATCTAATGCAGTTTATGAAACCGTCCTCCACGAGTTGGACGCACGCGACAAGCCCTGGCAGCTGGGAAATTACGAAATTCTCGGGCAGATCGGTTGCGGCGGTATGGGCGTGATCTATCGCGCCAGGCAACGACATTCCCGGCGCATCGTCGCGGTAAAGCGCGTCCTTAGTTATCGCGCTGATTCACATGGAGCGCTTGAGCGATTCCGACGAGAAGCACAGGCGGTGGCCAGTCTGGATCACCCGAACATTCTTCCCATTTATGAAGTGAGCGAAAGCGAGGACGGCCTGCCGTTTTTCAGCATGAAGTTCGCGGAGAAGGGAAGTTTGCGCGAGAACGTTGTTTCTCTCCGCGATAAACCGCGGAAGTGTGTGCAGCTGATGGCAAAGGTCGTGCGCGCGGTCGATTACGCCCACAGCCGTGGAGTTCTCCATCGTGATCTCAAACCGGGAAACATTCTACTCGACGATCGCGGCGAGCCACTCGTGAGCGATTTCGGTTTGGCAAAATTACTGGATGCGAACAACGACCTTACAAGGTCGCTGACTACATTCGGAACAGCGGGTTTTATTGCCCCCGAGCAGGCCGGTGGCGCAGCCGCAGATTTCACGGCGGCTGCCGATGTTTACAGTCTCGGCGCAGTTCTGTTCAACTTGCTTGCCGGACGTCCACCATTCCTGGGTTCCAATCCGGTTTCTGTGATTCGCCAAGCGTCTGAAACGCAGGCGCCAAAACTGCGCTCGCTGGCACCATTGCTCGATCGGGATTCGGAGACGATTTGCGCACGCTGTCTCGAACGTAGTCCAAAAGCACGTTACCAGTCCGCCGGAGACCTCGCAGCCGATCTGGAACGCTGGCTCGACGGCCGTCCAATCGTCGCTCGTCCGGTGTCACCTCCGACGCGGATCTGGCGCTGGTCGCGTCGTAACCCGAAACTGGTTGGAGCAGCGACTACCGGTCTCCTTTTAGGCGCGGCTGCGGTTTGGTTGTTTCGCGGCGAACTCGCCCACGAACAACCTGGTAGTGGCGTATACGACCATTATCTACAGGGACTTTTCACCGATGTAACTTATCCGACAGCAGTGAGCAGCATTGGCATTAGCGGGCCCGTACAAAATCCATCTAATCCATTCACGGCTCCGGATCACACATCTCAGGAAGGTTTCGACCTGCGCCCCGCGGACACTCGAGTGACCTCCGCGCCTCCAGAGACGGGAGTCACTACCAATCTGCGTGATCGCGGATCGGAAGTCGCTCTGCGAACAAACAAAATTACAGCGGACGTGACCGCTGCGCCTCCAGGAAGAGCAGTCACTACCAGTGTCCGTTATCGCGAATCGGAAGCCGGTGTGCGGAACAAAATTACAGCGGAGAGTCCAGCGTCCGTTCAGGGGTTTGTCAAAGATGCAAAAGGCGAACCGATTAAAGGCGCAGGCGTTCGGATCGAATCGCGAGACGGCAAACAGGTGTTCGGCACCGTTACGACCGATCCAAAGGGCCGCTATATTTCACAGGGACTGCAACCGGGCGTTTACCGGATGACATTGCTTGTGAATGGCGCAGTCAAGGCATCGATTATGAACACGCAGATCAAGGCGAATCAACCGACGCAGCTGAAGGTCGATCTCAAGCCAACGTCCCAAGCAGGTAACACATCAAAGAGCGGAAAGCACATGGTATGGGTGCCAGGTCGTACCGGGAGCCACATCGGCGGTAATTGGGTCGAAGTCGAGGACAACGGAAAGGCGCATTCCCGTTTCAACGTTCACACAGTCACCGCTCGTAATTGGTAATTTTGAAAACGGCAACGACCAAGCGACGACCGACATCAATGGTCGTACCTGGGACATCGCTTTAAGAAAGCGCTTCTAATCTATAGCCACGCGCCATGGACCGTGTAGCCGCGCCTCACCGAGGCGCGGCTACGGCAACAGTCCACTCGCGGAAACTTCGCTTTTTCCTCGTTCAGCAAATATTCGGGAACCTGGCCTATTATTTCCTGTAGTAATTATTGTAACGCTATACCTCTATGTTTATTAAATCACTTCGGATCGGGTTGATTGGGTTTGTTCTTTCTGTCGCAACCGCCTGGGCTGGACCATCAGTTATTCAAGGCGTGGTGAAGGACGCAAAAGGGCAAGCGATAAAGGGTGCAGATGTTCGAATTGCGTCGAAAGATGACAAACAGCAGTTCAACACCGTCAAGACCGATGCAAAAGGTCGCTACATTTCAGAGGGCCTGCCCGTCGGCGTTTACCGGATGACGCTGGTCGTGAATGGCGCAGTGAAAGCATCCATCACGAATACGAAAACCAAGCCGGACCAAATCACGCAGTTGAATTTTGACCTCAAACCAGTTCCAGCGGCACAGGCCAGCGCAGGCCAGAAGAAGGGAAAGCACATGGTCTGGGTTCCGCCGGCTACAGGAAGCCATATTGGCGGCAGCTGGGTCGAAGTTGACGATAGCGCGAAGTCCGCGCCTGGCACTTTGAACGTGGAGCGCGCCAGCGCTGAGCAATTGCAACGGCAGGCCCGCGGCGCGGACAACACGAATTCGGGAGGGCATTGAGGCCTCGCGACCAAAGGTTCTGACCATTGGGTCGAAGCCGGAAACGAAGCGGCTGCATCGCCTGCTCTTTGGAATTTGTCAGCTGTTTGATAATCAATAGAACGGCCTGAAGGCAGGCCGTCTCCACGCCCCAGTTGTTGATTATCGAAACATGCCCATGGAGCCGGGCCGCCCTCGGCACACGATTTTCAACCTTTCGTGGGCGTCGCCGCAAATAATCCCCGCACGGATTCGCGCGAAAGCACAACGATCGTAAACACGCCCAGAATTGTTCCAAAGGGAATGAACAGGCATTCGATACAAGCCATCACGAGGACGAACGAATAGCGTTTGCGGAGCGCGAGCGATCGCCCAGTCATTAGAATACAAATTGCCATCGCTATCCCGATTAAGAACAACACCGAGCCAAGCACAGCAAAAATCCAGCCAAGAAATTCAGGCGGCAAATCCTCGCCTGGTTTCGCTGTGCCATGCCGCGCGGCGAATATGAAGATGGCGCCAACCGTTGTGTAAAGTAGCGGGAAAAAAGAGAAGACCGCGGCAAGGCCAGCGACAACGTAATGAAAGATCGCAAGCAGTTGTAGATGTTCTCTATCCTGGCTCATTGGCAACTACCGACCACGACCGCAAAAATCGCGTAATTCCTGATTCATAATCCGTAATTCGAGATTGGAAATTCGGACGCGTTATACCAGATCACCATATAACCACTTTGTGAATCACGGGTCACGAAGGGATGTACCCCTCCTCGCCGTGCTGATTGATATCGAGACCTTGGCGCTCGATTTCTGGTGCGATGCGCAGGCCAATCAGACCCCTGACGATTGCGCCGATAATTGCACTGCCCACCACAGCGAATACAATCGTGATTCCGATTGCCTTTAATTGCTCGAGCCAGAGCGTGTGCCCCACAATTCTCGCAAGACCATTTCGGGTAGCAGGATTAGCCGGTCCGGCAACGCTCAATAAAAGATTTGGATTCACACTGGCAGTCGCGAGGAGGCCTGTGAGGAACGCGCCGAGTGTTCCACCCACTGCGTGGACACCAAAGGTATCCAGCGCGTCATCATAGCCCAGCCAGGATTTCAATTTGGTGCAGGCGAAAAACGGGACGATTCCCGCGGCAACTCCGATAATCACAGCGCCACTCGGCGCCACATATCCGCAAGCCGGCGTGATTACCACGAGCCCCCCCACCGCGCCCGAACAAAATCCGAGGACGCTCGGTTTCCCGCGCAGTGCGTATTCAAGCATCGCCCAGGTGAATGAAGCCACCGCCGTGGCAAGCGTCGTACTCATGAACGCGTTCGCGGCGATTCCGTCCGGTGCGAGAGCGCTTCCCGCGTTGAAACCGTACCAGCCCACCCAAAGCAAACCGGTTCCTACCATGCAAAGCACCATGCTATGCGGCGCCATGATTTCTTTTCTAAACCCGAGCCGGTGCCCAAGAAGAATGCACAAGACCAGCGCTGACCAACCCGAGCTCATGTGAACGACTGTTCCGCCGGCAAAATCGATGGCGGTGATTTTAGCGTCGGCGTTCCAAACTCCGTTCATCCACCCATCGATTCCCCAGACCATGTGCGCGATCGGAAAATAGACCACAAACATCCAGACTCCGACGAAGACAAGCACGGCCGCGAACTTCATCCGCTCAGCTACTGCGCCGATGATTAATGCCGGTGTGATGATTGCGAACATCAGTTGATACATCGCAAAGACATTCTGCGAGACCCAGTACGAATAGTCACCGTTAGGTCGACCATCCACACCGTGGAGAAAAGCAAACTTCAATCCTCCAATGAAAGGTGAGCCACGAGAAAAAACGAGGGAATAGCCGACAAGCCACCAGAGGATCGTCACCAACCCCGCAATCCCGAGACACTGCGCCAGGACCGAAAGGACGTTCTTTGCGCGGACGAGACCACCGTAAAAAAGCGCGAGTCCTGGCAGCGTCATAAAAAGCACCAGCGCAGCACAGGTCATCATCCAGGCATTGCTCGCAGGGCCAGGACCGGAAACGTTTGATGCAACAGGTGTGTTCGCCGAATCAGCGCCGCGCGCCGAATTATTCAAGTAGGCTTCCAAGTCAGCAACGCGTTGCTCCAGAGACGGTGAAGCAGAAGGCGGCGACGTTTGCGCATGCAGCGGAGGAGAAAACGCAATGACCGCTGTGAGCAAAAAGAGCCGCATCATTACGCGCTCTCGTTATAGGCGCACTGATTTGTTGCGGCAAGGAAAATGCCGATGTGCGGCTTTCACTGACTTACTTTGCTGCGCGCCCAGGTCGCCTCTCCTTCGCAAGGGAGAGGGACGGTGAGGATTCAATTCAAAAACAACTGCGTCCGGCAGATTCGTGAATTGGCGCGTGCAGTCCAAAACCCCTCACCTGTGTCCTCTCCCCTTGGATGAAGGAGAGAGGCGAACAGACCGGATGTAGCGCGGGGATGTTCACGCAAGCGCGTTCGATATGCTGCTATCAAATTATTTCACAGAAAGGAAAACTCCGCCGAGCGGCTGGACAGACCAGGTTAAGGCGCTCGACGGAGTTCCTCCTCAGCCTCTAGATAGTCAACGCTCAGCTTGTGTGCTTCAAGCATTCGTCGTTGTGAGATCCCCGGCTGCGCTTCGGATTACGCACCAGTGAAAGTACGGCGGCGCGAACACCGTGTCGGTTGATTGCGTTGCATCGTCATCCTCATCGTCATCGTCCTCGTCCCCATCCTCTTCATCGGCATCTGTTTCAGGCGCGACCGAGGGTAAGTCATTTTGCTGCAACTTTTCATAACGCTCGCGAACATCGGCAGGCATTTTATCCTGATCCTCCTTGGTCTCGACAGGTCCGCTAAAGAGCAGTTTTCCCTGGGTGTCTTTCGCGGTGAGTATTTTTTTTCCATCCACATTTTCCAGCTTCATCTCACCTTTGTCGTCCGAGAAAACGATTTGTGCTTGGCCGAGGTCGATCCTTGTAGCTTTGAGTGTGCCGTTGTCTTTACTCAAAATGCTAATTTCCCGAGCGGCGCGACGGGCGTCTTCCCGTGCACGTCTTGCCGCCTCATGAGCTTTCATCACCGCTCCACGGATTACGCCGCGTTGTGCCCCAAGTTGCTCTTGCAACTGTTCTTTCAAACCTTGCATCTGCTCGCCGACGTCACCCGTCTCATCAAAATCCCAGTGCGATTCGTGTTTGTCTCCTGGCGCCCAGGAATGACGCTGCGGTCTTTCTTTTTTTGTGAGCTTGACGGTGACCTTCTGCTCCTGTCCCTTGCGCAAGATCGTGAGCGTCACGCCCGCGCCGTCAGAGAAGGTCTGCAGGAGCTTCCGCAATTGGCTCGGTTCGATCAGAATCTGCTCGTTGAGCATTTTGAGAATATCGTTCTGTTGAATGCCCGCAGCCGCTGCGGGACTGTCGGGCACAACGTACTCGACGACTAAGCCCAGTCCTTTGGACAGGCCGAGTTGTTCGCTTACTACAGTTGGCACCTGCGAGGTTTCTACGCCGAGAACTATCACCGGAACTTTGGGCGCTTTTTCATGGCCACCCGGCGATGGGGGATGCGGCTGGCCAGGCGGTTGCGGCGGCGCGGGTGGTGTTTGGGCAAATCCTGCGATCGGGAAGAAGGCAACGGTTGCGATGATAGTGATGAGTTTAATTTTCATGGTTGTTTTGTTAAATCATTGGCCGGAAACGGGAATGAGGACGACTTCCTCGCTGGGGTAAGAGACGCGAAGCGATGCGCCCGTAGAGGCATTACGCCATTGCCACGTCTGCTGTGTTTGATAACGAAGGCGCCTCAACGGTTGCTCCGAGCCATCAGCGAAATGCAAGCCCTCGTCGCGAGTATTATAGACGACCTGCGTCGCGCCAGAGGAAACGAATTTGTTGGAGGACATCGATCCAGCGATACCGCTTCTTCCAGAAAAGGAAGGCAGGACCGGTTTTGTCGGAGACGGTGGTGAAACTTGCGCGATTTCTGTGTTTTGGTTTTGCGTTTGATCGATGTTGATCCGCGCGATCAACAGAACGACCGCCGCAGCCGCTGCTGTGAGGCCAATACCAAATCTGTAGGGCGCTTCTCTGAAGCGCCAAAACCAGTTGGCTATTGGCCTGGCGCCTGATACCGGCGCCCTGCAATTTTCGGCCATCGCTCCCTCAATGCGTTCAAAAAGGACGGGCGAAGGCCGCGCCGGTCGCAACGCTTTCAAGTCCTTCTCGAGCTCGGAGAAATCGTTCATTGGGGTTGCAGGCTTTTCTTCAGGTGGGCAAGGGCATATCGATATCGCGACGCGGCGGTATTCTGAGAAATGCCGAGTGCGCCGGCGATCTCGCTAAAGGTGAGTTCGTTCCAGATTTTCAAGACGAGCACCTCGCGTTGATCGTGTGGCAAACAGCTGACTGCAGCAGCAAGCGCCGATTCCGCCTCATCTGCCCATTCAAACTGCGGCTCGATGGTTGGATCGGTCTCGGCAACAGCAGTGGCCTCGCGTCGGACACGGCGTTTGTCGCGACGGATAAAATCGAGAGCGATGGAACGCACAGTGGCGTAAAGCAGCGCGCGGTTGTTAATCTTGTGGTTTCGCCGCCAAAACTTGACGAAAGCTTCCTGGACAATGTCTTCGGCATCAGCTGCTGATCGCGTCCATTGCCGGGCGAAAAGAAGCAAGCCGGGTCCGATTTCTGAAAAGCAACTCTTCCAATTCTCATGGCTGGCAATATTGTCCATGACCTTTTCACGGTCTTTATTTCCAAGACGCCGCCAACCAATGAATTTGTCTATGTGATCGAGATTTTTCTCGTTAATCGCTTCGCTGAACGATGTCTCGACTTCCCTCGGCATGACAAATCACTTTTTCGGCACCGATCGCAGAATCAAATCGCCCAGCCAATCAGGGTTCGCGACCCCTTGGCGATAGGCTCTCAGTGCTTCGACCGAAGAATTCACACGCAGATTGCTGTAAGATCCATCGGTGTTTTGCCAGCGCTCGTGCCAGTAAACTGCGGCTTTGATGCGCGGAAAACGCGTGCGAAACAGCTTAAGTCCCTGCGTTATCCACTCGGCCTTGCCAACGCCACCGTGCTCAGCCGAGTGTGGAAATTCGCCGGTTGCCCATTCGGCAATCATGATCGGTTTATGCGGATCGAGCCTGGAGATTTCCTCGTAGGGCCAGTTTACCAATGAAGGAATATCCGGGTTTGGTTCGTCCTTATACTGCTGCCCGTAAACGCTCAAGCCCAGCCAATCAACGTAATCGGACCCCGGATAGTAGGCGGGCGCGCAATTCCAGGTTTCGTACGGATAGGGATAATTATTCGTGTGAAACATCCATTTGATATTTGAAGCGCCGCGCGCACGCACTCGATCCACGATGTAGCGAAATGCTTTGCGAAATGTTTCCGGGCCTTTCCAATTGTTCTGATCTTTATCCCATTGCGCGCCGCCGTAGTACGCGCCCGACCACGGGAACCAGGTGCCATTCATTTCGACGCCGAACACGACAATCATCGGATGGCCAAAACTCCGCGCAGCGTCCGCCCACATGTCGATGTACGCGTCCCATCTGCCGGCAAGAATCTCGGTCAAACTGAACTTGTCCGGCCCGTGATCTTCCTCATAGGGCCTGTCCCAGGGCGACCAAAACACAAGCGGCAGCGAACCGTGCCGCCAAATGACATCGAGATTGTCCACGGGAAAATTTTGTTCTCCCCAGTAACTGGACGACGCAATGATGGCCTGATGTTTACCCACCATCTGCTCAAAATCCTCAATTGTCTCGAGAGTAACGTCGTCTTCGGCGTCGCCAAAATCCATGAACGCTCCAGTGTATGCGCCATGTTCAGGAATCACCACCTCGACCGGGCCGTTCGGATCGACTTGCACAGCAGTGACGCGCTGACGGCACCCAATTGGCACCAAACTCAATCCAACCAGAACTACGACGAATCCCAAACCTGAATCAATACGCATTGGAACTCGCTAGTTTCCCCGCAAAAACCAGCGTGTCCAAGAGCGTTGAGTTCTCGCTCGCGTGTTGGAGCGCGGCGGCGGCGCTCCGCCATTTTTCATGGCAACGATAGAAAGCTGGGAATACCCTTACTCGCTATCGCACTCCGCGTTCCGGGAATTTCCTTGACTCGAAAACCCATATTTTGAGAACAGAACCGGGGGAGATCAAATCAACAACATGCAGATAAAATCTCTTACCTTTCTGAGCCTGTCGTTCATCTCACTCGCATTAGCCGACGATTTTAAAACACTCGCTGGAAAAGAATACAAGAACGCCACGGTGAGCCGAATCGAACCTGACGGCCTCGTGCTAACCAGTAAGACCGGCATCTCCAAGGTCTATTTCACCGAACTTCCTAAGGACGTTCAGGAGCGCTTTGGTTTTGATCCCCAGAAAGCAGGCAATTACTCAGCACAGCAAAGTGCAGGATTCGAGCAGGTCCGAAAACAGCAGGAAGAAACATCCCGACAGAAAGCGGAGGCATCGCAAAAGGAAAATCAATCTCGGGCACAACAAGCAAGTCGGCAGAACGAGCTTCGAACGCTTCAAAGCCGGTACGAAGAGCTTCAGAGACAAGAAGACAACTTGCTTCTCCAAATCGGAGAAGCGAAGAAGCCCGGACCCGCGTACTGGGGCGGTACGAAAAACAAAACGCTACGCCACTACCCGAACCCGCAAGCATCCCAGCTACCATTGCTCCAGAGCCATCTGAAGGACACTCGCCACGAAAAAGACCAGGTCAGGAAGCAATTGGAGAAAGCGCACCGGTAGCAAAAAAAGCGACCCGAGGACGCCGTGCGGACTCCTAAGGCTGTCGCGAAATGAGATAGACGACTTAATGAATTTCGCACGGAGTGCTTTGGGAGTGCGACGCGTCCTCGCGTCGCTTTTTTCTCTAGCTATAGGCGTTGTCCACCCGGCGTTACAGGCACAGGCGCGTGCCGATGAGAAGCCCTTTGAGGTGTCTGCCGTTGTCCTTGCGAATCGCCCCGTAAACCAGTGTGTTCCCACTCAAGCATTAGGCGCTGGCGTTGATGGCCACGAACAAGGCGAATGCGCCCGAATGTTTACGGACAAGAACATCGCGGAGATGCGATCAGCCGGATTCGGCCCGCTGACATATCGCCTGCGAACCGAACTTGCCGGCGAAGTCTGGCACTGGAATCCGCGCGGCACCTGGAGCGAGCCAAATCATCAATGCGGCTATTGGATATCAGACGATTCACTCGCCGCTCCGATCAACCTTTCTTACGGCTACCGTTTGCCCCGACGCGGAAACACGATTGATCAGGCGAACGATGATGGCTACTCCCGGCTCGCTGACGGCGACCAGGAATCATTTTGGAAAAGCAATCCGTATCTCGATTCCCACTTCACCGGGGAACCTGGTGATGCGCATCCGCAATGGGTGGTGATGGATCTGGGCGCGACCAAGCCGATAAACTGCATACGGATTCACTGGAGCACGCCGTACGCCCAGCAATACAGAGTGGAGTACTGGAATGGACAGGATCCTATGCATTTGCACACCGATCGGAAAGATGAGTGGCGTCTTTTTCCAAATGGCGAAGCGAACCGCGGATTGGGCGGGGACGAATCTGTTCGACTCTGCGCAAAACCACTGCCGGTTCGCTTTGTGCGCGTCGTAATGAGCCGGAGTTCGCAAACAAACGCGCAAGCTTCGAATGACATTCGTGACCGGCTCGGGTTTGCGATTCGCGAGATTGAACTTGGAAGTACCGACAGCAATAATCAGTTTCGCGATTACATCCGTCATGCGGCTGATCGTAATCAGCAATCAGTGATCTATGTATCGTCGACTGATCCCTGGCATCGAGCCGAGGATATCGATTACAAGACCGAGCAACCGGGACTCGATTTCATCTTGAGCAGCGCGCTTACGAATGGCTTGCCCGTCCTTCTTCCTGTCGGCGTTTTGTACGACACCCCGGAAAACGCAACGGCGGAGATCAACTATCTCCTGCGGCGTAATTATGATTTGGAAGGCATTGAATTAGGCGAAGAACCCGACGGCCAGTGGGCGTCACCGGAAGATTATGCCGCGCTTTACGCGAAAGTTGCTCGCCGGCTTGCTGCGTTGAATCCCCATTTGAAACTGGGAGGACCAAGCCTGCAAAATTTCGACGACCGACTTCTCACATGGCCTGACGCATCAGGCAATCGGTCCTGGATGAATCGATTTCTCAAGTATATCGGCAAAACGAAATGCCCTTTCGATTTTTTCTCCTTCGAATTTTATCCGTTCGACAACATCTGTGCCGATGCGGCGCCGCAGTTGTTGGAAACTCCAAGGCGGCTCGGCGCGATGATAACGAGCTTGCGAACCGACGGCGTCCCTACGGCAATTCCATGGCTAATGACAGAATATGGCTATTCGGTTTTTGCAGGACGTCATGAGGTGGATATCGAAGGCGCGCTCTTCGACGCGGATACGGTTGGAACGTTTCTGACTCTTGGAGGCTCCAAACCCTACCTATACGGATACGAGCCAAACTTTCTCCAGGACGAGCTCAACTGTTCCTGGGGGAATCTCATGATGCTTCAGCTAAATGCAAACGGCGACCAATTGACCCGGCTGTCCGCCTACCATGCCGCCCAACTCATCACAAAGGAATGGATGCAGCCAATAAATGAAACACACGAGATCTTTCCAGTGACCATAACACAGAGGAAGCCGACCTTATCACATGCTGTCAGCCTCTATGCGGTACGGCGACCGGATAAACAGTGGGCGCTGCTGGCAATTAACAAACATCCAAATCGCACTGCGCGACTGAGTGTACGGTTCACCTCCTCTAAAACACAACGACAAGTAAGCTTTGCAGGCGAAGTGGCAGTTATCCAGTTCTCCCGAGATCAGTATCTCTGGCACGATGAGGGACCAAACGGCCACCCGATTCGAAGTCTTCCGCCCGCGAGTTTTATACAAAAGGCGGCTTCAATCTACGAATTGCCACCGTATTCACTGACTGTCTTACGCGGATCACCTTTAGACTGATTGGTCGGGATCACGCGCGACGTACTTCTCGGCAATCGCCTTAACGAGCGTCATCTGCGCGAGAGGTATCGTCATTCGAACCGGTGCTGCCGAGAGCCGTGCAGCAGTACCGGCTTCCAACTGGTCCATGAACTTGGCCAAACGTGTGTCGCCAGGCACTTCATCCAGGCTGGTCGCGAGTGTCGGAAATACCGAAGCTCGGCAAAAAACAGCCCATTGCGAGCCAAATGCATGAGCGTCACCGCTTGCCTCAAATTGAATCCAGATGCGGTCTTCGCCATGGAACAGTTCGAAATTCTCGAGAGAGAGATTTGAAAAATTCCCGGTTTTCGCAAAGGGTTCCGTAAATTGCGCTCTGGTTCGACCGACAGTGGGAATCACCATTCTCCGAAATTCTTCCTGCCGAATGAGGCCCCTATCGACCATGTCGACAAGTGTGCCGTAAAGTGCATCCACTACAGGTCGATAGCCAAAGTCACCGCTGTCATCGATCGCCATTGTCAGCACGACCAGCCGGGCGCCTGGACGGAGCTCGCAGCTGCGCATGGCAAGAAACCTTCGCCAATCTTCCGCCGCCTGTTCGGCAAACGCACTACACGCAGCCGCGTCATGGCTATACGCAATCTGCACCTGGTCGGGAATCGCACAGGGCACCCGGCTCAGCCACTGAATCGCCCACGCGCTCCATCCCAGGGTCACGCTCGATGCCGGCAGGATCTGCTCGAAGTAAGATCGTCCGACCGCCGCCGCGAATACGGCGGGATCATTCCGAAGATAGCTCTCAGGATAGTTCTCGAGGGTTTTGAAAAGCGCTGTGAAATCGTTGCCGGGCAAGTCGGTATGAAAAACGAAGATCGCTCGCTCGTTGCCGACGCGCTTCCTAAGTGCACTGATTCCCGCGGCCATTGGCACAAGTGAATTGTGTCCTTCGGATGAACCATAGTCCGCAATGACTACGAGTTCCGGCGGCGACGGCAGCGCCACGGCGCGAGCCGCGCGTTCCAGAAGCGCGACAGCAGGCAACGAACCGACCGCCTGCACAGACGAGCTTCGATTGTAAGCCCCCTTTCCCTCCATGGGCGCAGGTGGGAAAAACTTGGATTGCTCACTCATCCTACTCTCCGTGCGATGATGTTACGACATTCAAGATCCTGAGTCGACGAAGCGTGAAATCTAACTGCCAAACGCGTGCCGCGTCCCTACGCTGGTGGCTAACGAATTATGTGAACATGATGCGAAAGCGCAGGCCAGGCTTACAGCCGAACTGCTGCGGTTTGATGAAGTGCTCGACGAAGATGCCTCCATTCGCTTCGATGACGCGCCGTGACGCGATGTTGTCCGGATCAGTGGTGATCTCCACGAATGGCAGGCCGACCGCCTTGGCTTCCGGAAGTATGAGGCGTAGCGCTGACTTTGCATACCCGAGGCGCTGCTTCCATGGCACGACCGCATAGCCGACATGCCCCAGACAATAGGGCGGTAGTGCCGTAGTACCTGGCTGCCACCGCAACCCGATGCTGCCGCAGAATTCACCGTCCCAGAGCCAGCGTCTGAAGCCCGGGAGGCGCTTGGCCGCCGAACCGTCTGGCAGAGTGATGGGAGGACCCTTAGCTTCGCGGTCTTCCATGCTGGCGAGAAACGCCGCTGCATCGGTCTGAATGCGGGAGAGCTCTTCGCGTGTGGCCTCCACACCGCGCTCGTTGTCGGCAGACCACCCACGATCGAGCGCAGCGACGTAGCTCGCAAGGTGTTCGAGGCCTGGACGCACGAGCTGCATACTACGCCTAGCGAGACACAAAATCAGCGATCGCGTGAGCGAGAAATGACGTTCGCATGCTCTCAAAGCCAGGCATTAGGACGGTCCGCGGTTCGCTGCATCGTTTGGTTAGGCGATTTGCCGCCTCCATGCGAAAACACGAGAGACAAGAAAGCCAGAAGCAATGCCCAAGCACAGCAAACCATAAAAGAAAAGTGGGTCACTGGGGACACGAGATAACCGTATCTTGAGCCGCGACGATTTGCCATTCCCCCTTGCGCTTTAGCCACGTGTCAGTCCACACCTGGCATCGCCTTACGTCATTGCCGCCTTCTGCCTTGCGGACGCGGCTTTCTGATCCGTACGCGATGGCAATGGAGTCTCCGAAGAACCGCACCTTAACGTCACCGAGCTGACAATCGCGCCCGAGTACCTTGGGGTCGGTAGCGATAGCTTCTATCTTGTCGTACCGATGACCGTCGGTTGCCGTTCCTTGAAAGTCGTCCGCTATAACGGCCTTCAGGTCTGGCTGGGGGCTACAGCTTGAGCTGGCCCATTTCGCTTCTATAGCGATAATGAATTTGACGGTGGAGTCGTCTGGCGACCCCCATTTGCTGTCCTGGGCAATGCTTGGTTTTGTGAGACAACCAAGAAACGAGATCGTAGCAATGAAGAG
>Ga0193707_1000115_pt1 | contig 21729 bp, 24 predicted proteins | sample U3c2metaG_FD_143043 | JGI IMG/M metagenome (GOLD analysis project Ga0193707, IMG submission 143043) | Soil microbial communities from a riparian zone of the East river system, Colorado, United States - U3c2 | ecosystem: Environmental > Terrestrial > Soil > Riparian zone | place: USA: East River... | reverse complement strand
GCGCCGGACTAGCCGCAGCCGACGCCCGCATGCCCCGGCCCACGGTCAGTTCAAGGTAGGCGTCACGGCGTAGACCACAGCCGCCCGAAGATGAGTCTTCGGGCGACTGCTGGTTGTAAGGACTACTTCTTGACGGTTTTGTTGTATTGGTCGATCTGGGGCTTGATGGAGTCGGCGGCGGCCTTCATGGCCTGGGCCGGGTCGGTGCCGAGGACTGCCTTCTCGATGCCGTCCTCGGAGGCCTTGCGGGCCTGCGGCATGACGCCCAGGATGCAGCCCGATGAAGCGTTGGTGGGCTTGGTGTTGTGCAGCTGGGTGATCGCGGTGGTGAACTGCGGGTACTGCGCCACCCACGCCTTGTCGTCAGGCTGGTCGAGGGCCTTGGAGTTGATCGGGAAGTAGCCGGTGCCGGTGTGCCACGCGGCCTGCTGCTCCGGCGACGACGCGAACTTCACGAACTCCCAGGACGCGCGCTTCTCGGCGTCGGAGTGACCCGGGCCGTCGATCCACAGCGAAGCACCGCCGATGATCGGACCACCACCGCTGTCGGACGCGGTCAGGTGCGGGAACGGCGCCGTGAGTACCGTGAACTTGCCCTTCGCCGCGTCCAGGTATCCCTTCAGCGAACCGGTCGACTCCAGGTGCATCGCGGACGTGCCGGACTTGAACACGGCCTGCGCGTCGTCGGTCTTCTTCCCGGTGTTCGGCATCAGGCCCTGCTTGACCATCTGCTGGTACCAGGTCGCCACCTTGACGCCCTGCTCGTCGGCGAAGTTCACCTTCGAGGCGAGGTCCTTGCGCCCGTTCTCGTTGTCGCAGTACGTCGTCCCGGACTGGGCGATGAGCTGCTCCAGGAACCAGCCGTAGATCGCCGCGTTGAAGCCGTACTGAACGGTCTTGCCGCCCTGCTTGATGGTGAGCTTCTTCGCGTCCGCCATGATCTCGTCGAGGTTCGTCGGCGGCTTGTTCGGGTCGAGGCCGGCCTTCACGAAGGCTTCCTTGTTGATGTACAGCAGCGGCATCGAGGTGTTGAACGGCATCGAGTTCAACGCGCCGTCGATCGAGTAGTAGTTCGCGATGTTCGGCTCGATCGCGTCGAGGGAGTAGCTGTCCTTGTCGGCGAACTTCTGCACCGGCACGGTCTGCTTGGAGTCGATCATGAACCGCGACCCGATGTCGTAGATCTGTACGACGGAGGGCGTGCTGCCCTGCTGCACCGAGGTCTTGTACTTCGTGATCGTCTCGTCGTAGTCGCCCTGATAGACCGCGGTCACCTCGATCTTGCCGGTGTGCGCGGCGTTGAAGGCCTTCACCAGCTTGTCGATGGCCGCGCCGTTGGCGCCCTTCATGCCGTGCCAGAAGGTGATCTTGGTGACCCCGGTCGCCTTGTCCAGGGCGTCCGCACCAGGCACGTCCTGGTTACCCTTGGAGGACCCGGAGTCATTGTCGCTGCCGCCACAGCCGGCCGCCACCAGGGCGAGCACCGCCAGTAGGGAAGCACCGACCGCCGTACGCCGTTGTCGGACGGATCGCATGACAACCACCTTTCTGATTAACGAATCGCGCCCGCGGTCAGCCCGCGGACGATGAAGCGCTGGCCGAGGATCACGATGGCCAGGGTGGGCAGGATGGACAGGGTGACGCCGGCCAGGATCAGTCCTGGGTCGGCCGCCTCCGCGTCGTTGAGCTGGCTGATGCCGATCTGCAGGGTCCGGCGGGACGCCGAGTCGCCGATCAGCAGCGGCCAGAAGAACTGGTTCCAGGCGGCCAGGAACACGTACAGCCCGACCGCCATCAGCGCCGGCTTGTTCAGCGGCAGCAGGATCTGGCGCAGGAACCGCCCGTGCCCGCAGCCGTCGATCGTCGCCGCGTCCCGCAGTTCGGTCGGGAACTGCAGGAACGACTGCCGCAGCAGGAACACCCCGAACGCGTTCGCCAGGAACGGCAGCACCAGCGCGATCATCGTCCCCGCGTACGACGCCGTGAGCCGTTCACCGCCGATCGACCAGCCGGTGATGGTCAGGTAGTTCGGCAGCACGATCGACTCCCACGGCACCATCAGCGTGGCCAGGAACAGGCCGAACAGCACTATGCGTCCCCACATCCGCATGAAGACGAACGCGTACGCCGCCAGCACGCTGGTGACGAGTTGCGACAGGGTGATGACCGAGGTCTGCAGGATCGAGTTCAGGTACTGCCGCCCGATCGGCGTCCCGGACGACGAGGCGCCCTTGTAATTGCCGGTGAAGATCCCGTGTGGGAAGAGGTCCGGCGGGTACGACGAGATCTGCCCGGGCGACATCACCGACCCCGCGATGACGTAGTACACCGGGAAGATGACCGCGATCGCGGCCAGGATCAGGACGACGTACGTGATGAAGCGGCCAACGGTGAGACGTCTCACTTGTAGTGCACCCGCCTCTCGAGCACGCCGAACTGGACCGCCGTACAGAGCAGCAGGATCACGAACAGCACGATCGCCTGGGCCGACGCGGCGCCGAAGTCGCTGGCGTTGTTCGCGAAGGCGGTGTGGTAGATCGAGTAGACCAGCGTCTTGGTCGACTGCTCCGGACCGCCTTCCGGCGTCAGGATCTTGATCTGGCCGAAGCCTTGCAGCGACTGGATCGTCGAGATCACGACCAGGAAGAACATCTGCGGACCGAGCAGCGGGATGGTGATGAACCACGACGCCCGCCAGCCGCCGGCGCCGTCCAGCGTCGCCGCCTCGTTGAGCTCGGCCGGGATCGCGCCGATGCCCGCGGACAGGACCAGCACGTTGTAGCCGATGCTCATCCAGACCGTGGTGATCGCGACGCTGATCAGCGCCCAGGACGGGTCGGTCAGCCAGCCGATCCGATCCACCCCGAACCGCCCGAGCAGGCCGTTGGCGAGCCCGATCGCCGGGTTGTAGATGGTGGCGAAGATGACCGACGCGCTGGCGACCGAGAACGCGAACGGCAGCGCGAAGGCGGTCCGGAGGATCCGGATCCCCTTGATGTGCTGCTCGAGCAGCAGCACGATCACCAGGCCGCCGAGGACGCCGGGGATCACGGTGAGCAGCACCAAGGCGAACGTCACCCAGAGGATGTGCCGGAACTCACCGGAGCCGAGCATGTCGCGGTAGTGCTGCAGCCCGACGAAGGCGTCCGGGCGGCCGAACAGGTCGGATCCGTGCAGCGACAGCGACACCGACCTCGTGCCGTGCCAGACGATGAAGAGCGCGAACACCACCAGGCACGGCACGAGCATCAGCCAGGACAGCAAAGACGCGGGCGTCGGGCGGCGGCCGGTGCGTGCCGGCGCGGTACTCGTAGTCAATCGTTCACCTCCAGTAAAAGCGCAGTCTTACACCGCCAGGGGCCTTACGGACCAGGGCACGCTAGGCTGATGGCCCGTGAAGATCTTGGTGATCGGCTCCGGCGGCCGCGAGCATGCACTGGTCTGGGCGCTGACCCAGGACCCTGAGGTCGAGCAGGTCGTGGCGGCCCCGGGCAATCCTGGCATCGCCGTGTTGCGTCCGGCGTACGACGGGCAAACGATCGTTTGCCGTTCGGTGGACATTTCTGACCACGATGCGGTGGTCACGCTGGCGAAGGAGAGCGATGCCGATCTGGTCGTGGTCGGACCGGAGGCGCCGTTGGTCGCCGGGCTGGCCGACCCGCTGCGGGATGCCGGGATCGCGGTCTTCGGCCCGTCCCGGAACGCCGCGGAGATCGAGGGCTCGAAGGCGTTCGCCAAGGACGTGATGGCCGCAGCGAGTGTGCCGACCGGCCGCGCCTACGTGTGTACGACGCCTGAGCAGGCGGCGGAGGCGATCGACGCGTTCGGGCCGCCGTACGTGGTCAAGGACGACGGCCTGGCCGCGGGCAAGGGCGTCGTGGTCACCTCCGACCGGGACGCGGCGCTCGCGCACGCGGCCGGGTGCGAGCAGGTGCTGATCGAGGAGTACCTGGACGGCCCTGAGGTGACGCTGTTCGCGATCACCGACGGCACCACTGTGCTGCCGATGCAGCCCGCGCAGGACTTCAAGCGCCTCGCCGACAACGACGAGGGCCCGAACACCGGCGGCATGGGCGCCTACACACCGTTGCCTTGGGCGCCGGACGACCTGGTCGCCGAGATCACCGAGAAGGTGCTCCAGCCGACGGTCGACGAGCTGCGCCGCCGCGGTACGCCGTTCAGTGGCCTGCTGTACGCCGGTCTCGCGCTGACGTCTCGTGGCATCCGGGTGATCGAGTTCAACTGCCGCTTCGGCGACCCGGAGACACAGGCGCTGCTGCCGTTGCTGAAGAACCCGCTCGGTGGCCTCCTGTACGCCGCCGCGACCGGGAAGCTGGCCGATCACGGACCACTGTGCTGGAAGAGCGCCGCCGCGGTGGCGGTCGTGGTCGCCGCGAAGAAGTACCCGGCCAGCCCGCGCAGCGGTGACGTGATCAGCGGAGTCGACCAGGCCGAGGCCGACGGGGTTCGGGTCTTCCACGCGGGTACGGCGCTCGACGGCGAGGACCTCGTGACGTCCGGCGGCCGGGTGCTCGCGGTCAGTGCCACCGGCAAGGACCTCGACGAGGCCCGGCAGCGCGCGTACGCCGCGATCGGCCAGATCCGGATCAAGGGCTCCCAGCACCGCACGGACATCGCCCTCAAAGCTGCCCGCGGCGAAATCACCGTCTGAATCGAAGCCCGCGGGAACCTTCGCGCTCCGACCGACACATCACCAGTGCAAGCCAGTCGTGATGTCGGAAGGAGTGCGAATGCGCAACGCCGAGACGGGATCTGCCGCGTGAGCGGCCTGCAAGCGGTGTGGGACAGGAGAGTCGTGTCAGCCAGCACGGACGCCGACCTGTGGGACCGGGTGTCGGCAGGCGACGCGGACGCGTTCGCCCAGCTGTACGACCGGCATGCCCGGGCGGTCTACAACTTCCTGCGCCGGCGAACTGCCTCGTGGAGCGACGCCGAGGACCTCGCGTCGGCGGTGTTCCTACATGCCTGGCGAAGGCGGTCCGAGGTCGTGCTCGACCGTGACTCCGCCCTGCCCTGGCTGCTCCGCACCGCCGACTACACGGCCCGGAACGAATGGCGGTCCAAGCTGCGCTACCGCCGGGCGCTGGCCGCCGCTCATCTGCTGCCGAGCGAGATCGACGACCACGCCGAGGACGTGGTTGGCCGGCTCGCCGACGATCAGCGGATCCGGGCGGCTCGCGAGTCACTGAAACGGCTGCCCAGGCACGAGCGCGAGATCGTCGAGCTCTGTGTCTGGGGCGGCCTCGACCAAGCTGCCGCGGCGGTGGCGCTGGACGTTCCGATCGGGACAGTGAAGTCACGCCTGTCCCGAGCCCGGAAACACCTGCGCGAACTCAACCTGCCTTCTGCCGAGGAGATTCAACCATGAACACCCTGCCTCCCGACCGTGATCTGAGCCCCGCCAGCCGAGCCAGGCAGCGGGCCGAACTGACGGCCATCGTCGACCACGAGTCGGCCACGAGAACCTACAGCCGGCGTTTGGTCCCCCTCGCCGCCGCGGCTGCCGTCGTCGTGGTCGCGTCCGCCGCCGTGGTCGTCGTACCGAACCTGCGCGACGGCCGGTCCCAGCCCGCGGTCAGCGGCTCGACCGGCGCGTCCTCCGCGACCAAGACATCCCCCTGGCAGATCGAGCCGTTGAGCGATGCCGAGAAGGGCGAGCTCTTCTCGAAGTGCCGGCCCGAGATGCACCCGGCCAAAGGCGAGAAGGTGGTCGACGGCTTCCGGTTCACGAACGCGCCCGCCGACGCCCCGGCGACTACCTGGGTGGTCAACTGGGGAGCGGGGTTGTGGTACGGCTGCGGCTTCGACAAGACCGGCAAGTTCGTCACCGGAAACATGGCCGGCACCCCGGGGCAGCCGATGTACGACGTCGTGGAACAGGGCGGGATGGGCTCCGGGCTCTACATGAAGTCCGTCGCCCGGATCACCGTCACCCCGTTGAACGGCGAGCCAGTCGAAGCGCTGCTTCGTGACGGGCTCTACTACGCGCCGGTGCGCAAGCTGGAGATGAATGTCGACGGCCCGGCCAGCACTCCGCTGCCGTATATCACCCGCGGGTACGACGCCGGCGGCAAGCTGGTCTACACCGGCTCCGCGACAGTCGGTGCGCGGACCAAGGCCAGGTCCAAGTGCTACGTCGACCCCGACGGGAAGTTGGACGCCTGGAACGGGCCCAAGCCGACGACGACCACGAGCTGCCTCCGGATGATCGCCTGGGACGGCCGGCCGAGCGGCCACTGATCTTCTGGGAGAATGGGTCCGTGCCAAGCTCCAGCAAGCCCCGGATCCCCAACGTTCTCGCCGCGCGTTACGCCAGTCTGTCGATGGCGCAGTTGTGGTCGCCGGAGCACAAGATCGTGCTCGAGCGGAAGCTGTGGGTGGCGGTGCTGAGGGCGCAGAAGGAGCTTGGGGTCGCGGTGCCGGACGGCGTCGTCGAGGACTACGAGCGGGTGATCGATCAGGTCGACCTGGAGTCGATCGCGGCCCGCGAGCGGGTCACCCGGCACGACGTGAAGGCGCGGATCGAGGAGTTCAGTGCGCTCGCCGGCCACGAGCACATCCACAAGGGCATGACGAGCCGGGACCTGACCGAGAACGTCGAGCAGTTGCAGATCCGGGCCAGTCTCGAGCTCGTCCGCGATCGCGCCGTGGCGACCGCCGTACTGCTCGGGCAGAAGGCGGCCGACTACGCGGCGCTGGTGCTGACCGGCCGGTCGCACAACGTCGCCGCCCAGGCGACCACGCTGGGCAAGCGGTTCGCGTCCGCGGCGGACGAGCTGCTGGTGGCGATCGCACGGATCGAGGAGTTGCTCGAACGGTACCCACTGCGCGGCATCAAGGGTCCGGTCGGTACGTCGCAGGACATGCTCGACCTGTTCGGCGGCGATCCGGCCAAGCTGGACAAGCTGGAGAGCGACATCGCCACCCACCTCGGGTTCAGCCACACGCTGACCAGCGTCGGTCAGGTGTACCCGCGGTCCCTCGACTACGAGGTCGTCTCGGCGCTGGTGCAGCTGGCGGCGGGGCCGTCGAGCCTGGCGACCACGATCCGGCTGATGGCCGGGCACGAGCTGGTCACCGAGGGCTTCAAGGAGGGCCAGGTCGGGTCCTCGGCGATGCCGCACAAGATGAACACCCGGTCCTGCGAGCGGGTCAACGGTCTGGCCGTGATCCTGCGGGGCTATGCCTCGATGGCCGGTGAGCTGGCCGGCAATCAGTGGAACGAGGGTGACGTCTTCTGTTCCGTCGTACGGCGGGTGGCGTTGCCGGACGGGTTCTTCGCGCTGGACGGGCTGTTCGAGACGTTCCTGACCGTGCTGGACGAGTTCGGGGTGTATCCGGCCGTCGTCAGCCGGGAGCTGGAGCGGTATCTGCCGTTCCTGACCACGACCAAGGTGCTGATGGCCGCGGTCAAGAACGGCGTCGGCCGGGAGACCGCGCACGAGGTGATCAAGGAGCACGCGGTCGCCACCGCGCTGGACCTGCGCAAGGGCCTGGCGGCGAACGACCTGTTCCACCGCCTCGGCGCCGACGGCCGCCTCGGCCTGACCGAAGACCAGATCGTCGGCATCGTCGGCGAGCCGCTCTCCTTTACCGGCGCGGCGGTCGCGCAGGTCGGCACCGTCGTCGGCAAGATCGACGACCTGGCCAAACGCCACCCCGAGGCCGCCGCCTACACGCCGGGTGACATTCTCTAGCTCAACGGCTCCGGTCGGTCCGCAGTTCCCGGCCGCCGCTGGCCCGGCCGCCACTGCTCTCGGCTGCACCCCGCGACCCGACCACTCGCCGGGTGCCCGGTGGGACCCGCGGGCTCGGCGGCAGGGACTGAGGCATCCGCGCCTCGGCTGCAGCGACCATCTCGCCGGTCTGCCGGATCGCGGCCCAGACCTTGTCCGCATCCTCGGTCGGTGGCTCGATATACGGCTGCCAGCTCGACCCGGGTGGGTACCGGGCTTCGTCGCCGGTGACCGGGTTCGCGATGACGGTCTGGTTCTGACGGTAGTCGACGTAGTTGTAGACGTCCGCGAGTCGGCTCTCCTGCGTGACGAGCCGGATTGTCTCGATCTGGTCGGGTTCGTCCAGGCGGTCCCATTCCTTGATCAGCCTCCCGATCACGGCCGCCTGGCGGTCGAGCCGGTTCGGATACTGGTTCGGCGGGCGCCACCTGTGGTGCTGATCGCTGAGCTTCTGCGCCTGGGCCTACTCGTCCGGGTATGACCGCCTCAGCCGCTCTTGGAACTCCTGACTGCTCACCGCCATTGGTCCTCCTTGGGCACCGACACGATCCAAGAGGTTTACCACCCGACGGTTCAGGCTCCGGCCCACCCATCAGACACGGCCCGTGACTCGACCCGGCCGACGGTCGGGGTGACCCGGGTGACATTCTCTAGTCCGTGTTCGAACCGCTCACGTGGGCGCTGGTGGCGCTCTCTCTTGCCGCGATGGTCTTCGCCATCGTGCTGGCCGCGCGGGACAAGCGGATCAACTGGACGGTGCTGGGCGTTCTCGGGGTGGTCGAGGTCGGACTGCTGGCTCAGCTGGTGATCGGCATCGTGCAACTGGTCCAGACCTCGCGGGACGTCTCGGGGCCGTTCTTCGTCGGCTATCTGGTCGGCTCGCTGATCGTGCTGCCGCTGGGTGCGTTGTGGGCGCTGGCGGAGGGCAGCCGGTGGGGCGCCGGCGCACTGGCCGTCGCTTGCCTGGTGATCCCGGTGCTCGAGCTGCGCCTGCATGAGATCTGGACGGCCTGAGATGACCGATGCCGAAGCAACCAGGCACGGGCCGGGGCGGATCCTGATCCTCGTGTACGGGATCTTCGCGCTGGCCGCGACCGCTCGGGCCGGTGTCCAGATCGCGACCCAGTTCTCGGACGCACCGATCGCCTATGTGCTGTCGGCCGTTGCCGCGGTCATCTACTGTGCGGCGACCTTCGCGTTGGCCAAGGCAACCAGAGTCTCGCGCCGCGTCGCCACGGTCGCGATCGCCGTCGAGCTGGTCGGCGTCCTCGCCATCGGAGCGTTCAGCTACGCCGTTCCGGACGACTTTCCGGACGCGACTGTGTGGTCGCATTTCGGCCAGGGGTACGGATTCGTTCCGGTCGTGTTGCCGGTGCTCGGTCTGCTCTGGCTGGGCCGTACCAGCTGATCGAGTTTGCCAGGAAACTGCCAGCCCTGCGCAGGGGCTGACTCAGGTTGACCGGACAGCATCGGTGTCATGCAGATTCCAGGTCATCCTCGGGTCGAGATCGTCGTACCCGTCAAGAACGAGGAAAACGACCTCGGCCCGAACATCAGGCGGCTGCGTGAGTTCCTGGACACCGCCTTCCCGTTTCCGGCCGAGGTCTGCATCGCGGACAACGGAAGCACGGACGCGACATATGAGGTCGGCGCGCTGCTCTCCGCCGAGCTGCCCGGAGTCCGGATCGTCCGGCTCGAGCAGTCCGGCCGGGGTCGCGCCGCTGAAGCAGGTCTGGTCCGAGAGCACGGCCGACGTGCTCGCCTACATGGACGTCGACCTGTCCACCAACCTGAACGCGTTGCTGCCGCTGGTCGCGCCGCTGTTCGCCGGGCACAGTGATGTTGCCATCGGCACCCGGTTGTCGAACGGCTCGCGGGTGGTCCGGCGGCCGAAGCGGGAGTTCATCTCACGCTCGTACAATCTGTTGCTGCGGGCAACTTTGAGTGCGCACTTCTCCGACGCCCAGTGCGGGTTCAAGGCGATCCGCGCCGATGTCGCGCGGGAACTGCTCCCGCTGATCCAGGACACTAGCTGGTTCTTCGACACCGAGCTGCTGGTACTCGCGGAGAAGGCCGGACTGCGGATCCACGAGGTGCCGGTCGACTGGGTCGACGACCTCGACTCGCGGGTCGCGATCGCGAGGACGGTCGGCGAGGACCTCCGCGGCATCGCCCGGCTGGCGCGCGACCTCGGCCGCGGCCGGATCGACCTCGAGCCGATTCGGCAGGCGTACGGTCGCCCGCGGATCCTCGATCCTCGGACGGCGATGGCCGCGCGCGTCCTGCGGTTCTGCGCGATCGGATTGCTGAGCACCGCGGCGTACGCGCTCCTCTATCTCGTGCTGCGGCAGGGCATGCCGGCCCAAGTGGCCAACGTCCTGGCGCTGTTGATCACCGCGGTGGGCAACACCGCCCTCAACCGGCGGATCACCTTCGGAGTCCACGGTGTGGAGAACCGGTGGCGCCATCAATTGCGCGGCCTCGTTGCCTTCGGCATCGGCTGGAGCCTGACCGCTTCGTCGTTGTGGCTGCTGCACACCGCGGTCGCCGTACCGCATCAGGCGGTGGAGGTCACCGTTCTGACCGTCGCGAACCTGGCCGCGACCGTGGTCCGGTTCAGCCTCTTCCAGGCGTGGGTCTTCGACGACGACGCGCCGACCCTTCCTGCCTTCGAACCCCCGGCGGTTCTCGATCAGACCCGGAGCAACTGATGACCACCCTTACCGATCCCGTCGAGGCGACACCACGCCGGGCCCGGGTGATCAGTACCCACGACACGATCGGCCGGGACAAGGCCCTGTACGGCGGCCTGCTGGTACTGACCGTGATCGCGTACCTGTGGGGACTGTCCAAGAACGGCTACGCCAACGAGTACTACGCGGCCGCGGTCCAGGCCGGTTCGACGAGCTGGAAGGCCTGGTTCTTCGGGTCGCTCGACGCGTCGAGCTTCATCACCGTGGACAAGACGCCGGCGGCGCTGTGGGTGATGGGTCTGTCGGGGCGGATCTTCGGGTTCAACACCTGGAGCATGCTGGTCCCCGAGGCGCTGATGGGCGTCGCGAGCGTCGGCTTCGTGTACGTGTCGGTGCGGCGGTGGTTCTCCGCGGACGCCGGATTGCTGGCCGGTGCGATCCTCGCGCTGACGCCGGTCGCCGTACTGATGTTCCGGTTCAACAACCCGGACTCGCTGCTGATCCTGCTGCTGTGCGCCGGTGCGTGGGCGGTGACACGGGCGATCGACTCGGAGAAGTACGCGGCGCGGTGGCTGATCCTGGCCGGTGCGCTGGTCGGATTCGGGTTCCTGACGAAGATGCTGCAGGCGTTCCTGATCCTGCCGGCGTTCGGGCTGGCGTACCTGATCGCCGGGAAGCCTGCGCTCGGGAAACGGATCGTGCACAGTGTGCTGGCGCTGGTCTCGCTGATCGTCAGCGCCGGGTGGTGGATCGCGATCGTCGAACTGCTGCCGGCATCGGCGCGGCCCTACATCGGCGGATCGTCGACGAACAGCATTCTCGAGCTTACCCTCGGCTACAACGGTCTCGGGCGGCTGAGCGGGAACGAGACCGGCTCCGTCGGCGGTGGTCAGGGCAACCCCGGTTGGGGCGGTGCGGCCGGTGTGCAGCGGTTGTTCGGTGGTGAGTTCGCGTCGCAGATCGCGTGGTTGCTGCCGGCCGCTCTGCTCGCGACGATCGTCCTGGTCGTTGCCGCGGGCAACGCTGCGCGGACGGACAGGACGCGAGCGTTCGCCGTGCTCTGGGGCGGATGGCTGGTGGGAACCGGGCTGGTCTTCAGCTACATGCAGGGGATCATCCACAGCTACTACATGGTCGCGCTGGCGCCGGCGATCGGTGCGCTGATCGGTGCGGCGATGTCGGTGCTCTGGCGGCGCCGGGCCCAGTGGTTGCCTCGCGCAACGCTGGCCGGCGGGATTCTGCTGACGGCCGGGTGGAGCTTCGCGCTGCTGAACCAGACGCCGTCGTGGCAGCCGTGGCTGCGGTGGGTGGTTCTGCTAACTGGCGTGATGGCGGCCGGTGCGCTGCTGTTGCTGCCCGAGTTGAAGCTACATCGGACGGCGGCTCGACGGGCCGGGCTGTTCGCGGGCGCGCTGCTTACCGTGAGCGCACTGGCCGGGCCGACGGCGTACTCACTGTCGACGATCAGCACGGCACATACCGGTGCGCTGCCGTCGGCCGGACCGGCAGGCGCCGGTGGGATGCGTGGCGGGCCGGGTGGCGGTGGCTTTGGCGGCCGGATGGGTACGGCGCCTGGGCAGAACGGCAACGGTACGACGGGCAACGGTACGACGGGTGGGCCGGCGACCGGCAACGGGACGACGGGCAACGGGACGACCGGTGTCCCGGGGACGACCGGCAACGGGGCGGCCGCGGGTGGTATGGGCGGCGGTGGATTCCTTGGTGGCGGCGGGATCAGTGGAGTGTCGAGTGAGGTGGTGACCCTGCTGCAGCAGGGTGCGAAGGGTTACACCTGGGCGGCAGCGTCGGTCACGGCGAACGGGGCCGCGCCGCTGCAGATCGCCTCCGGCGAACCGATCATGGCGATCGGCGGCTTCAACGGCACCGATCCGGCGCCGTCACTGGCCGAGTTCAAGGAACTGGTTGCCCAGGGCAAGATCCACTACTTCATCGGCAGTGGCGGCGGAGGCTTCGGTGGCGGCCGCGGCGGCACCTCGAACGAGATCGCCAGCTGGGTCGCCGAGAACTTCCAGTCCCAAACCGTCGGCAGCACCACCGTCTACGACCTCAGCACCACGAACTCATGAAACCGGAGCACACACCGATGACGCAGAACCCCATTTTCAACCCGGGCCTCACTCCGGAGGCCCAATGGCAAGCAGCCCAATCCGCCGCCAACCCGACGCCACACCCAGGCGCCGGCGACGCTTCGAACTCCGGAGCCGGTGCGCCACCGCAGTCGGTTCCGGGCCCGACGGCTCACCCAGAGGGAGGCCCGGCTCCCGTGCCTCACGCCGAGGCGGCCGCCGCTGCGCCGGCGGCTCAGGGGACCGGGAAGGCCGGCGGGCGGCCGAGCAACCTGGTGTTGGCCGGCGCGGGCTCGTTGCTCGCGGTGCTGGCATTCCTTGGTGGCATGGCAGTTGGCCATTCGTGGGACGGGACCTCGAACCAGCAGAACCAGTTCGGTGGACCTGGCGACGGTGGCTTCGGCCGATTCCCGGGACAAGGCAACGGTCAGGGCCAGGGCAGCACCGGCCAGGGGCAAGGCAGCACCGGCCAGGGGCAGGGCAGCACCGGCCAGGGGTAGGGCACGGTGCCGGGGCAGGGGACGCAGCCAGGCGCCGGTACGCAGAACTCCAGCGGCCAGCCCCGGACCAGCTGACCCATCGCGAAGCAGCCCGGCGGGCCCCGAGCGGACTCGGCCCGCCGGGCGTCGCGGCGTCCGGCGCACCTTGTGCACGGGGCAACCATCCAGGAGGCGCGTGAGTGGTTGATGGGTGCACAAGGTGGGGTGGTGGGAGTGTGAACCAAATGGGGTCGGCTATCGGCGACGGAGGGTTACGACACGCGAGAAACGGTTCACCGGGAGGTGGGGTGGGGTAAGGATCGGTGCGTGGAATGGTCGAACGTCACCTGGTTCCTGACCGCTCTGGGCGCGGTCGTCGTACTGCTGACGCGCGTCCGCCTCGGCGGCACCGTTGTCGACGGCACCGGACACGGCGCCGGAGCGGCCGGGTATTCCGCTGTCCTGCTGCGACTTCACACCGCCATCGGCGTGCTGACTCTGGTCGGGTGGATCGTTGCCCTGGTCACCGGTCATCGTGCGATCGCCCTGGTGTTCCTGGCCGGATGGTGGCTGCTGGCAATCGTCGGTTTGTTGCTGCTGTCCCGTTGGTTGCCCAGTGGTGGCAAACACTCGGAGGACAAGCAAGTCGACGCCTGGGGCTCCGGCGCGGGTATGTCCGTCCTCGGCCACGTCGGCATGGTGCTGGGGGTGTGCTACTTCACCTTCGTCACCCTCACCGACCGGTTCTGAGCCCTTCGATCAAAGCCGTGACAGAACGGCGTACGGCGGCCTCGAACGCTTCTGGTGAAAGCGTTGCCCCCACTCCGGCGACCCGGTCGTACATGAGCCCGTCCATCATCGCGGCGACCGGCCAGGCGGCCTCGGACGGATCCGGTACGCCGAGCCCGTCGAGCAACTGCGCCAGGAGAGTCCGCAGTTGGCGCCCGCCCTCGTCGACGGCGGCCCGCAGCTCCGGCTGACGACTCGCCTCCAGCGACAGCTCGTACCGCGCGATCAGATCGTCCGGCCGGTCCCGAGCAAGCCCGACCGCCATCCCGACCAGCAACTCCGCCGTCGACCCACCCACCCCGTCCACCGTCGACCCACCCGCCCCGTCCGCCGGCGTCTCGTCCGCGCCGGCTTGCGGCGGTGCGGCCATCCCGGCGGTCGGCGTCGTACTCACGTCGCGGGCGAGCATCCGGTTCACGCAGGCGGTGAGCAATGCGTTGCGGGTGCGGAGGTAGTACGACGTCGAGCCCGGCGGTAGACCCGCCTCCGCGTCGACCGCGCGATGGGTCAGCCCGCGCAGCCCGCGGGTCGCGACGAGATGGATCGCGGCGTCGGCGATGGCGTCCCGGCGATTCGCGCCCAGCGGAACCTGCTTCGTCACGCTGGTCAGTCTCGCACTTCCCAACCGAACTCTACAGATGTAGAGTCCCAAGCATGAGTACGGCGATCGTGGTGGGAGCGGGCATCGGCGGAGTCACGGCGGCCGTCGCACTGCAGCGGAGCGGGTGGCAGGTCACCGTCCTGGAGCGCGCTCCGGAGCTGGGCGAGGTGGGTGCCGGCATCTCGGTCTGGCCGTCGGCGGTCGGCGTCCTCGAGGAGCTCGGGGTGAAGGGCGTCGAGAAGGCGGCCGCGATCTCCAAGCCGGCCGGGATGCGCAAGCCGGACGGTCGCTGGGTCGTCCGGGCGGCCGATCTCGGCGTCGAGGTTCCGGTGATGATCCACCGGGCGCAGTTGCACGACCTGATAACGGCCGAGTTCGGCCCGGCCGTCACGGTCCGGACCGGGTACGACGTCACGACGATCGCCCAGGACGACACCGGCGTGACGATCAACGGCGACCTGCGGGCCGATCTGGTCGTCGCCGCGGACGGGATCCGCAGCACGATCCGGAGCACGCTCGCCCCGGACCACGAAGGACCGCGGTACTCCGGCTACACGGCGTACCGGGGGATCGCGGACGTCGAGATCGACGACGGCGGCGGCGAGACCTGGGGCCGTGGGCAACGGTTCGGGTTCACGCGGCTGATCGACGGGCGGATCTACTGGTACGCGACAGCCAACCAACCGGTTGGTCAGGGCGGCGGCCAGGCCGCGGTCAGCGCGTCCTTCGGCGACTGGCATGACCCGATCCCGGCTCTCCTCGCCGGCTCGGCGGCCGTGCTGCAGAACGACATCTACGACCTCGCCGTGCCGCTGGTCCCGTTCGCCCAGGGGCGCGTGGTCCTGCTCGGCGACGCCGCGCACGCGATGACGCCGAACCTCGGCCGCGGCGCCTGCGCGGCAATCGAGGACGCCGGTGCGCTGGCCCGTCAGCTCAACCAGACCACCGACCTCGCCACCGCACTGAGCCGGTACGACGCCGAGCGCCGCCCTGCGACCACCAAGCTGGTCAAACGATCACGGAGCATCGGACGGGTCGGCCAGGTGGAGAGCCCGGTGGCAGGCGCGATTCGCGACGGCCTGCTCACCCTCGGCGGCAAACTGGTGGCGCTCCGGCGTCGCTAGTGTCGACGTGCAGCACTCACCAACCACACCCCTCGGCGGTAGTTCACGCTCAGCTGTCGGCCGCGGGATGGTTTGGTGAGTGCTGCACGTCCGCCCCGCGACGCCAGGTGAAACAATCGCGCCTGTGATCACTCCTCCGCAGGCGCCCGAGCTCCCCGGCGCGAAGCACGTCCACTCCGGCAAGGTCCGGGACCTGTACGAGCTGGAGTCCGGCGAGCTGCTGATGGTCGCGAGCGACCGGATGAGCGCGTTCGACTGGATCCTGGAGACGCCCATCCCGGACAAGGGCAAGGTGCTCACCGCGATGAGCCTGTGGTGGTTCGAGCAGCTGGACGTGCCGAACCACATCGTGTCCACCGACGTACCGGCCGAGGTCGCGGGCCGCGCGGTGGTGTGCGAGCGGCTGGAGATGTTCCCGGTCGAGTGCGTCGCCCGCGGGTACCTGAGCGGCTCCGGTCTGCTCGACTACAACGCCACCGGAGCGGTCTGCGGCATCCCGCTGCCGCCCGGGCTGGTCGAGGGTTCCCGGCTGGTCGAGCCGATCTTCACCCCGGCGACCAAGGCCGAGCTCGGTGAGCACGACGAGAACGTCTCGTACGACGCGGTCGTGGCGACCGTCGGCGCGGAGACGGCGGCGGCGCTGCGGGACACGACCCTGGCCATCTACGCCCGGGCGCAGGCGATGGCGGAGGAGCGCGGGATCATCCTGGCCGACACGAAGTTCGAGTTCGGCGCGCGGGCGGACGGGACGATCGTGCTGGCCGACGAGGTGCTGACGCCGGACTCGAGCCGGTTCTGGCCGGCTGATCAGTGGGCGCCGGGCAAGCAGCAGGCGTCGTACGACAAGCAGATCGTGCGCGACTGGCTCCAGTTCGACTCCGGTTGGGACCGGAACTCCGGCGAGGCCCCGCCGCCCCTGTCCGACGAGGTCGTCGAGCACACCAGGTCGGCGTACATCGGCGCCTACGAGCAGCTGACCGGCCGCACCTTCACCGGCTGAACGACATTTGAGGGGCCGACCCCGGAGGTGGTGGGTTGCTCCCCCGAAATCCCAGGGGGCAACCCACTGTTTGAGGGGTCGACCCCTCAAACGGTGCTAGAACAGACCGACGCCGAGCGCCAGCAGGACGAAGCGCGCGCCGCGGCCGACCAGGACGGACAGGCTGAAGGTGAGGACGCCCATCCGGGAGGCGCCGCCGATCAGGGCGACGCCGTACAAGGGTGGGATGCCGACGAAGGCGCTCAGCAGGGTGACCGGGACACCCCAGCGGCGGTCGCTCATCGCGTCGAGGAGCCGCTTGCTGACGTCGCGGTTCCACTGCACGAACCGGCCTCGGCGCGTCGCGAGGTCGACCGGCTTCGGCTTCTTGGCCTTCCGGGCGGCGTACCCCGGCCGGTAGCGGACAGCGAGGAACATGGCGACCTTGCCGATGGTCTGCCCGATCGAGACGCCGATGGCGGCCACGACCGGATCCAGCGCGCCGGAGACACCCACGCCGAGGACGTACGCCTCCGCGTTCATCACCGGTACGACAGCGGACCCGATCCCGAAGCCCACCGCCAGCAAGAGCTGCCAGACCCACATGCCCCCGAGGCTATGCGCCACCATCGACGTTGCCACGCAACTCAGCCCCACTCCCGGGATGAACCAGGGTCCAGCCCGAGCCGGTCCCTTCCACCCTTGACAGCCACGATCAGGGCTGACCCGGCTCGGCGGCCAGTCGCCCGCGCAGGATCGCGACCAGCCGGTACGACGAGACCACCTTCACCACGCACGCCGCGAGCGCGATCGAGTACGGCAGCCACTGCGCGCCGGTGTGGTCGGCGATGACCAGCGAGAGCACCACGGCCGCGGTGTTGACCGCCTTGGCCGGCTTGGACCAGTTCCAGACCCAGATCGGCCGGTCCACCGTGTAGAAGTAGTTCGGGCTGAGGGTGCCCTGCCAGAGCAGGAACGCCAGCGACAGCATGGTGTCCAGTACGCCGAACTGCACCAGGAAGATCGCCAGTGGCCCGATGGTCGCCGGGAACGTGGCCATGAACGCGGCTGCCAGCAGGAACGAGCAGGCCCGGTCGCAGACGATATCGAACACCGCACCGGCGACGGACTCCTCGTTCCGGTAGCGCGCCACCGCGCCGTCGGCCATGTCGCCCAGCCAGTAGGCGGCGTACCCGATCACCAGCCAGCTGAGCATGCCGGTGCGGAACGCGATCGCGGCGATCACCATCGCGATGACGGTGCGGACCAGTGTGATCCGGTTGGGGACGCCCAGCAGGAAGGCCGGCCGGACGGCGAGTGGTATCGAGGTCATCAGGCTGCCCTCAGATTCTCGGGATCGAGTGCGTCACGGAGTTGGTTGCGGAGCAGGAAGCCGGCGGCGGCGCCACCGAGCAGGCCGAGCAGCCAGCCGCCGGCAGTCAGCCCGGCAGCGGTGATCAGCATGGTTGGCGTGAACGGATCGATCGCTCCGCCGACCAGTCGGGCGAGGCCGAGGACAGCGCCCAGGAGTAGTCCGGTGGCGAGCGCCGGTGCGGCGATCGCAGTCAGCTGGCGGCGGATGACGCGGCGCAGGAAGCGCACGTCAACGCCGAGTGCGGTGAGGCAGGCGAACTGGCGGCGCTGGTCCACCAGTTGGTCGGCCACTCCGACGATCAGTGCGGCCATCGCGGTCAGTACGACGACGAGCAGGCCGAGAACACTCATCCCGAAGCCGGTGGCGTAGAAGGCCGGCTCGTAGAACTCGTCCCGCGACGCCAGGACGGACACCATCCCGTTGACCAGGGTGCCGACCAGGAAGCCGCAGCAGCCGAGCAGCATCGCCATCCGGGCCGATGACCGCGCGTCGGTGACCAGTCGGATGCCGGTCAACAGGTTGGCCGGGTCGTTGGATCGCTTGAGCCGAGCGCCGACGATCCGGATCCACATCGGGGTGAGGCTGAGGAAACACAGCGCCAGTCCGGCAATCAGGACGGTGGACGCGACGTACCCGAGCCAGCGAGCCGTGGCAAGGCCGAGGACGATCATCACTGGACCCGCGATGATGCCGGTGCGCGTCTGCTCGGCCGGGTGCTCCTCGCGAGGCAGCAGTTCGTCGCCGTGCAGGAGACTGCCGATCAGTGCACCCGCGCCGGTCGTGATCACGACCACCGGGATCCAGATCAGCACGTCCACCAACTCGGCTCCCGGGAGGATGTGGGCCATCCTCGGCAGCAGCCCCAGTAGCAGGCTGAGCACCAGATAGACCGGTCCCGCGAGCAATCCGCCGGCCAACCCCGCCATGGCCGCGTCGGCCACGGACAGCTGTCGCACTTGCTTGCTGGACGCGCCAGCCAGTCGCAGCGCGGCCAGTCGTCGTTCGCGTGCCGCCGTACCGAGCCGCAGGGCCTGTACTGCGAGTCCTCCGGTGAGCAGAGCGAGGATCACCAGGATCGCGATCAGTCCGGCGCGCAACCCGCTCTCGGCGACGTAGTTGCTGTAGATGGTCTCCGGCAGCTCGTTCTTGCCCAGCCGGGCGATGCGCAGCGCACCCAGCAGCAGCGCACCGCTGAACGCGAGTGCCGCAGTGGCCAGCTGGATGCGGCTGCGGTCGGCAGGTGTGCGCGAGCGGGCCAGTTTCACCAGCGTCTCGAGTGTCATCAGAGCACGACCTCGTGCTGGATCACGCCGTCGCGCAGCCTGATCTCACGATCCGCCGAGGCCGCCACGAGGTTGTCGTGGGTCACCATCACCAGTGCGGCGCCGCGGTACCGGGCGGACTTCAGCAGCACATCGAGCAGTTCCTGTCCGGCCCGGCTGTCCAGACTGCCGGTGGGCTCGTCAGCCAGTACGACGGACGGTCCGGTGACGAGAGCTCGGGCCACGGCCGCCCGCTGCGTCTGACCTCCGGATAGCTCGGCCGGAACCGCCTCCGCCTCGTCGGCGATGCCCACCTGCTCGAGCCAGCCCCGTGCGGTCTCCTGCGCCTCCGCGCGCTCGTGGCCGTCCAGGAGCAGCGGCAACGCGACGTTGTCGAGCAGCGAGAGGTCCGGCACCAACTGGCCGAACTGCAGCACGATCCCGACCTTCGTACGCCGGAGCCGCGCGCGCTCCTCCTCCGGAAGAGCCGCCACGTCCTGGCCGGCCAGCCGGACGGTGCCGTAGTGCGGGCTGAGGATGCCCGCGGCACAGTGCAGCAGAGTGGACTTGCCGCAGCCGCTGGCGCCCGTGATCGCGACTACCTCGCCGGACTTGATCCGGAGGCTGACACCACGCAGTGCCGTGTTGCGCCGGTACGAGTACTTGACGCCGCTGAGCTCAAGCGCCGGAGGCGCGGCCATCAACCCGGTCATGGATGAGCCTCTCTCTGGTCGGAGATGTGTTCCAGTGCACTGTCCAGCCAGCGCAGGTCAGCATCGAGGTGAGCCACGATGTACTCGCGGACCAGTGGTGAGGTCGGGTCGTCCTCGGCCGGCGTCTCCCGCAGCTCGCGGATCCGGCGCAGGTGGCTCGCGCGCTGCCGGGCCAGGAATGCCGCTGCGTCACCACCGGTCCGGATCGCGGCGACGAGCTTCCGCAGCACTTCGTCCGCACTGCCCCAGGCGGGCGGCACCGGGTCGCTCAGCCAGTCCGAGAGGTGGTCGCGGCCCTTGCTCGTCAGTGCGTACACCGTGCGGTCGGGGCCGCCGCCGGCCGTCTTGTCGACCACTTCGACCAGACCGTCGCGCTCCAGTCGCCCGAGCGTCGTGTATACCTGCCCGAACGCCAGGGGCCGGCTGTCCGGGAACCACGTGTCATGGCCGCGCTTCACGTCGTACCCGTGCGCCGGGCCGGCCGAAAGCAGCCCCAGGACGAGCTCAGCGGTTGCCATGGCAGCGACTATACACCGCGTGTATGTACTGAGTGAATAGTCCGCGATGCGGTGTTCTGGCGCTGGATCGGTAGGATTCAGGCGTCATCCCGGAACGAGACCTGGAGTAAGTCAGTGGCTCGCGTTGTCGTCGACGTCATGCTCAAGCCCGAGATCCTCGACCCGCAGGGCAAGGCGGTGCACGGCGCGTTCGGCCGGCTCGGCTTCGACGGCGTGGCCGGCGTCCGGCAGGGGAAGCGGTTCGAGATCACCCTGGACGGTGAGCCGACCGAGGAACAGGTCGCCGAGATCCGGAAGGCCGCCGACACGTTGCTGGCCAACCCGGTGATCGAGGACTACACCCTGCACGTCGAGGCCGACGACCAGTGAAGATCGGGGTTGTCACCTTCCCGGGCTCGCTGGACGACGTCGACGCCCGTCGGGCCGCCGCTGTCGCGGGCGCCGAGGCGGTCGCGCTCTGGCACGGCGACGCCGACCTGCACGGTGTGGACGCGGTCGTCCTGCCGGGCGGCTTCTCCTACGGCGACTACCTCCGGGCCGGCGCCATCTCCCGGTTCGCCCCGGTGATGGAGACCATCATCACAAAGGCCGGTCAAGGGTTGCCGGTCTTGGGTATTTGCAACGGCTTCCAGGTGCTGTGCGAGTCGCACCTGCTGCCCGGCGCCCTGATCAAGAACCAGCAGCGCAAGTTCGTCTGCAAGGACCAGCCGCTGCGGATCGAGAACAACCGCACCGCCTGGACCAGCGACTACGACGCCAACCACGAGATCACCATCGTGCTGAAGAACCAGGACGGTTCGTACGTCGCCGACGAGGCGACCCTGGACCGGCTGGAGGGCGAGGGCCGGGTGGTCGCCCGCTACCTGGCCGAGAACCCGAACGGCTCGTACCGCGACATCGCCGGGATCACCAATGAGCGCGGCAACGTGGTCGGCCTGATGCCGCACCCGGAGCACTGCGTCGAGACACTGACCGGCCCGAGCACGGACGGCCTGGCCTTCTTCACCTCGGTGCTGAAGGCCGTCGTCGCCTCCTGATGAAGTCGTCACGGTTGCGGCGCCTCCTGGCCCGCAGCCTCTTTCTGACAGCGGCGGCCGTGCTCGCCGCCACCTGTACGGCGAACGCGCAGCCCTCGAGCCTGATGGCCAAGGTCGTGGTGATCGGCGTACCCGGTCTGACCTGGAGTGACGTGAAGGCGTCGCCGGAGCTGACCGCGCTGGTCGACCAGTCGCATGTCGGCTCCATCACCGTAAAGACCGCCGGTCCGCACACCTGCCCGATCGACGGCTGGCTCACCATCAGCGCCGGCACCCGGGCCTGGGGCAGTGTCCCCGACCAGGCCTGCGGTGACC
>Ga0193707_1000114_pt1 | contig 21746 bp, 19 predicted proteins | sample U3c2metaG_FD_143043 | JGI IMG/M metagenome (GOLD analysis project Ga0193707, IMG submission 143043) | Soil microbial communities from a riparian zone of the East river system, Colorado, United States - U3c2 | ecosystem: Environmental > Terrestrial > Soil > Riparian zone | place: USA: East River... | reverse complement strand
CTCGGTGGCGCGAACTCTGGCGATAACACGGTCGGCCCGCGCGCCCACCTGTTCCGGTGTCTCGCCGCCCGGGGAGCCGTTTCGGAAAATCGACCAATCGGGCCTCGACAGGCGGATGTGTTCTGTCTTGAGCCCCTCGTATTCGCCATAGTTCCATTCGATTAAATCGGAGTCGACATTGGCGAGTTGGCCAAGCCCGGCCAACTCGCAGGTGTCGCGAGCGCGCTGGAGCGGACTGCTGAGAACCATTGTAAAGGCCACCTTGGCCAGAATGGGTTTGAGAAGCCGCGCGGCGCTTCGTCCGTTCTCAGTCAGGGGAATATCCGTGACGCCGGTGTGTTGTCCGTTGAGACTCCACTCGGTCTCCCCATGGCGCAATAAATAAACCCTTTGCTCATTCCTAGCCACAGGCCATCTCTTCGATCAGTTCCAGTTCACTGCGTTGCAAATTTACGCTAGCGCGATCTCCTTCGTACTTCTCGACCCAACTTCTCGCCGAAAAGGAGGTATGCACAGCCCCACTAGCTTTACTGCTTAGATTCTTCGCTCAGAATCTTTTCGACCGTGAGAATTCTCAAAGTCGAAATGCTTAGAATGTAAGTAATAAGGAACCGGATTTTACGAAAGGGTCTTTTTAATGGACGGAACAAGTCTAGGCTGCTCGATGCTGGATTTGGACACTTCCCTATTACGAAGAGCTAATTTGTCGTTTGCTTCGGTATTTTTAGACTGCCCCTGTAACGATTGTTTCAAAATTTCTTCCTGAAGCAGAGCCTTATTGTTAACGGTGACGGACTTTCCGCCGTCAAAAGATAGGTTGTCGTCATTAATAAAAACCGCGGCTGCAAATACTGTTGTCCAGAGACCATCCTTATTGCCGACCGCAGACTGAGTGATATTGGTCGTACGGACGATCTTTCCCGACATCTTAAAAATCTGCTCCCGCTCGTCCCAATCCAATTCGGGATTGAATTCAATTCCCAAAGTCGTGGCCAACATGCTGGCCGCAAGATCTTCCGCGTATTCGCCGGCTTTTTCGTCCGTTTCGCCAAACGAATGATGTTCGGAAAGATACCCATGCATGGAAGAATCTGCGGGAATCGCCACGCCAACGGAAGCTGCAATGAGGCGATTCGGCTCGTTGTTACTTTGTCGATCATAAACTGCAAATACGATCTCACCGGGTTGTAAAAGCTTTAAGCCCTCCTCCTTGGGGACAATCTTGCAGTCCGGCGGAAAGATGCTCGACACCAGGACCAAATTACAGTGAGCCAATCCAGCAACTCTCAGCGCCATCTCAAAAGAAGCCAGTTTTTCCTTATGAACGCCGACTCCTTTGGTGTAAAAAATTTTCCGCGGAACCATTTCACCGCGGACTTTAACACGTCATAAGTCAACCGCCAAGAAAAATTTCATATTTCATATTATTTCATATTTGGATTCGCCAGCGGCTTACCTCGAAAATAAACTCAACCACACGCGTCGGCATTTAAAAATCTGTCTTTTGATATAAATCACTCTGAAACATTCTTAGTGCGGTTGCAGCCCCTCTCTCTTGGCTGTTTCCGTGGCGCTATGTTTGTTTTCTCGATTATCGCGAGAAACTGAGATGGAGAAACGCACTGCGCAATGCCACGCGGGGCGAACACAAACGTGCCTGCGGCCGCGTCCGCTCGCCGATCTGACAGTTCAGTCCGCTGTCGAGGATGTAAAAGTCCTCATCCTCGCGCTCGTGGATGTGCGGCGCCGGGTCCGGCATCTTTTGCCGCGGCTTTGAACGTGTATTTATCGCCGAGAACAGAGAGAGCGTTGCTTTCTCCTAGTCCGAGCAAAATCATTTCAGCGATAGTCATCGTCTTTTCGCTCCCTTCGCCTGGCCAAAACGATCTGACCGCACAGATTGAGTTTACGCTTCTACGATGTCTAAGCGGGAGACTTCTACTATGAGACAAAATAACCTGTCGGGCGGCGCTATTTTCCGCCGACCTTCTGGTCGAGAAAGTTGCGCCAGTTGCTCGCGACTTTGTCCTTCAGCTCGCGGCTGGCGCCGCTGACCTTGGGAAACTTTTCTTGCCACTCGTAGGGCCGCGTGGCATCGATCACCGCGCGCGAGCTGTGGCCGACTTGGTCGCGTGCGATGCGTGGATCGAGCGGGCCGCTCCAGGCGCGGCGAAGGATTTCGATCGACTCGGCCGGATCGGAGCGGCTGCTGAGCACCCACAAGAATTCTTCCGAATTGGTGATGTCGACGTCGTCGTCGACTACGACGACGTAGCGGCCGAGGTACGCGCCCGAGCGGCATTGGCTCGCAATCATGCCCGCTTGACGCGCATGACCGGGGTAACGCTGCTTGATCGAAACAACGGTCAGGAATCTGCCGCCCGCAGGATGGCACCACACGCCTTTGACATCGGGCACGCCGGCTTCGTCCATCGCGTTCCAGATCAACGACGAGCGCATGAGCGAGAAATGCACATTATCGCCGCTCGATGGTTTCAATAATGGGAAGCCGCAGAGAATCGGATCGTTGCGAAAGTAAATCGCTTTGATTTGAATCACCGGCACGGCCGGCTGGTTGCTCGCGTAGTAACCCGTCCATTCACCGAAAGGCCCTTCAGGCATCACATCTTCGACTCCGACTTCGCCTTCGATGGCGATCTCGGCATCGGCGGGAATCGGCAAACCCGTGAGCGGCCCGTGAATAACTTGCAGCGGCTTGCCGAGAATGCCGCCGGCATAATCATACTCGTTGACCCGGTTGGGCACATCGGTCGAAGCCACGACGAAATTGATCGGATGATGGCCGAAGGAAACTGCGACGGGAAATGGTTTCCCCTGCGCGTGATATTTGTCCTTGTGCACGCGCCCATGTTTCCCCGGCGACATATGCAGCGCGAGGCGATCCGGACCGTGAACCATGATTCGATAAGTACCCACGTTCACCCAGTCTTCTTCCGGGTCGCGCGTGACTACCAAATCGTCAGTGCCGATATAGCGTCCGCCGTCGAGCTCATGCCAGCGCGGCACCGGAAACTTGAGCACGTCGATGTCTTTGCCTTTCTTGATGTTTTCGAAGAGCGGTCCGGTTCGAACCGTTTCAGCGGCGATCGGTGTAATTTTCTTCACCTGCTCGCGCCAAGCCTGGACAAAATCCATATCGCTCAGACCCGCTTTCATGCCGAGCGTCAGCGCCAAACGTTCGACGGAAGACACTAAATTCGCCGCGACCCGATAGCCTTGGGGATAGTCTTTGATCCGATCGAAGATAATCGCCGGCCGAGTCTTCGAGCGCTCGTTGATGATTTCCGTAAGCGTCGACAGCTCGAGATCCCAGTGAGCATTTTCAACGGTCATCAACTGGCCGAGTTTATCGACGTCTCTAAGCCAAGTGCGTAGGTCTGGCATAAACTCTTTCTCTCCCGCGTGCCAGCTGACCCTCACCTAACGGTTCCAATCGTTCCAGTCGTTCCACCGCTGCGCTCCGTTCCAACATTTGGAACGATTGGAACTTATGGAACTAGTGGAACGGTTGTTAGCTGCTTACCTCTGGGACCTGGGGAATCTGTGTCGTGTGCAACGAATTTTCCGGCTCCTCGCGATATAAACCGAATGCTTCAACGATTGGAATATCGTTTACGGAAAACAAGATCGCGTCTTCGCTCTTCGACCGGTTGATGTGCTCGTGCCAAGCCCAGTTGGGCAGCGCGAAGGAGTCATGCTTCGACCATTCCAGCGTCTTGTCGCCGACGATGCTCGCGCCCTCGCCGCCGACGACGAAGTAGGCCGCGCTCGATGTGTGGCGATGCTTTTTGGTATGCTCGCCAGGGCGAAGCAATTGAATCCAGCAGCTGAGCGTTCGGAGCGTATGGCCGCCCGTCATCGGATTGACGTACTCCAAGGCAACGCCGTCGTATAGACTGCCTGGCTGATCCGCCAACGCGCGCAGCTGTGGCTCGATGTCTTTCCAAGCATAACGCAGCGGTAGATTTTCTTTCTTGGTATCTTCCCATGTCGGCCGCACGGCGCCGGCGCGCGGCTGCAAGCTGTCGCCGGTTTTATCACGCATGGTCTGAACTTTGTTGCCGGGATAGGGTTCGTAGAACGGCAGATTCAAGCCAAGCAAAAACGGCACGTCCAAAGCGTCGACCCAAATGGCGGTCTCGTGGGTCGGATTGCGGTGATCATGCCAGGTCCACTGCGGCGTCAAGATTAAATCGTAAGGTTCCATCGGACACTTCTCGCCGTCGACCACGGTAAAAACTTTGCCATCGCCTTTGACGACGAAGCGAATCGCCGCCAGCGTGTGCCGATGCGCCCAGGCGATCTCGCCGGGCTTGATCATCTGAATGCCCATCAAGAGCGTGTGCGTCGTCGCGTTGTCGTTCAGGCCCGGATTGCCGAATAGCACGCTGCGCCGCGCCGTGAAGCTTTCCTCGAGCACGTCGCAGGCCTCGAGCAATTTTTCATGAACCATCGGCCACGGCCACAGATAAGCATCGCCGCGCGGTCGCGGCCCGCCGATGGCGCGATTGAGTAAGTCCTCGTAAATCCACTGGCCGGTCATGTGCGCCTCGGCCAACTCCTGATTGAATGTCTCCAATGATTTTTTTACCTGCGGCTTCGCCATGTCCAACTCCTCTTTGAGTCTCTTCGCTCCCGTTTTTGAACCAGCCCGCGGCGTTTCAGTTTTTCGCCGCGGTTCTTCGGAGTCCTTCATAATAGAAGCCGTCGAAATAGACCTGCCAGGCCATCATCGACTCTTCCGCCGCGCGCAAGGCGGCCTTTTTCTCCGCATCGCCGGTTAAATATTTTTCTAGCAACTTGAGCGATCCGTCGCCATGAATCTGATCGACCGAATCGTGCATCCACCAGAACTCGGTGTCTTCTTTCGTCAGCCCGAGTTGGCGCATCCAATGTTCCGCTTGATGATGGGAAAAGTTGCCGCAGCTGGGATTGTTGGTTCGCTCAAGAACAGATTTCGCCGCCAAGCCCTCATACCACGTGCGGTTTTTAGTCAGCGCCTCCCATGCGTGCATTGCCACGATTGTTGTCGGCAGCGGCTTGGCGTTGACGATATCGTCGCGGGTCAAACCCAACGCCATCCCCATTCTTGCGAGAATTTCGAAATGCGAGTGACCTTCCTGCGCTTCTTCTTCGTAAAGATTTTCAGTAACGATGAATTTGCGCACTTCGATGATCGGACAGTTACCCACGACATGCGCCCAGCACTGCCGGCTGTGACGCGTAAAGCTCGACCATTGCTCGATCAAAACCCGCGCTGCTTCTTGGGTCAGCTGATTTTTCGAATACCGCACCCATTGAAGCCGGTCATCGCAGTCAGCGACGATCTTGTCGATGGCCGCGGCGAACTCTGATTGGCTTTGACTCGCCATTTTTACCCTTTATCCTTCCGCCTTCATCCTTTCAAAAACCTCTCAAACTGACCCCCAACCCCTCGCCCTCCGGCACGCTGATCGCGCCATTGTTTACCGACAGGCCGAAGAACGGATCGCCGGTAATCACCTCGAACTCGCCGAGCTCACACAGCGGAGAAATTCCCGGCGTGCTCGCCGCAAGATGCACCGCGGCAGCGTCACCGACCATGCTGCCCGCCGTGTTCGAGAGCGCGCAACGAACGCCGTTCAGCTCGCACAGCTCGGCGATGCGGCGCACTTCGCCGATGCTGCCGACTTTGGCAATGCCGGTGTTGATCGAATCGACCATGCGATTCCTAATCAATGTTTGAGCATCCGCAAATGTACGACACGATTGATCGGCTTCGATCTTGATCGGCGCATGCTGCTTCACCTCCCGGAGCGCGTCAAATTGATCGCGCGGCACCGGCTGCTCAAAGACTTCGATCCCGTGATCGGCCAGACTCTTGGCTAAACGGATCGCAGTTTTGGCGTCGTAAGCTTCATTGGCGTCGATCTTGATAAACACGTCGTCGCCCACGGCCTTGCGCACAGCGGCCACGCGCGGCAAATCTTTGGCGATTTTCCCGCTGACTTTGAGTTTCAGCGCCAAGCCGTCGCGCGCCAACTGTCTTGCTTCCTCCGCCATTTTCTCCGGAGTATCGACACTCACCATTTTAATCACTCTGATCTCGCTCCGATATTTACCGCCAAGCATGACGGCAAGCGGCATGTGGTAGCTCCGCGCCAACGCGTCGACCATCGCCGTCTCCAGAGACGACTTGGCGCGCGGGTTTCCCGTTAATGCATGATCGATGTCGGCGCGAACTCGCGCCAGATCTTCGAGTTCTCTGCCGACAACTTTTGGCCTCAAAACCGTGTCGATGACATGCTGCGCAGTCTGCGGCGTTTCGCCTGTGCGCGGAAAAAGATCCGAGTAACCGTAGCCTTCGATGCCGCCGTCAGTGACAACTTTGACCAATAAGCCGCGCGCGACGGTGAAATTATTCGTCGCCGTGACCAACGGCTTGGTGTACGGCATTTCTAATAGGCGAGTTTCAACGCCTGCGACTTTGCCGATTTTCATAAATTCACATTCCTTTGGTCTCGAGCGAACTTTACGCAGCTAGTGGATGCTTACCATAATTAAATCCAGCTCTGCCAGTGACCTAGACGACCATGCATGCGCGCCACTGAACCTGGTCCAATCTCAAAAGACTTCCTGATCTTGTTGGACCGTGATAGGTTTCGCACCGGGATAAAAAAATCGTAAGGCTCGATCGATTTCAAAAAAACCGTTAGGGAGCGAGGCGCTTATGTCACAGGATGAACGCATAAAAGCTTTGATGGCGGCATTTCACAAAACCACTTATTTCAAATGGATGGCAAGCCAAAACATCCCGGTGATCGATGGTTACGGCTTGGAAGATGTCCGTGACGTCGCGATGGCGCCATGGGCGCGCACCGGCGGCAAGGCGGCGTTCCTCAATCTCTACGGCATGGAAGGCGTCACCGGCATGTACGTCGGCGAGATTCCCGCCGGCGGGGCCCTCGAAGCCGAGAAACATTTTTACGAGGAAGTGATCTGCATCCTCGACGGCCAGGGCGCCACGGAAGTGTGGCAAGAAGGCGGGCGCAAGCAAATGTTCGAGTGGGGGCCGTGGAGTTTATTCGCGCCGCCGCTCAACACCTGGCATCGGCTGATCAACGGCGGGCGCCAGCCGGTGAAGTATCTAGCTGTCACCAACACGCCTCTGGTGATGGACATCGTGCATAACGAGGAATTCATTTTTAACTGCCCTTATAATTTTGCCGATCGCTACGCGGGCGCCGACGATTTTTTTCACGTCGGCCAGAAGCGTTATGAGTCGGGCATGCAGCATATCTGGGAAACCAATTTCATCATGGACATACAGTCGGCGAACTTAGATCAACGCGAAGTAAAGGGAGCGGGAGTGCGCATCACTCAGTTCGAGCTTTCGGGCAATAGTTTGATCGGCCATCTGGCTCAGTGGCCGGCGGCGCGTTACCACAAAGCGCACTACCACGGCGCCGGCGCGATTCTGTTGGGATTGCAGTCTTCAGGGTACGTCCTCCTATGGTCGAAGGAGCTCGGCACCCGGCCCTACGAAGCCGGGCACGACAAAGATGTCGTCGAGGTAAAATGGAAATCGGGCAGCGTCTATTGCCCGCCGGGCGGCTGGTTTCATCAGCATTTCAACACCGGCCCCGAGCCGGCGCGCCATCTCGCGCTGCGCTACGGCAGCCGGCTTCACCCGAGCGGTTTCAAGATCGCCGACAAGCGCAGCGAAGACGGCGTCTATATCGACGTGAAAAAAGGCGGCACTTTGATCGAATATGCCGACGAAGACCCGTACATTCGCAAACACTACGAAGACGAGATGAAAAAAAAGGGCGTGGCGAGCCAGATGCCGGCGGTATAAAAAGATCGAACCGTTCAAGACGTTCAAATAGTTCAAGCCGTTCAACCGCTTCGCTCCGTTCAAAAACGGGGTGCATGGTTCGACAGCTCACCATGCGCGGCCTTATCTTGTTATGCTTCCTTTTGTCCGCTTACCCTGAGCTTGTCGAAGGGTTGAACGGCTTGAACGTTTTGAACTCACTTTAAAATTTCTTCGGCAAACTTCGCCGACGGAATTCTCACACCTTTGTATTTATCCTCCAGATGATTTCTGACTTTATGGTATTGCTGCACGGTTAAAGCATCTTTCGCCGCCACCACACCGAATTCCTTGAGCCACTTGGTGTCCACGTCCAGGCGCCGCGTCGATTGATGCATTACTTTGACGTAAAGTTCCTGCCCCTCTTTGGACAGTAACCAATTGACAAAAACTCTCGCTGCGTTGGGATGGGGCGGATTTTTCACCACGCCGGTCACGCCCGAGCCGTTCGACGATGGCAAGCCTTCCTTCATTTTCGGCAACTCTTTTACCGGCAAATTAGCCGTGAGAAAACCTTCCAGCGTGTAAAAGCTCACGCCAAGCGCGACGGCGAGCTTGCCCTTGGCGAGCGCATCGCCCAACTGGCGCTGGTCGCGGCTGACGAAGAGATCCTGCTGGACGAGTTTTTTAAGATAACTCTCGCCCTTGATGTCCCAGAGAAACGACCAAATCGATTGACCCGAGCCGGGAGTGCGCGGATCGAGTAACCCCACCTTGCCTTTCCACTTGGGCTTCAGTAGATCATCGACGGAACGAATTTCATCCGGCTTTACCAACGTGGGGTTGTACCAGAAGCCGCCCGTGCCGGCGTCGGCGATAAATGAATAGAGAAAGCGATTCGTGCTGACGTTATCTTCCCAGATATGGCCGCCCCACCAGTTCTTCGCCTCTTTGACCTCGGGCAAGATCATCATGGTGTCGAGCGGCTCGGTCATGCCGCCTTCGACCAGCGACTCGTAGGTGCCCGAGCCACCGATGAACACGTCGAAATTTTTCACGCCGGCGGTGAACTCCGCGGCGATTTTACTGGCGTTCTGTGGTCCGCGCGCCGTCGACATATCCATGTCGATACCGAACTTTGGCTTGAACACCGCTTCGAGTTCTTTTCTAAGCTCGGCGCGGGCGGGGATTCCGACGACGATCAGGGCTTCCTTTTTAGCTTCCTGGAGGTTCCGCTCCCATTCCTTTTTCCAATCGCTTTGCGCCTGTACCGTGGCGGCATTCATCCATAGAAACAAACAGCATAAGACAAAGCTGCTGCTTTGTCCGATTCGATCCGACAATCGCATATCACGCCTCCCAGTTTATGAGATTTTCTCGCGTGTGAGCATCTTGAATCATTGCGGGCCTTATTCCCCGCAGGTTGCTGCGTAAAGAGTTATCCAGACTTCTTCCGTCCGTCATTCCCGCATGCTTCTAGCGGGAATCCAGGCGACACAAGAACTGCATCACTGATTAGAAGGTTCGGGGGCTGGCATGAAAGCAAGCAGCCCGAGTCCAAGCGATTTCACGAATTATTTTTGCGCAAGCGCGCGGCTGGCCTCGCGGGCGTAGGTGAAATCGAAGATTTCCTGAGCTTGTGGCATTTTAACCAACTTCAAACTCTTCGTGGCCCGCTGCATCTCCGCTTCTACGACGCTATCGGGCAAGCTGCCATCGATTGTCATCGCTGGCAGAAGGTAGTCGTATACCCGCTGCGTCAACTCCGGGCTGTCCAGTTTTGAAAACTGCATCATGAGCGGGAGCGACTCTGATTTTCGCGTGCGATAGAAATTCTGCGCTCTGATCATCGAACGCATAAACGCCAGCAGCGCGGGTTTCTTTTCGTCCGCCGTGCTTTGCAGAATCGAGAGGGACCCTTGATAGCCCGCTATTGAATCGCCCATGTTGGCAATTCGCCTGTAACCTTGATCGAGGACCTTGAGATTCCACGGCGGCGACAGAACCGTAGCGCTGATTCTTTTCGCAAAGAGAGCGGCAATCCGGTCACTGGAAGTTCCCACGCTCAGCATCTTCACATCTTTTTGAGCACTCAACCCATTTGCCGCCAGAAACTCCTCCAGAAAGGCTTCGGCCGGCGATCCCTGAGAACCCGAACCGATAATTCTACCCGCCAGGTCTGATACTTTTTGAACATCTTTGGTGCCGATGAGATCCATCAGAGGCCGGTTGAAACGAGCCATCACTATCTTGATCCGGATTCCTTGAGAAACGGCGGAGACGGCCGCTTTGACGCCGGCACAACTATCGAAATCGATGCTCTTAGCCACCAGCGCGCGAACTGAGACCGCGCAGGACATGCGGATGATTTCCACATCGAGCCCTTCCTGCGAAAAATAACCCATCTGCCGGGCGATCTCGAAAGGCACGGAGCTGCTGGTGAAATCGGGGAGACCGACGCGGATCTTGGTATTGGCGCGCGCCGGCGCGTCGGCTGAAAGGAAGATAACCAAAAAAACGAAACCGATCACTCGCGAAAAATATAATCGACGCCTCATGGCTCTGGGCCTATTTATCGAAGACGGTCGGGGCGTCGACGGGAGTTTGCAAGATCTTTAGCGCCGCGCTCAGCAACTCAGCGCGCCACTTCACCTCCTCTGCGGCCGGAAGATCCGGGTTGCCCACCGGATAGTGAAATTTATTTCCGCTCATGATCCGGTATGCCCCGACCTGCGTTGCCACATTGGCGAGACAGGTGATGAGCACCACGGGAATTCCTCTCCGCTCAATTTCTTTTGCAATCGTAGCGCCGCTACGCGTGCCGGTTCCTCAAGTCGCAGTGAGAACGACTCCGTTTACACCTGAGGCCGAAAGCTCCTGGGCGATCCCCGCGCCGAGCTCCTGCATCTTGGCAGGCATGGCGCCGGTTCCGGTCGTAACATAATAGTAGTCGTGAAGTCTGCCGAAATTCCCGGCGCGTTCTAATCCGCGCATGGCGTCTACGGGAATGAGCCTGTCGGGATCAGCGTTTACCGTGGAGGTGTCGTAACCGGTGTGCATGGCTTCGAACTCTCCCGGTTTCAAGTCGTCGCGCTCTTTGATCGAATACTTGAAGTACTTCGTTCCGCGCGAGCTCTCTAGCCGGTCAGGATTGCCCAACGGCACCAAACCGCCTTCCGTCACCATGGCGAGAGTCGCGTGAGCGAGATCTTGAATCGGGGCGGGAACTGGATGAGGCGCCACCTCGATCCGCGGGATCTCGCTCTCGAAAGCCGCACCGCGGAGTTTGGCTAGCAGCATCTCCACGGCTCGCACGCTGTCGGGAGCTGGCGCTTGAACGGTGAATCGGCGCGGGATCTTTAGGCAAAATTCCTCTTTGAAGGCCTCGAGGTTCTCGACGTCCTTGTTGAGTAAAAGCGCTGCCAGATCGGCGAACCGCTTAATGGTGGTCGGCATCGAAGCAGCGGACGAACCGGTCTGGATCACCAGGACGTGCCGGCCGATTTCCCGCGTTCCAGGATTTTCTTCATAGAGGCCGGTCAGCGCCGGGACACCCCAGCGCTCGCGCACGAAACTGGCGGCTTTGGCGCAGGCAAGTCCGTATCTCCCCGCGTGGAAGGCCGGACCGGCAACAAACAGATCCGGCGCAAACTGCGTCATCGCTTCCGTCAAAGAAGCGAGAACGGCTTCTTCATGTTCGTGGAAATAATTGTCGCCGCAGACCACCGATGCATATTCGATATCGTAATTTTTCAGTAAGTCACAGAGCAGGACACCGGGCCCGATGGGCTTCGGCAGAAAGAAAAATTCCTGTCCGGCTTTCTCCTCGCCGCCGATGCCGGCAAAAAACTGATTGAGGTAATGTAAAACCTTTGTCATTTTGGCTCACCTCAGCTTTCAAAGGCAGCGCGAAACCCACTGGCTCCCATCTGACAATGCGCGCCGAAAAAAATCGTCGAGTCAAAAAACAGCGGCTTATGCGGATCGTGTTGGAGCTTGAAATGGAGGTCGATCTCCTTCCCTCCAATCACCTGATCGAGCGGCGCAAGAAGCAATTTCTCGGAGCGGTTGCCGCGGCTGATCATCGCGCCGGCTTCGCGCGGATGATCGACCAGCGGCCGTTCATAACCCTTGGCGCCATTGTCCTCGTGTAGCACCGCTACGGTTTTGATTCCTTCCGCTTCGCAAGCTTTGACGGTTTGCATGAAATCGACCGTCGTATTGCCGGTTCCTTCCATCATCGCTACCGCGCCGTCAGCGCCCAAACATCTGGCCATGCGCGCGCTCCATAGCCCCATTTTCTTTTTCTGCTCGAAGCTGTCGTTATAGCCGCGCGAGAGGATTACGCCGAGGAACTGCAATTCGCTGCCGTGGCGCTTGAGCAGCTCCTCGATAAAAGGGTTCGCGCAGTGCAGCGAGGTGGGAATTTTTCGCTCGCTTTTATAGGTGCCGCTCACCACCGCTCCGTCAATGAACTCGTTCGGGTGAACGAATGAAGGAAGGGTTTTCGAGATCTCTTCGCCGTAATAAAAGGTCCGGACGAAGGGAATCTGGCTCTGGACTTGGTATATGAGAACGATCTTCGGGAGCTTCTTCTGAACTGGAGCGAGGTGGACTTTTTTTCGCTCCGGCGCCGCGCCGCTTTTTTCGGCCGCGGCAAGATACCGGGCGATGCGCACTCCAATGTTTCTTAACGCCTGGTCAAACGCGATGTTCGAAAGCGCCGGTCCGCCTTCCAGAGTCAGAACCAAATGAAAATAATCCGACCCATGCGAGTAACGCGCCCCGACGCCGGTCATGTCGATCATACCTTCGCGCGGTTTCTCGATCGGCGTCATTGCCTCCGGATGGGGGAAACTTCCCGCGATGGTAACCAGCACGTTACGCAGCCGCTCCGTCTGTCCGGTTCCCACGAGCCGCGCCGGCACATCGATACCGGGGAACGTGCAAAGGTCGTCATGAACTTTCCCGATCGGGATCATGGTGTCGAGAACGTGAACGATTCTCTTGGATTCGCCGGGACGGGCGAGTTCAGCGGTCAACTTTATATATCTGGTCAAGTCCTTGATCTGCTCTTGAATCTCGGCAAGGCTGACACTAAGTTGTCTTCCCACAAGCGAGGTTCGATCGCCCCACTGAATATCGTCGATGTGAAAATCGAAAAGCTCTAGTTCCACGATGTCTGCTCCAAAGAATTCAATCGCAAACTGTTCGGGACTATACTCTCCGGAAAATCGGCTTACAAGTTTTATGCAAACGGCAGCGAGCGATCCTCTTTCGAGTCACAAATTTCCTTCGTCGAATTTGAAAGTGCTGCTCGTCCAACCGCCGGTTCAAGATTTTTACGATACCGATGTGCGTCTGCAACCGATCGGTCTTGCTTATCTCAAAGCAGCGGTTAAACAGCATCTGCCCGACGTCGACATCCGCATCAAAGACTATCACAGCGGCTGCGGTCGAAAGACGGTGCCGATCCCGAAGGAGCTGCGCTACTTAAGCGAATATTATTCGGTCGCAGACAAATCGCCGTTTTCGACTTTCCATCAGTATTATCACTTCGGCAAATCCTTCGATCAGATCGAAAGCGAAATCGCCGAGCTCGCCCCCGACATCGTGGGCATATCCTCCCTGTTCACACCGTACTTTCGTGAGGCTCTAGAAGTCGCCCGGCGCGTAAAGAACCGCACACGAGCGATCGTCGTGATGGGCGGCTCCCACGCTTCCGCCGTGCCGGAATCCTTGCTCGCGTCGCCGCATGTCGATTATGTGATCCGCGGCGAAGGTGAAAAATCTTTCGTCGAATTTTTGCGCGCTCTTCGGAATCACACGGCCATCGAAGCGGTTCCAAATCTCGCATACAAACGCAACGGCGACTTCGTCTTCAATCCGATCCAGGAAAACTTCTCGATCGACGACTTGCCGATGCCGGATCTAAGCGACTTTTCGCCGCGCGCGTATCAACTCGGCCACGAGCCGATGACGTTCATGATCACCTCGCGGAGCTGCCCGCACAAATGTTCCTTTTGCTCGGTGCACACGACTTTCGGCACGAGCTATCGGCGGCGTTCGCTGGAGAATGTTCTGGAAGAAATCGAGCTACGCTATCAGCAAGGCTATCGCGTGATCGACTTCGAAGACGACAACCTTACTTATTACAAACAGACTTTCAAAGAGCTTTGTCGCAGGCTGATCATCCGCTTCCCTAATCGCGAAATGGAATTCGTCGCGATGAACGGCATCAGCTATCTAAGCCTCGATGACGAGTTACTCGAACTCATGTTTCAAGCCGGTTTCACGAGTCTCAATCTTGCGCTGGTCAGCTCAGACAAAACCGTCCGAGAAACCACCAAGCGGCCGCACACGCTGGAAGCCTACGTGAAAGTCGTGAACAAAGCCTATCAACTCGGCTTCAAAATCGTTTCCTATCAAATCCTCGGCCTGCCGAACGAAAGCCTCGACAGCATGATCCAAACCCTCGCCTTCAACGCCGGCCTGCCCGTGCTGCTCGGCGCCTCGCCGTTCTATCGCACGCCCAATTCACCGATCGCCCGGGGATTGGAACTCAATGAAGCCGATTATGTCCGCGCTCGCTTGACCGCCCTGGCGATTGAAACTGAGATTTTCTCTCGCGACGACATCTATACCCTCTTTGTCACGACGAGAATTATTAATTTCCTTAAAGGCCTGCCGCTTCGGTCTACAACGACTCTCGGCTCTCTAGTCAGCGCAGCACCCGAAACCCACGAAGCCGGAATCGGCTTGCTTCTACTCAAGCAGCTTTCGACGACCGGGCGCTTATACTTTTGGACGAAACAAGGGCTGGAGGAAAATCGAAAATTTGTCAGCACAATATTTGTCCGAGTGCTTTCAGAAGTAGAATCCATCGCCTGTCAAAACGGCCACTCTGTCATCGTCGACGATTTCCATTGCCGACATGGCGCGACCGCCGCAACCTTAATAAATTTGACATAAACAGGAGCCTGTACTACCCTTCCGACCGCTCGTCGAAAATCACGGCAGGAGGCAAAATGAAAAAATTTCTATTCGTTATGTTGTTATCCGGTATGCTGGCGGCGCAGCTCTCGCGGAGCTACGCGGCGGAGAGCAACGCCACTGTCACGGCAGCGCAAAAGGAAGGCAAGCTCGTTATCTACTCTTCGACGGACTCGGCCAGCGTCGAGCCGTTGCTGCAGGATTTCAAGGCGCTCTATCCGTTTCTTCAAGTCGAGTACAATGATCTCAATACCACTGAAATATATAACCGCTTTACCGCCGAGGCAGCTTCCGGCACCGGCACGGCGGATTTCATGTGGAGCTCGGCAATGGACCTGCAGCTGCAGCTCGCGAGCAAGGGCAATGCCTTGTCTTATGCCTCGCCGGAAATTTCCGGCTTGCCCAAGTGGGCGGTGTGGCAGAATCAAGCTTACGGCACGACCTTCGAGCCGGTAAGCATCGCTTACAACAAACGGCTGCTGCCCGCCGATGCGGTGCCGCAGAGTCATGCCGATCTGATTCGTTTGATGAAAGAGAAGCATGACGTATACAAGGAAAAAATCGCCACCTTTGATCCGGAAAAGAGCGGTGTGGGCTTTCTCATGATGACTCAAGACGCGAAAGTGTTCCCGCAGTTCTGGGATCTCGCCAAGGGGCTCGGCGCCACCGGCGCTAAAGTTTACACGAGCACAGGCGCAATGCTGGAGAAGGTCGGCTCAGGCGAGCATACTTTGGCCTACAATATTATCGGCTCCTATGTGCTGCTGCGCCAGAAAAAAGATCCGTCTCTCGGCTTGGTATTGCCGAAGGATTACACGCTGGTGTTTTCGCGCATCGCTTTTATTTCCAAGACAGCGCGCAATCCCAATGCCGCCAAACTATTTCTCGACTACGTTCTTTCCAAACGCGGCCAAACTGTGATGTCCGAGAAATCCTTGGTATATTCGATTCGCAGCGACGTGCCAGGACCGATCACCGCCGCCGGCCTCACCAAGGATCTGGGCAAGGCATTGAAACCCATCGAGGTGAACACGGATATTCTCGCCGGTCTCGAACAAAACAAGCGCTTGGAATTCATGAAACAGTGGAAGGAAGCACTGAAAAGATAAGCCTGTGAGCCGGACTCTCCGTTCGTTCGCGGTGATCGGCGTAGCCCTGGTGGTCTTCGGACCGCTGGGGCTCATCATTTACCAAAGTTTTCTTAGCGAAGCTTTCTTTAGTCCGACGGCGAGTTTGAGCCTCGGCGCGTATCGCTACGTTCTCACCGATTCCGGTTTTCACTCCGCCTTCGGCACCTCTCTGCTGGTTTCCCTCGGCATGACATTGATCTCGGTTCCGCTCGGCAGTCTGCTGGCGTTTCTGCTCGTGCGCACCGATTTGCCGGGAAAGAAATTTCTCGAGCCGTGGCTGCTCGTGCCGATCTTCCTCTCGCCTGTTGTATTGGCTTTCGGCTACGTCGTTGCGGTCGGCCCGGTTGGATTCTTCTCGCTCTGGACTAAGGCGCTGATCGGGCGCGTGCCGTGGAATCTTTATTCACTCTACGGCATGATTTTGATCGCCGGGCTCACCCACGTGCCGCACTCGTTCCTTTACGTCTCCTCAGCGCTGCGCACTTTGGATCCGTCGGTGGAGGAAGCCGCCCGAGTTGCCGGCGCCGGCCCGTGGCGCATTGCGGCGACGGTTAGCTTGCCTTTGGTGTTGCCGTCGATTCTCTTTAGCGCGGCTTTGATATTTTTGCTGGGCTTTGAATTATTCGGTTTGCCCCTCGTGCTGGGCGATCCCGCCGGGCTGCTCGTGCTCACGACCTATTTATACAAGCTCACCAATCTGCTCGGCGTGCCTTCCTATCACCTCATGGCTGTCGTTGCGCTCTCGATCGTCGCGCTGACTTTCCCATTGGTCTACGCGCAGCGCCGCATGCTGCGCACCGCCGGCCGCTTTGCGGTGATCGGTGGCAAAGGCCAGGCGTTCCGCCCTCTGCCGCTCGGCGCGTTGCGCTGGCCTGCGGTCGCGATCGTTTTGCTGTGGTTGGTAGTGACGGTCTTGTTGCCGCTGATCGGCGTTGCCTTGCGCTCGGTCGTTAGCCAATGGGGCGAAGGAATCAAGTTATTTGATGTTTTGACCTTGGATCATTTTCGCGAGCTCAAAGGTTATCCTAATTTAGTCCGCGGCATCGTCAATACATTATTGATCGGCAGCATTGGCGGCGCGCTGTCCGTCGTGTTCTACGCCATTATCGGCCTAGCCGCGCACCGCTGGCAGAGCCGTTGGGTTTCGTTTCTCGATTACCTGGTCATGTTGCCGCGCGCGCTTCCCGGACTCATCGTCGGCCTGGCTTTTCTCTGGGTGTTTTTATTTTTCAAACCGATCGCGCCTTTGCGCACCACGTTGTTCAGCTTGTGGATTGCCTATACGGTTGTCTGGCTCGCCTATGGATTGCGTCTGATCTCCGCCGCCTTGTTGCAGGTGAAACCCGAACTGGAGGAAGCCGCGCGCGTTACCGGCGCGGGCCAAGGCACGGTTTACCGCGACGTGACGCTGCCGCTAATTCGCTTCGGTCTGATCGGCAGTTGGCTGCTCGTGTTCATGATGTTCGTGCGCGAGTACTCGACCGGAGTCTATTTGCTCGGCCCAGGCACCGAAGTGATCGGCTCGTTGATCGTGTCTCTCTGGGGCACCGGTGCCTTGGATTTGATCTCGGCGCTCTCCGTCATCGAAGTTGCTTTGGTCGGGTTGATACTTTTTATCGCGCTTCGTTTAGGAGTGAGACTCGATGCCTGATCTGATCGTGGAGAATATCGAAAAGCAGCTGGGCACGGCGCAAGTTTTGTGCGGCGTGTCCTTTGAGCTACAACAAGGCGAAGTCCTCGCTCTTCTTGGCGCCTCCGGCAGTGGCAAGACGACGTTGCTGCGCTCGGTCGCCGGCCTTGAGCGTCCCGACAAAGGCAAGATCGAAATCCGCGGCAAAGTCGTGTTTGACGCTGCAAGCGGGTTTGAAATTCCCGCGGAGCAGCGCGGCCTGGGATTGGTTTTTCAATCCTATGCGATTTGGCCGCATCGCAGTGTGTTTGAAAACGTCGCCTATGGCTTGCGCTTAAGACGTGTGCCCGACGCGGAGATCCGCCAGAGGGTCGGCGACGTGTTGGCGCGCCTTGGACTCGGCCATCTAGCGGACCGCTACGCGCATCAATTGTCCGGCGGGCAGCAGCAACGGGTCGCCCTCGCGCGCGCCATCGTTTACAATCCGCCGGTCTTGTTGCTCGACGAACCGCTGTCGAATCTCGACGCCAAGCTGCGCGAAGACGCCCGCGCCTGGGTGCGCGAGCTGATCAAACAAATCGGCAATAGCGCGCTCTATGTCACCCATGACCAAACCGAAGCATTGGCGATCGCCGATCGCGTATTGTTATTGGATCGAGGACAGATTCAACAAGACGGCACGCCACAAGAAATTTACGGCCGTCCGACCAGCCAGTTTGCCGCTGAGTTCATGGGCAGCAACAACCGCTTCGATGGCAAGATCGCCGAGATCTCCGCCAACCGCGCCCGCCTCGAAAACCACGGCTGGAGTCTGTGGGGCAAATTGCGAGGCAACAAAGAGCCCGGCGCGCCGGGTACGGGACTTATCCGCGTCGAGCGGGTACGCTTAGCCGACGGTGGCGGCGAAAACCATCTGAAGATGCAACTGAAGTCCGCTCTCTATTTAGGCGAACGCTGGGAATACGTGCTTCAGCTCGGCGAATTGCGCCTGCGTGTTTGGGGCGAAGAAGGGCGCGCGCCCGGCGAGTGTTGGGTGGCGATCCCGCAAGAGGAATTCTGGATTTTCTAGTTCTGCTTCTATGCCTTTTCCATCCCGATCGAAAACATCCGCTCCAGATCGTGACGCGAGTAGACGCGGAACGCGATCAGCGTCTCCGAGCCGGTGATGCCCGGAACACCCCGAATGTGCTCCGTGACGATCTTGGCCAGTTGATCGTTGTCGCTGGCGCGCACGATCGCGGCGAGATCATAGCGTCCCGCGACGGAGTAAACTTCACTGACGCCATCGGTATCGGCTAGAGTTTCGGCGACTTTGTTAGTTTTATCGCGCTCGGTATTGAGCAGGACGATGGCGGAAAGCATGTTCGATCTCCTTCTAGTCAAGACCAGCAATCGGAACCAGGCCTGCTGAAAGAGTAGCCGACACAGCACACCATCGTCAACGCTGCGCACCTTGAACGTCGAGGCAGCCTTCAATAATATGCCACCCGAGACGGAGGCTGCTATGATGAGTCAGAGGACTTTGCGAATCATGGTTCCTGTTTTATGCTTTGTGTTCTCTATCGTTATTTCCGACTCTTCCGCTCAAGAAAAACTCACCGTTTCCTACAGCTCCGTCGATGCGCCGAGCGCCAATTGGTATATCGCCCAGGAAAAAGGGTTGTATAAGAAATACGGCATGGACGTCGAATCGATATTTATTCCGGCGTCGTCGACAAACGTGGCGGTTCTGGTCGCGGGGCAACTTAAATTCGGTAACGGCACCGGCGGCACCATTGCCAGCGCCGCGGTTAGCGGCGCCCCGTTGGTGGCGGTCGCCTGCTTCATGAACACATTGCCGTACGAATTGATTGTTCAAGACTCGATCAAAACGCCGCAGCAACTCAAAGGCAAAAGTCTCGGCATCAGCCGCATCGGCAGTTCCTCCGATGTCGCGGCGCGCATTTTTCTCAAGAACTTCGGCTTGGAACCGGACAAAGATGTCGCGATCATCCAAGTCGGTGGTTCGGGCGAGCGCTCAGCGGCTTTTCGCGCCGGTAAGATCTCCGGTTTCGCCGCGCCGCCCGGGGTTTTGTATCTCACCAAGGGGCTAGCCCAACGCGTGCTGGCCAGCACGGCCGACTTTCAGAAAAATTATCCCTTTCCCTATATCTGCGGGACGACGACCAAAAGTTACTTGGCAAACAACCGGCCGATAGTGAAACGTTTGGTCATGGCATTGACTGACGGGGTGCGCTTCTTTAAGACACAAAAAGAAGAGAGCAAGAAAATTCTCGCGAAATACACTCGGCAAAACAATGAGGCCTACCTAGAAGCCGCATATGAAATCAACGCAAAACTCATGGACCGAGTCCCCTACGTGACCCGCGAAGGCATGGACATCCAGGTCAAAGATGCCGTGGCGCGTAAACCCGGCGCCGCGCTGAAAGTCGACGACGTCATCGACGACTCAATCGTTACGGAATTGGAAAAGGAAGGTTTCATCGACAAGCTTTACAAGCAGTAATTCTGTCAGCGCGAACGAATTGAACTGTTTGAACGGCTCGAAGGTTTTGAACTCGTCAGCGGTTATCTCCACAACTGATCGAAAAATCCCGAGCGCTTTACCTCCTCGACATAGCGATTATCGTAATAGGCGGTTATCGGCGTGCTCCCCGCTAGCTTGGGGTCGATAAGATTGCTCTGCACCATTTGCTTCACCATCGAGCGCAAAGCTCCTTCGTTGACTAATCCTTCTTTCGCATAGTTTTCCGACGCGAACAGATACGCCTGTTCGAGCAGATCTGGATCCTTCATGGGCATCCATTTCATAATAACTTTCTTGGTGTAATCCTTGTCGGTTTGGATCAGCTTGATCGCTTCTGCTGTTACTTTGATCACGCGAATCACGGTGTCTTTGTCCTTCTCGATGACAGAGCGGCGCGCAACGATGCCATTCGTGATAAAGTCGGTAAACTTCTTGAGGTCGTTGGGCGACACCAGCTCGTTGTAACCCTGTTTCTTCAACTGAAAATTATAGGGCGGCGAGAAAACCGCGCCATCCACCGAGCCTCGCGCCAAACCCGCGAACGCTTCGGGTTGCCCGCCCATCTGCAGGATGGTGACATTTTTTACGCCATAACCATCGATCGCGGTCTGCAACGCAAAGTGTGTCACGGTGCCGAGACGGCTGACGCCGATCTTTTTTCCCGCCATGTCTTCGGGTCGCTTGATCTCCGGCTTGACCATCACGGACTGGGTAAACCGCGGCACCATTGCCGTAACGTGAATGATGTCTCCGCCGCTGAGGATATTGGCGATGATCGCGGGGCCGCCGGAACCCGACATTTCCGCGGCTCCCGACAACATCGATTGGAAAAGCGCCGATGAAGCGCCGATGAAAATCGGGTCGAGCTCGATACCGTACTTTTCCGAAAGCCGCGCTTCCTTGACGATAAACCAGGGAAGACAATTGAGGCCGATCGGCGAGAACGGAAAGGGAACTTTCTTGAGCGTCTGCGCCTGGGGCAAACTAGGCAAGAAAAGCGCGGCGGCTATAATGAAGAAAGCAAGCTTACGGCCGGCCCTCAAAGCCCGATAAGAAGACGGAAAATCTAGCGAGCGGTTCATCTCGGATCCTCCTCTCTTCGTGAGGTTGCTGGTCTAGTACATTCGGTTCACCGCTGTCAACGCGAAGTTGTTCTTACGCCGAACCATGACTGGCGCGGCGCGGTACGAACAACTTGAACGGCTTGAACTGTTTGAACTCTTCTGACCGTTACCCTCCCTTGAGCTGCTTCGCAAAGAAACCGAACGTTCTCGGCCACGAAGCGTTCGCTGCGTGCTCGCGGTAGTTGCCCGAGCCGAAATTGGCAAAAGCGTGAGCTGCGTTCGCATAGGAATAAAATTCGTGCGGCTTGTTCAGACGAGTCAGCTCAGCGTCGAGCTTCTTCATATCCGCCGGCGAAGGGTTTTTATCGTCTTCGCCGAAGTGGCCCATGATCGGACAGGAGATATCCTTGGACCGATCGAATGGCGACGGCCCGTCGCCCCAGGGAGAAAACGGATCACTGCCGTAGTACATCACGCCGGCTTTGATGTCGGGATTCACCGCCGACATCAGGTAGACAACCCGCCCGCCCATGCAAAAGCCGACGATGCCGATCTTGCTTGGATCGACAGACTTGTGCGACTTGAG
>Ga0193707_1000112_pt1 | contig 21849 bp, 16 predicted proteins | sample U3c2metaG_FD_143043 | JGI IMG/M metagenome (GOLD analysis project Ga0193707, IMG submission 143043) | Soil microbial communities from a riparian zone of the East river system, Colorado, United States - U3c2 | ecosystem: Environmental > Terrestrial > Soil > Riparian zone | place: USA: East River... | reverse complement strand
ATCACAGCGACCGCTTGTGGGACAGCGCTGAAGACGCGGATGATGACGAAGAGGTCGATTCCGACGCTACGGTCGTAAGCGAAGGCGAGGAGGACGAAGAGGACGAAGAGGAAGATCTCTTTGGCGGGGGCGCTCCGAGGGGAAGAAGGGGCCGGCCCAAGGGATCCGGGAAGAAGCAGGAGTCGACCCTCGGCGGCAGCGGATCCGGAAGCCTTGGCGGCGGAGCCGGGGCGAGCGGCAGCACGGGTTTCGGCAGCCCGCCTTCAACCGGGTCAAGCTCGGGATTCGGCGGTGGAAGCACCTCGCCGGGAGTGGGACGGACCAGCTCGTTCGGCGGTGGGCCGGCTTCCCCGACCGCAAGACCGGTGGCAACGTCCACCCCCGCAAGCCGTGCCGGAGCCGGCAAGTCGGCCGGTGGCACGAAGAAGAAAGCCGCGAAGAGCTCCTCAAAGCCTTCTCGCGGGAAGAAGCCAGCCAAGAAAAAGGCTTCCGGGGCGCGGAAGCCGGCCAGGAAGGCCACTGGACGTAAAGTCTCCGCCAAAAAGGCGGGTGGTCGGAACGCTTCCAAAGGGGGGTCGAAGGCACGCGGAAAGAGCGGCGGGACCAGCAAACGGAAGCGCTAGGGGCAATAGTTTCCAGTGCCCCCGTGCGCAGCACCCGAGGCGCGGTTACTCTCAAGTGACCGCGCTTTTCCGTGGCTGACCGAAGTGAGGTGTGATGCAGGACAACGACGAGCGAGAAGGTCCCTGGCGAAAAATTCTTCTGTCCGGCGGTGCGATCCTCACCGCGGCCGCCGCCTATAACGCCTTTGCCCGAAAGGGTGTCGACCAGCTAACCAACCTGATTGGTGGCGAAGAAGGCGGCTTTGACTGGCGTGACAGAAGGGTCGCGTTCACAAAGCGCGGCAAGGGTCCACCGATTCTCCTGATCCACGGCATTCATGCGGCCGCCTGGTCCTATGAGTGGAGAAACAACGTCGACGCGCTCGCGCTAACGAACACCGTCTACACGCTCGACCTGCTCGGATTCGGGATGTCTGAACGTCCCGCGATCCGCTACTCGGCGCGGCTCTACATCTCGCTCATCTCCGATTTCGTGAGCAGAGTGATCGACGAGCCCACCGTTCTCGTAGCGACCTCGCTCTCAGGCGCGTATGCGATTGTGCTCGCGGCGCGTGACCCGCTTCGCTTTCCCGCAGTGGCCCTCATCGCGCCATCCGGACTCGTGCGCCTCAACGAGCCCGTAGGCTTGGGTGGTGAAGCGAGCCGACTCGCCGTCGACACGCCGATCGCCGGCACTGCCATGTTCAACGCCCTCGTCTCGCGTCCGCAGCTGCGACGCTACCTGAATAACGCGTACTCGAACGATGCGCTCGTCACGCGCGAGCTGGTCGAGATCTATTACGCGACTGCCCACCAGCGCGGCGCACGCCACGCGCCGGCGGCATTTCTGTCCGGCCATCTCAACATCGACGTGCGGAACGCCTTACGCCGTTTGAGCCAACCGGCCCTGCTCGTCTGGGGCGAGCAGGGATCGATGGCGCCCGTCGAAGAATTCCGCGGCTTCCGCGAGATCAAACGTGACTTCGAGATCTCTGTTTTGTCTCCCGCGGGCGACCTTCCGCACGACGAGCGAGCGGAAGACTTTAATGTTATCCTATCCACATGGCTGAATCGCCTGTCGCTCTCCTCCGTGCCCACGCTCGACACGCTCCCTGGAACGCCCGCGGACTTGCAGCCCACGCAACAGCTCTTGTAGACGCAGCCGGAGTTCGACCAACCAATGCCTCAGCGCGAGCGGCGCCGAGCGCGCGAGCGGTTCGTTTTTATGTAGCGAGTGGACTGCTCGACCGGCCTGAGGGCACTGGCACGGGCGCGACCTACGGATACCGGCATCTCCTTCAACTGCTGTCCATCAAGATCCGCCAGAGAGAGGGACAGAGCCTCGACACCATCAAGGGCGAGATGCGCGATGTCACTGGCGATGCCCTCGAGCGGAAGATCGCAACGTCGCTCGCCCCGGCGCTCGACTCCGGCGGCTACGAAGCCGTCGCCCACGACGACGATATCTCACTGCGCTGGCACCGCCTCCCTGTAGCCGATGGGATCGAGCTTCACGTTCGTGAGGATTCTCCCGCTGCCCGCGAGGAAGCCGTGATCGCAATGCGCGAAGCGGTGCGCGCGGCACTGGGCCGCGGTGACATCCGCTGAGCTCCTACATCAGATAACGCGCGGATTTCTCCCCGCGAAGATGCTCGACCAGGGCTTTCTTCGCTGCGGTCATCTCTTCGGCTGACAACCAGTCGGCTACTGAAAACCGACGCCCACGTCCTTCCACCGCTATCGCGACGCGGCCGCCGCGCGTCACGATGAGCGCGCCCGAGCCCCTTGGCCTCGACAGCGGATCCTTGTCGACCAGCTCCAGTCGAAGGGTTGACACGTTCGCCGGGTCGCTTGCCGCCATGACGACAAAGCTCGCCGATGATTGGTCCTCGTTCGCTACAGCCCGAAGCCATTCAACTGCGTCCGGCAGCGCGAACTGGGCGCCCCCAAGGCCCTTCACGAAATACCCGCGTCTCACTTCTCCACGAAACTCGAGACGCTTGAGCTCGCGATAGATAGACCGCCACGCTACCGGGGGACGCTCGCGCCTCCACCAGTCGCTGGAGACGATCCCGTAACGCGCCAGCCATTGACGCGCGATTCGCTCCGCTCGCGCTTCTTCGGGAAGATCGGGGCCCATCGTTCCCCGCCGACGCACGAGTGCCCAGCGACCGGTCCATCCACTCGCCCCCGCGCCAGGTCTGTCGGGTCGCCTCCACTTCGGGAGTCTCCTCACGTTCGGGCGGGTTCGTATGAATTTCCGATTTGCAGATGGTGTGTAGTCAGCCGGCAGCCAGCTGGTCGGGTCGGCGCCGGTACGCGGCACCATTGACTTCCAGCGGGCAATCTCACGCAACGCTTCGACCGTGTCGTTGGTCACAAGACCCCAGGCGACCAGCTCTCGGATTGCCTCACGCACAGCGAGCATTGTTAGTCCGGTGACTGCCTGAATGTCACCGATGAAAGATGCGCCCTCTTCCGCGATCGTCGCTCTCACCATCTCGGCGTTCTCGCTCAGAACCGGTTCCGGTTGCTCGCCGAGCCAGATTCCTCCGGTTCCACGTTCGAAGAAGCGAACGCGGGCGAGCGGTATCGCCCCCGACTCCGGATCGTAGTTCCCTTCGCCAGCCCACACCGGCTCTCCGGTGCCCGTGAATTCCGATAGGGTCGCCGGATCGTACGCTCTGACCCTCGCGCGGAGATAATCGCGGTCCCACGCAACCGGCGGACGCGCAATACCATATAGTTGTCGAACGGCCGTTGCAGTCCCTGCCGCGCCCTCGAGCTGGTCTCGCCCAAGATGCTGCCAGCGCTGCATGAATGCCGCAAAGTGAGGAAGCTCGACTGCCTCGATCTGCTTTCGCAATGCGGCAAGCGCGCGCCGGCGGCCAATCTCCACCACCCGTCTCGAGCACCACTCGAGATCCTGTGTCTCACGCCGGAATTTTCCGCGAATGAGCTTGCCCGTTCTCTCCCACTCCACGAGCCGCGATTCGATCCATTCACGTGACCAGCCGTAGCGATTGTGGATTTCCTGAACGGTTACCGGGCCGGATTGTGTGAGAAATCGCGCTAGAATCTCGCGTCGCGCAACCGACTCATTGATCGCGGCCTGACGGAGTACCTCCGGAATCAACGCCGCTGCGTCCTGTTCAACGAGTTTCGCAGTGCCGAGCACTCGGGACAGCCGCCCCGGGCCGAAGGCTGCGACGTAACGTGGATATGTCTCCGTCAGAATGAAGCGCCATTCCTCCGCCCCCTCATGTCCGAGCTGGATCGCGATCAGGCGTCCGGTCTCCAGCAGTAGGTCGAAAGGATCTCCACGGACACCTTCCTCCTCCGACGCGATGCGGGATCGCAGCTCTTCGCTGGAGAGATCTCCCGCCCGATCGATCAGGTGCGCCAGCTCGTCGTCGGTTCGCGCGCGCCTGCCCGGTGCCGTTCCACGCCTTTCCGACAGCGTCTGCTCGATGCCTTCGCGCGTGATGTCGTCGCTGCCCTCTCCGCCCATGACTTCGTCGAGCAGGGATCTGTCGATCGATAGCAGCGCGGCTCTCTGCTCCGCGCGCGGAGTGTCGTCACCGTAGAGCCAGTCCATCACGAAACCGAATTGCAGGCTCGCGGCGAACGGCGAAGGTGCGTCGGTCTGCACACTATGTACGCGGATTTTGCCGGCCGCGATGTCCGCCAGCGTCTCCTTGAGCCCCTGCATGTCGAACGCGTCCTGCAGGACTTCGCGGTACGTCTCGACCAGAATCGGAAAGCTGGGAAACTGCCGCACGACCTGGAGCAGATCGAGCGATTTCAGCCGTTGGAGCCAGAGCGGCATGCGACGACGGGGATTGCCGCGCGGCAGTAGCAGCGCCCGCGCCGCATTCATTCTGAAGCGCGCGCCAAAAAGAGATGTCGAGCCGACTTCCTCCAGCACGAGTTGCTCCGCCTCGGCGCCGGAGAGGCCGAGGAGCGATTGCACGGGTACGCCCATGCCCAGATCGGGCAGACGAAGCATGATGCCATCGTCTGTCGTTTGCACCTGGAGATCGGTGTCGTCGATGGCTTCACGGGCTCTCTGAGCTAGTGCCATGCCCCAGGGTGCGTTGATTCTTCCACCGAACGCGGCGTGAATGACGATGCGCACTGCGCCCGTCTCGTCTCTGAACTGCTCGATCACGATGTTGCGGTCATCGGGAACGATCCCCGTGGCCGCTCGCTGCGACGCGATGTATTTCACGATCGAGCTGGCGGTCGCGGCATCACAGCCGTATTCGGTGGCGAGTCTCTCTTCGCTCGGGGCTTCGGCCAGCTCGCGCCGCAGCGCCCCGACGCGATGACTCAGCATCAGCGATCGCGCCATGTACTCCCCGTGCCAGAACGGCATCCGCGCCGGTGTCCCGGGCGCCGGTATCACGACCACCCGGTCGTGCTCGATCGCCGCGATTCTCCACGTCGACGAGCCGAGCTGAAAGACATCACCCGTCCTCGACTCGTGCACAAACTCTTCATCCAGCTCTCCGAGCCGGGTGCGATCCGGAAGATTCACCGTGTAGAGCCCGCGATCCGGAATCGTCCCACCCGAGATCACTGCCGTCATTCGCGCCGCGCGGGATCCGATCAGCTTGTCGTTGACGCGGTCCCACGTGATCCGCGGTTCCAGCTCCGCCGCAATGTCGGAGGGATACTTCCCGGACAACATTGCCAGCACTTCATCGAACGCGCCGCGCGTAAGCTGATGATACGGATAGGCTCTCCTCACCAGACGAAACAGGTCTTCGCTTGGCCAGTCGTCGACCGAGACAGCGGCTACTACCACCTGGGCGAGCACATCCAGGGCGTTCTGCACTACGTGAGTGGGCTCCACATCTCCGGCGCGCATGGCCGCGACTATGGCCGCTATTTCCACCGCATCGTCACGAAAGGTCGGTACGAGTATTCCGCGACTCGGCACGCCCAGAGTGTGTCCGGCGCGTCCGATTCTCTGCAGCGCCGAGGCGACGCGCTTGGGTGATTGCAGCTGTATGACGAGATCTACCGACCCGATGTCGATTCCGAGCTCGAGGGAGCTGGTCGTAACTAGAGCGCGGAGAGATCCGGCCTTGAGCCGCTCTTCCAGAGCCAGCCGTCGTTCTCGCGCGAGAGACCCGTGATAAGGGAGTGCAACTTCTTCCTCGGCAAGAGCGTTTACGCGCGCCGCGATTTTTTCCGCCTGCGCGCGGTTGTTGACGAACACTAGCGTAGTGCTGGATGCGCGAATGTGCTTCAGGACGAGTGGTGCAACCGCGGGCCAAACACTGCCGCCGACGTTTCCGAGATCAGCGACTGGCGATTCAACCGTGATCTCCATCTCCTTGATCATGCCGCAGTCGACGATGGTGACGGGGCGGAAGGTGGGACCCGGCGTAGCTTCACAACCGCCAAGGAATCTCGCGACCTCATCGAGTGGCCGCTGCGTCGCGGACAGGCCTATTCGTTGCGGCGGTTTTTCGACCAGCGCTTCGAGTCTCTCCAGCGTCAGCGCCAGATGCGCACCGCGTTTGGTCCCTGCGATTGCATGGATTTCGTCGACAATCACCGCGCGGACACCACTGAACATGCCGCGTCCCTTGATCGTGGTCAGCATGATGTTGAGCGATTCCGGCGTCGTGATCAGAATGTGAGGAGACTTTCGAAGCATTCTTGCGCGCGCGGAGGCTGGTGTGTCTCCCGTGCGAACGGCGACGCGAATCTCGGGAAGCTGTTTGCCTTCGGCCGCGAACCGCTCGCGAAGCTCCGCGAGCGGTTGCTCGAGATTTCTTTGAATGTCGTTGTTGAGAGCCTTTAGCGGCGAGATGTAAAGAAGCTGGACCGCATTCGAAAGCGGCTCTTTCGTTCCGCGCACGATCAACTCGTTCAGCTCCCACAGAAACGCCGCCAGCGTTTTCCCGGTCCCGGTTGGAGCAAGTATGAGGGTGTGCGCTCCACTGGCGATCGCAGGCCAGCCCTCGCGCTGCGGATCGCTCGGCTTGCCGAACGTCTCCTTGAACCACCGCCGGACGAGCGGATGAAATCGCGCCAGCATCGAGGGGCTAGTCACATCACGAACAGGCGGCGGTTCCGGCAAGGTGCTAGAGTACGCGCCTGAGCTTCTGCGCCCCCCACTCCAGAATTCTCCCCGAGAGCGGACGCTTTCTGAACTCGTCGAGCTTGATCTCCTTGGACCACTTTATGTCATCCATGAAGATCGAGTCCATTTGGGCCCCAATGTGGCGATCGAGCGACACCAGCAGCGACTCGTTGTTGAAGGACAGAGAACGGTTGTCGAAGTTCATGGATCCCATGTAGGACCAGATGCCGTCCACCACAATGCTCTTCGCGTGCATCATCGTCGGTTGGTACTCGTAGATCTTGACGCCGCCTTCGAGGAGCTTTTCGTAGTAGGTCCGCCCCGCATACCAGGTCGTCTTCACATCAGTTTTGTCGCTTACCGTGATGACCCGGACGTCCACACCTCTTTTCGCCGCCGCGAGAAGCAATTGCATGAAATTCTCGCCCGGAACGAAGTACGAGTTGGTGATGTAGATCGTTTTCCTGGCACCAGCGATCGACAGCGCCAGAAACCTTTCCGCCGGCGTGCTCCCGGTGCTTGGGATACTGTACATCAGTCCAGCCTGCACGTCCCCGACATCGGCAAACGAGCTCCTCGGAAAGAACATGTCGCCGGTCAGCAGCTCGCCCGTCGCTTCAGCCCACGCCGCCGCAAACGCCGCCTGCAGCGCCGCCACTGTCGGCCCCTCGAATCGCACGTTGGTCTCGCGCCACTGGTCTTCGTGATGGCCGTCCCCCAGCCAATAGTCGGCAAGCCCAAACCCTCCGGTGTAGCCGATCTTTCCATCGACCACGACCACGCGAACGTGCGATCGCTGGGCTGCCTTCTGCAGTGTGTACCAGCGAAGGGGTCTCAGCCACTTGACCTCGACACCGGCGCGCTTGAGACTGTCACGCCATTCCCGCTTGAGCGGCTGGGACCCGAACGCATCGAGCAGCAGCAGCACGCGAACTTTGTGCTGCGCGCGATCGATCAAATACTTCGCCATCGTATCGGCGACCGCTCCGGGCTCCGAGTAGTACATCTGGACGGTTACAGTGCGCTGGGCGGAAGCGATGTCCTTCCATAGCAGAGGGTAGGTGCCGTTTCCGTTCAGCAGGATCTGGACGTTGTTGCCGGGGTCGATGTGCGTTCCCGTGAACAACTCGATGCTCCGGGCGAACAATGGATCCTCGACGCTCGGCGGCCCGTCCTTGTCCCCTTCCGCGATTACGCTCGTAACCGGCGTGTCGTGAGTCACCGACAGAATGCCGATAAGGGCCAAAACCAGCCCGAACAGACTGAGCGCCCCGATTGCTATGTACTTGATCAGTGACATATTCTCTCTGCATGACCTTCGTGGCCCGTCGACGAATCGCGACGCGTGCTATCGTTCTCGACCGCTCCCTCGAAGCACTCCCGATCTTCCGACTGAGCGATTCCGCCGAGGACACGGCAATTTCCTTCTCTCCCGAGAGCGGGGGGCGGTGGCGTGTGCTGCCCAGCCCGGGCGATCGCTTGCCCGGAACCTTCGATCAGGACGTGTACATCGAGCTCCTCCATCGTTATCACGAGGCGGGAGCTCCCGAGGACGGAGTGATAAGCTTTACGCTCCACGCCTTCCTCCGCTCCATCGGCCGGCGCGTTGACGGCAGAACATACGAGCAGCTGCGATCCGCATTGACGAGACTCGAGCGGACCACTCTCGAGTCGAGCGGAGTGTACGTTGCGGCAAAAGAAGGACAGCCGCTAGAAGGACGCTTTACCATTCTCTCCTCGGTTTCCATCGCGCGCCGACGAATGGCGGAGCGCGAACAATTCACCCTCTTTCCGGTGCTCGCCGCATCGGAGCCGGGCGACGCGCACATCACGATCGGTCCGGTAATCCGTGCGAACATCGCCGCGGGACACACCGTGACGCTCTCTTCGACTCACTACATGTCTCTTACCAATCCCGTTGCCAGGAGGCTCTACCGGCTGCTCGAAGTCGCGAGAGAGGAGGGAATGGTAACGTGGAGAGTACCCCTCGCGTCCCTCGCGGAGCAGCTTCCTCTGACCCAGCGGTATCCCTCCCATTTGCAACGAGTGCTCCAGCCCGCTCACGAGATGCTGCTCACTGCCGGGCTCCTCCGCGACGCCACGTTCAGGCAGCTAAATCGCGACTGGCTCGTGGACTACGTGCTGGCCTCCCGCGCCGCCTGAGCCGATGTTCCGCTGGTGTCCTTTGTGCGTCATGGAGGAACACTGACTGGCCGAAGGCGTATCTATTACGTTACCGCCTTCTTCTCTCACTAGAGCCGTATGTCCCGACCCAGAATAAGCTTGCTGATCGGCCTCGCACTGATTCCGCTGATGGCCGGCGGCTTCGTATTTCAGCAGCACGAGAGCCAGCAAGGCGCTCGATTGCTCGACCAGGTCCTTAACATCGTGTCCAGCCGCTTCGTCGACACCGTCGACGCCGCAACTCTTTACGAAAAGGCGGCGCGTGGACTCGTTCACGAGCTGAACGACCCCTACAGCATCCTGCTCTCGCCGAAGGAACTTTCTTCTTTCAACGCGCAGACGAACGGACGCTACGCCGGCATCGGAATGGAGATCGCTGAAACGCAGGGGTTCATCAGCGTGCAGCGCGTATTCCCTCACACTCCAGCCGAGGCGGCCGGTGTGCAGGAAGGCGATCGCATCAACTTCGTCGACACGACCAATACCCGCGGCTGGACCGTCTCGCAGACCTCCGATGCGCTGAAGGGAAATCCTGGCAGCAAGGTTCTGGTCAAGTTCTCGCGACCCGGCGTGCCTGAGCTGATACCGATCACTTTCACCCGCGCAGTCGTCAACATCCCCGCCGTTCCTTACGCGATAATGCTCGACAACAAGGTGGGCTACGTCCCCCTTCTCCAGTTCAACGAGAGCGCGAGAGACGAGCTCGAGACCTCGATCACCCGCTTGTCACGCGAGGGCGCACGGGGAATCGTCATCGATCTCCGCGGAAACCCCGGCGGCATCCTCGATCAGTCGTTGAGCGTCAGCAACCTCTTCCTCAAGAAGGGGCAGCAGATCTCGAGCATCCGCGCCCGCAACGGCGAGAACCAGAGTTTCGTCGCCAGCGATGATCCAATCGCGCCAATGATCCCGCTCGTGCTTCTGACCGACGGAAGAAGCGCTTCGGCTTCCGAGATCGTTGCCGGTGCTCTCCAGGACCACGACCGCGCTCTCATCGTCGGCACTACTTCCTTCGGAAAAGGCCTCGTGCAGTCGGTGTTCCCACTCGAGGGCGGTTATGCCCTCAAGATGACGACCGCGAAGTGGTACACGCCGAACGGCCGCTCCATCCAGAAGGAGCGCAAGCTTCTTCCCAGTGGTGAGTTCGTGGAAGTGATGCCCGATTCTCTGGAGACCGATTCGGCCCGTCGCTCGCGCCCAGCGTTCAAATCGGACGCCGGCCGCATCGTCTATGGTGGTGGGGCAATCACGCCCGACATCATCGTTCGCCCCGACACATTGACCACCGCGGAACAAAAGGTATTCAACGCCTTCGCTCCGAAGACGGCCGATGTGAGAGCAACGCTCATGGACTACTCGCTCGAGCTGAAGAAAACGGTACGCCCTGATTTCACAGTGCCTTCGACGTGGCGCGAAGAGTTCTATCGCCGCCTTCAGGCGAAGGGAGTCACCATCGATCACGCACAGTACGAAGAGGCTGGTCCAGAGATCGATCGACTGCTCAGCAACACCGTCGCGCGGTTGGCGTTCGGCGATTCCACGGCCAAGCGGCGCAGCGTCCCTGAGGACAATCAACTGATGCACGCGCTGCAGGTTCTCAAGCAGAGCGCGTCTCAGAAGGATCTCTTCATCATCGCGCAGCGGGAGCAGGCGACCGCCGCATCCGCTTCGGCTCGTCAATAATTGAAACGTCGCTGGACGGAATGACGGAATTGAAAGCTCCGGCGGGAATGTCCCGCCGGAGTTTTTTTTGACCTAGGGCCAGCGGTGCTTGTCTGAGTATTTGCTCCCGAATACCGCAAGGAGCGTTGGCTTCGGATCCTCCGTTCGCACGACAGCGTCCAGCCTGTTGGCGAGGACGATTGGTTTGGTGAACTGTCGGTACCTTCGGAAGCCGTGACAAAAACAGAGAGGTCCTTTACGGGTCATGTCTCCCAACAGAATGTCGGGCTCCCCGAAGATCGTCATGGCGTAGAAAAAGTTGAGTGTGCGCGATCGGGGAAGATCGCTTTGTCGGACGTTCCGGGGGAGACTTCCGTGCTTTCCCCACTGAACGTCGATCAAGACCTGAGACCGGGGCCATGCCGCGTGAAGGATTCGGCCGTGCCAGTAGGTCCAGACGTCGGTAGGGGCGTAAGTCGTGTCGTAGCCTACCCATAGGACCTCTTCATCGGTCGGAACGGTGAACGGAATCCACGACCCGTGCACATCGTCGCGCCACAACAAATGGTAGGCAATTACCCGCCGGAAAGGGTGCAGAACGGCTACCACGCGCTCAAGCGGGAACGTTTCATCCGGTTGCAGGTATAAGACCGGTGCCAGGCGCCTTGCCAGGAGTGTTCCGCTGTCTGTTGGTGCAAGGGCGTCAGGCAGATTGGCCGGTCGGAGCGGTATGTGAGCATGCGGGCCGCAGGCGGCAATAAAGCCCAGGGCCAGCCCGACGCAGATCCGTTCGCGAATCTCGATGGCTCTTCTTCTCATTGGATAGCCGTCAAGAACGTCCACCTCACATGCGACGCCTACCGCGCAGCGCCGTTTCGAGTAACTGGAGAGCTCATGCGCAAACCTCGTCCGAACGCGTACAACCCCGCCCAGGCCCTGTTCCTCATTAGCAACGACCGTCACGGCTCTCCACTCAGCTGCCCGTCGTGCTCCGGATCAATCGAGCGCGATCCGCGACAGATCCCGCCACCCCCCTACACGCACGTGACCCTCCGCTGCCAGAGTTGCGGACGGTCAGCGCACTACGTCGCAGGTGCAGCCTAGCGACACGGCCTGTTGCACAAAACTTGCCCTCCTCTGCGAATGCCGGATGGATAATGCGTCACGCGGACGAGCATCCGGCGAGCGACGCATGCCCTTTACTGTCGCCAGCCTGTCGTAAACGCTTCACAGATTGCCCCGCGTGGGAGAGAGAGGATTAGTTCAATGGCACGCATCACTGGTACGGTCAAATGGTTCAACGACGCCAAGGGATTTGGCTTCATTTCACGTGAGGGTGGCCCGGACGTCTTTGTCCATTTCAGCGCGATCAGTGGATCCGGTTTCAAATCTCTCGCTGAGGGCGATAAGGTCGAGTTCGAGGTAGTTCAGGGTCAGAAGGGACCTCAGGCCGCCGACGTCACCAAGGCGCCCTGACCGCCTCCGACTGCATTCCAGGAAAGGCCCCGTCCAGCGGGGCTTTTTTGCATCCCCGGATCACAAAACGCGATCGCCGAGATTCAGTCCCGGTACACTGGTCGAAAGAGCGATGCGCATTTCCCGCGGGCGGCATTTGATTTGCCCTTCACGCATCCTTCTGGCATGTGCTAACTCGTGACTGGAGGCCAGGATGGCCGCAATTTGGAAAGGCTCGCTGACGTTCGGGCTCGTCAACCTTCCGGTGGAGCTCCGCACCGCGGTTCGGTCCGATCACATCAGCTTCCGACTCCTCCACGAGGAAGACCTGTCCTCGGTCAAGTACGGCAGAACGAAGAAGACAAAAACCGCGTAGGACGTCTGCATGGCCGTCAAGACAAATCGGAGTTCGAAGCCGAGCCCTCCAGCCCAACTCACCGAGTACCGGCGCAAGCGTGATTTCGGTCGAACGCAGGAACCGTCCGGAGAAACAACATCATCTCCCACCCGGCCCGGACGGCTGCGATTCGTCATACAAAAGCACGCGGCCAGAAACCTCCATTTTGACCTGCGACTGGAGCTCGATGGGGTGATGAAAAGCTGGGCGGTTCCAAAAGGCCCGAGCCTAGATCCGTCAGTAAAGCGCCTGGCCATGCAGGTCGAGGATCATCCGATCGACTACAACACATTCGAGGGGACGATTCCGAAGGGCGAATACGGCGGAGGAACCGTAATGCTCTGGGATCGGGGAACGTACACCGCCGATGCCGCCGCCTCCCCCGACGAAGAGGAAGACGCAATCCGTGAAAGACTGGGACGCGGAGATCTCAAGATCACGTTCCATGGCGAAAGACTGCGCGGTTCGTTCGCCCTGATTCGTATGAAATTCGCCCGCGATCGCTCGTCCGCGTCGAAACCGCAATGGCTTCTCATCAAGCACCGCGATGAGTTCGCGACTGATAAGGATGTCGTGGCCGAGAACGTGACATCAGTCGAATCCGGACGTACAATGGACGAGATCGAGTCGGGCAAAAGCAAGGTCTGGAGAAGCAATCGCGCGCCGATGAAGCAGGCAACGAGGTCGTCCGCCACGAAGAAAATTGGGCCATCGTCACCCGCGCCTGGGCTTTCCGTCGAGTCGCCCGAGCCGATGTATGCCAGTATCGGCACCGAGATTCCAGATAAGGGTTGGACGTTCGAGCCCAAGTACGATGGGATCCGCGTTCTCGCTTATGCGACGCCGGCCGATGTTAAGCTCGTTACCCGGAACGGTAAGGACAAAGCGGCGCAGTTCCCGGAGGTCGTCGCGGCGCTGAAGAAGCTCGCATCGCAGACAAAACGCCCACTCGTCCTCGACGGCGAGATCGTTGCGCTGATCGACGGAGAGCCGGCGAGGTTCCAGGAGCTGCAGGGTCGTATGCACGTCAAGGAATCGCAGCTGATCCAGCGACTCTCGGTTGCAACGCCCTCCGCACTGGTTCTTTTCGACATCCTCATGGATGGCGATGACGCTCTCATCGGGAAGCCGTGGACGGAACGGCGCGCGCGGCTGGTGAAACGGGTTGGCAAGCGGACATCGACAAACCTGCGCGTAACCGAATCCATCGAAGGCGATGGCAAGAAGATGCTCGAGAAAGCCCGCCGGCAGGGGTGGGAAGGCATAATCGCCAAGCGCATGGATTCCCGCTACGAACCCGGCAAACGACCGCGATCATGGCTCAAGCTCAAGATCGAATTTCGAGAAGAGTTTGTGGTAGGCGGCTACACCGATCCGCGAAACAGCCGTGAACATATCGGCGCATTACTGCTCGGCTACTTCGACGGAGACCGCTTCATCTACGTCGGTCACACGGGCGGAGGCTTCACCCGTGAGGGGCTGAACGACATGTCCAGCCGCCTCAAGCCCCTGGAAAGAAAAACATCACCATTTGAAGAGACCCCGAAAACCAATGAGAAGGCTCATTGGGTCAAGCCCGAAGTCGTGGTTGAAGTGAAGTTCAGCGAATGGACCGCCGATCGCCGGTTGAGGCAGCCCATTTTCGTTGGGCTCCGCGACGACAAAGACGCTAAGGACGTAGAGATCGAGGCCCCCAGCGTGCAGCGAAAGGAAACAGTCGGCTCCATAGCGAAACGCCAGGCCCGGCCGAGCGTCAACGCTCGGGCAAAAAGCTCCGCAAAGGCCTCGAGCCCAAAAGCCGGACGTTCCCGCGCCGCGTCGGTCGGGCAGACCAAAAAAAAAATGGATAAGAGCGGCACTATCGGGCAGCTCTCGGACATTGAGGAGGCAGGCGGAGGCGGAATTCTCGACCTCGGAGGCGGAAAGACGCTCAAGGTTTCCAACCTCGACAAGATCTTTTTCCCGAAGGAGAAATACACGAAGGGGGATGTGATGCGGTTCTACACTCGCATCGCCGACTTCATTCTCCCGACGATTCAGGATCGCCCACTCGTTCTGAAGCGATTCCCCAACGGAATTGACGGAGAGAACTTCTACCAGCACAAACCTTCAGAGACTACGCCACCGGAGGTCCGGGTCGAGGTTGTTGAAACCGACGGCGAAGAGAACCAGCCTCGGATTGTTGGCGGAGATTTGCTCACGCTGCTTTACACGATCCAGCTCGGCGCGATCTCGGTCGATCCCTGGCATTCACGCGTTCAGTCTTTGGGGTACGCCGACTACACGATCATCGATCTGGATCCCGGGGCGCGCGCGAACTTCGCCCGCGTCGTGAAGGTCGCGCTCTGGGCCCGGGAGGTGATCGATGGATTCGGGCTCCACGCCGCAATCAAGACGTCCGGATCGACCGGGTTGCATATTTATCTACCGCTCCCGCCCAAAACGCCGAATGAGGCGGCGACTCTCGTCGCCCAGATGATTGCGACGAAGGTGGCGGACGCTCATCCCGGGGAGGCAACAACGGAACGGTTCGTCAAAGAGCGTGGAGCAGCAACGGTCTACGTCGACTACCTCCAGAACATCCAGGGAAAAACAGTCGCCGATGCCTATTCCGTTCGGGCAAAGCCGGGAGCCCCGGTCTCGACGCCGCTTAAGTGGACGGAGCTGACCGATGACCTCGATCCGCGAGACTTCCATCTCGGAAATGCGGTCGAACGCTTTGAAAAAGTGGGGGACATCTGGAACGAAGCGATGGGGAAAAAGAATTCGCTTCGCGCGCTCATCTAGAGCGTTACAGCGGCAGAGCTAATTAGCGGCCGCTGTTTCCGACTTTGCGGAGTGGCAGCTCGATCTGTCCGCCCTCGGCTTCACCGTGCTTCGAAGCATCGCCGAAGATCGGATCGCTCGACTCGTCAACCATGTGAGTGAGCTTGTAATAAAAATGGAGCGAGTGGATCGGAGCCATGAAGCTGCGGTTACCGGCGCGAGATATCGCGACGGCTTCTTCACGCACTCGACGGGGAAGATCCCGCGCCGCCGGAAGTGCAAGAAGACGCTGTATCTCTGTGCTGTCTCGTGCGAGCAACGCTGCGCACAAACTGTCGAGATAAGCGAGCATAGGTACCGGGCTCCCAGTTCAGGGTGTTTAGCCTTATGTACACATTGCAACTAATACACCGTTACCGCAAGAGGTTCCGGAGGCTAACCGGGGGTAGATACCTACCTGTTACGGGTCTCAGGGGTAGAGAAAATCGAACCTCACACCCCGGTGTGGCCTACGCTTTTTCTTCGGTAAATACCGGAAAAGTTGAGCCGGTCTACCCCTGCCTTCGCTGCGCCATTCGTCCATAGGTTCGACGAGCCAGGCGGCCTGGAGGGCACGCCTGAAACTCGCTTTGTGCAAGCGTTTACCCAGCAGCAACTCATACATTTGTTGCAGTTCGCTTAGGGTAAACGTCGCCGGAAGAAGCCTGAAGGCGATCGGGGCCTGGTCGAGGCTGCTTTGGAGGGTTTTGGTCGCGCCGTCGACCATCGCGCGTTGCCTGGGAGCCAGCGGTGGCGGATTCGCAACCGGGAACCATGTGTGGCCAGCCCGGGGTGAGGCCGTCTGATGGGGAATGAGGCCAACATAGGCGACCGACACATCAGCTTCGGTCGGGTGTCGCTTTCCGTCCCCGAATGCCCCGATCTGTTCAACCCAGGTGGGTGGTTCGCCGAGTGCATCTTTGGCGGTTGTGGTCGCGGCCGCGTCTAGCGTTTCGCCCGCTTGAGGAATTCGCCAGGGAAGCGACCATCGCTCCCGGTCACTCGAGTTGCGCACCAGCAGGATCGCCAGCTCGTTTCCCATCGCCGTCACCAGAACTGCATCAACAGTATAAAGGGCGGGTCTGGAAGGGCGGTCGCGCATCGTGTTGCGAATTAGTCACTTTGTGTGACTAAAGTCAAGGCCGCGCACGATGTATTTTCTTTGGGCTGACGTCGGCGCTCAGCGGCGATCGTCTGGAGGCGGGCAATCAGTGATATAACAATGCTTCAATCGAATCGTCAACAGGAAATTCCGAAAGTTTTTTCTTTATTGGCGCGTCAACGATTTGCCTTGGGAACGGATCGGCTCATGGAACTCGCGCCGCTCTCTCCTCGCCTCTGCCGCGACTCACGTATGGCGGGATGCTGATCGGCAGGTGGCCAGTGATGGCCGAAGTTCCAAGCAATGCTCGCGCTGCCGCGGTCTGCGAAACCGGAAATCCACCCCACGCAACGAGATAGGCGCTTACCCAGGGCAGCTGTTGCAACATGTAGGGATTCCCGAACGCGACCACGATCGGTTTTCGTCCGCGCTGAACCAGAGTCTGAACGAAATCCGTGAACGCTTGCGGCGCGCTTGCTGTAAGCGCGTCCCAGCTCTGTCCAACGTAGGAGCTGACGATCGTTACGTCAGAGGAGTCGGCTGCCGCGATCAATCGGGGATAGTTGAGAGTAGCGTCCTCGGTCGCCACAAATTCGGTCCGCAGATTTGGCAGGCCTGTCCGCAGCTCCGCATTAAATGCGTTCCCAGCCGGAAGATCCGCTCGCCTCGCAACGGTGATGGAAAGCACTCGCGCGCTCGGCACTGTTAGTGGAACCTGCCCGAGCGAGTCTTTGACGAGCGTGATCGACTTCTCGGCAACCCGCCGAGCGATCTGGACGTTGGAGCTGTCGCCGACAAGAAAGCGCAACGCGCTCAGGTCGACCAGCTTGCTCTGCGCGAGTCCCAGTTTGCGCTTTGTCTCGAGCACCCTGCGCACGGACGAATCGAGACGCGCTTCCGTGTACCGCCCTTCCGTCACGCCCGCAACGACCGCATCAATCGTCTGCGTCACATCGAGCGGCTGAATGAGAACGTCGATGCCCGCCGCGACTGCCCGCTTCACTGCCTCTGCCGCGCCGAACTGGTCCAGGACGCCGCGCATGTCCATCGCGTCGGAGATGATGATCCCGCGAAATCCCATCTCGCCACGAAGGAGACCCGTCAACACCTTGGACGAAAGAGTCCCAGGCACGCCGGAGGAATCGAGCGCGGGCATCGCTCCATGAAACGACATGATCGCGCCCACGCCACCATTGACCGCTGCCCGGAATGGTACGAGCTCCACTGTATCAAGTCGGGCTCTACTCACCGTCACCACTGGCAGCGCCAGGTGTGAGTTGACGCCAGTGTCGCCGTGACCGGGGAAGTGCTTCCCTGTCGCGATCATGCCGTGATCCTGCAGACCATGAATGAAGGCGACACCCATCCGTGCGGCGAGTTGAGGATCCTCGCCATAGGAGCGCGTATTGATGACCGGATTGTCGGGATTGTTATTGACGTCCAGCACCGGCGCGTATGCGATGTGAATTCCGAGCGCGCGCCCTTCGAGGGCGGTTAGACGTCCCTGTTCATAAGCAAGCGTGGTGTCTCGCGTTGCGCCAATTGCCATCTCCGGCGGAAATACGATCGCCCCTCCCAGATCGATGGCGTTGGGAACGAAGTATCCGCCGCGCGCGCGAAATCCAGCGCCGGCCTCGAGATCCGCCCCGAACAAAAGGGGAACCTTGCTCATCGATTGCAACGCGTTCAGCTTCGCCGCGACCTCGATGGGGGATCCGACGGAGATCGTGAAACCTCCGACTTTGTCCTGCTGGATGTATTGCGACAGCCGCCGCCATTGTGGCGAATCGCCGGACACATAATCGCCGAACAGGCTCGGCCACACGATTTGCGCGGCTTTCTCGCGCAAGGTCATCGAGGAAAGAACCGAGTCGGTCCAGCGCGGCGAAGTTGTCTGGGTCTTTGCCGAGCTGCCTGTGTTGGTACCCATCGTTGTGCAGCTCGCGGCCAGGACAACGAGCGCTAAGACAGGCGTTGTCCTCGCCTTTTGCGTCATCAATGGCTGATCGTGCCTTTCTTGCTGGTATCGATGTCGGCCGAAGCGCCTGTCTTGAAGAAGAACGCGGTCATGTTCTTGGTGAGGAACGCCCGTGCCTGTGGATCCATCACGTTGAGCCCATAGTGATTGATCAGCATCGTCTGCTGTTTGAGCCAGTCCGCCCAGCACTGCGTGCAGATTTCCTCGACGACGCGGGCTCCGATCGGACCGGGAAAGGGAGGCTTTACGAATCCTGCGCGCGTCTGTCCACAACGCGCGCAGGTTACTGTCTCAGGCACGCTCGAAGCTACCTGGGTGAGTACGAGATTTCAGCCAGGCCGAAAATCGAGAGAAGCCGGAGGTAGACCCAGCCGATGTCGAGCTCATACCACTTCCTCTTGAACTTGGGAGAGTGGGGATCGGCGTGGTGATTATTGTGCAGCTCCTCGCCGCCAAGCCAGATCGCGATGGGTGAGATGTTCCGGCTCTCGTCTTTGACGTTGAAGTTCCGATAACCCACCGCGTGGCCGACGCCGTTGATGATTCCGGCGGCCCAGAACGGAATCCAGATCATCTGTACGCCCCAGACCAGCGGCCCGACGAAGAATCCGAACAGATAAACGTCGACCACGAGCATTACGAGGATGCCAACCCAGTTCAGCGGCGACAGGAGATGGCGCTCGAGCCAGTCGTTCGGCGTCCCTTTTCCATATTTGTCGAGCACCCCTGGCTGGCGAACAGCCTTTCTATAGTAGAAGGCGCCCTTGAGAATGATGTTCTTGAGTCCTTCCATCAACGGGCTATGTGGATCGCCCTCGCGATCAGCAAACGCGTGATGCTTACGATGACAGGCAACCCATTCCTTGGTCACGATCGCCGTGGAAAGCCAGAGCCAGATTCTCATCGGCAGTGCGGCGAGATAGTGAAGCTTGACGCCGCGGTGGGTCTGCGCGCGGTGAAGGAACAGGGTGACGGACACATTGGTGAGATGTCCCGCTACAATCACGAACAGAATCGGCTTCCACCACGCCGTCGCCCAACTTCCAAAATCCGGCATTACGTACTCCGTTTATCTAAGGCTTACACCTGCAATCTACCCGGACAGCACCTACAATCCAAACGACCACAGCACTATCTCGTAACGGGCCTGGACGGGTTTGCGTTTGGTGGTCTGCCCCACGTGTCGTTTGACGGATTCCAGTCGGGAACCGACGGATCGGGCCAGAGCCGTACCCCGACGACACTTCCACGCGCCGGGATCACCGCATCGAAGCGATTACTTCGTGCCCAGATATTCACCGGGAGCGAGAAGTCCTGCGTCGTTCCGTCGGCATAGGCGACGCGCAGTCGCACCGGAAACGGAACTGATGTGAATCGGTGCAGTGCTATCGTTGCGAACGTCTGCCCCTCCGAAGTTCGCATTGACACGCCGTCGATGCCGATATCGAGGACATCCGTCGTGTAGAAGAAGCTGTGCCAGAACCAGGACAGATCCTCTCCCGCCGAATTCTCAATGCTGCGAAAGAAGTCTCCAGGGGTGGGGTGCTTGAACGCCCAGGACCGGATATACTCGCGAAACGCCGTATCGAACATTTCGCTGCCGACCACGTGATTACGCAGGGTCAGCATGACCACAGCCGGTTTGCGATAACCGATCGCTCCGAGTGCTGAAGGGTCGATGTTGTCGGGTGCGGTCATCAGTGGGGATTGAGTTCTTTGCGTTACGGCATCGCCCCAGTTTCGCAGGTAGCCGGGGTACGCGCTCTGTCCCGGATACCGCGCCTCTGCGGCGAATGCGTTGAGATACGTGTTGAATCCTTCGTCCATCCAGGCGTAGCGGCGCTCGTTTGAGCCGACAACCATCGGAAACCATTCGTGCCCGTGCTCATGATTGATGGTCCCGAAGATCGAGGACGGATCATCGTTGCCATAGTGCACCATTACGAACATCGGGTATTCCATTCCACCAACCGGTCCGGCGACGCTCGTCGCCTGTGGGTAGGGGAACGGGAAAAAGAGCTGCGAGTATTGCCTGATCGTCCATTGCGTCTGCTCGGCGCCCTGTTCCCACGCCTTTCCGGCTTTCGGGAATTCGTAATAGGCTTGCGCCAGAATTCCGTTCCAGCTCGTGGCATCCCATCTAAAGTCCGGAGCGCCTGCCCATGCGACGTCGTGGACATTCCGCGCACGGAACCGCCACGTTTTGGTGCCCGCCTTTGGCCGGGTCTTCGCGGCCGCTGCTTCCGCCTGCGTGATGATCTGAACTACGTTGCTGCTACTTGCCGCCGTCGACAACCTGCGCCGCTGTTCGGAGGTTAGAACATCTTCGGGATTCTGGAGCACCCCGCTGCCGGCGACGACGTATCCGGCGGGCACGGTGACCGAGTAATCGAAGTCGCCGTACTCGAGATAGAACTCCCCCTGCCCTAGGTACGGATCTGTGTTCCAACCCCGGACATCGTCATACACGGCCATCCGTGGATACCACTGCGCAATTTCGTACAGGGTGCTGTCCCGTCCCATCCGATCCGATCCGTGCTCCGGGACTCTAAACTTGAAGCGGATGGAGATCGTCGCCTTCCCTCCCCTCGGCCCCAGCGGAGAGGCAAGATCGAGACGCATCATGGTGTCGTTGATTCTGGGGCGAACGGGTGCGCCGTTCACGCGCACGTCGCTCAGGTTGTAGCCGCCTTCGAACCCTCTCACCCCCCAACGCGAATCGGCAGGGAAGAGCGCCGAACCTTTGCTGCCGGTACGATAGAGATTCTGATCCACCTGGATCCAGACGTAGCGGAGCGTGTCGGGAGAGTTGTTGGTATATCGGATCTCCACTGACCCGGTGAGCTCGGTGGTCCCCGTGTCGAGAGTGGCGGCGATCGTATAATCCGCGCGCTGTTGCCAGTAATCAGGGCCCGGAGCGCCGCTCGCCGAGCGATATCGGTTCGGCCCGGGCCAGTCGATCCTGTTTGTCGTCGCGAATGGATCATCGCGCTGCGTGTCGAATACCTGGCGCGAGCGCAGTGAAGCCGCCGATGTGTCGGCCGCCATGGTGTCCATTTGTACGGGGGCGAGCTGTACTGGACGCTGCTGCGCGCACGCAGTCAGCGCTATGAGGACCAAAGCGTATGATTTCACTTTCGAGCGCCGTTGTTGGGGAAAATCTCGCCAGCTGTACCCCCGTGTTCAGCAACGTAGGGGCCAATGCTCCCCGCGTGTACCTTGCAATACTCGGGTGCTGCCGGTAGCCTCTCCGCAATGGCTCGTCCGAAAGTCTTGGAATCCCTCCTGGAGGGACACGCAACACCTGAAGGAACGCGACGCTTTCAACAGCGATTCGCCAGGACTCAGCCCGATCATTTCTATCGGCCCATTTCGGACAGCACCATCGTGTCATCGCTCGGGCTGGGTACCTATCTCGGTGACTGCGACGACTCCGAAGACGCACGCTACACGTCAGTCACCAGAGCCGCGCTTGAGAAGGGCTTGAACCTGCTGGACACGGCGATCAACTACAGATGCCAGCGCTCTGAGCGTGCGATTGGGCAAGCTGTCCGCACCAGTGTC
>Ga0193707_1000111_pt1 | contig 21986 bp, 23 predicted proteins | sample U3c2metaG_FD_143043 | JGI IMG/M metagenome (GOLD analysis project Ga0193707, IMG submission 143043) | Soil microbial communities from a riparian zone of the East river system, Colorado, United States - U3c2 | ecosystem: Environmental > Terrestrial > Soil > Riparian zone | place: USA: East River... | reverse complement strand
GCGATGCCGTCGATGCCTGCCTCGCCGGATGTCAGCAGGCAGTACACGATCTCCTTCCCCTGCCCGGTCCAGCGCGCGATCGCCGCCGCCGACCCGAACTCCAGGTCATCCGGATGCGCGACCACCGCCAGCGCTTTCTGCCAGTCCTCGACCACCGGTTCGAGCCCCTCCACAGCGTTCATGTCCGCAGGCTAGCCCGCATCACACCACCCCGGGAACAGCGTTGCCCGAGAGGGAGCCGCCGAGAAGGTCAGCCGAAGATCTGGCGGGTGTACGGGTTTTCGAAGGTGCGGTGGGGATCCAGGCGGTCGCGCACTGCCAGGTAGTCGTCGAAATGCGGGTAGCGGGTGCGGAGGTTGTCGGCGCTGAGGGTGTGCAGCTTGCCCCAGTGCGGGCGGCCGTCGTAGTCGGAGACGATGCGTTCGAAGGCGCGGAAGTACGGGTCGTGGGGCAGCCGGTGATACTGGTGGATGGCGATGTAGGCGGTGTCGCGCCCGTACGCCGTCGAGAGCCAGATGTCGTCGGGCGCGGCGACGCGGACCTCGATCGGGAACGGGATGCGGGACCCCGAGCTGTCGATCCAGTCGCGGAGGCGGCGGATGACGTCGACCACGTGCTCCCGGGGTACGGCGTACTCGGACTCGCGGAAGACCACGTTGCGCGCGGAGCAGAAGACCTTGGACGACGCGTCGACGTACTCGCGGGCCGACAGGGCGTGGGACGCGATCCGGTTGATCCGGGGCACCAGGCCGGGCCGCCGGACCGCCAGCCGGTTGGTCAGTTCGAAGACCTTGTTGGACAGCAGCTCGTCGTCGACCCAGCCGCGGACCCGGCCGACCGGGGACGCGCCGACGCCGGCGGCGACGCGGTTGTTGCGCTTGGTCAGCGCGATGTCGGTGTGTGGGAACCAGTAGAACTCGAAGTGGTCGTTGCCGTCGGCAAATTCATCGAACCCGTGCAGGACGTCGCCCAGTGGGAGGGGCATCTCCTGGGCGCGCAGGAGGAACGCCGGCACGCACTGCAGAGTGAGTGAGCTGATCACGCCGAGCGCGCCGACCGAGACGCGGGCCGCGGCGAAGACGTCCGGACTCTCCTCCGCCGAGCAGTGCAGCACCGAACCGTCCGCCGTGACCAGGTCGAGCGCGACGACCTGCGTGGCGAGACCGCCGAGGCGCGCGCCCGTGCCGTGGGTGCCGGTGGAGATCGCGCCGGAGATCGTCTGTTTGTCGATGTCGCCGAGGTTCGCCATCGCCAGGTCGAAAGCGGCGAGCCCGGCGTTGAGCTTGCGCAGGCCGGTGCCCGCGCCGACGGTCACCCGCCCGGAATCCTTGTCCGCATGGATGATCGAGGACAATCCGTCCATCCGGATCATCACCTGCTCGGGCACCGAGCAGCCGGTAAACGAGTGCCCGGCGCCGACCGCCTTGAGCTTCTTGCCCTGCTCGGCGGCGGACTTCACCGCCGCCGCGAGCTCGTCGCCCGAGGACGGGCGGAGCATCTCCACGCCGGTGGCCGACTCGGTGCCGGCCCAGTTCCGCCAGGTGCTCATCCGAAGTTTTTCCCCTCGCCCCGGTAAGTGGCGAGCTCGGTCAGCTTGTCACCGTCGATCGCGTGCACGACATCGAATCGCTCCAGCATTTCGCCCGCCTTCGCATAGCGCATCCACACTCTGTCTCCAAGATGCAACCCATCAGCGGAACTCCCAAGGACCGGAGTCTGCACTTCTCCGGCACCTTCCGTGCCCAACAGCTTCAATCCGGACGGCCAGGCCGGCAACGGCAGCCGTGACTTCTTGGCCGGCCCCGACGCGACATAGCCGCCTCCGAACAGCGTGGCGATCCGCGGGGCAGGACGCCGTACGACGTCCAGCGCGTAGGCGACCGCGTGCTGCGGCTGGAAGACGTCGTACTTGTCGAAGAGGGTCGGGCCGTAGAGACCGGAGCCGGCGGTGACCTCGGTGACGACGGGGTCGGCGCTGCTGATCTCGAGGCTGCCGGTGCCGCCACTGTTGACGATCCGGAGCGGCGCGTACTGCTTGACCGCGTCGACGACCGCGCCGCGGCGGTCGGCGAGCTCGGCGGCGGAGCGGCGCTTCACCCAGCGGACGGCCGGCGAGGTGTCGGGCAGGCCTGCGATCTGGGCCTCGTAGAACATCACGCCGGTCAGCTCGAAGGCGTCGTCGGCGACAACCGTCCGGGCGAGTCCGGCGACGTCGACGGGGGTCCGGAGGGGCGAACGGCGTACGCCGAGGTGCTGGCCGAAGACTCGCAGGGACGCGTCCACATCGAGGCAGACCTGGATGCGCACGCCGCCGGCCGTGACCGACTTGATGAAGGCCAGGTGCTCGGGTGAGTCGATCATGAGGGTGATGCGAGCGGCCGCCTCGGGGTCTTCGGCGAGGGCGCGCAGGGCGGTGCGATGCGTGGTCGGGTAGCCAAGAAGGATGTCGTCCACGCCGTTGTGGGCGAGCCAGAGTGCCTCCGGGAGGGCGTAGCTCATCACGCCGTGGAATCCGGGCCGCTCGAGTGCGGCGGCGATCAGCGCGCGGCACCGGACCGACTTGGACGCGATCCGGATCGGCGTCCCCGCGGCGCGGCGGACCAGGTCGTCGGCATTCCCGCGGAACGCGGCCAGGTCGACGATCGCGTACGGCGCGTCCAGGTCCGCGGTCAGGCGGGCATACCGGTCGAAATCACCCATAAACGGAGTGTAGGTCAAGCAATACTGAAAGGTAATACAACTTCTGCACGATCTAGTGTCAGGGCTGGTCGATCACCGCTTGGAGCGTGGGTACGACGGTGTGAGCCCAGGAGGACTGCGTGTCGGCGCTGGCTGAGGTGGCGGCGAGGAGAGCGACGGTGGAGCCCTGGGCTACGGAGATGTCCACGTAGGACTCCGCTCCCGCATAGCCCCGGACGGCGGCGGCTGCACTCTGGTCGGACCAGAGCTGCTTGATGGACAGGTCGCCGCCGCTGCCGCACGCCTTCATGCGGCTCTGATAACCGGCGTAGTAGGCAGTCGCCTTGCCTGCGTCGGTAAAACGCAGCAACAACGCTGTGGCGGGCAGCGCGTCGCCGGTGCGGTAGGTGCCGGCGAGCGCGTACTGCGGGACCGGGAGCGACCCGGTCACCGGCTGACCGGAGCAGCCGGAAGGCAGTGCCTCGAAGGCGGCCTGGTGGGCGTCGCGTTTGCGGGTCCAGGTCTTGTTGCCCAGGAACCCGGCCTCAGCACCGCCCGGGTCGGCGTACGTCTTCCAGCCCGTGCCGAGCTGCTCCGCAGCCGGCAGGTTGCGGGCGCTCAGCGGTCCGGCTGTCGCAGGTGGCGGTGCGGTTGCCTGCTCCGGTAGCTCGGGCGGGGCCCTTGGTGGCGACGCCGCTCGCGAAGAGCATGCCGGCCCGCGACACCGCACGGTTGCGGTACGCGAGCCCGTTCGACGGGTACCAGACGCCGTTCGCGGCCAGGTACGGGTTCTCCACGGTGTTGATGTCGATCGCCCAGCCGTACGAGTGCGGCGAAAGCGAGTACGGATCACCGGTGACCCGGGGGCAGTTGAACGCGGAGGTGTTGTCGGCCGCCATCGACTTGACGTCACTGCCGCCGAACACGTCCACGCGCCGCATCTGCCGGATCGGAACTTGGACGCGAACGTCGAGGTCCACACCGTGATCATCTTCGACACCGCGGCATCCCGCAGGACCAGCTCACCCCGATGCACCTTCCCGTCGAAGCCCCAGTAGTTCAGCTGCAGCAACCGCAGGGAGGCCGGCTTGACCGGGCACCCGGCCCGGTACGTGTTCCGCACCATGGCGGCCGAGACGGCGTACACCTTGGGGTTCAGTGCGGCCTTGACCACGATCTTGGCGAGGCCGGAGTACTCCATCGCGGGCTGGGCGACGCCGCGGGTCAGCACGCGCACGGTCCGGGAGGACGGGACGTCGTCCGGGACCCGGAGCCGGAAGTTGCCGGCCGCATCCATTTTCGCGATGCTCAGCAGCCGCCACTTGCCGCTGCCGAGGTAGTCCTGCAGTGCGAGCTCCTTGCCTGGCTCGGCCGGCGTCATCCGGCCGGTGACCGACACACCGGTCAGCGTCGCGTACCAGGCCGCCGAGGTGTTGACGACGATCTTGCGGTCCTGGATCGGGACGGTCCGGTACGCCGAGATCGCGAGAGCCGTCGTGTCCTTCACGCCGATCATCGTCCGGAACGCCCAGGTGCCTGTGTACGCCGAGACATAGCTGAACTTGTAGACGCCGCCGGCCGTGGTCCGGATCGATGCCCGCAGCACCCAAGCACCCGGGACGCGCTGCCACAGGGTGAGGTACGAACCGGTGATCGGCTTGCTGATCTTGCCCGTGAACACCGTCGGCTTGTCCTCCCACGACGCCGCCGGCTGATTCAGGGTGATCGACCACGCCGGCGTAGGTGTATCAACCACAGTAGGAGGCGGTGTCGTCTCGACCACGGGAGGCGGCGTCCCCGTCGCTTCGGCGGCCGGAGTCGACGCCTCAGCGACTCCTGGTCACCGTCGGATCGTCCGCCGCCTGCGCGGCTCCGACCGGCAAAACCCCCAACAGCAGAACTCCAACCACCCCGATAGAACGCCACGTCATGCGCATGCATCCCCCTCCTGGGCTCACCTACCCATATAAGAGGCAGACATACAAGAAGACGTCACACCTGACGCGGAAGTTCTGTTTACTCCTGCAGTCTCTTCACCGCGGCGTCGATGCGCTCGTCCGTCCCGGTCAGCGCCACCCGGACGTGCCGCTCCCCCGCCGTACCGTAGAAGCTTCCCGGTGCGGCCAGGATGCCTTTGTCGGCCAGGGCCCCCACCGAGCCATAGGCGTCGTACGACGGGTGCGAGGCCCACAGGTACAGCCCGCCGTTGGACAGGGTGATCTCCCACCCCGCACCAGTCAGCGCGTCCCGCAGCACCGCCCGCCGGCGCAGGTAGCGCCCGCGTTGCTCCTCGACATGCGCGTCGTCCGCGAAGGCAGCCGCCATGGCGGCCTGGATCGGCGACGGCACCATCAGACCGGCGTGCTTCCGTACGGCGAGCAACTCGGCAACGACCGTCTCATCACCGGCCACGAAGCCACCGCGGTACCCAGCCAGGTTGGACCGCTTGGACAGCGAGTGCACCGCGAGCAGGTTGTCGAAGCTGCCACCGGACACCTCCGGGTGCAGCACGGACACGGGCCGCGTGTCCCAGCCGAACTCGGTGTAGCACTCGTCGCTGACCAGCAGTACGTCGTTCGCCCGCGCCCACTCGACCACCCTGCGCAGGTCATCGGCCGGTGTGATCTCCCCGGACGGGTTGCGCGGGGAGTTCAGGTAAGCGACCCGCACCGGTCCATCGGCGTACGTCGTGGGGTCCGCGACCGGCACGCTGGTCGCACGGGCAAGCGCCGCACCGGCCTCGTACGTCGGGTAGGCGAGATCCGGGATGAGGACCGTGTCGCCCACCCCGATTCCCAGCAGGGTCGGCAGCAGCATGATTAGCTCCTTGGTGCCGATCACGGGCAGTACGCCGGTCTGCGGGTCCACTCCGGTGACGTCGAGACGCCGGGCCATCCAGTCCACAGCCGCCTGCCGGGCGGACGCCGTACCGATGGTGGTCGGGTACGCCGGCGCATCGGCCGCGTCAGCCAGAGCCTTCTTCACCAGCTCCGGCACCGGGTCCACCGGACTGCCGACGGACAGGTCGACCATGCCGTCGGGATGCTCGGCCGCCTTCTGCTTGTAGGGAGCGAGCGTGTCCCACGGGAAATCGGGCAACCGGCTGGAGGTCTCGAAGATCACCCCGACATTGTCTCTTGTCCGCCGTCCGCACGTGCACGGGTGGTCAGGGCCCGCCCAACAGCTTTACCAGCTGGACCAGACAGCTCTACCAGTCGGGCTCAGAGGTAGAGGCCGGTCTGGCCGTCTTCGAGGCGGCCGGCCGCGACCGCGTGCAGATCGCGCTCGCGGAGCAGGATGTAGTCGTCGCCGCGGACCTCCACTTCGGCCCGGTCCTCCGGGTCGAACAGGACCCGGTCGTCCACCTCGACGGTGCGGACGTTGGCGCCGATCGCGACCACCTTCGCCCAGGCGAGCCGGCGGCCCATCTGCGCGGTAGCCGGGATCAGGATGCCGGCCGACGACTTGCGTTCGCCTTCGGCCTCGAGCGAGACCAGCACCCGGTCGTGCAGCATCCGGACCGGCAGCTTGTCGTCGGAGAGCCGCTTGCGAGAACTCACCGGCGGCCCACCAGCCGGCGGATCAGCAGCAGGACGGCGAGCACGCCGACCGCGGCGCCACCGACCGCGACGATCTTCTGGGTGCGCAGCCGGCCGCTCTCGTCGAACACCTGAGCCTTGGCCTGCTCGACCTGCCGCAGGGCCACGTTCTTCGGGTTCGCCCGCTCGACCAGCTCGTCCACGGTCGAGGCCAAGCGCGTCCGGGTGGCGGCGATGTCCGCCTCGATCTGCTCGGCGGTCCGAGCCTTCGTGTCCGACACCTGTCGACGCTCCCATCTACGAAACCAACACCGTACTCGTCGGGCCTGCCCCGGGATGGCCGGGGCAGCCCTGCCTGGTCCCATCCTCGCAGGTCACCCCCGCAAGTCCACGACCACCTTGATGTCATCCGGATCCCGGACCAGTGCCGACGGCCAGTCCGACAGCGGCACGGTCCGCGTGATCAGCCGCTCCAGCCAAGACCGGTCGGCCGCGAGCAGCACGTCCACGGCGTCCGTGTAGTGGCGTTTGGCCGCGTTGACCGACCCCACCAGCGCAACGTTGCGAACCACCAACTGCCGGACCAGCGCATCCAGCTGGACGTCGATCGACGCCGGACCGGGTGAGATCCCGGTGAGGCACATGACCCCGGCGGGCGCGAGCAGCTTCGCGCAGTCGAACACCAGCTGCCCGGCCCCGGTCGCCTCGATCACCACGTCGGGTACGACGCTCAGCTTGTTCAGGTCGGTGAGGTACGTGCCGCCGAGTGCCCGCACCAGCTCGGGTTTCGGCCCGTCCACAGTCCGGTCCAGGACGTGCACGTCGTACCCGCGCTGCGTTGCGATCAGGGCGGCGAGCAGACCGATCGGACCGGCGCCGGTGACGAGCACGTGCGTCGGTCCGAACCACGACCGCGCGCCGACCAGGTCCACCTGCTCCCACGCCTTGGTGAGGACGCTGGTCGGCTCCACGAGTACGCCGAGGTGCCCGAGCTCACTGGGGACGCGGATGGCGAAGAACGGGTCCACGCGCCACCGCTCGGCGCCGTACCCGTCCATCTCCTTGATGCCGCGCTCTGTGTACCGCCCGTTGCGGCAGAAGTCCCACTCGCCGCGCGCACAAGCCGGACAGGGCTCGGGGTCGGGTCGGCGGACCACACCGGCGACCAGGTCCCCCGGACTGAAGCCAGAGCCCCCCGGTGCCTCCAGCACCCGTCCCAGCGACTCGTGGCCGATGACGAGATGGTCGGAGCCCGGCCTGCCGCTGCCGAACGCGCCGGAGACCAGCTCGATGTCTGTCCCACAGATGCCGGTGAACAGTCCCTCGACCAGGACCGACCCGTCAGCGGTCGGCGGCTCTCCTACCTCTCCGACACTGGCTGAGTCGGCTGTCCCCGCGATCACTGTCATGGCCCGCATGCGCTCAGGCTAGCCGGGGTTCCGCACGTACCATTGCGACAGTTCACTCGATCCCCGTGGAGGGCCTGATGTCGATAAGTCTGTCTGCCGGCGACACCGCACCCGACTTCGCCCTTCCCGATGCCGACGGCAACGAGGTGGCGCTGAAGGAGCTGCGCGGGAAGAACGTGATCGTGTACTTCTACCCGGCCGCGATGACGCCCGGCTGCACCAAGCAGGCCTGCGACTTCCGCGACTCGCTCGACTCCCTGCAGGCCGCGGGGTACGCCGTCCTCGGGATCTCACCGGACAAACCGGCCAAGCTGGCCAAGTTCCGCGAGCGCGACGGCGTCACGTTCCCGCTGCTGAGCGACCCGGACAAGGACGTGCTGATCGCGTACGGCGCCTTCGGCGAGAAGACCATGTACGGGAAGAAGGTCACCGGGGTGATCCGGTCCACCTTCGTCGTGGACCCCGAAGGCAAGGTCGCGCTGGCCCGGTACAACGTCAAGGCCACCGGTCACGTCGCCAAGCTGCGCCGGGATCTCGGCCTCTGAGCCGGGTTGGTGAAAAGACAACCTCGTCAGGACCTGCTGCGGAGGGAAACCCTCGACCGTTTCATGCTCGTGGTCCATGGAACGGTCGTTTGAGCAAAAGACTTGGTGTGATTTGGATCACACCCAGATCTCACCAGACCGCGATGGACACACTACGGTCGGTGAGCTTTCCAGCGTTCCTGTGAAAGAGCGGTACTCCCCGGACCACCGGCGTCCAACGACAGGTGTGTCAAGAACCGTTGCGCCCTTCGCCCTGACCTGCCGAAACCGGGTACTCTGCGCGCGCAGTAGCCTCTGGGAGGGAGGGACCTGCCGCGATGGGAAAGCACTCCTCTGCGGTGACGCGAAGTAACAGCAACCGACGGTCGGTGTACATCACCGCGGTCGGGCTATTGGTGCTGTCGTTGGGCGCCGTGTTTGTGGTTCGCTCCTTCGGATCCGAGTCGGGGGCCGACGGTTTCCTCGGCGGCAGCAAGTCGTGTGACGATCCGGCCCAGATCCAGCTGAGCACCACGCCCGAGATGCAGTCCTCGCTGGAGGCGGCGGCCAAGTCGCTGGCGAGCAAGGACGGCACTCCGTGTCTGCAGTTCACCATCACCGCGGCTCCCTCGGCGAAGGTCGCCCAGGAGGTCGCCAGCGGCAGCGACAACCGGCCCGACCTGTGGGTCCCGGACTCCTCGCTGTGGGTCGCCAAGGCCGATGACGGGGAGAGCGTCCCGGACATCGCCGTACCGTCGATCGCGACCTCACCGCTGGTACTGGTCGGGCGGAGCTCGAACTTCGCCGACACCTCGTCCTGGCTGGGCGGCCTGTCCGGGGCCGGCCCCGGCGCGGCCCTACTGGACCCGCTGAACACGTCCCCCGGCGCGCTCGCCCTGCTGGCGATCCAGTCGGAGCGGCAGAAGACCTCGGCGTCCGACATCCAGGTGAACAACCTGATCATGCCACTGGCCCAGCGCCTCGGCTCGATGTCCAAGCCGTACAACGACATCAACGCGGTGTTCGGCCGGGCGGCCCAGGACGGCAGCCAGGTCGTCGTGGCGGCGTCGGAGCAGAGCTTCGTGAGGTACCAGGAGGACCACCCGGAGGCGCAACTCAAGGCGATCGTGCCGGCCACCGGCACGCTGTTCCTGGACTACCCGATCGTGGTCACGGCGAAGTCCGAGACCGACCAGGCCAGCACGGCCGCCAACGCCCTGGCCGGCGAGATGCTCTCCGACGCCTACGGGCAGGCCCGCGACGACGCCGGCTTCCGGGACTCGCAGCTGAGCGCCCTCAGCGGCGGCCGCGGCGTCGGTGACGTCAGCCAGCTGACCAAGCCGACCGCTGACGGGATCACCAAGACGCTGCTGAACTGGACCCGCCTGTCGCTGTCCACGCACTCGCTGGCGGTGATCGACATCTCCGGCTCGATGGCGGAGAAGGTCGGCAGCAAGACCCGGATGCAGCTGACCATCGAGGCGGCCACCGGCGGCCTCACACTGTTCCCGAACAGTGCGTCGCTGGGCCTGTGGACGTTCTCGACCAAGATCGGCAAGGACGGCAGCAGCGACTACAAGGAACTGGTCCCGATCGCGCCGCTGTCGGACGTGCAACGGCAGAAGATCCTCGGACAGCTCAAGATCCAGCACCCGTACCCGAACGGTGGAACCGGCCTGTACGACACCGCGATCGCGGCGGTCCGCGCGGTCCGGAACGACTACCAATCGACCGCGGTGAACTCGATCCTGCTGTTCACCGACGGCAAGAACGACGACCCGGGCAGCCCGACCCTGCAGGACACCGTGAAGACGCTCGAGGGCATGAAGGATCCGTCCAAGCCGATCCGCATCATCGCCCTCGGCATGGGCCCCGACGCCAACCCGGACGAACTCCGCACCCTGGCCGCGGCGACCGGCGGCCAGTCCTACGTCGCCCGCAACCCCGGCGACCTCCGTCAGGTCTTCATCGACGCCCTGCAGAGCCGCTGACCCGAACACGCCTCCCCTAGGATGTCTGTCCTAGGGGAGGCGTCTCCCCGAGCCAGAGTGGTGGAACGGCAGACACGCCGGCTTTAGGTGCCGGTGCCCCCGGGCGTGCGGGTTCGAGTCCCGCCTCTGGCACCTAGCCGGTCGCGCGCTCAGTTCTCGTGACCGGTGACCGAGATGGCGACCACCTCGAAGCTCGGGACGGTGGGGTCGGGGGCCGGCGTCAGGAAGTCAGCGTTGCGAGGTAGGCCGTGCCGCGGGGGGTTAGTTCGTAGCCGATTTCGAGGCTGTGGGTGAGGCCGAGGTTCTTGAGTTTGCGGACGTCGAGTTTGAACGGGGCCGTTTCGCGGTTCACCGAGGCGGCGAGGTCGGCCGCTCGGGTGGCGGGCTCGGACTCGATCAGGCGGAGGGTGTCGGTGGTCCAGGGGCCGTGGTGGCTGGACTCGTCGAAGCGGGTGAGACGGGACCGCAGTTCGGCCAGGTCGTCGGCGGTGAGGGTCGCCTGGGCGGCGAGTTGCTCGCGCGGGTCCGGACCCTCGACCAGGTGGAACCTGATCAGGAACGTCGGGAAGGACTCGTCACCGCGGAGACGGCGGCGGACGTCCTTGGCGTTGCCGCGGTCGGCGGCAGCGATCTCGGCGTCGGTGTCGGCGATCAGGTCCGGGTTCACCTGCCGGACGCTGTCGATTTCGATCCGGCCGGCGTTGGTGCGGTAGATCCGCCCCTCGACCAGGCGGGCCTCGGCCCACCGCCGGTACGCGACGGTGATCTTCCCGTTCGCGACCCCGTCGCGATCCGATCCGGCGAACAACATGGTTCTAGCCTCCCAGCGCCTTCTCGACGATCGGGGCGAGCGCTCGCAGCGCCTTGCCCCGGTGACTGATCGCGTCCTTCTCCTCGATCGACAGCTCCGCGGTCGTCCGGTCGTACCCGTCGGCCTGGAACAGGACGTCGTACCCGAAACCGCCGGTGCCGCGCAGGTCGCGAATCACCGAGCCCCGCATCTCGCCGAGCACCAGCTCGTCGGCACCATCGGCCCGGGCGAACGCGACCGCGGCGACGAACGACGCGCCGCGCCGCGCGTCCGGCACGTCCTCGAGCTGACCGAGCAGCAGCAGGTTGTTCGCGTGGTTGTCCTTGGCCGGACCGGACCAGCGCGCCGAAAGGACGCCGGGCATCCCGTTCAGCGCGTCGACGCAGATCCCGCTGTCGTCCGCGATCGACGGCAGCCCGGTCGCGGACAGCGCCGCGTGCGCCTTCAGCAGCGCGTTGCCCTCGAACGTCGGCTCGGTCTCGGCCGGTTCCTCGTACGTCGGTACGTCGCCCAGCCCGAGCACCTCGATCCCCGGCACGATCGGGGTCAGGATCCGGCGCAGTTCCTCGAGCTTCTTCTGGTTGTTCGAGGCGAGCAGAACCCGACTCATCCACGTCCTCGCTTCGCTCCGGGCGCGGATGAGGCACGAGTTACGCAGTGCTTGATGGTGAACTCGCTTCGCTCGTTCACGACAGGGCTTCCTGCTGGAACTTCGCCAGCTCCGCGCACCCCGACGTACCGAGGTCCAGCAGGCTGTCCAGCTCGGCGCGGTCGAACGGCGCGCCCTCGGCCGTGCCCTGCACCTCGATGAACTTGCCGTCGCCGGTGATGACCAGGTTCATGTCCGTCTCGGCCCGGACGTCCTCTTCATAGCAGAGGTCGAGCATCGGGGCGCCGTCGATGATGCCGACCGATACCGCCGACACCGTGCCGATCAGCGGCTCGCTCTTCAGCAGTTTGCGCTCGCGCAGGAACGACACCGCGTCCGCGAGCGCGACGTACGCGCCGGTGATCGCGGCGGTCCGGGTGCCGCCGTCGGCCTGCAGTACGTCGCAGTCGAGCAGGATCGTGTTCTCGCCGAGTGCCTTGTAGTCGATCACGGCGCGCAAAGAGCGGCCGATCAGCCGCGAGATCTCGTGCGTCCGGCCGCCGATCTTGCCCTTCACCGACTCGCGGTCCGAGCGGGTGTTGGTCGCCCGCGGCAGCATCGCGTACTCCGCGCTGACCCAGCCGAGCCCGGAGCCCTTCCGCCACCGCGGCACACCCTCGGTCACACTCGCCGCGCACAGCACCCGGGTCCGCCCGAACTCGACCAGCACCGAGCCCTCGGCGTGGTCGAGCCACTTCCGGGTCAGGGTCACGGGCCGGAGCTGATCCGCACTACGTCCATCGATACGCGCCATGCAGCAGACCCTATGCCTCCAGGCGCTGGACCTCCGAACTGGAAGCGACGCTCGACGACGGGAGGGCCAGCGGGCCGGGTAACGGACGGAACTGGGTGACGGCCATCCGGGCCGCCCACGGGACCAGGTCGTTCGCGCGGCGGCCGAGCCACGGGACGCCCTCGCGGACGAGCCACACCGCGTCCGCCCACTTGCTCGGCGGCCGGTAGGCACAGTCCACCTCCGGGGGTACGTCGATCCGCAGCCCGCGCCGGCCGAGTTCGTCGGCGAACACCGGGCCAGCTTGCGGTGACCGCGTTCGCCGGGGTACAGCCGGTCGATGCTCCAGAAGTCCCGGCGCAGCCACACCGGCAGGCCGAACACCTGGCCGTGGTCGTGGAACCGGACGGTCAGCAGCAGCGCGCTCACATTCCGCCATGGTGACGGCACGGAGCGAGATCCCGGTGAGACCGAGGTTGCCGTCATGTCAACACCAACCGAGCATTGGGGTCCGGGCGTGGGGGCAAGATCACCATTGAGTGGCAGAAATGCTCGGAGTTAGGCTGTTGCAAACAACTATGTGCAGGAGTTGCTAGCTGATGAGTGATCTTCGGTTTGGCCTGGTGGGTCTCGGTGCCCGCAGCCGTCTCGCGCAGTACGCGCACAAGCCCGGCGAGGGCTCCGCGATCGTCGCCGTCTGCGACCCGGTCACGGCCCAGCAGGATCTGGCCCTGGAGCGCTACCCAGGTGCGACGGCGTACGGCGACCACACCGAACTGCTCGACCAGAAGCTCGACGGGGTCTTCCTGACCACGCCGGACGACCTGCACGAAGGCCCGGCGATCGACTTCCTCCGGGCCGGCGTCTCGATGTTCGTGGAGAAGCCGCTGGCCATCACCACGGACGGGTGTGACCGGGTGCTGCAGGCGGCGTACGACTCCGGCGCCCGGCTGTACGTCGGGCACAACATGCGGCACATGCCCGTCGTCCTGACGATGCGCAAGCTGATCCAGGACGGCGCGATCGGCGACGTGAAGGCGATCTGGTGCCGGCACTTCGTCGGCCACGGCGGCGACTTCTACTTCAAGGACTGGCACGCGGACCGCCGCCGCAGCACCGGCCTACTGCTGCAGAAAGGTGCCCATGACATCGATGTGATGCACTGGCTGGCCGGCGGCTACACCACCCGCGTGAACGCGATGGGCGCACTCACCCTGTACGGCGGCATCGAGGACCGGCTCGACCGTTCGGAGCAGCGGTTCGGTGACTTCGTCAGCGAGAGCAACTGGCCGCCGCTGGGGCAGAAGGGACTCGCGCCGGTGATGGACGTCGAGGACCTGTCGATGGCGAATCTCCTGCTGGACAACGGGGTCTTCATGACCTACGAGCAGTGCCACTACACGCCGGACTACTGGCGCAACTACACCGTGATCGGTACGCACGGCCGGCTGGAGAACTTCGGCGACACCTACGGCGGCGTGGTGAAGGTCTGGAACAGCCGCCGTTCCGGATACCGCGAGGACGCCGACCAGGTCGTGGAGATCCCGGGCAGCTCCGACCACCACGGCGGCGCCGATCCGATGCTGGTCGACGAGTTCATCCGCTTCGTCCGGGACGGTGGGGCGACGCTCACGTCCCCGGTCGCCGCACGGGCCGCGGTCGCCGCCGGATACGCCGCGACGACGTCGCTCAGGTCCAACGGCACCCCGATCGACATCCCGGCCCTGGACCCGACCCTGGTCACGTATTTCGACAACGGACAGGTTCGGTGAAGTGCTAGCATCTCGATCCTGAGCTGGTACGCCGCTGTGCGAATGCTGAGCCCTCGACGAGGAGGACTCTAGCGGCGTAGGCGCATGTGCTTGCAGCGAGAGGCCCCCTGTGTCGGGGCTCTCTCATTTCCCCAGCTGCCGCACATGTTTTGGAGATTTCGACGTACCCGATCACCTATGTCACCGACTGTTGCCGACGGCAACGCCCGGGCCAGACTCAGCACCCGGATCGGCACCCTGTTCGGGCAGTCGCCGACGATCATCGCCGCCGACGGACCCGATCCGGAGTCGTTCGCCGCACTCACCCTGCTGACTGTCTGAGATCGACCGAGTCCCTCGGCGCGGACGGTCACCCCACCATCACCCTGCTGAACATCGCACCCCGCGACGGCGTGTGGCCGAACGGCGTCCCGTTCTGCTACTTCCGGTACGGCCGGCATCTCGTCTACTTCCGGTACGGCCGGCATCTCGTCGCGAGCACACTCAGCGCTCGGGCTCTGGCCCTCGTCCGCCGTCTGCGGATCCTGCCCACACACCCCCAACACCCCGAGGAGCGCCACAACACCCAGCACCCACGACACCCACGACAACGTGCTCATCCCTCTCCCTCCAACCCGACTCGCCGACGATACGACCCACCGGGCCCACAGACGCGGTCCCAGTTCACCTGGTTCCACTCCGACGGCGGCCTGATGGCTGGAAAGATCCAGGGTCGCGCTCTAGGCAGGACCGACACAGAGCGTCACCGTGATCCGATCCCGAGTGGTTCGAACACACGCTGTTGCTGCCAGAGGCGGGATATGAACGCGCTGTGGCTTCTAGTTGTTACTGCCCCTAGATGACATATTCCAAGGGATCTTGGGCTCGGGTCGGAGCCTCACTGGGGACCTGAGACACCTTGTGGGGAGCGGGGACATGCCATGCGCTGTCCCAGCTCCCCACGACCTGTCCCAGCTCCCCGGACCTGCCCCCAGTTCCCAGGTAGCGAGGCCATCGCCTCGGGGCGATGGACTGGTTGGGGAGCGCTACGCACCTGAAACGACCGGTAGAAACTCCCCACATGCCCGCGCCCGCCGATCGCCCCTGATGCCGGCCGGGCCGCTGGTGCAGGCAAACGCCCGGCGGGACCACACCGCTTGGAATAGGTCATCTAGTTGTTACTGACTTCCTAGTTGTTACTGACTTCCTAGTTGTCGAAGGGGAGGCCGGCGGCCAGGTGGGTGAAGGCTTTGTCGATGGTGGACAGGTATTCGGGGAAGGCGCAGTCGGCGGCGAGCTCGAAGGTGGCCATGATGACGCCGACGACGGCACCGGCCCAGGCGCGGACGGCGAAGTCGTCGGGGGCGTGGCCGGTGCGTTCGGCGGCGAGGGTGGCGAGCAGGTCGATGCCGGCGTAGAGCTGGTCGAGCATGCGGACACGGAGTTCGGGGGCGTGCATGACCAGGCGCTGGCGTTCGGACTCCAGTTCCCACTCGTCGGCGGTCAGGGTGTCCACACTCTGCCGGATCGCCGCGCGCAGTGCCTCGGTCGGGCCGAGCTCAGGCGGCTGGCCGCGGAACAGCTCGATCATCAACGGATCGAGCCGGTCGAGGACGATCGTGTCCTCCTTGGTCGGGAAGTACCGGAAGAACGTCGCCGGTGACACCTCGGCCGCGGCCGCGATCTCCTGCACCGTCGTCTCGGCGTACCCCTGGTCGCGGAACAGCCGGAGTGCGTGCTCCTGGATGGCCGCCCGGGTCTTCGCCTTCTTGCGTTCGCGCAGCCCGGGCGGCTTCTCCGTCGTCATGCCCCGATTGTGGCAACCTTCTCCGGTTCTGGGGCGGCAACCCCGCTTCGGCGTGGCAGAAACGCCAGCGCGAGCACAAGCCCGGCGAGCGCGATCCCGCTGCACACCCAGAGCGTGATGCCCATCCCGTGCACGAAGGCTTCGCGGGCCGACCGCACCAGAGCCGGCGAGCCGATCGCCACGGCGCCGGACGCACTGTCGCGCGCCGCGTGGGCCACCGCCGGCGGAAGGCCGGTGACGTCGAGCCGATCCCGGTACGCCGAGTTGAGGACGGTACCGAGGATCGCGACGCCGATCGTGCCGCCGACCTGACGCATCGCCTGGATCAGCGCGGACCCCGAACCACTGCGCTCGATCGACAGCGCCGCGAGCGCGAGCCCGTTCATCGGCGGCAGCGTGAACCCGATGCTCAGCCCGACCACACCCACCCAGATCGCCGTGAACCCGTAGCCGTCGACGACGCTGGTGAACGCTCCGATCGCCAGGCCGATCAGCATCAGCCCGAAGCCGACCGCCCCGGCCGCGATCACGAGCCGCTCAGCCGCTTTGGCCCCGACCAGCATCCCGCCGATGATCGGCAGCAACCGCAGCCCGGTCTGGAACGCATCCGCCCCCTGCACCGCCTGGAACAGTTGCGGCAGCACGAAGATCAACCCCACCAACGCGAACGACGCCATCGTCGCGAGCATGGTCCCCCAGGTGAACCCCGCCGATCCGAACAACCCCAGGTCGATCAACGGATCCGCCGTACGCCGCTCCCACGCCCAGAACGCGAGCAGGAAGACCACCCCGGCCACGACCCCGCCTACCGCCGGCACCGACCCCCAGCCACGCTCGCCGGCCTCGATGAACCCGAAGCTGAGCCCCACCAGGCCACCCCCGGACAACAGAATCCCGGGTCCGTCGATGCGCCCGGACCGGTGGCCGCGGATCGACGGGATGAGCAGCGCGACCGCGACCAGCCCGACCGCGACGAGCGGGAGGTTGATCAGGAAGATCGAGCCCCACCGGTAGTGGTCCAGCAGCCAGCCGCCGAGCACCGGCCCGAGCGGGATGCCGAGCGAGTTCGCCATCACCCAGATCGTCATCGCCCGGCTTCGCTCCTCCGGCGCGAACAGCCTGTTGAGCAGCGACATCGACAGCGGGATCAGGAACGCCGAACCCACGCCGAGCAAGGCCCGGCCGGCGATCAGCTGACCCGGCGAGGACGCGAACGCGCACGCCGCCGAGGCCAACCCGAACACCACCAGTGCCCCGAGCATCAGCCGCTTCGGCCCGAACCGGTCGCCGAGCAGCCCGGCCGGCAAGAGCAGTGAGGCGATCACCAGCGTGTAGGCGTTCGCGAACCACTGCAGCTGACTCGTCGACGCCTCGAGCTCGGTCGCCAGCGTCGGCAACGCGACGTTCAGCACGGTCAGGTCCAGCCCGATGACGATCAGGCTCAGCGACATCGCCCCCAGCGCCCACCACCGGCGCGGATCAAGCGTGGCTGTGGTCATGACAAACACCTTTCTGAGATCAGATCTAAATTGAGAGTAGATCTCAGAATCGGGATCTGTCTACCTCACCGCTGCCCGCAGCACCTCGGGCCGCTCGCGCCACGGCGAGTGCCCGGCGCCCGAGATCAGGTGGAAGGTGTGGTGGGGAATGTGCGCGGCCAGGTCCCGTACGGCGGATACCGGGCGCGGGTCGCCGTCGCCGTGGATGAAGGTGACCGGCATCGGGAGGGTGGCGGCAAGGCCGGCGAGGTAGACGCCCGGCCAGGCCTTGGTCTCGTCGTTCAACGCCCGGTTGGCGGCGAAGTTGATCGGTAGGTCGACCGATGCTTCCTCGCGCGCCCAGGTCATCGCCATCGACTGATCCGCGTGGCTGGTGAACCAACTCAGCACGCGGAACTCGATCTCCTCGTCCGGAGTCCGAGGGCTCCCGGTGAGCGCCTCCAACCGGTCTCGCTGGGCGGGCGTCATCCGGCGGCCGAGTTCCGCGTAGTACGGCGTACGCCAGTCGCCGATCCCGACGCCGCCCAGGTAGACGACCTCGGCAGCACGATCGGGGTACGTCGCCGCGTAGATCAGCGCGAGTGTGGCACCGGCGGAGTGGCCGATCACAACGATCCGTTCATGATCCCAGTACTCGCGCAGTTCGTCGACGTCCTGGGCCAGTCGCGCCATTGTCTGCTCGGCCGACGGATCCGAGCGACCGCGGCCGCGCTGGTCGAACCGGTGGACGACGGTCAGGTCGTCCAGCATCACCGCGAGTACGGCGTAGTCGTCCCAGAGGCCCGGACCGCCGTGGAGGATGACGACCGGCGGCGCGGAGGTCGTCGTACCAGTGGTTGCGGTCCACAACCGAACGCCGTCAGATGTCGAAAACGGCATGGGGGGTGGCGATCTCGATGGGACCTGAGTAGGTGCGGCGGGCGTTCTCTGCTTGGGTTTCGCGGTCGTACCACGGTGGGACGTGGGTGATGATCAACCGCCTGACGGCTGCCTTCTTGGCGTGCTCTCCGGCGTCGGCCGGGGTCAGGTGAACATCGGTCGGATTGTCCGGATCGTTGTCCGGCAAGGCCGCCTCGGACAGCAGCACGTCGGCGCCGCGGGCGAGGTCGACCAGCGCGTCGTTGGGCCCGGTGTCACCGGTGTAGACGAGCGACTTGTTGCCGTGCTCAACCCGGATCGCGTATGCCGGGACCGGGTGCACCACCCGCGCGGTCCGAACGGTGAAGGGGCCGATGGTCTGAACGTCCGGCCAGGCGTGGAACTCCAGCTCCTCCTCCATCCCGGGATCGGCCGGCAGGTCGTACGCCAGCGCCATCCGGCCCGCCGTACCCGCCGGGCCGTAGACAGGGATCCGCGGGATCGGCGCACCCGGCGCGTACTTGGCCGCGACGTACAGGCCGCACAGGTCCATGCAGTGGTCAGGATGCAAGTGGGACAGGCCGATCGCGCCGATCTCCGGAACGGCGAGGTGCCGCTGGAGCGAGCCGAGCGCGCCACTGCCGAGATCGAGGATCAGGTGGAAACCCTCGGCGGTGACCAGGTAGCTCGAGGCAGCCGAGTCCGGCCCGGGCACGGACCCGGAGCAACCGATCACGGTGAGCTTCATACCTGGAACATTACCGGCGGGTTGCCGCGTTCGCAGTAAGGCGGTGGCGTCGTGAAGAGCCGATCCAGTTGCGTGGCAATGATTTCGCGCACGTCACGGCCGGATCTGGTGCCGTGGACAACATCCAGTGCGAGACCCGTCACACCTGACACCAGCAGGTCGGCGGTCGACTCCACCTGGACCTCGGGCCGCAGCAGCTAGCGGATCCAGGCGAACTGGTCGACCGACGACAGCACCGGGCCGAGGAAGCGGGAGCCGATCGCGGCGAACTCGTCCGGGCTGCCGGTGGTGACGAAGCGATGCTGCGGCGCCGGCAGGTGGTCCGGGCGGAGCAGTCCGGTCTTGGTCAGCACGCCGTACACATCCTTGGCGCACTCCTCGGCGCTGCTGACCAAGGTGACGTTGTCGCCCATCACGTACGAGATCACGCCGGTGAGCAGCGGGTAGTGCGTGCAGCCGAGGATGAGCGTGTCCACGCCCGCCTCGACGAGCGGATCGAGATAGTCGTGCGCGGCCTCGAGCAGCTCCGGCCCGGACGTCACACCGGACTCGACGAAGTCGACGAACTTCGGGCAGGCGCGCGTGAAGAGCTCCACCTGCGGCGCGGCCGCGAACCCGTCCTCGTAGGCGAGCGACTGCGCGGTCGCCCGCGTGCAGATCACGCCGACCCGCTGGTTCCGGGTCGCGGCGACGGCACGGCGGGCGGCCGGGAGGATCACTTCCACCACGGGCACGTCGTACCGTTCGCGGGCATCGCGGAGCATCGCGGCGCTGGCCGAGTTGCACGCGATGACGAGCATCTTCACGCCGGCCTCCACCAAGTGGTCGAGGCACTCCAGCGCGTACTCGCGGACTTCGGCGATGGGCTTGGGTCCGTACGGCTGGCGGGCGGTGTCGCCGAGATACAGGATCGGCTCGTGCGGCAACTGGTCGAGCACCGCGCGGGCGACAGTGAGTCCGCCGAAGCCTGAGTCGAAGATCCCCACCGGTGCGTCTGCCACAGAAGAGAGCTTATACAGGTCCGGTCACGGGCAGTTCTCAAGCAAGACTTACCTAAGAAGGCGAAACGACACGCCGGACTTGTCCACATCTTTACTCCGCGGAATTGCCTTTTCGCGTGATGCGCGCCACTCTGGACCGATGTTTGTTCGACCGCCCCTCGTGATGCCATGAGTCTGGCGCACCACATCGCGGTAGTGCTATGCACCGCCGCCGCACCGCATCCGCAACCCGATCACGTCACGGCCGCCAGTCAGGCAGCGAGCCAGACCGCGAGCCAGGCTGCGGACTCCAACAGCACCGTCGCGGACGTCGTCGCGGCCCTCGGGCCGACCGGCTCGCTGCTGGTGCTCCTGATGGCGGCGTTCGTGCTGTACGTCGTCTCGTTGTCGCTGCACCCGAATTCCAAGTGCGCCCGTTGCAAGGGCGCCGGACGGCACCACGGCAGCCTCTTCAGCTACGCCCAGCGCCCCTGCAGCAGCTGCAAGGGCCGTGGCGTCCATCCCCGACTGGGACGCAAGGTCCTCTTCAAGCAACCGTAGGCGGACACCAACGACTCACGCCCAGAGCTGGCCCTCGAGGCGGTCTTCGGCCTCGTCGATGGTGCCTTCGTAGGCGCCGGTGGACAGGTACTTCCAGCCGCCGTCGGCGACCACGAAGGCGATGTCCGCGGTCTCGCCGTCGCGCACGCACTTGGCCGCCTGACCAAGGGCCGCGTGCAGGATCGCGCCGCTGGAGATGCCCGCGAAGATGCCTTCGTTGTCGAGGAGTTCGCGGACCCGGCGGACGGCGTCGCGCGGGCCGACCGAGAACCGCGCGTCGATCAGGGTCTCGTCATACAGCTCCGGGACGAAGCCCTCGTCGAGGTTGCGCAGTCCGTAGACGAGTTCGCCGTACCGGGGCTCGGCGGCGACGATGCGCACCTCGGGCTTGTGCTCGCGGAAGAACCGGCCGGCGCCCATCAGCGTGCCGGTGGTGCCGAGGCCGGCGACGAAATGGGTGACCGACGGCAGGTCGGTGAAGATCTCCCGGGCGGTGCCGTCGTAGTGGGCGGCCGCGTTCGACGGGTTGCCGTACTGGTAGAGCATCACCCAGTCGGGGTGTTCCTCGGCTACCTGCTTGGCCACCCGGACCGCCTCGTTCGAACCACCCGCGGCCGGGGAGGAGATGATCTCGACTCCCCACATCCGCAGAATCTGGCGGCGTTCCTCGGAGGTGTTCTCCGGCATCACGCAGACCATCCGGTACCCGCGCAGCTTGGCTGCCATCGCCAGCGAGATGCCGGTGTTGCCCGACGTCGGCTCGAGGATCGTGTTGCCGGGCCGGAGCCGGCCGTCCTTCTCGGCGTCCAGCAGCATCCGCAGCGCGGCCCGGTCCTTGATCGAGCCGGTCGGGTTGTGGTCCTCGAGCTTGGCCCAGAGCCTGACGTCGGCCGAGGGGGACAACTTGGGCAGCCCGACCAGCGGCGTCCCTCCGACCGAGTCCAGCAGGCTGTCGAAGCGCATGGTCAGCCGCCGGCGACGGCGGGCAGCACGACGACCACGTCGCCGTCCTTGACGCTGGTCTTCAGGCCGCCGGTGAACCGGACGTCCTCGTCGTTCACGTACACGTTCACGAACCGGCGCAGCTCCGCCGGCTCACCCTCGACGATCCGCTCCTTCAGGCCCGGGTGAGCGCCGTTCACGTCGTCGATGAACTCGGCCAGAGTCGCCCCGTCACCGTCCACCGCCTTCGCACCGCCGGTGTAGGTGCGCAGAATCGTCGGGACGCGCAGCTCGATCGCCATATCTCAGTTCTCTCCTTCAGTCGCTTCATAAGAACCAACCACGCGCACTTCTTCTTCCACGACCTCGCCGTCGATGATCCGGTACGACCGGAACTCGACCGGTCCGTCGTACGCCGGGGAGTCCGCGCCGTCCCGGGTCGACACCAGCACGTAGTGGGCGCCGGGCTCCTGGGCCAGGTTGATGTCGACCCGGGACGGCGCGG
>Ga0193707_1000110_pt1 | contig 22059 bp, 22 predicted proteins | sample U3c2metaG_FD_143043 | JGI IMG/M metagenome (GOLD analysis project Ga0193707, IMG submission 143043) | Soil microbial communities from a riparian zone of the East river system, Colorado, United States - U3c2 | ecosystem: Environmental > Terrestrial > Soil > Riparian zone | place: USA: East River... | reverse complement strand
TTTAGGGCATACGCGCCGCTTGCGGGCGCCCGCCTCAGGCGGATAAAATGGGAACCTACGGATTGCAGGCGGAGCTCTCGCCCTACAACGTTTTTCCAAGGCAATTATGAATTGCACGACGCGCTTGCCTCTTCAATTGGCCTGCGATTTCACTTTGGAAATCATCGCTGAAAACTCTATGTTCGTCTGGTGATCGATCGTTATTCCCGTCCAGAGATGAGCAAAATCTGGTCGGACGAGCGCAAGTTTCAGATTTGGCTGGATATCGAAGTTCTCGCCTGTGAGGCGATGGCGGAGCTTGGTCAAATTCCGAAGCAGGATGCCGTAGAGATTCGGAAGCGCGCGAGATTTTCAATTCCCGAAATCCTTGAGATCGAAAAGCGGACCAATCACGACGTCATCGCTTTTCTCGAAAATGTCGCTGGCTCAGTAGGGCCGGCAGCGCGGTGGATTCACCAGGGGCTTACGTCGTCCGACATTTTGGATACGACGCTGGCCGTGCAGTTAAATGAATCGTGCGACCTTCTCTTGGCCGATCTGAAATCTCTACGAACGGCGATCGCTAACCAGGCGCGGCGGTTCAAAATGACCCCGATGATCGGGCGCAGCCACGGTGTCCATGCCGAGCCAATCACGTTCGGTCTGAAACTTGCGCTGATGTATGACGAATTCGGCCGCGCGGAAGAACGTCTTACACAGACGCGGGAGCGGATTCGAGTCGGCAAGATAAGCGGCGCGGTCGGCACGCACGCGCATATCGATCCAAAAATCGAGCGAAGCGTATGTGAGAAACTTGGATTAAAGCCGGCAACGCTTTCGACCCAGATCGTGCAGCGCGACCGGCACGCGGAATTTATGACCACGCTCGCTGTGATCGCCTCAAGCATTGACCGCTGGGCGACTGAATTTCGTCATCTCCAGCGGACCGAAGTGCTGGAAGTAGAAGAATTTTTTGGCGAAGGCCAAAAAGGCAGTTCGGCGATGCCGCACAAGCGCAATCCCATTACCAACGAACGATTGAGCGGCCTGGCGCGCGTTATTCGCGGCAACGCCGTTGTGGCTCTGGAAAATGTCGCGCTGTGGCACGAGCGCGACATCAGTCATTCAAGCGCCGAGCGAATTATTCTTCCGGACTCGTGCGTCCTGCTCGACTACATGCTGACGAAGTTGCGCGAAGTTGTCGAAAAGCTGCAGGTTTATCCCGAACGTATGCAACAAAATCTCGCCCTGACGAAGGGTCTGTATTTTAGCCAGTCGATCCTACTTGCTCTCACGAGCGCGGGTGCGGAACGCAAAGCTGCATATGAAGCGGTGCAGCGCGCCGCAATGAAAACCTGGAAAGGCGAGGGGACATTTGCCGAAAACGCAAAACGCGAACCAGAGATTATGTCGAGGCTTTCAGCGTCGGAAATCGATCGGCTTTGCTCACTCGACATTCATTTCAAAAATGTGGATGCGACATTCAAAGCTCTCGGATTAGAGTGAGCATCCGGTCGGCAAGGTGAGAATCGACAACTTTCTGATTGCTGGCTCGCTTTGCTGCTTGCTCTGTCAATGCGCGCGAAACGATCAGAAGGAAGCAGAGCGCTACATTGTCGAAAGCGAACGCCAGTGGGCGGAATCGGTAGCCACTGGCGACCCGAGCACAGTCGAACGGATTCTTGCGGATGATTTCCTGGGCGTAGATCCGAAGGGGACGCGTTACGACAAAACGAAAATGATCGCCGACACGCGAAATGCACAGCAATATTTCGTTTCCAATCGCCTTAATGAGGTCAAGGTCAGGTTTTACGGCGACACTGCGATTGCGCAAGGCGACGAATCCTGGGAGCGACGCACTGGTGAGCGTGGCCGCTTTGTGTGGACCGATACTTGGATTCGGCGAAATGGACGCTGGCAAATCGTAGCAGCCGAGGATCTGATCGCGCCCGAATCTCCTCGGTAACAATCGTTATTCGTATCGCAACGCTTCGATCGGATCGAGGTTCGCCGCGCGATAGGCCGGGTAAAGACCGAAGCCGATCCCGATTGCAGAGCAGACAAGAAGGCCGGCAATAGCCCAGCCGTAAGGGAAAATGGTGTCGACCTTGAGCCACGCGGCCAGCAGGTCGCCGGCAATGATTCCGAGAATGATTCCAAGAACACCGCCAGCCTCGGAAATGAAAACGGCCTCGGTCAAAAATTGCCGCAAAATATCGCGGCTACGCGCACCGATCGATTTCCGAACGCCAATTTCCTTTGTGCGTTCCGTCACGCTCACCAACATGATGTTCATGATGCCGATTCCAGCGGCGACGAGCGCGATGAGACTTATGACGAACGCGCCCACTCGCACATATCCCGCCACGTTCACGAACGCGCTCTTGAGCGAGTCATTGCTGTAAATCTCGAAGTCGTTTGGCTGGTCCGGCCGCAAGCCGCGCGCGATCCGCATGGCGCCGATCGCACGATCGAACGTACGATTGTAGGTATCTTGCGTGAACGCTTGGGTCGCGATATTAACGGTGCGTTTCGTTTCTCCGTAATCTTCAAAGAAGCGCGTGATCGGCATGATCACAAAGTCGTCCTGGCTTTGACCAAAGGCCGTCCCTTTTTCCGCGAGCACCCCAATGATCGTGTACGTATGTCCGCTTACGCGAATGACTTTGCCAATCGGCGTTTCATGCGGAAACAATCTTTTCTCGATCACTTTTCCGACGACAATCACGCGCCGCGCAAGCTCGACGTCTTCATCGTTCAAGTTCCGTCCGTAGGCGAGTGTGTGAGCGTTCGCGGTCAGAAAACTTTTATTCGTTCCGACAATTAGAAGACTCGGAGTTGTCTTTATTCCATTATAAACCGCCTGGCCTTTCACTTCGTAACCAAAACTCTTGAGGCAAATCTCGCGGGCCTCGCCTTCCATCAATCGGTAATAATGCAGCGCCTGCTTATAGGTGATGTTGTGTCGGTTGCGAAATTTTTCCTGCACATCGCCGCTCGCACTGACATTGGCCGGATATTTGGCGAACTGAAAGATGTTGGAACCGAGAAAGCTAATGCCGTTCTCAATCGAGTATTGCAATGCGCCGATCGCAGTCATGACCGAGATCACCGAGAAGACGCCAATGGTAATGCCGAGCATCGTCAGCGCGGAGCGAAGCTTGTTCGCACCAAGGGACGACCACGCCATCTTGATGATTTCGCTAAATAACATTTCGATTTTTATTCATATCTGAGCGCGGTTACGGGATCGAGGCGCGACGCTGTCCAAGCTGGCGCGAATCCCGAGAACAAGCCCGTGAGTATTGAAACAATCATGCTCACCATTACGAGGCCGATCGAGAAATGAATCGGAAAAGAGGGGAAAGCTTTGCCGATCCCAAAGCACATTAAGTAGGCAAACGCGAGCCCGATAAATCCACCGAGGAGACAAAGCGCTGTCGATTCGATCAGGAACTGCAGCAAGATTGTTCGTCGCCGAGCCCCGAGCGCTTTGCGTGTTCCGATTTCTTTGGTGCGCTCTTTCACGCTAACAAACGTGATGTTCATGATCCCAATCGCGCCGACGAAAAGCGATAAGCCGGTGATAAAGAGCCCGGCAATCGCAATTGAGTTCTTCACTGGATCGAGCGTGCTTTTGAAGGCTTGTTGCTCGTTGATCGAGAAATCGTCCTTTTTCTCCGGCGGCAACCCACGCACGCGCCGCATCAAACCAGTGAGCTCATCTTTGGCATCGGCGAGTCTGGTCTTGTCTTTCACTTTCACACGGACATCCGATTCGGTTTTGGCCGAAAAATATTTGTTAAATGCGGCCAACGGCATCGCTACCATCGAGTCCCAGCTGAACAAACCGAGAAACGTGCCCTGTCGCGTGTTTACGCCAATGACTTTGAACAATTGACCATTGATCAGCACTGATTTATCGATCGGGTTTTCTGACGGGAAAAGCGCGTCGGCGATGTCATAGCCGATCACGACAACATTGGCACCGCCACGCGATTCGAGTTCGTTGAAGAATCGCCCAGCCGTACAATCGATGGTCGACGTTATGATGAAATCCGACGTAGTCCCAAGAACGAAGACATTGTCCACCTGACTACCGCCATATTTCACGGATCGCGTGAAATTCGATGTCGGCACCGCGACGACCAGGTTCGAGTTTGGGGTCGCCGCGATCATCCGGTTCAAGGTCTCGGCGCATTCGGTTTTGATTTTTTTGCGGTCGCGGTAGTTCCACCAATCGTCCACGGGCTTCCACGGCCATTGCGTAACGTAGAGAACGTCATCCCCGAGCACGGCCATGCTTTTATCGAAACCTATGGATATCCCGTTCACGGCGGTGCCCATCAACGTCACGGCAATAATGCCGATAATGACGCCGAGCGCGGTGAGCGTTGAACGCGTCAGGTTCGAGTGCATTTGCGCAGCCGCGATTTTCCAGCTTTCGCTCAGCTCGTAGAGAAGACGTTTCATGTCGAACTTATCTCGCAACCGGCATATCGAGCTCTGCAATAAATCCGGCGTGATCCATCTCAATGAGTCCGTCGCGCAAGTGCACGGTGCGACGCGCGTGGGCGGCGATGTCTCGTTCATGCGTGACGAGGATAATTGTGTTGCCGCTCTGATATAAATTCTCCAACAACTCCATGATTTCGTCACCGGTTTTGGAATCGAGATTACCGGTCGGCTCATCGGCAAGAATAATTGATGGTCCGTTGACGAGCGCGCGGGCGATGGCCACGCGCTGGCGTTGACCGCCGGAAAGTTCATTGGGTTTGTGATGGATGCGATCGCCCAAGCCAACGTCTGCCAGCACCTGGGTCGCGCGTGCTTCGCGCCGTTCGGGATCGACCCCGGCATAGATGAGCGGCAGCTCGACGTTACGTAACGATGTCGATCTCGGCAGAAGGTTAAACGTTTGAAACACGAAGCCGATCTCCCGATTGCGAACGGCTGCGAGCTCGTCGTCATCCATTTCGGCAACGTTTTTGCCGCTGAACTCGTAGCGGCCGGAAGACGGGGTATCGAGGCAGCCGAGCATGTTCATGAGCGTCGATTTACCGCTGCCGCTCGGCCCCATGATGGCGATGTATTCGTTGCGGCGTATCTGCAAGGTCACGCCGCGCAGCGCGCGCACGACTTCCTCACCCATCACGTAGTCTTTGGTGATGTTTTCAATGTCGATCACGACCGGGCCGAGCGGTCTGACTGAATTTCGAGTTTCCATCGCAACCTCGACAGTCGCTCGTCGAGACTATTTCATTCCTTCTTTGTCGAGGGCTACCTTCGCGCCCTCCTTCAACTTCCGACTGATCGCGCTATAGCTTCCCGAGATCACTTCGTCGCCGGGCCGAATGCCACTCTTGATTTCCGTGTAAGTGTCATCGGAAATGCCAGTCGTCACTTTCACCATCTCCGCCTTGCCGCCCTTTTTCAGGAACACAACCTTGGCAAGTTTTTCGCGCTCTTCTTTCTGCGCCACCTTTTCCGCACGCCCGTCGACGAACTCCGCGTTGTTGTCGCCTTTGTCCCGTTGCGCGACCTTCTGCTTTTTCTTTTCGATTTCTTCTGGACTCAAATTGCTCTCGCCGGTGCGAATGGTGACGGCTTGCATCGGCACGGCCACGACATCTTTCACCTCGTTCGTTTGGATATCCGCGGTACAACTGAGCGCAGGCTTGAGTTCCACATCGTGATCTTCGATTCGAATTTTCACCTCAAAGTTGGTGACCTCTTCCTGTGTGCCGGAGCCAGTTGTCTTCCCTGTGTTACCGATTTGATAAACGGTGCCCTTAAATTTCCGATCGCCATAAGCGTCGATTTTTATTTCGGCCTTGTCGCCCAGCTTCACATTCACGACGTCGTTCTCGTTTACATCGACGCGCGCTTCCATGTGGCCGAGGTCGGCCACGCGCATCACTTCCGTGCCGGCGAATTGCCCCGTGGCTACAAGACGTTCGCCCAATTTGCTGTTGAGAATTGTGATCGTGCCATCGATGGGCGAGTAAATAGTCGTCTTCGACAATTGATCGCGCGCCTGGCTCGAGCCGGCTTGGGCGCGTTCGATTTCGTGCAGCGAACTTTCATGAGTGTTTTTGGCCACGTCATAAGCAGCCTGCGCTGCGTTGTATTCTTGCTCTGAAATCAGCTTCTTGTTGAACAAGTCTTCGGCCCGCTTGAAGTCGTGTTCGGTCTTCATCATCGTGGCTTTTTGCTGAAGATTCGTGGCTTTTGCTGCGCTGATCGCCGCCTCCTGCTGCTCGAGAAGCGCCTTGTAGGAGTCAGGTTTAATTTTCAAAAGCAGGTCGCTCTTTTTGACCCGCATCCCGTCCTCGACGGGCAATTCAGTGATTTCGCCGGCAACTTCGGGCGAAATCTTGACTTCAACCTCAGGTTGTATTTTCCCCGTTGCTGAAACCGTTTGCACGATGGTTTTGCGAATCGCCGTCTCCGTTATGACCGGAATCGGCTTCTCCCGTTTGCCCCAGATAATCGACCCTACAATCCAGAGCACGACCAAGGCGATCAATCCGCAAATGATCTGCTTTTTACGCCGGGCGCGACGCTGTTTTACTGTCAAAGGCGCGGACGCAGGTGTGCTTACGGTTTGGTGCATCGGAGGCGCGGTTCTCGGGGTGAAGGCGTCAGAATTAATCGCTTGTTTGACTCTTGCAAACGAAATCCCGTTCATAACAATTCTACGATGGGCCGAGGAACAGCTTTGGATTCAATTAATTGTAGTCTCCCTGGATGAGGCCGGTCTTGTAGTCTCCCTGGATGAGGCCGGCCTTGTGCTCCAATGGGACGGAGTGATTCCGCATCGAGACCGAATCTGGTGAATCGCCCATTTCGCGTGCTCCGCGATTAACGGCTCGGGGTCGGCTGCGGCGCGCCCAAGCGCGGCTAAATCGGATGGATCTCCAACATTGCCCAATGCAACACAAACGTTCCGCAAAAAACCGCGCCGTTTGATCCGTTTGATCGGCGAATTTCTAAAAAGAGACCGGAAGTCCTCATCGCTCAAACCGAGATAATCGCGCAGCGGTATGCCCACTGTCGAGGGACGTGCAAAGAACGCGGCTTCGCGCGATACTCGGGCAAAACGATTCCACGGGCAGGCGTCAAGGCAATCGTCACAACCGAAAATTCTGTCTGCGATAAGTGGTCGAAGGTCCAGCGGGATGGAACCTTTGAGTTCAATTGTCAGATAAGAAATGCAGCGGCGTGCATCCAGGCGATGTGGGGCCGTGATTGCGCCGGTGGGACAGGCTTTGATACAGCGCTCACACGTTCCGCAGCGGTCTGGCACGGGTTCATCCGGCGGCAGTTCGAGAGTCGTCAAGACTTCTGCTAGAAAAAACCATGTTCCGAGTCGTTCGTCGATTAGCATCGTGCTCTTGCCATGCCAGCCGATGCCGGCCTCCGCCGCGTGATCGCGTTCCAAAACTGGCCCAGTATCGACATAACATTTCTGTTGCCCGTCGAACGCGCGAAGAAACTCGTCGATTTTATCGAGCTTGTTTGCAACCAGGTCGTGATAGTCATCACCCCGGGCATAGCGCGCGATTTTGCCTGTAGCGGCAGGCGTGTCGCCAGCTTTGGGGTCTCCTTGGAAATAATTCAGCGCCAAAACAACGATCGAGCGCGCGCCCGGCAAAACCTTCTGCGGATCACAGCGTTTTTCTTCCCCGCGCTCCATGTAACTCATTTCACCGTGTCCGCCTTCGTCCAGCCAATTTCGAAATTCGTGCACGTGCGGCGCGGAACCACAGGCTGCGATGCGACAGGAATCAAAACCAATCTCGCGGGCAAATGAGAGCAGTCGTTGCTTCAGTTCCAGCCGCGAGTTGTCGCGATCAATTGAATATGTACCTGTCTCGGTCATCACGCGGTAACCGGCGCTGATTTACGACGATACTTTTTGAACTTACTCAAAATCGCTACCGCGACTTCTTCATCTGTAAGCTCCGACGTATCGATGCGGATATCGGCAATTTTTGCATACAGGGGCAGGCGTGCTTGTAACATTTGGGTAAACGCTTTTCCCGGATTTTTGCGTTGCAACAACGGTCGATCCCCGGTTCGTGAAGCTCGTTTGAAAAGCGTTTTTTCGTCCGCCTCCAGCCACACCACTACGCCAAATCGTTTCAAAAGGTCGATGTTCTCCTCCCGCAATACAATTCCGCCGCCAGTCACGATGATTGCGGTTTGATCGGTGGATAAATTTCGAAGGACCTCCGTTTCCGCTTCCCGGAACTCATCTTCGCTGTGTGCCGAGAAAATTTCCGAAATAGGCATTCCAAACTTCGACCTCACCATTTCATCGGTATCAAATTGCGCAAAACCTGTCCGCCATTGCAAACAACGCCCAACCGCGGACTTACCTGCTCCCATCATGCCGATGAGGACCATCGACCGGCTATGACGATTCATACGCGCAATATCGCATTAACTGCGGTGTCGGCATCTCCGCCGATGGGACATTGGCTGGAAGACAATGCCACTTGGCGTTTCACAGAATGGAGACTCGCTTCAGGCGGGGAACCGAGCGACATGGACGGGAAGCCCGAATGGCGAGTTTGCTGGCGCTAACGAATCAACCGCCCTAAAATCTGCCCATGCCTGAGTTGAAGCCGTTAGTTGCTGTGATCATGGGCAGCAAATCCGATTGGGAAACGATGCGTCATGCCGTCGAGACGCTCGATGAGCTGGGCGTGCCTAACGAGGCGCACGTTCTCTCCGCACACCGAACCCCCGACGCGACTGCTGAGTTCGCGCGGAATGCAGCAGCACGCGGGTTGCGCGTCGTCATCGCCGGCGCGGGTGGTGCGGCACATTTGGCTGGAGTGATTGCCGCACATACGTGGCTCCCGGTTTTAGGAGTGCCAATTCAATCGAAGCTGCAGGGACTCGATTCGCTTCTTTCGACTGCACAAATGCCCGGTGGGATTCCTGTGGGGACGCTGGCTATCGGCGAAGCCGGCGCCAAAAACGCTGCCCTCCTGGCGGGCGCTATTCTGGCTATTTCTGACGAGGCGATTCGGAAAAAATTGGAAGCGTTTCGCAAGAAACAGTCCGAAGCGGTCCTCTCGGCCAAGCTGCCAAGGTGAAAACCGAAACGGTAGCGGCGACGCTACGGCGTGGCAGCCAGACTGCCGCCAAAAAACGCGCGGTTGAACTGCTGGGCAAAGGTGAAGTTGTCGCGCTCCCAACCGAAACCGTGTACGGACTGGCGGCTGACGCGCTTAATGCGATTGCGGTCGCAAAAGTTTTCGAAGCGAAAGAGCGACCGCGATTGGATCCGTTGATCGTGCATTTACCTGATGAAAGCTGGCTCGAGCGCGTTGCGAAGATCGATAATCGTTCCCGCGCGCGGATCGAGAAACTGATCTCGCAATTCTGGCCTGGACCGCTCACGCTCATTCTGAGCCGACAGCCGATTATTCCAGACATCGTCACCGCCGGGCTCGACACAGTTGCCGTGCGACTGAGCTCGCATCACGTTTTTGCTGAAGTCATTTCCGCGTTCGGGAAACCGCTCGCCGCGCCAAGCGCAAATCGGTTTGGCCGGATTAGCCCCACGAGTGCTCAGCACGTTTTTGACGAACTAGGTGGACGCATCCCGCTGATCATTGATGCTGGTCCGACGACGCACGGCGTCGAATCGACCATCATCGCTGTGCACGACAACAAGATTGACATCCTGCGCCGCGGGCCAATCACTGCGGAACAACTCGCTGAGTTTGGCAAGATCGATATCGTTAGCGCGTCGCGGAAAATCTCCGCACCCGGACAGTTGCCATCTCACTACTCGCCGAAAACTCCGCTTCGCTTGATCGACAACGCTGAATCGTTCGTGCTGGCGGCAAACTATCGTGTCGGATTGCTGGCTTGGAATGCATCGATCCCAGAAGGAAGGTTCGCAGCCGTTCGAACTCTAAGTGAGAGTCAAGACTTACGTGAAGCCGCTGCCAATTTGTTTCGTTGTTTACGCGAGCTCGACGAGCCAGATCTCGACTTTATCGTTGCAGAACGAGTTCCTGCTCAGGGACTCGGCGCGGCGATTCTCGATCGCTTGGAGCGCGCGTCACACGACTCTGATACTCGAGACACGCCTGAATGAATCCTTTGAAAAGCGGATGCGGTCGCCTGAATGAATCCTTTGAAAAGCGGATGCGGTTTGTTCGGCTTGCTTTGGAATTCAGGGTGATATTGGCAACCGACAAAATAGGGATGATCACGAAGCTCGATCAGCTCCGCTAATGTTCCATCCGGTGATGTGCCCGAAATAACGAAACCTTTTTCATTCATCTGGTCGCGATATTTCATGTTGAACTCGTATCGGTGGCGGTGGCGCTCCATCACTTCGGGACTGCCGTAAATTTTTTCGGCGAGTGTGCCTTTGGCGATTTTCGTCGGCCATGTGCCCAGACGCATGCTCGCGCCCATGTTTTTGACGCCTCGCTGTTCTTCCAACAACGAGATCACCGGTTCCTTTGTGTTTTTGTCAAACTCGGTGCTGTTGGCATCCTTGATGCCGCAGGCATTTCGCGCAAACTCAATCGTTGCCACCTGCATTCCCAGGCAAAGGCCGAGATATGGAATCTTGTGCTCTCGCGCAAAACGCGCAGCCTTGATCTTTCCTTCAACGCCGCGAAGCCCAAAACCGCCGGGAATCAAAAGACCGGACACATCTTTTAACTGGCCGTTAGCGCCGTCCTGCAGGGATTCCGCGTCGATGAGTTCGAGGTCGATTCCGCAATCTTCGCTCGCAGCGGCGTGCGTGAGCGATTCGTAAATACTCTTGTAAGCGTCCCGGACATCGAAGTATTTGCCGATAACAGCAATTCTGACTCGTTTCGCGGGGCTAATGACTCGCTTTACAAAATTTTTCCATCCTGCGAGATCGGGCTGCCGGGTTTTCAGGCCCAAAAAATCGCACACCAACTGGTCCAAACCTTCCGCGTGAAGCGTCAACGGCACCTCGTAAATTGTGTGCGCGACGTCGCGTTCTTCGATTACCGCTTTTTCCGCGACGCTGCAGAACATTGAGAGCTTTTGCCGCAGATCGAGATCGAGCATCCGCTCAGTCCGCTGCAGAACATTGAGAGCTTTTGCCGCAGATCGAGATCGAGCATCCGCTCAGTCCGGCAAATCAACACCTGCGGTTGCAAACCGATCTCGCGCAGCTTGGCAACGCTTTGCTGGGTTGGTTTCGTTTTCAGTTCGTGCGCGGCCTTAATGTAGGGGACCAGTGTGACGTGCATGTTGAGCACATTTGGTGCCCCGACTTCGAGAATGAATTGGCGAATCGCTTCCAAAAACGGCAACCCTTCGATGTCACCCGTTGTGCCCCCGATTTCCGTGATGACGACATCGTATTTGCTTTCGTCTGAAATTTCACGGATGCGTCCTTTGATTACATCGGTGACGTGCGGAATTACCTGCACGGTTTTACCGAGGTAATCGCCGCGGCGTTCTTTTAGAATGACTGACTCGTACACCTGACCGCTGGTGAGATTGTTGTGCCGCGTTAGGACGCAATCGGTGAAGCGCTCGTAGTGGCCGAGGTCGAGATCGGTTTCCGCGCCGTCGTCCAGTACGTAGACCTCGCCGTGTTGGAAGGGATTCATCGTGCCGGGATCCACGTTCAGATACGGATCAAATTTTTGGAGAACAACGCGCAGACCACGTGCTTCGAGGAGCGTTCCAAGCGACGCGGCGGTCAACCCTTTGCCAAGGGAACTAATCACACCGCCAGTGATAAAAATGTATTTCACGAGGGCATCCTCCGCTTTGCGCGAGCAAGCTTTTGCTCCAGCGCCCTTGCGTCTTCCGGGGTGTCGATGCCAGGCGATCCTGCAGCAGTAATGAGCACATGAACCTTTACACCATTTTCCAATGCTCGCAATTGTTCGAGCGATTCAGTGCATTCCAGCGGGCTCGGTTTCCATCTCACAAATTGGAGCAGCGTCTGACGCCGGAATCCATAGATACCCTGGTGGCGGAACAGGGAGAGGCGCTCTCTAGATCGCCCCCTTCCTCTTCCGGTGGACTGGACACCGCCGCTTGTTCCCCTTCCTCTTGCGGTGGACTGGACACCGCCGCTTGTTGAAGGTTGGAATGGAATCGGCGCACGAGAGAAATAAAGAGCGTTGCCGCAAAGATCCAGAACGACCTTCACTTGGTGAGGAGAAAAAGCGTCCGCCGGATTCTTGAATGGATGTGCGGCGGTCACAATTTCCACTTTGCGATCGGAACGCAGCTTTTCGACAAGCTTGTCGATCAACTGCGGATCGATCAGCGGTTCGTCGCCTTGAATATTAATTACGTATGCGAACTGCTTTGTTTTCCTCGCCACTTCAGCGACTCGATTCGTGCCGCTGAGGTGTTTCGACGAAGTCAGTGCGACCTCTGCACCCCAATCGAACGCCGCGGAGGCGATTCGCATATCGTCGGTAGCGATGACAACCAAATCCAAGTTTTTAGCGCGAAGGCAGCGTTCCAAGACACGTTTCAGAAGCGGCTTTCCAGCAACAAGATGCAATGGTTTCCCAGGAAATCGCGTAGAACCCCAGCGGGCGCGTAGAACCCCACCGGGCCGGAATAATTCCAACCGCCTTACTCATGCGCGATCGATAGTCATGACTGTTCGTCTAAAATAATCCGCGCTGCGGCAGGGAAATCTTTTGCGGTCCAATCCGCAGCGCTGCGACTGATGTCGCGGTCAAATCCGGTTTGAACCCGGATTGTCCGTACACCGGCGTTGCGGCCGCACTCGACGTCGATCTCCTTGTCACCGATAAAAAACGAACGCGTCAGATCGATTTGGTGATCTCGCTTGGCTTGCAAAATCATTCCAGGCGATGGCTTGCGGTGACTGGAGTGCCGACCAGGGACATCGGGGCAAAAATAAGTTGCAGCGATCAAGCCATGGCCAAGTTGCCGCGCGACTTCCGACTCAACGGAGCGATATTCCTCAACGGTGAAAAAGCCGCGACCGATGCCGCTTTGGTTCGTAATAACAATGAGTTTGAATCCCTTTGATTTTAAACGCCGTAATGCTTCGGGAACGCCAGGCAAAACTTTCACTTGTTTTGGATGGGAACAATAATCCGCATCCTCGATGATTGTGCCGTCGCGATCGATAAAAACGGCAACTGACAACTCGTTAGCCACCTTTGGAATCCTCTCGAAAACTGGCCATCAATTCATCTCGTGTCACAGTTGCTGTTCCAAGCTTGCTCACTACGACAGCGCTCGCATGGTTGGCGATTTCCGCCGCTTCGGTCGGGGTCGCTCCGCACGCGAGACCGAGGGTAAAGAGAGCGATTGCTGTATCACCCGCGCCCGAGACATCGAAAACCTCTTGCGCTTTGGCGGGGATGTAGTGCGGCGCTTCTTTCTCTTGGAAAAGCATCATGCCGTGTTCACCGAGGGTGATGAGGACATTTTCTGTTTCCCATTTTTTAAGCAGCGTTTCGCCGGCCCGCTTCAGATCCGCATCCTGGGACGGAGCGGTATCCGGATCGCCGCTGGAAATACCTGCGGCGTGAAAAGCTTCAGTGCGGTTGGGTTTGATTACTGTCAGGCCGCGCCACTCGACAAGGTTACGTGGATTGGGATCCGCAGCGACGATCTTGCCGGCTGAGCGCGCGGCATCTGCGATCTGCGAAACCAATTCGGTCGATAAAAAACCTTTGCCGTAGTCTTCGAAAATAATGGCGTCGATCTCTGGAATATTCTTTCGGACCCCAGCCACGACGTCTGCAATTTGGGACGCCGATGGCCCGACAAACTTTTCCCGATCGACACGAACAACCTGTTGGCGCAATGATGCGGGTTTTGACGATGGTATGAAAAGTCGCCTCTTCAACGGCATTAGAGGTATCGATCTTTTGTTCCGACAATAACTCCCGGAGTTGCTGACCGCTGCGATCTTTTCCCAGTAAACCGATAATCGCGACGCGATCCACGAACTCGCGCAAGTTACGCACGACGTTGGCGGCGCCACCGGGGTAAAATGATTCACCGGTCACTTCCACAACCGGGACCGGAGCCTCCGGCGAGATGCGGCCGACTTTTCCCCAGACAAATTCATCGAGCATTAGATCGCCGATTACCGTGATCCGCCGGGAGGATGCGCGATCGAGTATCTGCTCTAGCCGGGTCAGATCCATAAGGAACGCAGGCAGCGGCGCTGCAGAGGCAGTGGAATGTTTCGGTTAAGGCAATTCAAAATGTTTTGAGCAGGGATTTGTGTACAGCAGTGGTTTTGCTTAAAGTTCGCTTCATTAAATCCCGAATACGAACTCGAAATCAACATTCGAAGCTCCCAATGATGCTGTTTACTAAACATTTGAAGTTAATTGTAGCTGCGGTCTGTGGCCTTGCCCTGTGCGCGCATGGCGCGCAGGCGCCGCAACACATCAATATTAAGCAATTATCCACGACTGTGGAAGATGTTGTGGTGCCATTGCCGAACGAAATTTTCGGGGCACTGAATAAGCTGGGTGCGGTCAATTGGAAGGAACACGTCCGCAGCGATAAGGGACCAAATTTCACCGAGCGGCCGCGTATCGCCCTCCTGCTGGGGGCGGTGATTGCCGATGGCTTTATCGCGGTGCAAGCGGAAGACGCGCCGGCAGTAAAGGATATTGGCCAGCGCGTCCTGGCATTGGCGAAGGGGATTGGCGTCGGAAATTCGATTACGCCACATGCCAAGGCGATTATCGAGGCGGCAGACAAACGTAATTGGGAAAATGTGCGGCAGGAACTGGATCGCACCCAAAACAGCGTGCAACAGGCAATGAACGAAGTGCACGACGAAAAATTATCGCAGCTCGTTAGTCTGGGCGGGTGGCTGCGTGGGACGGAAGTATTGACTTCTGTGGTGAAGCAGCATTTTTCCGCGGATGGTGCTGAGCTGTTGCACCAGCCGGATCTCCTGGCTTATTTTCAGACAAGACTGAAGGCGATGCCTGAGTTCAATCTTCCGATCATTCACCAAATTCAAGACGCCCTGGGCGAAGTGAAGCCTCTCATTGACGTCGGCAGCGCGCGCATTCCTGCCGAATCAGTTAAGAAGGTCAACGAGATCACGACGCGGCTCGGCGCCGGCATCGTCACAAGGGATTAGGAAATTTCGATGAACCGTTTCGCTAAAATTCTTTTACGCAGCGGCTCCCTCCTGGCGGCCGTCATCGTCATGCAGCGTGCGGCTTGCGCCTCGGTGGATGACGCACAGTCATTTGCTCTTCAGGCAGCAGAACCATATGTAAAACAAGGATTTCAGGTGCGTGAGGATTACTGGGGAGGCGACCTCGCCTCGGGTGAAAAAAAAGCGGTGCGACAGCAATTATTTAAAGGGAACGAATATTGGTTCTGGCTGGGAACCGAAGTCGATCGGGCGAAGGTGTCGGTTCATATTTACGATTCGGATGGGAAGCTGGCGGAAGAACCAGACAGCTGGGAGAAAGGCCATTTTGCGGCTGCGCACGTCGTTCCAAAGACCACTGGCAGTTACTTTGTCATCGTCAGCGTCGAGGAATCGCCAGAGGAACGCACGCATTGGGCGCTGGTGTATGGTTTCCGGTAGGGTAGGGTTAGTGGAATTAGCTCTTAGGCAATACGTAATCGGCAAGGATGCCGATGCCACGAATTGACGATGACTGAAACTCGGACCCTTCAGTTTGAAAGTCCGCGCGCTTTGCAGTCGCTCTACGCCAACGACATTAAACTATTGAAAAACCTCGAGGATTCGCTCGGTGTGAAAGTGACCACCCGCGAAGGCTGGGTGAAACTGGAAGGAGACGCGGGCCACGTCGATAAAGCGCAGCAGGTGTTTGAGCAGCTCGAGAAAGCGCGCCAGCAGGGCGTGGACATTCAAAAGCACGAGTTTAATTATGCGCTCAAGGCGGTGAGCGAAGAACGCGATGAGAATCTGGGCGATGTGGTATCGACCAAAATCACTACCTCGTCGCGCAAGCCCCCGATTGTTGCGCGAAGCGCAAACCAGCGGGCTTATGTCGAGGCAATTCAAAAGCACGACGTCGTTTTTGGAATTGGGCCGGCAGGCACGGGAAAAACTTACCTCGCCGTTGCCATGGCAGTCGCGGCGCTTAAGAAAGAGCAGGTAGCCCGCATTATTTTGGCGCGACCCGCAGTGGAAGCCGGCGAAGCGCTCGGTTTTCTCCCGGGCGATCTCGAACAAAAGATTACCCCATACCTGCGTCCGCTTTACGATGCCTTGCGTGAAATGTTAGAGCCAGAGGAGATGGAGCGCGCCATTGCGCGGCAGACCATTGAAGTGGCTCCGCTGGCATACATGCGTGGGCGCACGTTGAGCAATGCTTTTGTCATTCTGGATGAAGCGCAAAACACTACGACGGAGCAGATGTTCATGCTGCTGACGCGAATCGGCTTGAATTCCAAATGCGTGGTAACCGGCGACGTCACACAGATTGATTTACCGGCGAACAAGCGCTCCGGGGTCGTGGAAGCATTGCAGGCATTAAAGGCTGTCCCCGGCATCGCTACCGTGTATTTTACCGAGCGCGACGTCGTGCGGCATGAATTGGTGCGCGCCATTATTGGCGCTTATCAGCAGCACCGATCGCCTGCGCCATCACCACGCAAGTAAAAAACGAAATGTTCGATTTTTTCAAACGCGGAAGACTCATCAGACGCGGCCTCGCCTCGCGGAAGCTGCGGCGCCGCCGGGCCCGCAGCGAACTGAAGCGCAACCTGGAGTACGCGCTTTCCATCAAGGTCGTAATTTTCGCGGTGTTTGCTGGTGGACTCGCGTTTCTTGTCTTCAGCGGCCAGCAGCCGGAGCCGACTAAGAATTTTGTGATTGCGCTGCTGGTCCTGGCCACGGCGATTACACAGCTGTGGATCAACCAGCCCAGGAGCTTTTCACGAAGCTCGCGCATCCTTCTCATTTTCGGTGTCATTCTGGTGCAACTGGCCGTCACTAAACTGCTGCTGGTGCTTTGTGCCTTATGCCTTTGCGCCGCTCGTGCTGAGCGTGTTGTTGGGCCGCCATCATGGGCTTTATGCGGCATTTTTTGTGAGTCTTTGGAGTAGCATGTTGTTCGGTCCAATTGACGCGCCGCTGCTAGTAACGAGTCTGATCAGCGGATTCACAGCGGTCTCTCTGACATTACAGGTGCGACGGCGCGGCCAATTGATCCGTGCCGGATTCTGGGTCGGACTCGCCATCTTGTTACTGTCGCTGGCGTTTGGTTTAATCGGGCCGATCAATTGGTTTTATCCGACGGCCAATGATTGGGGCATGATTGGATTCCAGAGTGCGCTCGCGATCGGTAATGGAATTTTGACTGCCACTCTGGTTGGCGGCGCACTGCCGATCCTCGAAAACCTCTTCCAAATCACAACGGACATTTCCTGGCTGGAAGCGTCCGATCTCAATCATCCGCTCCTGCGCCGGATGACCATCGAAGCGCCGGGGACGTATCATCACAGTCTGGTCGTGGCCAACCTCGCCGAAGCTGCTGCGGAAGCAATCGGCGCAAACGCAACGCTTTGCCGCGTCTGCGCTTATTTTCATGACGTGGGCAAATTGGTGAAACCGGAATATTTCACCGAGAACATGAGCTTCGAACGCAATCCGCACGATGACCTCGCGCCAACGATGAGCGCCTTGATCATCGTCGCGCATGTCAAGGAGGGCGTCGATCTTGCCCTTAAATACAGACTTAACCAGCGCATCATCGACATCATCCAGGAACATCACGGCACATCAATCGTCCGTTATTTTTATCAGCGCGCCCTCCAGCAGCATGAAGACGCGCGCGCGGGCGGTAAAATCATGAAACTGCGCGAGGACGATATTCCCGCAGTGAAGGAAGAAAGTTTTCGTTACGGCGGACCGAAACCGCAGACAAAAGAGAGCGCGATCGTAAGCCTGGCCGATACTGTCGAAAGCGCCTCACGCAGCCTCGAGAAACCGACGCCACAAAAAATCGAAACGCTCGTTAACGAGCTCATCGAGGAACGTATCAGTGACAGGCAATTGGACGACTGTGATCTGACGCTCGGCGAGTTGAAGATCATTGCCGAACGCTTCCGATTCACGCTCTTAATGATGCTCCACAGTCGGATCGCCTATCCGAAGCCGGGCCAAAAAACGACGACCATCATTCCACGCGACGAGGCTTTGCGCCCAGACGTAATGATTGCTACCCGGAAGCCCGAAAACGCACCGCCCGTCTCAGCAGCCTAGGGGTTGGTAGGGCGCGACCGCCGGGCGCGCAGCATTGAGCCTTACAATTCTGGCGGCCGGGCGCGAGGTTCGCGATCTTTGGAGGGGGCGGTGCTCGGAACGGTTACGAACGGGCCACCTTCCAGCGGTGTTACCTTTGTGAAAGCAACATCTGGCATTTCGCTCGGGAGGCCTTCCAGTGGGAAATCTTTTCGCAGCGGATAAAATGGATAGCCGTCCCACATTAAAATACGCCGGAGATCTGGGTGATCGTTGAATTTGATTCCCATCATGTCGTAAATCTCGCGCTCGTGCCAATTTGCGGTTGGCCAAATGTCGGAAACGGTATCCACGGCGCCTGCTTCTTCGGGAACTTTTAACTTCAATCGCAGATTAGAAGCGTGCGGCATCGAGTAAAGATGATAGACAATTTCGAACCGGGGCTCCTCGCCGAAATTGTCGATACTGGTGACATCGATCAGGTAATCGAACGAAAGTTCATCCCGGCAGAATTTTGCGATCTCGCGAAGATCGTTTGCTGCAATCGTGCACGTCGTTTCACCGCGAAATTCAGGCTGGCGCTGGATGTTAGGCCCAAACGCTTTCCCTAATGAGTTGAGCAGCTCTTGGTCAGTCATTCGCCGTGTTGTTGTAGGATAAGCGTTCCTCCCTGCCAAACCAATGGAAGGCAAGCGAAGCGCTTGCCCTGCAATCAAAAATTCCGGCGCGCGTTGTCATGCGAGCGCTTCTTCAAGCCTTTTGGCTAACTCTGGTTTCTGATTTCTGAAGGAGCGTTCCCACGAAATTTTCTCCTGTAATTTCATCAAGCCTGCGAGCAAAGCCTCCGGGCGCGGCGGACAACCCGAAATATAAACATCCACCGGAAGGAGCTGGTCGATTCCCTGCAACACAGCGTACGAACGATACATGCCTCCGGTGGAGGCACACGCGCCCATGGCGATTACCCATTTCGGCTCGGGCATTTGCTCATAAATTCGTTTTACCGCCAGCGCCATTTTGTAGGTGACAGTGCCCGCTACGATCATCACGTCGCATTGACGCGGCGAAAAACGCATCACTTCGGCGCCGAATCGGGCGATATCGAAACGGGACGCCGCTGCGGCCATTAACTCGATCGCGCAACAAGCCAGGCCCATCGGCATCGGCCAAAGCGAATTTTTGCGCACCCAGTTGAGCGCTGCATCGAAGCGCGTAAAAATCACGTTACCTTCGATCTTTGAATCGTAAGCTGTGGCATGTTCCTCTGGCATAACTAAAGGTTAAAATGCGCCTCGTAGCGCGCAAGGCCGAATCGCGAAACCCAAGATTGACAATCTTATTTTAGGTAGGGGCGATTGACCTCAATCGCCCGCTCGCTGATTATCATCACCCGTGAAGGGCGGCCGGTTCAGATGAACCGCCCCTACCTGACAGACATGACACAAACCACACGCACTCATCTCGACGATCTTGAGAACCAGAGCATCTTTATTTTTCGCGAGGCGTATCATGCCTTCAAGAACATCGCCATGCCGTGGTCGATGGGTAAAGACTCAAACGTCCTCGTCTGGCTGGCGCGCAAGGCCTTCTTTGGGCGCGTGCCCTTTCCAGTACTTCACATCGATACGACTTACGAATTTCCTGAGATGCTGGAATTTCGTGAGTGGGCAAAGAAGCATCACAACCTCAATCTCATTGTTAAAATCAATACCGAAGCGCGCGCACGCGGCATTGGCTATGAGACGCATGATCCCGTGACGGTCACTCATGAGTTAAAAACGGTGGCATTGCAGCAGGTGCTCGCGGAGTACAAATGGGACGCGCTTATCACAGGCATTCGACGAGACGAAGATCCGACTCGCGCCAAGGAAAGATATTTTTCACCGCGTAACGCGCAGTTTGAATGGGATTACAAGGATCAGCCGCCCGAATTCTGGAGCCAGTTCGTCACGACGACTGCGAAAGGCGAACATGTTCGCGTCCAGCCGTTGCTCGATTGGACGGAGGTAGATATCTGGCGCTACATCCAGCGGGAAAACATACCGATTCCGCAAATGTATTTTGCTCGGAATGGAAAACGATTCCGCTCGTTAGGCTGCAGACCCATTACCCACCCGATCGAGAGCACGGCCTCTACAATTGACGAAATCATTGCTGAGCTCGAAGCCACAAGAACGACCGAGCGCGCCGGCCGCGCGCAGGACCATTACGAGCGCAACGCGATGCAGAAGTTGAGGGCCAAGGGATTCTTATGACCGCAAAGCAAAACGCCCAACGCTCAACGTCCAACACCCAACGCCCAACTTCAGACCTTGAGCCGAAGCTACGCGTGGTTTTCGTCGGTCACGTTGACCATGGCAAGTCCACGCTCATCGGTCGTATTCTGCATGACACCGGTTCTCTTCCCGAAGGCAAGGTCGACGAAATTACGAAAGCCTGCGCGGCGGAGGGAATGGAATTTGAATTCGCCTTTTTGCTCGATGCGCTTCTTGAAGAGCAAAAACAAAACGTCACGATTGATACCACCGAGATCCCTTTCCGAACAGCACGCCGCCGCTACGCGATCATCGACGCGCCAGGACACAAGGAATTTTTGAAGAACATGATTACGGGCGCGTCGAGAGCGGACGCGGCGATACTTGTGATCAGCGCGGACGAAGGGGTGCGTGAACAGAGCCGACGGCACGCCTATCTGCTGAGCATGCTTGGCGTCAAGCATGTCATCGTCGTGGTAAACAAGATGGATCTCGTGGATTACTCTGAGAAAAGATTTCGCGAGATCGAGCAGGAATATCGGAAGTTTCTTAGCGAACTTGGGTTGGACGCACGGACGTTTGTTCCAGCGTCGGCGAAGGAAGGCGAGAATGTCGCGCGGGCGAGTATGAAAATGAAATGGTACTGCGCGGCCAGTGTTCTCGAAGCACTTGATTTACTGGGGCCGCAGGAGCGTGATATCGATCTTCCACTTCGCTTTTGCGTTCAGGATGTTTATCGCTTTGACGGGCGGCGGATTATTGCAGGCCGGATCGAGACGGGAACGTTAAGGGTGGGGGATCAGTTGGTATTCTCGCCAGCCAACAAGTCGTCTGTAGTCGCTACGATCGAGCGTTGGAACGCTCGGGAGAACAACGTTCCGGCCGTCGCAGGAGATTCTACCGGGATCACGCTCAGCGAGCAGATTTTCGTGGAGCGCGGCTATGTCGCATCGCGTGAAAATGAAACGCCGATCGAGGCAAATCGTTTTCATGCGGACCTTTTCTGGATCGTGCGCGAGCCACTTCGCGTTGGACATTTGTACAACCTGCGGTTGGCAACTCAGGACGTGAAATGCGAGGTGGTATCAATCGAGCGAGTCATGGATTCTTCGACACTCGAGAGCAAGAGCGACGGACGCGAACAATTGGAGCGAAACGAAATTGGCAGACTCACAATTCAAACGCGTGGACGACTCGTCATAGATAACCACGAGCGCATTCCGAACCTGGGACGGTTCGTCATCATAGACGACGGACAAATTTGTGGTGGCGGAACGATTTTCGGCGGCGTTTATACGGATCGCACCGTTACAAAAAGCAAAAATATCTTTTGGACCGAGGGGAAAATAACGGCCCACGCCCGGGCAACGCGGAGCGGTCATCGGGGCGCGGTGATCTGGTTAACCGGGCTTTCTGGCGCCGGGAAATCGACCATTGCACAGGCACTTGAACGCGAGCTGTTCCAGCGCGCCATGCAGACCTATGTGCTCGACGGGGACAACATTCGGCACGGACTGAACTCAAACCTCGGGTTCGCGCCAGATGATCGAGTAGAAAATATTCGCCGGGTAAGCGAAGTGGCCAAACTCATGGCGGACG
>Ga0193707_1000108_pt1 | contig 22252 bp, 18 predicted proteins | sample U3c2metaG_FD_143043 | JGI IMG/M metagenome (GOLD analysis project Ga0193707, IMG submission 143043) | Soil microbial communities from a riparian zone of the East river system, Colorado, United States - U3c2 | ecosystem: Environmental > Terrestrial > Soil > Riparian zone | place: USA: East River... | reverse complement strand
TTCGAAAAAATCGCCGTTTCTCTCGCGCCGAAGGAAACGCCAGACGTGATTCGTTAAAAAAGGTTACATCGCCTGCTCGCGAAAACTTTCGGAGTTGCATCGGGTGCAGCCTTCTTATCCGTGCTATCGGTGGATCCGCGGTTTCCCAGATTTAAAAATCCCGCTCTTCCGCGTTACCTTTGGCCGAAATTGGGGCAGTACATCATTGAACAGGCAAATATGGCTTCTCAACAACGAGGGCCAGAGATGCTAAAACAACGAAAGAACATCAACCTCATGAAAAATCGCAACATCACATTGACAACGATACTCCTGGCCTTTGGCATCGTTGCGCTTTCCCAAATTGCGCAAGCAGTCGTTCCGGCACCAGACGGAGGCTATCCGGGAGGTAACACGGCGGAGGGAACCAACGCCCTTTTGAGCCGTAGCACGGGCACATACAACACGGCAGTCGGGATCTTTTCGCTTCTAAGTCTCACCGACGGCAGCTTCTGCACGGGGGTTGGCGCTGGAACGCTCCTTGCTAATACTGGCGACCAGAATACCGCCACTGGCGCGGGGGCGCTCCTTAGCAACACCACCGGCGGCAACAACACGGCCGACGGAGCGTTCGCGCTCTTTAGCAACACCGAAGGAGGCGCCAACACGGCCAATGGCTTTCAAGCGCTCTTTAGCAACACCACCGGCATCGACAACACGGCCAACGGAGCATCCGCCCTTTTCAACAACACCACCGGCTTCGACAACACGGCCACCGGTGTCAATGCGCTCTTTAGCAACACCACCGGCAGCGACAACACGGCCCATGGAGCGTTCGCCCTTTCTAACGTCACCACCGGCAACTTCAACACGGCCACCGGTGAAGGTGCGCTCTTTTCAAACGACACTGGCGAGTTCAACACGGCCAGTGGTATGCAAGCGCTCTTTACCAACCACACCGGCAGCAAGAACACGGCCGACGGATTTGACGCGCTCGCTAACAACACCACCGGCAGCAACAACACGGCCGCTGGCGATCAGGCGCTTTTCCACAACACCATCGGCCAGGATAATACGGCCAGCGGTTTTCAGGCGCTCTTAAACAACACCACCGGCGAGAACAACACGGCCAATGGTGTTGACGCTCTCTTAAGTAATACCACCGGCGGAGGCAACACGGCCAACGGGGTAAGTGCGCTTTTCAGTAACACCACCGGCAACAGCAACACGGCCATCGGCGGAGGCGCGCTCTTTAACAACACCACCGGCAGCGTTAACGTTGCCGTGGGCGATTTCGCCGGCGGTAATCTGACCACGGGCGATGTAAATATTGATATCCTCAACCCTGGTGTGGCTGGCGAGACCAACACCATCCGCATCGGCGTGACACAGACACAAACCTTTATTGCCGGAATCAGTGGGCAAACAGCCTCCGGAGGCGCTGCGGTCTTTGTAAATTCAGACGGTAAGCTGGGCACGTTCAACTCCTCGGCGCGGTTCAAGGATGAGATTAAGCCGATGGGCAAGGCCAGCGAAGCCATTCTGGGGCTTAAGCCGGTGAGTTTTCGTTACAAGAAAGAGATTGATCCGCAGCGCATACCGCAGTTTGGACTGGTGGCTGAGGAAGTGGAAAAAGTAAATCCTGACCTGATAATTCGCGATCCGAAGGGCAAGCCGCACACGGTCCGCTACGAGCAGATCAACGCCATGCTGCTCAACGAGTTCCTCAAAGACCACCGCAAGATCGAAAAGTTGGAAGCAACCATCGCGCAGCAACAGAAGAACTTGCAGTCCAAGCTCGCCGAAAAAGAAAAGCAAATCACAGCCCTGACATCGGGCCTTCAGAAGGTGAGCGCCCAGATTGAGACAAGCAAAACCGCGCCGCGAGTGGTCGCCAATCCATAAAGATTGGAGGACTCACCACGGATAACACTGATGGCACGGATGAAGAAGAGGATGCCCACCAAACACACTAACGACGGAAAGAGAAAGATACCTATCGCTGCAAGCTTCGCGCCTTTTCGTGCCGCCGTAGCTGGCGAAGGCTGGTGTTTACTGGGCAACAATGATCGAATCCAACTGCAAACTAACAACCACACACTAGAAAAAAGACAATGACATCTACGAAGACAGTAATCAAAACATCTGTCGCGCGGCTCCGAAAGTATTCGGGGTCCACTTTCATTCCCATCGCGACCGCTTCTGTGCTAGTCGTCGGCGCCGCGTGGCTTGCGCTTGCGCCAATCGCCCAGGCGAAACCACCGCCCTCCGAAGACCGCGGCAATGGGAACAGTGCGGCCGAAAACGTAGACGCACTTAATTTGAGCACGTCCGGCTCGAACAATACCGCGCACGGCTGGTCTTCGCTTTTTAGTAATACGACCGGCTCATCTAACACGGCTGACGGCTTCCAGGCGCTCTATAGCAACACCCAGGGCATCGACAACGCCGCCTACGGTTACCAAGCGCTGTATAGCAACTCTGGCGCCGGCTTCCTTGGAAGCTACAACACGGCCATCGGTTCTCAAGCGCTGTATAGCAACACAAGCGGCCTTTTCCAAACGGCCGTCGGCTACCAAGCTCTTTTTCACAGCAACTCTGGGGGCAACACAGCTATCGGGGTGCAAGCGCTCTATAACAGCCAGGGCGGTTTCAACGCGGCTATCGGTGAGCAGGCGCTGTTTAGCAATACTACCGGAGACGGCAACGTGGCTGTCGGCGATGAGGCGCTCTATGGAAACACCACCGGCGAATTGAACGTTGCCATTGGCGAATTAGCGCTTCCTGGTAACACCACCGGCAGCGCCAACATTGCGATTGGTAGTAATGCGCTTTTCTACAATCGCACGGGCGACAGCAACACGGCCATCGGAGTTGTTGCGCTCTGGAGGAACACCACCGGCTCATCCAACACGGGTGTCGGTGAGTCGGCGCTTCACGGCGGCGACGACGGCATCACCGGCAACGGCAACACAGCCGGTGGTGCTTTTGCGCTTTCTGGCGACACTACCGGGAACAACAACACAGCGAGCGGATACAACGCACTGTTTAACAATACCACCGGCGACAGAAACACCGGCATCGGTTATGAGGCCCTTTATAACAACTCGAGCGGTGTTGACAACACGGCTGTGGGTCCTTTTGCGCTGTTTAATAACACTGGGGCCAACAATGCTGCTTTTGGTGCTGCAGCAGGCGTCAACGTCGCTACAGCCAGTAACGTTATCTGTATCGGTACCGGCGGGCGGGACGTGAACAATAGTTGCTTTATCGGCCACATTCGCGGCGTGACGACAGCAAACGCCGATGCAGTGCCAGTCCTGATCGACTCGCAGGGTCAGCTCGGCACAGCCAGCTCGTCGCGTCGGTTCAAAAAGGAGATCCAACCGATGGACAAAGCCAGCGAAGCGATCCTGGCGCTTAGTCCGGTAACGTTTCACTACAAGAGCGACACCACGAATACGGCGCAATTTGGCTTAATCGCCGAGGAAGTAGCAGAGGTAAACGCAGACCTGGTGGTGCGCGACGCCGACGGCGGGATCTACACCGTCCGCTACGATGCCGTGAACGCCATGTTGCTTAACGAGTTCCTCAAAGAACACCGCAAGGTGCAGGATTTGGAGAAGGGAATGGCGGCTGTCACCGCACAGCTCAAAGAGCAAGCCGCACAAATCCAAAAGGTGAGCGCGCATCTCGAAATGAGCAAGCCCGCGACAAATGTAGTTCTCAATAATCCGTAAGTTTCAGTGGAATCCAAGGAGGGATGGTTTCAAAACCGCACCCTGCCTTGAGACACCGAAATAGACAATTCTGTAGCCACAGCGCTCGGCCCTGTGCTAACGCTCCTCACAGGGGCGCGGCTATAGCAAGTCGTCATGCACGCATGACTACTTCTTTGTTTCATTCTGAGTTCTTACCAAGCCGAAATTAGATTCTTCGTCTCTTCACGTGCTCACGAAATCCTTCGGACTTGCCTTCCGTTCAAAAATTCTGGTGCGCCTAGTGCCCATGCAGTGATGGGCGGATCCGCAGGAAAAATTGGAAGGCGTAGCCGAGATCGTCGCCGTAGTAGCGATCGAGACGATCCGGGCGGTCATTGAACGTGAATTGCGTGCCCAGCCCGATGTCGAGGCCGTTGCCGTGCGTTAAATCGCGCACGTAACCGATCGTGTAGCCGCCAATGGGAAAAATACCCGATTCATCTAACGGATTGAGGACGAGTTCGTGGCCGGATTTTTGCACGCGCTCCCACCGCAGATAGACTGTATCGTGGCCGCGCTGGTAATTTGATTCGATCAGGAAGGATTGTGTTTTGCCCTCACCAGTGGCGTTGTTTTGGCCCCACACAAACGTGTTCGACCAATTGCTATCGGGACCGAGCGGCAGATTGTAAATGGCCGACGCAGTCGTGCGATGGATGTTTATCTGAGGCTCGGGCGCTTCGGGACTTTTGATGTAGCCGTACGAAACTTGCAGCGCGAGATTTTTGGTGGGGTTCCAGGAGATGCGGCCGCTGTAAGAATCAAAGCGCGGCTGGTCGAAGTCATACCGATTCTCGTCTGGTTCGCGCCCAGTAAAAATGCTGCCTTCCACTTTGATGTTTCGCCAGACCAGACCAGCAGTGGCCACCCCGAAGGTGATATGCGTAGAATCCTGCCAGTGGTGGCCGATTGGTGCGTCGGGATCATCCATTGCCGATGGCCGATGCATGAACGCGGGCGGGCCGAGTGCTGGTTCGCCCGGATAACCGAAATAGATATACGCGCTAAAATCGTGATCGAACTTTTGTGAGAGGCTCAATGAAAGTTCGTCGAAAAGATCGTGCGGGTGCTGGCGATCGTGCAGCGGTTGGTCGTGCCAGGATTCCCCTGTTTGAAAGAGAAGCGGATAACCACGTCCCCCTTCAGTGAGGGGGTCGAGGCTCATCATCAAGCGCGCGCCGATCTGCGTACTGTCGCCGAGCGGATGCGAATACATTCCCATGATCCAGTTTGGCGCATCGAGGCGGTCGTCGCCGCGTCGTGTGCTCACGTTGGTGTAACGTGGAAAAATCGCGCCATGCAGCATCAGCATGTCCTCACCGAACATGAACATTTTACCGTACATCGGCGACGAATCCGGCAGCCAACTAGTTCCAGACCCTTCGCGACTCATAGGGTCGGCAAGGTCGATGGAAGATTGCATGTGCATCTCGTGGCCGTTCAGTTGATGAGACTGATGGGACAAATGTGACTGATGATTGGGCGTTGAGGGTTGGACGTTGAGCGGCTGCTCGCGATTTCTCGGAGCTGGGAGTTTTTTCTTTTCTTCCATCGGCATGAGTTTCATCCCGCATTTTGGACAGTTACCGGGATGATTCGTGACAAGGTCCGGATGCATCGGGCAAGTGTATTTCTGCTTTTTTGCATGCTCCCGGTCCCCTGCCACACCGGAGGTAAGCGAAGGCGGGTGATCGTGTTCTGTGCCCGGGTGATTGAGAGTCTGCCCTGAGCTCGAGCCGAACGGATCAGTCGCCCGTACCTGTGCGTCGGCGCTCATCGCCAACGCTATCGCGCTGATAAGAATAAAAATCCGTTTCTGCATGTTGGGTCGTACGTCTTCTGTAGTGGCGGCCGTGTCGGCTGCGGCGGTTTGGGCAAATGCAGGCGGCACGCCTGCCGCGACAGCGGGAGATTTGCGACCCCGAAAACTTTCGGAATTCGCTAGGCTACCGACGGTGGAGCGTGAGCGAGAAGGCTCCGCTGTAAGGTCAATTCAGCGAACGAACGCGCATCGGGCGGCCCGGTGTCTAGAAACAGAGGCGCCAGCGTTGTTTGCGAATACGCAGTGAGCGCGTTCTCATCGTAGTAACGATCGGCCTCGGAGAACTGCGCATCGTCGCGAGACCAGCTCTTTGCCGGAACCGAAGCAACAGCGCGCAAAATTTTGCAGCACTGCGCTCCAGTTGACGGCTTTTCTTGTTTCGCAGGCTTGGAATGAAACGGGCACCCGATTGTCACCGAGTCTGTCTTTGTTGCCAGCGAGGCGAACGCACAATGATTTGAAATGGCAAACCAGGAGCAGATCGCAATTGCAATGATCAGGCAACGCGCAATTGCTCTCACACCAATTCAATCGCTGAGGTCATGCGAATGCTCAAATGTTTTCTTTCGCTTCGCTAATCGGTGCAGCGCCGGTCGCTGTGACTTCCGGTGGCGCCAATGGCACGTTCTGCGGCATGGCCGTTTCTGGTTCGACTGGTCCTTGCTTGATACGTGTTGACATTAACATCGCGGTAAAAAGAAGAGCTGCTGCCAGATAATAGGGCGCGCCAGGAAGGTGAATTCTATTTTTCGGATCAATGAACCATCCAAAAATCCGAAGAAACAACCATGGGCCAATAATGAACGTGATCGAACGCATGCTCTGGAGCGCGCCTTGCAATTCGCCTTGTTCGCGCTCGCTGACGCGACGAGTCATCATGCTCTGCGCGGCTGGCATGGAAATATTCCACAGTGAAATGATTGGGATCGAAGCCAGCAACCACGCGCCCGTTTTGGCCAAGCCGGCGACTAACATTCCGCCCGATCCAAAAAACTGGCCAATGTAAAGAGTCCGTCTTTCGCCGAAACGTTTTACCATTACGCCGGTCAGTCCGCCGGAAATCGCGGCGGTGACGACCCCAACCACCATGAGCGACAGTCCGATCATTCCCTGGCTCCAGCTATAGCGATAAATCGCGTAAAGTGCCCAGACGCTAAAGACATTGTGTGCGAGATAGGCCAGAAATTGGATCGTGGTCAGCCGCCAAAGTTCGTGATGAGAGCGCAACAGCGTAAGCGAGCCCACCGGGTTCGCACGCCGCAGCTCGAATTGTTTTCGCTGATTTTGCGGCAAGGATTCCGGAACGAAGAAGTAACCCCAGAGCCAATTCGCTAAACTAAGAGCTGCTGCAATCCAAAACGCGAGACGAGGATTGACATCGCCCGCCAATCCACCAATCGCCGGACCGAACGTGAATCCAATGCCGAATGCCACGCCGATGAGGCCGAACGCTGCAGCTCGCTTTTGTTTCGGCGTAACATCGGCGATGTAAGCCATCGCGGTGGGAATGCTTGAAGTCGTGATGCCGGAAATAATTCGGCCGAGGAAAAGCCAGTTCAACGTGGGCGCCATCGCCATCACGATGTAATCCAATCCGAGACCGAGATTTGAGAGCAAAATGATCGGACGTCTTCCAAATCGATCTGACAAAACTCCGAGTAAGGGTGAACAGCAAAACTGCATCAGCGCGAAGACCACAGCAAATCGGGCGCTCCATTTCGCCGCGTCGGTCATCTCGCCGCCAAGAAAATCAAGAATTAGCTTGGGCAAAACGGGGATGATCAAACCCATCGCCAAAATGTCGAGCGTCACTGTGACGAGAATGAAAATGACCGCAGCTGGACGTGCTTTCATGGCGTCTCCGTAATGCGTTAAATCGTTACATTAGAATGGGGACCGAGTTACGAATCTCGAACCTCGGGCACGACACGGATTGCGGATCACGAAAATAAATCTGTGTTAGCGTGTGGCAAGATGCTTCGTGTCTCTTATCTCTCGCCGAAAACCGAAGTCCGCGAAAGTAAAATTCACGGACGCGGTTTGTTTGCGACAGCAGACATTACCAAAGACGAGATCGTGGCAGTGAAAGGGGGTCGCATTGTTGATCGAGAAACTTTGCGCGAAAAAATCACGCCGCTCCTCGGGTCGGTGGAAATTCAAATTGACGCTGATTTGTTTATCGCGCCGGTGACAGATGAGGAGCGCGAGCTGTCAATGTTGTATTCGAATCACTCGTGCGATGCGAATCTCGGAATACGCGGCGAAATCACGTTCGTAGCAATGCGCGACATCCGGGCCGGTGAAGAGCTTTCGCACGATTGGGCAACCACGGACGACGATGATTACTCCGTTGAATGCAAATGCGCTGCGCCCAATTGCCGGAAAATTCTGACTGGCAAGGACTGGCAGCGTTCCGAATTGCAAAGGCGCTATAAGGGCTATTTCTCAGCTTATCTTACCCGAAAAGTCGCGATGCTGGATAGGGAACTTAAACAGTAGCACGATCTGCCGCCAATGAAGCCCTTAGCATGAAAAGGTTCTTATTAAATGTACTCGTTGCAGCGGGCCTGCTGGTCGAAATAGCAGGTTGCGCCCAAATAAAGAGACCGGCGGTGCAGGTCAAGGCAACTGCGGTCGGTTCTCCTTTCAATCAATCCGGGTGGGTTTCGCTGTATGCAGGTGAGCCGTGCGCGCCGCAAATCATGTTCGATTTTCACGGCACCCGATCAATGGTCTCGCTGGCAGCGCCAAGGCGCGAAACGGAAATCCTTACTGATGCGGCGAAAAAGAATCGCCGCGTTCATGTTCTAGGAAAATGGCGACGTGGCGGACAATCAAACTGCAGCTACGTTGACGTTACGAGCGCAGAATGAACCGCGATAACGTCAAATGGCACCATGTCGCCACCGCGGCACGGACATCGGCAGATCAGTACCGATAATGCTCCGATTTGAACGGCCCTTCCACCGGAACGCCAAGGTAATCGGCTTGTGCTTGGGAGAGTTTCGTCAGTTTCACGCCAATTTTTTCCAAGTGCAGGCGCGCGACTTCTTCATCGAGTTTTTTCGACAGAACGTAAACGCCAACTTTGTAATTTTCTCGATTTTTCCAGAGATCGAGCTGAGCCAGGACCTGATTGGAAAAGGAATTCGACATGACAAAGCTTGGGTGACCAGTGGCGCATCCGAGGTTCACCAGCCGGCCTTCCGCCAGAAGGAAAATTTCGTGACCATTCGCGAACGTGTACTTGTCCACCTGGGGCTTAATGTTGGTTCTCTTCACGCCTTTGGCTGTGTTGAGTGCATCGACCTGAATCTCATTGTCGAAGTGACCGATGTTGGCGACGATCGCCTGATCTTTCATCCGCTGCATATGATCGAGCGTGATCACGTCGATGTTGCCGCTGGCGCTAATGTAAATGTCGCCGCGCCCAAGCGTATTTTCGATCGTCGTGACTTCATAGCCTTCCATCGCCGCCTGAAGCGCATTGATCGGATCAATCTCAGCGATGACGACGCGCGCGCCCTGCCCGCGCAACGATTGCGCGCAGCCTTTGCCGACATCGCCGTAACCGCAAACCACCGCGATCTTGCCGGAGAGCATCACATCCAGCGCGCGATTCAGTCCATCGACCAGTGAGTGTCGGCAGCCATAAAGGTTGTCGAACTTCGATTTGGTGACGGAATCGTTCACGTTGATCGCAGGAACCAGAAGCCGGTTTTCCTGATGCATCTTGTAGAGCCGATGCACGCCCGTGGTGGTCTCTTCAGAAACGCCCCGCCAATCCTTTACGATTTCGTGCCAGCGATAGGGATTTTCACGATGAATCTCGAGCAGCAAATCCTTGATTACCTGTTCTTCCCTGTTCGCTGATTCTGTCTTTGCCCAATCGCTGCCCTCTTCGAGCTCGTAACCTTTGTGAATGAGCAGGGTAGCGTCCCCGCCATCATCGACCACCAGTTGTGGGCCTTTACCTTCCGGGTGTGAAATCGCCCGATACGTGCACCGCCAGTAATCCTCCAACGACTCGCCTTTCCATGCGAACACGGAGATACCGTCCTTGGCGATCGCTGCTGCGGCATGATCTTGCGTTGAGAAAATATTGCAGCTCGCCCAGCGCACGCTTGCGCCAAGATCGGTCAGCGTTTCAATCAACACCGCCGTCTGGATCGTCATGTGCAGCGAACCCGTGATGCGCACGCCCGCGAGCGGTTTCTGCGGCGCGTACTTTTCGCGGATCGCCATTAGACCCGGCATTTCCTTCTCTGCGATGGAGATTTCTTTTCTTCCAAAATCCGCAAGCTCGATGTCTGCGATTTTGAAATCCTGTTTTGTCTTCGATTCGGTAATTGTCGTGCTCATAAAGTGTTCGCGGTGTTATTTAACGGCCTGCTTTAGCGCTTCCGCCTTGTCTGTCTTTTCCCAAGTAAGGGAATCCAGATCATCAATGCGTCCGAAATGGCCGTAGTTAGTTGTTTTGCGGTAGATGGGACGAAACAAATTCAGTTGCTTGATAATTTCGGCCGGCTTGAAATTGAAAACTTCCCAGATCGCCCGCTCCAGCTTTTCTTCGTCCACCTTGCCCGTGCAGAAAGTATCGACGCTCACGCTCACCGGTTCGGGATGGCCAATGGCATAGGCGAACTGAACTTCACATCGGTCGGCCAAACCGGAGGCGACGACATTCTTCGCCACCCAGCGGCCCATGTAAGCGGCGCTGCGATCCACTTTCGTCGGATCTTTCCCGGAAAACGCGCCACCGCCGTGCCGTCCCATGCCGCCATAGGTGTCGCAGATAATTTTGCGACCCGTGATGCCTGCATCTCCCTCGGGACCGCCGATTACGAACCGGCCTGTTGGATTGATTAAGTAGGTCGTCTTCGCATCCAGCCATTCCGCCGGCATCACTTTCTTGATGAGGAGTTCGGTCAAAGTCTCGCGAACTTCTTTTTGCTTTACGTCCTCGGAGTGCTGCGATGAAACGACTACGGTCGTAGCTCGTACCGGTTTATAGCCGTCGTACTCGATCGAGACTTGCGTTTTCCCGTCGGGACGCAGCCACGGAATTTGTCCCGATTTTCGCAACCGTGTCAGCTCGCGTCCCAATTTATGCGCGAAGGCAATCGGCGCCGGCATAAGCTCCGGGGTTTCATTGCAGGCAAAACCAAACATCAATCCCTGATCGCCTGCGCCCTGTTCGTTCGTGCTTTTGCCCTCAGCGGCGGCGCTATCCACACCCTGTTTAATGTCGCGCGATTGCTCGCTCATTTCGCAGATGATCCGGCAGGTGTCGGCATGAAAAACGCAATCGCCGGTTACGTAACCGATGTCGCGGATGGCAGCGCGCACACGTTCCTCAAAGTCAAGCTTTGCATTGCTTGTAATTTCGCCCGCCAGCACGACGAGGTTGCCTTTTGCGAGAGTTTCGCAAGCGACGCGGCTCAGTGGATCCCCTGTAAGGCAGGCGTCGAGAACGTAATCACTAATGGTATCGCAAACTTTGTCGGGATGGCCTTCGGTGACGGATTCGGATGAAAAGATGTAACGGCGAGACATGATTTTAAGAAGATGATTCGTTAAAGTTACAAACGTTAAATTGGATTAGCCCAGGAACGCGTTCCGCCGTTGTAACGATTCAACGTTTCTAACGATGTCACGCCGTCGAAAGACATATTGACCAATCATGATGCGTAGATATATCGTTGGCTACTCCGATGGCGTCAACCATTAATTTATTGCGACTTTTGGCCGACCCGACCCGGGTGCGTCTGTTGCTGCTCTTGGAGCAGGAAGAACTCTCGGTGGCTGAGTTGCAGCAGATTCTGGGAATGGGCCAATCGCGCATTTCCAGTCATCTCGCCCAATTAAAGCGGGCGGGTGTCGTTTCCGATCGCCGCGTAGGTAAAAATGTGTATTACGGCGCGAACCATCACGGACGGAATTCACAGCGAAAGCGCGTTGAAGAGATTACCCGTTTGCTCGCGCACGAACTGCCTGAAACATCGCGCGATCGGACCAGTCTGAAGCTTGTTCTGCACAAACGCCAGGACAAGACGCGCAAATACTTTGACGAGCTGGCCGGCAAGTTCGGGCGGAGTTATGTGCCGGGCCGCTCGTGGGAAGCGCTGGCGCACACGCTCATTACCTTGCTTCCGCCCCTGACAGTGGCCGACCTGGGCGCGGGCGAGGGGACGCTTTCGCAATTGCTGGCCAAAAACGCACGTAAGGTTATCGCCATCGATAATTCGCCGAAGATGGTCGAGTTCGGGGGGCAGCTGGCAAAGAAACACGGAATCAAGAACCTCGAATACCGACTGGGCGACATTGAAGATCCGCCGATTGCGAAAAACAGCGTCGATTTGGCAATTTTGAGCCAAGCATTACATCATGCCATTCATCCCCAGCAAGCTGTCGCTGCGGCCCACGGGATTTTGAAACGCGGTGGCAGGCTGACGATCCTCGATCTCTTGAGCCACCGATTCGAACGAGCCCGGGACCTATATGCAGATCATTGGCTTGGGTTCAGCGAAGTGCAGTTGCACCAATTCCTCGAAAAAAGCGGCTTCCGGCAAATTGAAGTGAGCGTTGTATCGCGGGAAAAGCAGGGCCCGCACTTTCAAACCGTCCTGGCTACTGGCATAAAGTGAACGCCGCAGTCAGTTCGTGTGTCAATCCTGTGGGCCGGTGATCTATGGTCTCGACCGACAAATCTGCAGCCATGATCGGCTTCTTCGACGAAGTCAAGCGGCGCAAGGTGTACCAGGTCGCGGCGGCCTATATCATTGCTGCTGGCGGCATAATCCAACTGGCCTCTGCCGCGTTTCCTGCATGGGAGTTGCCAAACTGGGCACTGCGTCTGGTGATTGTGCTGCTACTGATGGGATTTCCAATAGCACTGATCCTCGCCTGGGCGTACGACATCACCGCGCAGGGGGTTCGCGCAACGCCAGCGCCAGCCGTGCCCGGCTCTCACCGACGCCGAAACATAGTCATGCTTGTACTGACCGGCGTGACCATTTCCGCCGCCGCCGGGTTCTTTCTGCTGCCACGCCTCTCGGCCCACAAGTGCGACAAATCGATCGCGGTATTGCCGTTTGAAAATCTGAGCGACGAAAAAGAGAACGCATATTTCGCTGACGGCGTTCAGGACGACGTGCTCACTAAGTTATCGAAGATTGGCGACCTGAAAGTGATCTCGCGCACCTCGGTCATGCCGTATCGAGGGAAGACATCCAATGTTCGTGAAATCGGGAAAGCTCTGGGAGTTGGGGCCATTCTGGAAGGCAGCGTTCGCCGCATTGGCAATCGCGTCCGCGTGAATGTGCAATTGATCAACGCCGACACCGACGAGCATATGTGGGCGGAAGATTACGATCGTGATTTAACGGATGTGTTTGCCATCCAAACGGACCTAGCCCAACAAATTGTGCGGGAATTGCAGGCGAAGCTGTCGCCAATGGAGAAGGCCCAAATCGAACGCAGACCCACTGAAAACGGTGAGGCCTATCTGGCGTTCATGCAGGGACACGAAATGTTTTATCGAGCTGATAAATTCCGCAGCAATACAGAAAAGGCTGAGCAGCTCTTTGAGAAGGCCACGAGCCTCGATCCAAGCTTCGCTGGTGCATTTGCAGCATTGGCATGGGTCCACGATTGGAATTACCACGACTTCGATCCGACGCCCGCGCGAAAAGAAAAAGCGCGAGCCGCAGCAGTGGAAGCGCTCCGTTTGCAGCCGAACCTGCCTGAGGCCCATCTCGCGATGGGTTTTTATTACTACTATTGCGAGCGTGATTATCAGGCAGCGCTCAACGAATTCGCCATCGCCAAGCTGAGTTTACCAAATTCCCCGGAAGTTTATATGGCCATTGGCGCGATTGAGCGCCGCCAAGGCAAATGGAAGGAATCCACGGCGAACCTGGAGAAGGCCGCCTCCCTCAGTCCCAAGGATTCCTGGGTGCTGCAAAATCTTGCGGACAATTATTACGCTACCAGGAACTTTGACGCCGCAGACAAGATTTTCGATCGCGCCATCGAAGCTGCCCCCAAGTCACTTGGCCCGCGCGCGGAGAAGGCGAAGCTTGCGGTGGATTGGAAGGGGGATCTGAGCGTGATGGAGAAAGAGTTGTCCGAAATGTCGACAGGCGTCGATCCAGACGGGCTCGTCACATTCGCGCACATGCAGCTTTTGCTGTTACAACGGAAATTCTCCGACGCTTTGGCGGTTCTAAAGCAATTGCCGCAAGATGCCTCTCACTCTGATAAGCCCCGAGAACTCTTCGAGGGCGCGATCTATACCTTTTTGAACGATAAAGAAAAGGCGCTCTCTGCCTTTGAACGCGCTCGACCCATTGCCGAAAAGGCCGTGCGCGAAGGTCCGGATGACGCGTCCCGGCATGTAACTCTTGGCTTAATTCTCGCCGGGCTTGGTGAGAAGGATTTGGCCATTGCCGAAGGCAGACGTGCCGTCCAGCTCCTACCCGAATCGCAAGACGCGCTCGACGGTCCAAAGATGACCGTGGCGCTCGCTCAAATCTATGCCTGGACAGGCGAAAGCGACGAAGCTCTTCAGCTTCTCGATCGCTCGTTAAGTACGCCAAATGGAATCACGATTTCCTTCCTAAAACTTGATCCGATTTGGGAACCGCTTCGAAGCGATCCACGCTTTCAGGCTTTGATCGACAGATACGAATCGAAAGTCTAGCGCGGTTTTATTCTTCGCTGTCCGTAACCGCCATCATCGGAACCGGCCGGCAGTGTTCATTTTCGTGTCTATTTCTCCGCCGTTGAATATAATGCCGCTCAATCCAAATCTCGCATTATGAGCAGCAGCTTCTTTGAAGAAGTGAAGCGGCGCAAGGTGTACCGCGTGGCGGCGGCTTACATCATCGCTGCTGGCGGCGTCATACAGCTGGCATCTGCTGCATTTCCGGCGTGGGAATTGCCAAACTGGGCGCTTCGTATGGTGATCTCGCTGTTGCTGCTCGGCTTTCCGATCGCGCTGATGCTCGCCTGGGCGTACGACATTACTCCGCAGGGTGTCCGCGCAACACCATCGCCGGCAGTGCCCGGATCGCATCGTCGCCGAAACATTATTATGCTGGTAGCGACCGGCGTGATTATTTCCGCTGCCGCCGGTTTTTTTCTGCTGCCTCGCGTTTCAGCGCGCAAGGTCGACAAGTCGGTTGCAGTGCTGCCGTTCGAAAGTCTGAGCGACGACAAGGAGAACGCCTATTTTGCGGACGGGATTCAGGACGATGTGCTTACCAACTTGTCAAAGATAGGCGACCTGAAAGTTATTTCGCGTACCTCCGTGATGCCCTATCGAGGGAAAGCATCGAATGTTCGTGAAATCGGAAAGGCGCTTGGGGTTGGTGCCATTTTGGAGGGTAGCGTGCGCCGCATTGGCAATCGCGTGCGCGTTAACGTGCAATTGATTAATGCAGAGAACGACGAGCACATCTGGGCGGAGGATTACGATCGTGAGTTGACGGATGTGTTCGCCATTCAAACCGATCTAGCTCAAAAGATCGCGACTGAGCTGCGGGCACAATTATCGCCAAACGAAAAAGCCCAGATGGAACGTAAGCCGACGGAGAACGGCGAGGCCTATCTTGCCTTTGTCCAGGCTCACAATCTTTCATGCGCGTTTGAGGATCTTGAGAAATTAAGACAGAGCGAGCAGCTTTACGCGCGTGCCATTGAGCTGGATCCGAACTTTGCCCTTGCCATTGCGCGCTACTCGCAATTGGAGAGCTGGATCGTGCACACATTCGAACGGACGCCGGAGCGCCGCGAAAAAGCGCGAACCCTGGCAGAGCGTGCCCTACAATTGCAGCCCGAACTGCCCGAGGCGCACCTGGCTCGCGGATTGTCGTATTACTACGGCGACAATAATTACGACGCGGCGCTGAAAGAATTCGAGATTGCGCGAAGTGGATTGCCTAACGAATCGGAAGTTTATCTCTCCATCGGCGCGATCCAACGCCGCCAGGGAAAATGGGCCGAATCGACCGCCAATCTCGAAAAGGCGGTCAGCTTGAATCCAAAGGACATCTGGGCGCTGCAAAATCTCGCCTACAACTACCAGATGCTGCGCGACACCAACAAGGCGAACAAGGCCATCGATCGCGCCCTTGCATTAGATCCGACCGCACCAGGCCCGCTGGAGGTGAAATCGAAGCTGGCCATTCTTGAGAGAGGCGACTTCAGCGTCGCTGAGAAGGCATTTGAGGCTGTGAAATCGGTTCCAATGACTGACGAGCAGAAGCTCAAGAATGCCATTTCGCGGGCAGAGGTCTTTTTCTTGGAACGTAAGTACCAAGAAGGATTGCAACAAGCCGAGAGCTTGCCGGACGACGACCTCGCCCGTTTCCCAGGAGCCTTGTGGGGCAAGTATTACTATATCGGCTTTGCACGAAAGGCGCTCCATGACGAACCGGCAGCGCAAGCGGCCTTTCAAAAAGCGAAAAGCCAGGCCGAGGAACGAGTGAGACGGAGCCCCGACTCCGAGGATGCTCACATTCAGTTGGCCAAAGTGCTGGCGTACGTGGGCGAAAAGAACGCCGCACTGGCCGAGGCGCAGCGTGCGACTGAATTACTCCCGGAGAGCAAAGACGCGTTTGGTGGCCCGGAGATCACCGTTGGGGTGGCGGAGGTTTACACAATTCTTGGCGACAACGATCGTGCAATTCAGACTCTGGATGGGTTATTGGGCCGGCCGAGTGCTGTCACTGTGGAAGGCCTGAAAATGAATCCGATTTGGGATCGCTTGCGGGGCGATGCGCGTTTTCAGGCGCTGTTGCAGAAATACGGCGGTAAAGCCTAGCTGGGAACGGAACTCGCAATTCGGTAAACGGCGTCTAACTCATGCGACTTAGATCTGTCCTCTTCTTTCTTCTTGCCGTTGCGGCGAACGCACAGGCTGACTGGGCCATTCTCTCCGGCGCATCGGAGCCGGGACGCAGCGGCATAGTGCACAGGCATGTTGTTCTGGAAGACGGCGCTCGGAACGAACGCATCACTGTGGATCTTGTTATCTTTTCTACGAAGTCCTGCGAATTGCGCGTCCTTCAAAACGAGGGCGGCGCCGAAAGTCTTGCTGACGTGATGAAACATGAAAAATGTCTCGCTGGAGTTAATGGCGGCTATTTCGATGAAAAGTTTGCTCCGATCGGTTTGAGAATAGCGAATGGGCAAATGATCGCTCCGCTACAGCGCGCGCGGTTAATTACGGGCGTGCTTGTCGCTTCCTCGCGCGGGGTGCAAATCGTGCGCTCCCGTGAATTTTCGCGGCGCCCCGCGGTTGCTGCAGCAATTCAGTGCGGGCCGTTTCTTGTTGATCGAGGTCAGCTCATTGGCGGTTTGAACGATTCACGTCTGGCCCGACGGACTTTTGCGGCAACGACAACCGGCGATCGGGCGTTGGTCGGTGTTTGCTCAGGCGTTTCGCTCGCGGAATTGTCGAAGATCCTTGCGACGACATCATTCGCCGAGGATTTAAGAATTGAACGCGCACTAAATCTCGATGGCGGATCGTCGACGGGATTTTGGTTCGCTCGAGAAAACGACAGCGCGTTTTCAATTCCGGAACAGAAATCGGTGCGTGATTTTCTCGGGATTGCTCCAAAATGAATTTTAGGGGACTGGGTCAGCCACGAATGCCTTCGGGATTCACAGAAACGGCCTACCATTTCCGAAAATCTGTGTAACCTCTCCGATTTCAGATGCGTACGTTCGGCGGTTTTAGATCTGACGACAGATTTTTATACGGCGAGATTCGCGGAGACGAAGTTCACGTCCTAAGGAATCCGTTCTGGATCGACATTGAGTCGACCGGTGAGGTTGTCCGCCTAACGAATGTCGTTGTCGATCTTCCGGTGGCACCATCGAAATTGATCGCGGTTGGTTTGAACTACGCAGACCACATTGCGGAAATGAAGCGGACCACTTTGGGCACGCCCTTGATCTGGTTCAAATCACCGGCCTCATTGTTGCCGCACAATGGCAAAATCGAGATTGCGTTTCCCGAACATCAAACTGATTTCGAAGCGGAATTGGCAGTCGTCATTGGCAAGGTCGCGAAAAATGTGCTCGCAGAGCGGGCGCTGGATTTTGTCTTTGGTTACACAATTGGTCTCGATATTAGCGATCGGGACTTACAAAAGACCGAGAAGCAGTTTGGCCGCTGCAAATCATTTGATACCTACACACCGATTGGGCCCTTTGTTTATGCGGAGGTTGATGTGAGCGATGTTTCCCTCGAGTTGCGGCAGAATGGAGAGGTGCGCCAGAGTTCGCGGACCAGCAGAATGATTTATTCGATTGCGCAAATTATTTCCTTCGCCAGTCAGTCGCTCACCCTCCTCCCGGGGGATGTTATTTTAACCGGAACGCCCGCCGGTGTCGGTCCCATTCATGCGGGAGACGAACTGGAAGCAGCAATCGATGATTGGCCGCGTTTGCGGAACAACGTTGTGATCGCGCGCGATCGTCGTCGCACATCCGAAGGAACGCGCGCAACGATTATAATGTGAAAGACTTGCCTTACATCCTGCCCCTGGTGATACTGGAAGCAGGGAACACTCTCAAGGGACAAAAAAGTGAAAAGTTTTGCTGGACTCGCCAGTCATGATTTTGCGATAAAGACACTCCTGTACCGCAATCGTTCCATCAAATTGCTGATTTAACAAAATTATGAAAACACCATTCATCGCCTCTGTCTGCTTACTAGCGCTTGTTCTAACATCCGTGGCACAATCCCCGCCACCTGCGCAAAATCAGCCGCCTGCGCAAAATCCGCCCACAGCCCCCGGCGTGAATCCAGGCGCTCAGGCGCCGGCAAATCCGGCTGCGGCGAATCCGGCCGCGCCCATGCAGGCGCCCGCTACGAACGTGCCTCCAGGCCAGCAGCCTGCGGTGCCAGGCGCATCCATTCCTGTCACGCTGAGCCCAGCACCAGGAGTTGCAACCAGCCCGGGTGCGATCACTAGCCCGGGTGCGGTCACGAGCCCGGCTGCGGTCACGGCGATAAGTCCGTCGCCTGCAGCTGAAGCGCATCCCACGAGTGCTGGCAACTGGTTGATCGATCAGTTTCACAAAGGCGGCCCAGTGATGTGGCCGATTCTGATTGTGTCGATCATTGCGCTAACGGTTGTAATCGAGCGAATCCTTTGGTGGGGTGGCCGCTGGTTCCGACGCGATCCAAAAAGGATCGAGAAGGTGTTCACCGCAATTGAGAACGGCGATGTGGCGGAAGCATCGAGACTTTCCCGCGGATCGCGTGATCCGGTTTTGCGCATGATGTGGAATGGGCTCAATCACCAGCATGCCTCGTTACAAGGCGCTTTGCAGGTCGCTGCGGGCATTGAAATCAAGCGGGCGGGCCGGTTTCTCGTCGTCATGGACACACTTGTAACTCTGGCACCCTTGCTCGGTCTGCTGGGCACGATTACCGGTCTTATTAAGTCGTTCAGTTTTCTCGGGAACGAAGAGTTGGCCGTGCAAGCCGTCACTGGCGGCATCGCCGAAGCGCTCATTGCCACGGCCTGCGGTCTCGGTATTGCCATCTTCTCTTTGATTCCATTTAACTTTTTCACTTCCAGAGTGTCTAACTTAGAGTTCGAATTGCAGACGGCAGCCACGAACTTGGAAGTGATGCTCGAAGCCCGACATAAGGAACACAGAGGAATAGAAATCGAACACGGTACGCCCGCCTCAGCAACGCGTTCTTCAATCTAGGAATTTTCCAATGCAACTCGCCTCACCCGTTCCTCACAAGAAGGCGCGGATCGAGATCATTCCGTTGATCGACATCATGTTCTTTCTGCTCGCCAGTTTCATGATGGTGAGCTTGAGCCAGGTGCACATGAAAGGCATTAAGGTGAACCTGCCCTCGGGCAGCTCGGGCGAGACGCAAGCAAAGCGCGAATATATCAGCGTCTCAGTCGATAAGGATGGTCATTATTTCTTCGACAAAACTGAAATGAACGAGGCGGATATGCAGGCGCGCCTGGTCCAAGTGCACCAATCAGATCCAGAAGCGAAAGTGTTCGTACGCGGGGATCGCGACACCGTTCATGGCAACATTGTTCACTTGCTCGATCTGCTTCGCTCGGCGGGATTCTATAAGATTTCCTTCGAAATTAAGAGCGAAGCGCTAAAGGGGGTGCCGGGCGCCGGCACGTAATTGATTATGGCGAAAGAAGGACCGCTGCTTTATCAGCCACCGCCTCGATGGTATTTCTGGGGCGCTTTTGGCGCCGCCCTGGCAATTCACCTTACCGCGGTTGCGCTTGCTCAAAAGCATGAGCAGCCGGCCGAGCTTCCTCCCGACATACCGACGGCTGTCATCGAGGCAACATTGCAGGCAACCGACGAACCTACGCCGCCACCAGAAGATATTCCTTTGCCGGAGCCGCCGCCGCCGCCCGACATCAAGCCGGAGTATGTGGAAGAGACAACCCCTCCACCAAAGAAACCTCAGACTCAAAAATTCACGCCCATTAAGGCGCCGCAAGCTGCCGGTCGCCCGGGCCCGATGTCGATCTCTTCAGCCAAAGCTCTGGCAACCTATGCGCCGCGTCCTCAATATCCATATGAGGCGCGTTCACGACACGTTACTGGCAGCGGAACATGCGTGGTTGAGGTCAGTCCAAGCGGCAGCGTAACCAGTGCTTCAATGGCACAAAGTATCGGAAATCCTATATTGGATAACGCAGCGACAAGCGCCTTCAGGCAGTGGCGATTTAAACCGGGATCCGTGTCAAAGGTTAAAATTCCCATCACGTTCACGATGACGGGCGCCCAGTATTGAAGATCTGAAATTTTTGACATATGAGAGTCTCTTCACCGGTTCCGAAAAAAAGAGCGCGTATCGAGATCATCCCTTTGATCGATATCATGTTCTTTCTACTCGCCAGCTTCATGATGGTGAGTCTGAGCCAGACGCACATGAAAGGGATTCGGGTGAATCTGCCGGCTGCAGTTGCTCCGCCCCCAACCCAGGTAAAAGAATATGTCTCCATCAAGGTCCGTGAAGGCAACGTCGTTACTTTTGACAATCAAATTGTGACCGATGACCAGGTATTACCGAACCTTTATGAACTTCACCGGGGAAATCCGGAAATTAAGGTCTCAATCAGCGCGGACCTAATGGCCATGCACGGTGATGTGATTGCTGTTCTTGACAAAGTGCGGTCCGCGGGAATCACCAAAGTTGGTTACCAGATCAGGGCGGCGGGTGCTCAGGGTGCTCAACCCCCAGGTGCTCAGCCCCCAGGAGCTCCACCGCCTCCCCCGGCACCCGCACCAAAGCCCTAGACTTCGCCGCAGAGAGTCGGCAGTTTAGCTTGCAATTTGCGAATCGCGTTTGCCCGGTGACTAATTTTATTTTTCAGTTGTTCGGGCAGTTCGGCGAAAGTTTCTTCGAATCCATCTGGAATAAAGACCGGATCGTAGCCGAATCCGTGTGAGCCGCGCGGTCGTTCGGCGATTTTTCCTTCTACGGCTCCTTCGACCGTCGCAACGATCTGGCCATCGCGCGCAACCGCCAGGACGCAACGAAATCGCGCACGGCGCTGATCGCTCTTCGCGTCAACTTTTGCAAGTTGCCTCAGTAACTTCGCGATTTTTTCTTTGTCGCTCGCATTCGTGCCTGCGTAGCGTGCTGAATGAATTCCCGGCGCGCCTCCCAAAGCCTCGACTTCCAGTCCTGAATCGTCCGCGATTACCAATCCGGGTAATTTTTTTGATACTGCGAGCGCTTTGAGCTTCGCATTTTCTTCGAAAGATGTCCCACTCTCCGCTATTTCGGATATTTCGGGATGCGCGGTCAGATCGCCTACAGCCAAACCTGATTCGAGAATTTGCTTAATCTCGCGTGTTTTATGCGTGTTGTGCGTTGCCACAATGAATTGCATGCGGGTTTGACAGGATTCAGGATTAACCACTAATCCACACCGATAACTCCCAATAACGAAAAGTGATGAGTGTGAAGAGATTTTTTGTGAATTCGCATTCATTCGTGTCCATTCGTGGTTGAATCATGGACGAGCGCCGCAAACCGTACCCATTCGACCAGTTCGAACCAAAATGGCAGGCCATCTGGGAAGAGCAGCAGCTTTTTCACGCGCCCAATCCCGGTGAAAAAAGTTTCGATTACGCCAAACCAAAGTTTTACGTCCTCGACATGTTTCCCTATCCGAGTGGCGCAGGCCTGCACGTTGGCCACCCTGAAGGGTACACTGCCACGGATATCATCGCGCGTTACAAGCGGATGCGCGGATTCAATGTGTTGCATCCGATGGGTTGGGACGCATTCGGCCTCCCCGCGGAGCAATACGCGATTAGAAGCGGCCAGCACCCGGCGATCACGACGCGCGAAAACATTGCGAGTTTCAAGAACCAGCTTAAGCGAATTGGTTTTTCCTACGACTGGCAGCGTGAGATCAACACGACCGATCCACGTTATTACAGATGGACGCAATGGATTTTTCTCCAGATTTATAATTCCTGGTTCAATTCGGCCACAAATAGAGCCGAGCCCATTTCGACTTATCCAGGCAAAAATCCGGATGAAGTTCGCCTCGCTTATGTCGCTGACGTGCCAGTGAACTGGTGCCCGGAGCTCGGCACTGTTTTGGCCAATGAAGAAGTCGTTGACGGAAAAAGTGAGATTGGCGGATTTCCG
>Ga0193707_1000107_pt1 | contig 22271 bp, 15 predicted proteins | sample U3c2metaG_FD_143043 | JGI IMG/M metagenome (GOLD analysis project Ga0193707, IMG submission 143043) | Soil microbial communities from a riparian zone of the East river system, Colorado, United States - U3c2 | ecosystem: Environmental > Terrestrial > Soil > Riparian zone | place: USA: East River... | reverse complement strand
CGACGTGGCAGCAGATACCGCGGTCGACGTCCACCTGCAAGATCTTCTGCTCGCTTGAGGGGTCGATCCTGCCGTCTTCGAACTTGAACCGGGAGAGCTGGTTGTAGCCCTTGTACGGCGCGAAGTCCGCGGCCGTGCCGTTCTCCGGCGCGTCCCCAGGCGGGGTGTTCAGGGGCGGCGCATAGTACATGTAGACCCAGTGATCGTGCGCGAAGTGTGGGTCGATCGCCATGCCCTGCAGGCCTTCCTCATCGTGTGAGTACACGTCGAGTTGGCCTGCCACGGTCGTCTGGCTGTCCTTGGTGAGGTAGATGGTGCCGCCACGGGAGTCGTGCAGCACGCTGCCGTCCGGGAGCACGGCGAGCGTCATCGGCTCGCCCGTCTGCGCGGCACCCTTGGCCAGAGTGACCTGACGGAATTGATCGGCAGGGGCCTGGGCGGCCGTTGCGGCTTGGGCGGCGCCGGCGCTCAGCACGAGCCCGCCTGCTGCTAGCGCGCATGTTGCGCGGAGTAGTCTTGATGATGGTCGGTTCACGATTCGTCTCCGTTTCTGCGAAGTCGGGGAGAGGCTGACCGGAGGGCCGGGCGCGCGGAGCGACGCGCGCCCGGCCGTTCCTCCGAATGAGGTCGGTCGGTCAGTCTGTTTCGCCGGGGTCGCATGGGAACCTGGTCACGCCGGCGGACATCTCGATGCCGCCGAGCAGCAGGTGCTCGGTGAAGAGCGGGTCTGCGTAGCTCTCCTTGGTGTGGCCCATGCCCGTGTACCAGGCGCGTCCGCCGTCGTAACGGTGACACCAGGTGATCGGATGGTCGCCCATGGCGTCGGGTCCGGGATCGTAGGAGTGCTCGTCCAGCGTCTGGAGCACCCGTACGCCCGCGGTCCGTGGGTTGGTGCGGTAGTTGTACCACTCGTCGAAGCGGGTCCACTGCCTTGGCAGGTCCCGGCTGGACGGCGCGCCCTGGCCGACGAGGTCGACCGTGGCGTTCTGCTGCGCGGGGTGGTCTTTGAAGTAGGCGCCGACGAGGTTGCCGTACCAGGGCCACGTGTAGCCCGAGTCGGCCGCGGCGTGCACGCCGGCGAAGCCGCCGCCGTGCTCGATGTAGCGCTGGAACGCCTCTTTCTCCGCCGGCTGGTCGAGTGGGTCACCCGTGGTGGAGATGAAGACGACGGTCTGGTAGTTGGCGAGGTTCTGATCGGTGAACTGCGTCGCGTCCTCGGTGGCGTCCACGGCGAAGCCGTGCTCCTGGCCGAGCTTCTGGACCGCCGCGACGCCGTCCGGGATCGAGTCGTGCCGGAATCCGGTGGTCTTGGAGAAGACCAGCACGCGGTACGCCGGGGCTGCCGCGTGCGCCGCGTTTCCGGTGAGGACGAGCATCGTGACGAATGCGGTGAGAATGGATAGGGGTTTACGTATTCGCTTGCCTGACAACAGTCCTCCAAATAAGGAGCGTCCCGGTCAACGGCAGGTGATGTGGGGCGGTGGTGCGGGCCCCGCCCCGGTGTCGTCTCCTCCTCTCGCTGTCGCGGTCAGTCGGTCGTTCCGGAAATCGAGGGCGTACGGACGGTGTCCTCCGCTCCCTCGATGCCGGTCCAGGCGCCGTGGTCGGCGGCGCTGCGCATGACGGCCTGCAGGACCCGCTGTACCTGCAGGCCATCAGCGAACGACGGTTCCGGGTCGGTGCCGGACGCGATCGCCTCGACGAAGTCCGTCACCTCGTGGGTGAAGGTGTGCTCGTATCCGAGCACGTGTCCCGGTGGCCACCAGGCGCCCAGGTAGGGATGCGTCGGCTCGGTCACGAGGATCCGGCGGAACCCCGCGGTCCCGGAGTCCTCGGTGTGGTCATAGAAGGACAGCTCGTTCATCGACTCCAGGTCGAACGCCAGACTGCCGGCCGACCCGTTGATCTCCAGGCGCAGTACGTTCTTGCGTCCCGTCGCGAAACGGGTCGCCTCGAACGACGCGAGGGCGCCGCCGGCCATCCGGCCGGAGAACAGCGCCGCGTCGTCGACCGTCACGGTCCCGCGTCGGTGATAGCCGTCCACGGTGGCATCGAGCCCCGCGGACACCTCCGCCAGGGGGCGCTCCTTGACGAAGGTCTCCAGCAACGCGTTGACACCGACCAGCCGGTCGCCGGTGACGTACTGGGCGGTATCGATGATGTGGGCACCGATGTCGCCGAGCGCGCCCGATCCGGCCTTGTCCGCGTCCAGCCGCCAGACCAGCGGAAAGTCCGGATCGACGATCCAGTCCTGCAGGTACTGGGCGCGGACGTGCCGGATCGTGCCGAGACGGCCGTTCAGGACGAGCCGGCGGGCGAGCGCGAGCGCCGGAACCCGCCGGTAGTTGAAGCCCACCATGGCCCGTACGCCGTTCGCCGCCGCGCGCTCGGCGGCCTCCGCCATCGTGATCGCTTCGTCGACGGTGTTGGCGAGCGGCTTCTCGCAGAGCACGTGCTTGCCGGCCTGGAGCGCCGCGATCGCGATCTCGCAGTGTGCGTCACCGGGAGCGCAGATGTCCACGATGTGCACGTCGTCGCGGCGGATCAGCTCTCGCCAGTCGGTCTCCGCCGATGCCCACCCCAGCCGTCTCGCGGCCGCGGTCACCTGGTCGCGTGACCGGCCGGCGAGCGCGACCATCGCCGGCGTGCACGGCAGGTCGAAGAACGCGGCGGCGTTCCGCCACGCCTGCGAGTGCACACGCCCCATGAAGGCGTAGCCGACCATGCCGACCCCGAGAGTCGGCCTGCTTCCGTGAGTCATGGGTCTCGCCGTCCTGTTCCGTTGGTCATCACCGAGTCGATCCCCCCGAAGGAGCCACCCGCCCCGCGCGGGCCCGGCATCCTTCTCACTCGAAGGCGAACGGGAGGTACGTGTCGACGTTCTGCTTGTCCACGACCGCGGAGAACAGGGTGACCGAGGCGGGGATCTCCAGCTGGGTGAGGTCGCTCATGACCTTGCTCTGTCCGAGTAGCCGGGCCAGCTGGATCGCGGACGCGGACATCGTCGGCGGGTAGAGCACCGTCGCCTTGAGCACGTCGTCGTCCTTCTTGATCGCATCCATCGCGGCCTTGGACCCGGCGCCGCCGACCATGAGGAAGTCCTTGCGGCCGGCCTGCTTGATCGCCTGGAGCGCGCCGATGCCCTGGTCGTCGTCGTGGTTCCACAGCGCGTCGAACTTCGGATGAGCCTGGAGCAGCTCGGCCATCCGGGCCTGGCCGGTCTGGACGTTGAACTCCGCGGCCGCCCGGCCGACCTTCTTGATCCCCGGGAAGTTCTTCAGCGCGTCGTCGAAGCCCTTGGTGCGCTCCTGCGTCAGCGGAAGCGTGTCGATGCCGGCCAGCTCGACCACGGAGCCCTTGCCGTTCAGGGTCTTGCCGATGTAGCTGCCGGCGTTCAGGCCCATGCGGTAGTTGTCGCCACCGATCCAGACTCGGTACGCCTGGGCGGTGTCGAAGATGCGGTCGAGGTTGATGACCGGGATACCGGCGTCCATCGCCTTGCGGCCGGTCGGCGTCATCTGCTTGCCGTCCGCCGGCAGGATGATCAGGACGTCGACCTTCTCGTTGATCAGCGTCTGGATCTGGCTCGCCTGCTGGGCGGCGTCGTTCGACCCCTCGGTGATCTTCAGCGTCACGTCCTTGTACTTCGCCGCTTCCTTCTTGGCGTTCTCGTTGATGCCGTTCAGCCAGCCGTGGTCGGCCTGCGGGCCGGCGAAGCCGATGGTGACCTGCTTCCCGGGCTTGTCGTTGCCGCCGCTGGCGGCTGCCTGGGCGGCCGGGGCCTTGGCTTCCGGGTCGGCGTTGCTGGTGCAGGCGGCGGCGAGCGCGCCCGCCCCGATGAGGCCGCCGCTCAGGAGGAATCCGCGTCGGCGGACGTCTCGCTCTTGGTTCGAAGTCATGTCAGGTCCTTTCGACACCGGGCATTGATGGGGGAGGTGGTGTGACGGTCAGGCGGAACCCGGTCCCGCTCGGCGCTCGGCGAGCAGCCGCTGGAGCAGCACCGCGATCACGATGATCACGCCCTTGGCGATCTGCTGGGTCGCGGTGGTGAGGTTGTTGAGGGTGAAAATGTCGTTGATCGTCGTGAAGACGAGGACGCCGAGTACCGAACCGATCAGCGTGCCGCGTCCGCCGCTGAGGAGCGTCCCCCCGATGATCACTGCGGCGATGGCGTCGAGTTCGTACAGGTTGCCGTTGGTCGAGGTCCCGCTGCTCGTGATGATGATCAACATGATGCTGGCGATCCCGCAGCACAGGCCGGACAGGACGTACAGCAGCAGCGTGTGCAGTCGCACGTTGAGGCCGGCGAGCCGGGACGCCTCCGGGTTGCCGCCGATCGCGAACGTCCGCCGTCCGTACGTCGTCCGGTTCAGCACGACCCAGCCCACCACGACGACCACCGCGAAGATGATCACCAGTGGTGGGATCTTGCCGAAGAGGAAGTGGTCCTTGTAGCCGAGGTTCACCAGCGACTGGTTGTCGGCGTTGAGCGTCTGCGTGTGGCCACTGGAGATGTTGATCGCCAGGCCTCGGGCCGATGCCAGCATCGCGATCGTCGCGATGAACGAGACGATCCGGCCGTACGAGATGATCAGGCCGTTGACCAGGCCGCATCCGACGCCGACCGCGAGCGCGCAGAAGATCACTCCACCGGTGCCATAGACCTGTGTCGCCTTCGTCGTCGCCCACACGGTCGCGAGCGCCACGATGGCCCCCACCGACAGGTCGATCCCGCCGCCGATGATGACGAAGGTCATCCCGACGGCGATCACTCCCCCGACCGATGCGAGGGTCAGAATCACGACGACGTTGTCATACTTCAGGAACTCCGCCGGCCGGGTCAGCGAGCCCGCCAAGACCAGCAGTGCCAGCACGCCGATCAGGCCGATGTTGCGCAGCTCGCCGAAGCGGCGGCGGGAGTGCCGGCCCGTCGCGGCGGCGGCCGCCTCGACCCGTTTCTGCTCGTCGGAGAGTGGTGCGCCGGCAGCGGCGTCCGCCGATGGGTTCGCCCGCGTACGGGCCCGCCTGCCCGCGCGCACGCCTTCCGGCCCGCTCATGAGCCCTCCTTCTTCGGAGGAGTGACCCGGCACGCTGTGTTTTTCTATTGGCTCGCTCACAGGTCGCTTCCTTCCATGACCAGGTCGAGGACCTGGGATTCGTCGAGGTCCCGTGCGTCGCATTCGCGGAGGGTCTGGCCCTTCCGGATGACCAGCACGCGGTCGGCCAGGCCGAGCACCTCGGGGATCTCGCTGGAGACCAGCAGGATCCCCACGCCCGAGTCGGCGAGCCGCCGGATCAGGGTGTACAGCTCGGCGCGTGCCCCCACGTCGACGCCGCGTGTCGGCTCGTCGAGCAGCAGCAGCCGGCAGTCCTTCAGCAGCCACCGGGCGAGGAGGGTCTTTTGCTGGTTCCCGCCGGACAGCGTCCGGACCGGACGGCGCGGGTCGCGCGGACGGATGTCGAGACCGCCCACCTCGCGGTCGGCGTCCCTGAGCTCGCGCCGGCGGTCCAGCCAGCCCAGGCGCGAATAGCGGCGCAGGGACGCGACGCTGACATTGCCCGCGACGCTGTCGTGCATGAGCAGCCCCTGCGACTTGCGCTCCTCCGGGGCGAGTCCCATGCCGGCGCGCACGGCGGCGACGACATTTCCGGCGCGCACCCGCTTGCCGTCGAGGATCACCCGGCCCGCCGAGGGACGGCGCGCGCCGTACACCGTCTCCAGGATCTCCGACCGGCCCGCGCCCACCAGCCCGGCGAGGCCGACGATCTCACCGGCCCGTACCGAGAACGACAGGTCGGAGAACACTCCGGGCAGCGTCAGGCCCTCGACGCGCAGCACCTCCGGCGCGCCTTCGTCCACGCCGGACTCCGGCCGTGGCGGGAACACGTACTCATACCGGCGCCCGGTCATGTGCGCCACGAGCGTGGCCGTCGGCGTGGAACGGGCGGGCAGGCCGACCGCCACCGTCCGGCCGTCCTTCAGGACGGTGACCCGGTCACCGATCTCGCGGATCTCGTCGAGCCGGTGCGAGATGTAGATCACCGCGACGCCGGCTTCGGTGAGCTGGCGGATGACGCGGAACAGGTTCTTCACCTCGTCGTGCGCGAGTGCCGCCGACGGCTCGTCCATGACGAGGAGCCGGGCGTCGTACGAGAGTGCCCGTGCCATGCTGACGATCTGGCGGGCCGCGGCGGACAGCCGGCCGACCTCGGTGGTCGGGGAGATCTCGCCGTGACCGAGCCGGGCGAGCAGCTTCCGCGCGGCGCGGTTCATCTCGCCTCGGCGGGTGAAGCCGAGCCTCGCCTGCTCATGGCCGAGGAAGATGTTCATCGCGACGGACAGGCCGTCGACGAGGTCGAGTTCCTGGTAGATCGTCGCTATGCCGAGCCGTACGGCCGCGGTGGGGCTGGTCAGCGCCTGCGTCTTCGAGCCCTGCCAGACGATGTCGCCGGCGTTGGGCTGATGGGCGCCTGACAGCACCTTCACGAGTGTCGACTTGCCAGCGCCGTTCTGCCCCAGCAGGCAGTGAACCTCTCCCTCACGGACCTCCAGGTCGACTCCGTCGAGCGCCCGGACGCCGGGGAACTCCTTGACGATGCCGCGCATGACGAGTAGCTGCTGCGGTTCGGGCATCGGGCTCTCCTGTACCGGCGGGGGAAGCCGCCTAGGTGGCCGAGAAGACGTGGTCGCTGATGAGCCGGGTCGCCCCAAGAACCCCGGCGGTGTCCCCGAGTTCGGAAAGCACGATCGGCAGGTTCCCCGTCGCCAGTGGCGGGGAGCGGCGGTAGACGACGCTGCGGATCTCCGCGAGCAGGACGTGCCCGAGGCCCGCGACGCCACCGCCGATGACGACGAGGCCGGGGTTGAAGAAGCTGATGAGTCCGGCGAGCACCTGCCCGACGCGCCGGCCTCCGTCGCGGACCATGCGCACACCGACCGGGTCGCCGGCCGCCACGGCGTCCGAGACGTCGATCGCGGTCAGCTCGCCCGGCTGCTCCAGGCGCTGCGCGAAGAACGCCGAACGCCCCGACTGTCCCGCGGCGAGGGCGTCCCGCGCGAGCGCGGCACCGCTGAAGTACGCCTCCAGGCAGCCGGTGTTCCCGCACACGCATGTCGGCCCGTTGTCGTCGACCCGGATGTGCCCGACGTCGCCGGCGCTGCCCGTCATCCCGCGGTAGATCTGACCGTCGACCACGATCCCGCAGCCGACGCCCGTACCGATCTTGACCATGAGGAAGTCGTCCACGGAGCGGGCCAGGCCGGCGTGGACCTCGCCCAGCGCCATGAGGTTCACGTCGTTGTCGACGAGCACGGGGCAGCCGAGCTTCTGACTGATCACCTCACGTACCGGAAAGCGATCCCATCCGGGCATGATCGGCGGTACGACCGGTAGGCCGTCGCGGAAGCTGACCGGGCCGGGCACGCCGATCCCGGCGCCATGGATCTCGTCGGCCAGTCCCTGGCCGCGCAGTTTGCCCAGCAGCTCGAGGGCGTGGTCGAGCACGATGTCGGGCCCCTCGCGCACGTTGCACGCCATGGACACATGGCCGAGGATTTCCAGCCCGCCGTCGGTGACCGCGACGTCGATCGACGTGGCGCCGATGTCGATCCCGATCATCCGCAGGTGGCGCGAGAGCCGCACGATGTTCGAACGCCGCCCGCCTCGGGACGCCGCGAGGCCGGCCGGCTCGACGAGCCCCAGTTCGACGAGACGGTCGAGCTCCACGGCGAGCTTGGAGCGGGAGAGGTGCACGACGTCGCCGAGCTCGGCCCGCGACCGCGCCCCGTCATCGCGTAGCAGGCGCAGCAGCCGTGTCTGGTGCACGTTCTCCGGCCGGGCTGTCATCCGCGTCACGCAGTCCTCCAAGGGGTTACGCGCGAACGTACTCAACTTTGTTAAACACGGGGAGACCTATGTCCTGATACGGCCAAGCTTTATCCACGATGAGGACAAAGCAGGGGAGTCGCATCCCACTGGCGGCCAGGAGATGGTGGTCGAGCCTCCGGTCCCCGGCCATGCCGGGGACCGGATCAGTACGCGGCGGTCCTCAGGAGACGGAGAACACGTGGTCGCTGATGAGCCGGGCCGCGCCGATCACGCCGGCGGTGTCCTCGAGCTCGGAGAGCACGATCGGCAGGTTTCCGGTCGCGAGCGGCGCCGACCGCTGGTACACGACACTGCGGATCTCGGCGAGCAGCGTGTGCCCGAGCCGGGCGACGCCACCGCCGATGACGACGAGGCCGGGGTTGAAGAAGCTGATGATCCCGGCGAGCACCTGCCCGACCCGGCGGCCACCCTCGCGGACCATCTGGGCGGCGGCGGCGTCACCGGCCGCCGCGGCGGCGGCGACGTCGGCCGCGGTGAGCGTGCCCTGGACGAGCCGCTCGGCCAGGTACGGTGAACGGCCGGAGCGGGCCGCCGCCATCGCGTCGCGAGCCAGCGCGGCGCCGCCGAAATACGCTTCAAGACAACCGGAATTGCCGCAGACGCAGAGCGGTCCGTCGTCGTCGACGCGGACGTGCCCGATGTCGCCCGCGCTGCCGGACATTCCGCGGTAGATCTCGCCCTTGATGAGGATCCCGCATCCGATACCGGTCCCGATCTTGACCAGCAGGACGTCGTCGACCGAGCGTGCGGACCCGGCGTGCAGCTCACCGAGCGCCATGATGTTGACGTCGTTGTCGACCAGGCTGGGACAGCCGAGCCGCTGACCGATCACCTCGCGCACGGGGAACCGGTCCCAGCCGGGCATGATCGGTGGCGCCACGGGTACGCCGTCGCGGAAGCTGACCGGGCCGGGCACCCCGATTCCGACACCGTGCAGCTCCTTGAACAGCCCCTCGCCGCGTAATTTGTCTAACATGTCGAGCGCCCGCTCGAGGACGACGCCCGGGCCCTCGCGCACGTCGCAGGGCGCGGATACATGGCCGAGGATTTCCAGCTCCCCGTTGGTCACCGCGACATCGATCGACGTGGCTCCGATATCGACACCGGCGAAACGCAACCGATCCGAGAGCCGGACGATCGCCGACGGCCGGCCGCCTCGCGACTCGGCCAGGCCCGCCTGCTCGACCAGCCCCAGCGTGACGAGCCGGTCGAGCTCGACAAAGAGCTTGGACCGGGAGAGGTGAACGACGTCACCGATGGCGGCTCGCGACCGCTCGCCCCTGTCACGAAGCAGGCGCAGCAGCTGCGCCTGATGTGAGTTCTCCGGTCGCCCGGCCATCTGCGTCACTCATCCTCCTGGGGTACTCCGGGTGACCGTGAACAGAATCCGTCTTTCGCGCGATGGTAGAAAAAATTCTGCCTGATAAAGCGTACTTTCCTCTCCGCGTGACGAAGGCGGTTCGCTCGGCGTCGATGACCGCGGGCCACCGAATACGCGAGCGCCAGGATCCGGAACGCACTTCGCGTCCTGGATCCTGGCGCCGCGCCCGGGGAGGACAGGCGTTAGTGCGACATGCCTCCCATAGGGGGCATGGTCGGGCCCGGTATGTTCCCGTCCGCGTCGGTCACCTTGAACACCCCGACCATTCCCATGTCGGCGTGGCTCTGGACGTGGCAGTGGTACATCCACATTCCCGGGCCGACGCGGTCGCCGGCGACGACCTGGAAGCCGAACGAGTCGCCCGGCCCGGTGGTCCGGGTGTCGATGACCCGGGTCGTGTCATTCGGATTCTCCAGGAGACCGGTGCGGTTGTCGGCCCACCGGTGCCCATGGACGTGGAACGTGTGGAAGAAGTCCCCGTGGGTGATCACGATGAACTCCACCCGCTCGCCGAGCTTCGCGGTGAACTCGGGCACGTCGTCGGCCATGCGGTTGTTGATCGTCACGTCGTTGAACACGACGGTGAACTGCTTGTCCGGCAGGACGTCGCCCTTCCGGCGGACGATCACCGGTCCGTAGAGTCCCGCCCGGATCCCGCCGGTGCCGTGCTCGGTGCCCACGTTGTGGTCGTGGTAGTGCCAGTAGCCGGCGCTGCCGTGCTCGATGATGCCGCTGACGTGGCGGCCCGGTTCGTGGGTGCGCCAGACGTAGGTGCGGCGGCCACCGGGCTCCACCACGCTGTTGTTCATCTTCGTGCCGTCGCTGGCCGTGTCGTAGTCCACGCCGTGCACATGCAGGCTCGCGGCCACGTCGAGGTTGTTGACCATCTCGATCTCGAGGGTCTCGCCCTCGGTCAGCTCGATGAGCGGGCCGGGGATCGTGGCCTTGCCGGGCTCCAGGCCCCAGCCCATCTGGCCGTTCGGCAGCTTCTCCGCGTACAGGGTCATGCGCCGGGTGCTGCCGGACGGGTTGTCGGCGGTCTTCGCTGTCGGTGTCGCGGAGGCCTGACTCGACGCGACGATCGGAGCGAACGTGGCGGCGGTCACGGCCGTGGTGAAGGCGCGTCGCGAGAACGCGCGTCGCGATACACCTCTGCCTTGCTCGGTCATGGTTCCCCAATCGGTGACGACGCTCCACCCGCGTGAGGCGAGCCATGCCGCCCGCGATGCCGACGGCGAGACCGGCCTGAGGGACGTGGGGGCGGGGGTCTCGGGCCTGCAGAAGGTGGTGCATACCAGCCAAAACGGCCCTCACCGTAGGTCGAAAGAGACAGAAGCTCCGGCCGACAGTTCGGATACTTCGGTCAAGAATCATCCGAGCCACCATGCGCGGTGAACATAGGCCGACCGAGGGCTCTGGGAGTGCCCGCATCCACGACCAGGGCCCGGTCGACACACACGTCCGCCGGCCGCCCACCTGAGCCCAGGGCGGCCGAGCGGATGACCGTCCGTAACTCCTCCGCGAAAGGCACTGCGGTGTTCCGAGAGATCCCGCCAGGGTCGGCAGACGCTTCGCGCCGTCCGGCCGCATCCGGCCAACCACCCCCGATGCCCTTGGTTCCGGCGGCGAGACCCATGCCGCCGAAGACGGCGGCGGTCCCTACCCGGTCCGCTCCTACCAGGCCCATCGCCGCCGATAGCGCGCACGCATCGACCCCGGAGGCTGACGGGCGCCCGCTGGCGCTGTCCGCCGACGCCGGTTCCCACCAGGTCACGGCCGGCATCGGCAAGCGCGGTGAGTACCGCGAGTGACCACATGACTCTTTCGCAGGATGCCGTTGTAGCTCTCCAACCAAGGAGCAACGATGGGTCGAAGAGACCTTTTCCTAACAACACGACCATCCGCCTGGCGTAGCGTGCTGATCATTGTGTCGAGCGTCGCGCTGGCGCTGGGACTGACGACGCTGCCTGCCCTGCAGGCGCAGGCCAAACCCGGCGACGCCATGGCGAGCCAGGTCAAGGTGCTGGTCTTCCACGGGCCGGCCGCCAAACAGGACGACCCCGTCAACCGTGCCACCGAGACGGTCAAGCAGCTGGGTGAGAAGAACGGGTTCTCCGTCGACGAGTTCGAGGACCCAAGTGTCTTCACCTACGAGAACCTGGCGAACTATCGCGGGGTGGTGTTCCTGTCGGCCAATGGCGTGACGCTGACCCCCGACGAGGAGTCCGCGTTCCGGGCCTACATCCAGGACGGCGGCGGCTTCGTCGGTGTCCACGACGCCGCTCGCGCCCAGGCCGACTCCTCCTGGTTCACCAACCTGATCGGCACCCGTCCCGCCGGCGCTCTTCCGCCCCCGGAGAAGGTGTCGTCGGTCACGGCGAGCGATGACAACCCGCCGAACGAGACCAAAGAGAAGCTGGTCGACAACGACGACAACACCAAGTGGCTGGCCCACGCGACGACCGCCTGGGCGTCGGTGAAGATGCAGACGCCGGTCGCGATCGCGCACTACGCGCTGACGTCGGCGAATGACTCCGACGGTCGTGACCCGGCGGACTGGACGCTGCAGGGCTCGCAGGACGGCAGCAGCTGGACCGACCTGGACAAGCGGAGCGGGCAGAGCTTCGCCCAGCGGTTCCAGACCCAGGACTACACCTTCACCAACACCACGGTGTACGCGTACTACCGGCTGAACATCACCAAGAACGGTGGTGAGCCGCTGACCCAGCTGGCGGAGCTGCGGCTGTTCGGCCCGACCACCGGACCCCCCGCCGAGAACAAGGTGCAGAAGGCGACGGTGGACTACGTCGACCGTCAGCACCCGGCGAACAAGGGCCTGCCGCTGACCGCCGACCGGTCCGACCAGTGGATGAACTGGGCGCCGAACCCGCTCGGCAAGGTGCACACGATCGCGCAGGTCCAGGAGAACACCTACGACGCGGGTCTGGCCAAGAACGGTCCGTTCCACCCGGTCTCTTGGTGCCGTGACTATGACGGCGGCCGGTCCTTCTACACCGGCATGGGCCGGACCCAGGACAGCTACACCTCGGACACGCAGTTCCAGAGTCACCTGCTCGGCGCCATCCAGTGGACGACCGGGATGGTCCGCGGTGACTGCCAGGCGACCATCGCGTCGAACTACACGGTCGAGCGGCTGACCCAGCAGAACCAGCCGGGGCAGCTCGACCAGATCGGTGAGTCGCATGGCCTGACCATCGCCCCGGACGGCAAGGTCTTCTACATCGGCAAGGCCGCCTGCCCGGGCAACGCCGTCCCGCAGCCGGACGACTGGAACAACCCCGACATCGGCAAGGGCTGCGGCCCTATCCACCAGTGGGACCCGAAGACGAAGCAGGTCAAGCTGCTGACCACCCTCGATGTGATGGGCAACCGCGGAAGCGGCAGCGAGCTGGTCAAGGACGAGAACGGCCTCGTCGGCATCACGCTCGACCCCAACTTCGAGCAGAACGGATGGATCTACACCTACTGGATGCCGCACGAGTCGATCGACCGGGACAAGGAGATCGGCCAGCGGACGGTCTCCCGGTTCACGTACGACTTCGCGAACCAGACGATCAACCAGAACACCCGTAAGGACCTCATTCACTGGCCCGCGCAGATCCACAGCTGCTGCCACGTGGGTGGCGGCATGACCTTCGACGACCAGGGCAACCTGTACATCGGCTCCGGCGATGACAACTCCTCTGGGGGAGCCGGCGCGGGTTACTCCGGAAACAACTGGACCCAGGACTACAAGGGCCTCTCGTTCCAGGACGCCCGCCGCACCGCCGGTAACACCAACGATCTGAACGGCAAGATCATCCGGATCCACCCGGAGGCGAACGGCACGTACACGATCCCCAAGGGCAACCTGTTCACCGGCAATGAAGAAGGTGGCGGCAAGACCCGACCGGAGATCTACGTCATGGGTGTCCGCAACATCGCGCGGATCGCCTGGGACAAGAAGAACAAGTGGCTCACCGCCGGATGGGTCGGCCCGGACGCCGGCGCCCCGGACCCGGAATGGGGCGAGGCGAAGTACGAGACCGCGACGATCATCCAGGACGCGGGTAACCAGGGCTGGCCCTACTGCATGGGCGACAAGCAGCCCTACCGTGACCGCAGCAACGTCGACGCCACTCAGCCCGCCGGCTGGTACGACTGCGACCACCTGAAGAACACGTCGCCGCGCAACACCGGTCTCGTCGACATCCCGTCGGCGCGCAAGAACATGATCTGGTACTCGCCGCAGGGCGGTGGCATCCAATACCCGACGCGGACCGACGGCAGTGGCCTGCCGACCTACAAGCTGGGTGACGAGAAGATCACCGAGCCGTGGTTCCAGGGCGGCAGCCAGGCCATCATGGACGGCCCGACCTACCACCGCTCCGAGGTCGACACGAACAGCGGTGTGGCCTGGCCGGAGTACTGGGACAACAAGTGGTTCATCGGTGACGAGTCCTCGTCCCGTAACCGCGTCGCCGTGACCGTCGACCCGAAGGTCGTCCCGCAGCACGGCCCACCCGCCTTCGGTGAGGACCTGCGCCAGATCATCCAGCCCGGCGGTGGCAGCAACCAGCTCCAGTCCTGGATGGACGCCAAGTTCGGCCCGGACGGTGCGCTCTACATGCAGGACTACGGAGGCGGCTTCTTCACCCTCCACCCGAACCAGAAGCTGATCCGCGTCACCTACCACGGTGGTCCGGCGACGCCGAACCCGAGCCAGGCCGCGGTGCGTGCCGTCCAGGAGAGCACGCCGAAGACCATCGCGTTCTCCAGCCGGAAGGCCGGCGGTCTGTCGTGGACCTGGGACTTCGGTGACGGTAGCAAGACGTCGAACGAGGCCAACCCCACGCACACGTACGCCAACTACGGCACCTACCACGCCACGCTCAAGACGACCTACGCCAACGGTGAGGTGGCCACCGGGAAGATCGACGTCACGGTCGGTTGCTCGGCGCCCGACGCCCGGCCGACGGTCTGGATGCTGGACCAGAACACCGGCGTGGCCAACCACCAGGCCGGTGGCGGCTGCACGGTCAACGATCTGATCGACGACGAGCGCAACTGGGACAACCACGGCGACTTCGTGAGCAGCCTCAACAACACGGTGAACCAGCTCCGCCAGCAGGGCGTTCTCACCGACAGCGAGGCGGCGACGATCAAGGCTGCGGGAGACCAGTCGCAGATCGGCAAGACGCCTGGGTACGAACCCATCTTCGACGGGACGGCCAAGTCCCTCGCAGGGTGGTCGCAGGCCCCGTCCGGACAGTTCAATCTGCAGAACGACGGCACGATCCGTAGCTCGGGCGGCCTCGGAATGCTGTGGTACTCGAAGAAGGCGTACGCCAACTACGACGTGAGACTGCAGTTCCGTGACTCGGCGCCCGGCAGTAACCGCGCGAACAGCGGAGTCTTCATACGGTTCCCCGACCCCAGGACGCCGCTGGAACAGCGTCCGACCGGAAGTTGCGGGACCGTCGGATCGGCACGTTCGTCCGCGGCCTGGGTCGCGATCTACTGCGGTCAGGAGATCCAGATCTACGACGGTGACTCGGGCGAGCCGCAGAAGACGGGCTCGGTCTACAACTTCTCACCGACCACTCTGGACAAGGCCGGGGTGACCGCGAAGGGCAAGTGGAACGACTACGAGATCAAGGTGGTCGGGCAGCACTACACGATCATCCGCAACGGCGTGGTGATCAACCAGTTCGACAACACGCCGGGCAAGAAGTCGTCCCGCGATGGCGACCCGCCCACGGACCTGCGTCAGTTCATCAGCGGGTTCATCGGTCTGCAGAACCACAGCGACAACGACCTGATCGACTTCCGCAACATCCGCGTGCGGCAGCTCTAGGTCGGTACGCAGCCAGTGCCGGTGCGCGGGCGAGCCTCATCCCGCGCACCGGCACCCCCCGTCCGGAACGCCCTGTCCGTCGGCCCACCTGGCGGATTGTGAGAGGTAGAGCGACATATGAATGTCAGATCTCATTCCATGACAGGTAACTTGCGAAGAGCACCCAATGCCCTTGTCAGGGCGAGGCGTCTCGCTCTGGTGATACTGAGCGTGGCGCTGTCGGCGCTATGGCTGTCAACCAGTGCGGTCGCGGCAGCCCCCCAGGATCAGAATCTCCATGCGGCGGCGTCACAGGTGCTCACCTGGACCGCCGACGACAGCATGACCGGGTACAAGTCCGCGCCGACCACGGCGACCGCGGGGCCCGCGACGATCGTCTTCGAGAACAGTGCGGCGACCGGCAACACCACCGGGATGACGCACACCCTGACCTTCGACGTCTCTGGCGCCGGCTACAACCACGACGTCAACGTCAACATCATCGCCAGCCCGTTCGACGCCCAGGGCGGGCACCACGAGGTCCAGGTGAACCTCACTCCCGGGAAGTACCACTACTACTGCGCCATGCCCGGCCACCAGATGACCGGCGAACTGACCGTCACCGATGGCGGTGGCACGGACACCACTCCGCCGCAGGTGTCGGCGTCGGTTTCGGGTGACAAGGACACCAACGGCAACTACGTGGGCTCGGCGACGGTGACGCTTTCGGCGACTGACACCGAGTCCGGGGTGGACAAGGTGGAGTACGCGCTGGACAGCGGAGCGTTCACGACGTACTCGGGTCCGCTCACCGTGAACACCGAGGGTTCGCACACGGTGCAGTTCCGGGCGACGGACAAGGCCGGGAACACCTCGCAAGTGGGCTCGACATCGTTCACAGTGGTGGCTCCACAATCGAAGGACACCACGCCGCCACAGGTGTCGGCGACCGTGTCGGGAACCAAGAACCCGGACGGCACCTATGACGGCCAGGCCACGGTGACGGTCTTGGCGACTGACAGCGAGTCCGGCGTGGCCTCGGTGGAGTACCAAATCGACGACCAGTCGTTCGCGGCGTACACGAACCCGGTCGTGGTCAACCAGCCGGGTGCGCACTCGGTGCAGTTCCGGGCCACGGACAAGGCCGGGAACACCTCGGCCGCGGGCTCGGTGTCGTTCACGGTGGCCGCGCCACAGCAGAAGGACACCACCCCGCCGCAGGTGTCGGCGTCGGTGTCGGGCGACAAGGACTCCGACGGCAACTACGTGGGCTCGGCGACGGTGACGGTCTCGGCGAGCGACACCGAGTCCGGGGTGGCCACGGTGGAGTACGCGCTGGACAACGGCGCGTTCGCCGCGTACTCGACTCCGGTCTCGGTCAACGACCAGGGCCAGCACACGGTGAAGTACCGGGCCACGGACAAGGCCGGCAACACCTCGCCCGAGGGCTCGGTGACCTTCAAGGTGGTGGCTCCGTCCGGAGGCGACACCGACCCGCCGCAGGTGTCGGCGCAGGTCACCGGCAACCAGGACTTCGCCTGGAACTACGTGAAGTCGGCCACGGTGACGATCTCGGCGAACGACGACGGCTCCGGCGTGGACACGGTGGAGTACTCGCTCGACGGCCAGCCGTACACGGCGTACACGAAGCCGTTCGCGGTCACCCAGCCGGGCGCGCACACGGTGCGGTTCCGGGCCACGGACAAGGCCGGGAACACCTCCGACGTCAGCACGGCGCACTTCAATGTCATCGAGGGGTGATTTCACTCAGCCGGGGGCGACCACCGGCGACCATGTCGCCGGTGGTCGCCCCCCGGGCGAGTTCGATCCGGCAGTGATTTCTCAGCGTCGTCGGTTTCCAGCCGGCGCGACAGGTAAGTGAGCGACCCAGAGGAGTAGTTGCACATGTGCGGGAAAGAACGAGTGACCTTCGACCGGCGTAAGTTCCTCAGGGGGATGGCCGCCACGGCGGCGGGCGTCGCCGTGGTCGGTGCGACGGGCGGGCTCGCGACGAGCGCCTTCGCCGATGACGCGCCGGTCACCGGCAGGCACATCCCGAACGGCAAGATCGGCCTTCAGATGTACTCCGTCCGCGACGCGTTCATGGCCCAGCCGGAGCCCGTCCTTGCCGCCCTCGCCACGGGCGGCTTCCGCAACGTCGAGTTCGCCGGACTTCCGGGCGGCACCGACCCGGCGCACGCCCCGGCGATCCGCGCCCTGCTCGACAAGCATGGCCTGAGCGCGGTCTCCAGTCACCACAACTTCAACGAGTTCACCGACGAGAACCGGCTGAACCAGCTCATCGAGATGGCGAGGATCCTCGGCCAGAAGTACATCGTCTGCCCGGGCGGCGTGCCCAACACCGCCGATGGCTTCGCCAAGGCCGGTCCTGCCTTCAACAAGGCGGGAGAGAAGATTCGCGCGGCCGGCATGAAGCTCGGCTACCACAACCACACCGGCGAGTTCCAGGGCCACGGCCCCGACGGCCGGACGTTCTACCAGATCCTGCTCGACAGCTCCGACCCCCATCTCCTCCACATGGAACTCGACATGGGCTGGTCGAGCGCCGCCGGCCTCAGCGCCCAGGACAACCTCGACCTCATGGCGGCCAACAAGGGGCGCATGCTCCTGGCCCACGTGAAGGACCTGCATCCGGACGGCAGCCTCGCCGACCTCGGCACCGGCATCGTCGACTACAAGACGATCCTGGGCGGAGCGACCCAGCTCGGCATGCGCGAGTTCATCATCGAGAACGACGACCAGAGCAACCCGCTGACCGACTCCCGCGCCGACCGGATGCACGACTACCTGGCCACACTCAGTCTCTGACCAGGCGGCATCGAGGGAATGCCTCCCACGGGGCCGGTCCGACGTGCGGACCGGCCCCGCGGCACGCCGCGGCCCGGCGTCTAGTCGCGCCGGACGTCGGTCTCCGCGAGGAGGCGTTCGGCCTGGCGGACGACGGCCAGGTCCACGAAGCCGCCGTCGGCGAGTGCCACCGCGCCCGTGCCCGTCGCGGTCGCCGTCGCGAAGGCCGCGACGACGCGGCGCGCGGCGGCGATCTCGGCGGGGCCGGGACGGTAGGCCGCCGCTATCACCGGGAGCTGCGCCGGATGGATCGCGGCCCGCCCGCGGAAGCCCAGGGCACGGCCCAGGCGGCAGGAGGTCGCGAGGCCGTCCAGGTCGCCGATGTCGGGGTACACCGACTGCGTCGGCGCCGGCAGGCCCGCGGCCCGCGCCGCGACCACGACGCGCGACCGTGACCAGGCGAGGCCCGCGTCGTCGGAGACTCCCAGGTCGGCTCGCAGGTCCGCCTCGCCGAGCCCCACACTCGCGACCTTCGGATGGGCGCGCGCGACGTCGTAGGCCCGCTCCACCCCGAGCGCGGACTCCAGCAGCGGATGCAGCGCGGCGCCGGGAGCGAGCGCCGCGGCCTCACGCACCTGCTCCGCCGACTCGACCTTCGGCAGCCGTACGCCGTCGGTCGACCGCAGCAGTGGCGCGAGGGCGGCCAGGTCGGCGCGGCCGTACGGGGTCCGCAGGTCGTTGACGCGTACCTGGACCGGCCGTCCGGGCTCCGCGAGCAGCCGCACGACCGCCGCCCGTGCCTCGTCCTTGTGCCCGGCCGCGACGGAGTCCTCCAGGTCGAGGATCACCACGTCGGCGCGGGAGGCGAGCGCCTTCTCCACCCGGCGGGGACGGTCGGCCGGTACGTAGAGCAGGGTCGGCATCAGACCACGCCCCGTTCCCGCAGTCCGGCGATGGCGTCGGCGTCGAGCCCGAGTGAGCCGAGGATCCGGTCGGTGTCCGCGCCGTGGGCGCGGCCGCTCCAGCGCACCGCGCCGGGTGTGTCGGAGAGCCGGAACAGCACGTTCTGCATGCGTAGGGGCCCCAGGTCGGGGTCCTGCACGGTCGTGATCGCATCCAGCGCGGCGAGCTGGGGGTCGGCGGCGACGTCGGCCACGTCGTAGACCGGCGCGACGGCCGCCTCGGCCCGCTCGAACTCCTCCAGCACCTCGGCGCGGGTGCGCTCACCCACCCACGCGGCGACCGCCGCGTCCAGCTCGTCGGCGTGCCCGGCCCGCCCCGATCCGGTGGCGAACCACGGCTCGTCGAGGTACTCGGGCCGCCCGACCAGCCGCATCACGCGCTCGGCGATGCTCTGCGCGGACGTCGAGACCGCCACCCACGAGCCGTCGGCGCACCGGTAGGTGTTGCGCGGGGCGTTGTTGAGCGACCGGTTCCCGGTACGCCGCGGGACGGCACCGAGCTGGTCGTACGCGGTGGGCTGGCCGCCGAGCACGGTGAGGATCGGCTCGATGATCGACAGGTCGACCACCTGACCGGCGCCGCTCGCGTCGCGGGCGCGCAGGGCGGTGAGGACGGCGTACGCGGTGGCCAGCGCGGCGATCCCGTCGGCGAGGCCGAAGGGAGGCAGGGTCGGTGGCCCGTCCGGTTCGCCGGTCATGGCGGCGAACCCGCTCATCGCCTCGGCGAGCGTGCCGAAGCCCGGACGGCGTGCGTACGGGCCGAACTGGCCGAAGCCGGTGACCCGCGCGAGCACGAGCCCGGGGTTGGCCTCGCGCAGCCGCTCGTAGGACAGGTTCCAGCGTTCGAGGGTGCCGGGCCGGAAGTTCTCGATGATCACGTCGGCGTCGCGGGCGAGGGCGAGCAGGAGGTCCTGCCCCTCCCGTACGGACAGGTCGAGGGTGATCGTCTGCTTGTTGCGGGCGAGCATCTTCCACCACAGCCCGACACCGTCCTTGCTGGCTCCGTGCCCCCGCGAGGGGTCGGGCCTGCGGGGATGTTCGACCTTGATGACCTCGGCACCGAAGTCGCCAAGGAACATCGCGGCCATCGGACCGGCGAACAGCGTCGCGACGTCGAGGACGCGAACACCGTCCAGGGGCGCGTTCATGAATCCTCCAGGTCGGCGGCGCACCGGAACCCGACGGCCGCGGATCGTTCGATCGCCGGGTGGGTGCGCAGCAGCTTCAGGGTGTGCTCCGGGGTCCGTACGCCGCCGTCCGCGTACGCGCGGGCGTCGTCGAGGTCGACGCACGTCACCGCGGCGTCCGGCCGCGTGTCACGCGCGGGGTCGAGGAAGCGCTCCGGATGGCGGGGCGAGTACCCGGCCGCGCGGACGAACGTCTCGTACTCGGCGTTCGTCACCTCCCGCGCCGCCACGGCGACGGGCCGCAGCCGGGCGCGCCGCCGTACGGTGTGGATCCCGTGCAGGTCGGGCGGCAACGGCTTCCACGCGTCGACGTACGGCGCCCCGTCGTCGAAGCCGCACTCGCGCACGCGGTGGGTGATCGTCAGCTCGCGGGAGGCCGGCAGGCGCGGGGCGGCCTCGTCCACGAGCGGGGTCCACTCGCCGGAGCGGAACAGCTCGGCGAACCGTCGTTGCACCGGGAGCATGGCGCGCAGGAGCGCACGGTCGCGCGCGTTCCAGCCGACCCACGAGCCGAAGACGTTCTCCCAGACCAGGACGCCGCAGCCGTTCATCCACGCGGAGTGCAGCTCGGCCGAGTGGTCGCGGTGCCAGCGGCGCGTGTGGTGGAGCAGGTGGCTCCGCTCGAACCACTTGGTCCGCAGGACTCCGGGCGTCGCGGAGTCCCCGAACCACTGCGCCCACGACATCGCATGGCTCGCGACGCCCGCCAGGGGTACCGCCGACTCACTCTCCAGCGCCACGTACGGGCCGAGCGCGGCGCGCAGGGCCGGTCCGCCCGCGCGCATGGTGTCGAGGAAGACCCCGTCGGCGCCGAGGTCGGCGACGAGCGCGGCGAGCGACTCGGCGTGCGGTTCTCCTCCGGCGGCCCACGGGTTGTAGTCCAGGAGGACCCGCACGCCGTGCCGGCGCAGCGCGGCGACCAGCTCCGCGACTCCCGGCATGTCGCGGTAGAAGCGGAACTGGTCGCGCCCGTCGAGCCCGATCACCGGGTACGCGTGCCAGAGCACGACCGCGTCGTACCCGCCGAACTCCCGTACGCCGTGGCGGAGGAACGCGCCGGGCGTGAACACGCCGCGCTCGGGGTCGTAGAGCGTCTCGTCCCAGAGCCACGCCACGCAGACGGAGAAGCAGCCGCGCGTCCAGGCCGGATAGCGCGGCGCCGGGGCCGGTGCCGGGACCCGGGCCGGTCCCGCCAGCGCGCCAGGGCCGTACGCCACGCGGGCCGGTCGCCGGGGTCCTCCGGAGCGGTGAAGATCTTCGCCCCGTCGAGGGCGGACAGGTCCGCGCCGTCCTCGAGCGGGACGTGCGCGGGGCGGTCCGCCGGTCTCATGGCAGCAGGGCCGCCGTACGGGCGGCGAGGTCGCCGATGGCCGCCCCGTCGAAGCCGGGCAGGCTGCTGGCGACGCGGTCGCGCAGCGGCGTCGTCCACAGCCTGGGGATATTCGAGGCGCCGAGGAGGGCGCCGGCCACCGAGCCGACGGTCGCGCCGTCCGAGTCGGTGTCCCAGCCGCCCGCGACGGCCCCCGCGACGGACCGGGTGAAGTCGCCGTCCCCGTGGACGAGCGCCGCCGCGACCAGCGCCGCGTTGTTGATCGCGTGCACCCAGTGGAGGCCCGCGTGGCGTTCGTGCAGGCCGTCCACGACGCGTTCGAAGTCGGTCTCGGCACGCGCCGAGGCGACGGCGTCGTCGACCGCGCGTGCCATGCGTGACCCTTCGGGCAGCACCGAACGGCCCGCGCACACCACCTCCTCCGCGGAGGAGACCACGAGCGCGGCGGCGCACATCGCGGCGGCGAACATCGCGCCGTAGACCCCGTTGGCCGTGTGGCTGAGGCAGGCGTCCCGGTGCGCCATCGCCGCTGCGGTCGCGGGGTCGCCGGGGTTCGCCCAGCCGTAGACGTCCGCGCGGATCTGGGCGCCGATCCACTCGCGGAACGGGTTGCGGTACGTCGCGGTCCGCGGTGGTCGCAGGCCCAGCAGGAGGTTCCGGTACGCCACGCGCTCGGCGGTGAAGACCCGGCCGGCGGGCAGCTCGTCCAGCCACGTCTGGGCGACGTCGGCGGTCGTGAAGTCCCGTCCGTGCCGCTCCAGCAGCGCCAGGACCAGCATCGGGAAGTTCAGGTCGTCGTCTTCGGGCGTGCCGTCGAGGTTCTCGGCGAGGCTGTTCACCGCGCTGCGGCGGTTCCAGGGCCAGCGCGCCGCGATCTC
>Ga0193707_1000106_pt1 | contig 22281 bp, 21 predicted proteins | sample U3c2metaG_FD_143043 | JGI IMG/M metagenome (GOLD analysis project Ga0193707, IMG submission 143043) | Soil microbial communities from a riparian zone of the East river system, Colorado, United States - U3c2 | ecosystem: Environmental > Terrestrial > Soil > Riparian zone | place: USA: East River... | reverse complement strand
GAACGGCACGGCCAGCGGAATCATCGTCGAGACGGAAGCGTACCTCGGCGAGCATGACCTCGCCTGCCACGCCGCGGCCGGACGCACCGCGCGCACGGAAAACCTCTACGGCCCGCCCGGCATCGCGTACGTCTACTTCATCTACGGGATGTACTGGTGCTTCAACGCCGTGACGCGCTCTGACGGGTTGCCGAGCGCGGTGCTGGTGCGTGCGCTGGAGCCGCTCGACGGCGTCGCGCTGATGCACAAGCGCCGCCCGCGCGTTGCGCGCGCCTCCGATCTGACCAATGGTCCGGGGAAACTCTGCACCGCTCTCGGAATCACGGGTGCGATGAACGGCAAGAGCCTGCGGCGGAAGCCAATCGTGATCCGCGAGGGTGAGACGGTTGCCGATGACAACGTCGCGATCACGACGCGGATCGGGATTACCCGGTCGGCCGACTGGCCACTACGTTGGATTGTAAGAGGGAATTCGTTCGTGTCGGGCAAGGGGCAGTAAAAAGAGAACGGCCCCCGAGGGGGCCGTTCATCCAATCGCCAGGCGCGCCAAAAGCTGCTATTCCTGGTCGATGGAGCTTCCGAAGTTGTAACGGACACCGAATTCGAAGAACGAAAGCACGCTCCTGAACAAGAACGTGCTGTTGCTCGGGAGGATCGTTTCCTGCGCGAAGATCGCCGCGCGTTTGGTCTGAATCTGGACACCCGCCAATCCCATGACCGCGCTGCGGCTGCGTTCGTTCTCGACTTCGTCGAAAAATGCGTTGGTCGGGAACGTGTTCGCGCTGTCTACGAAGATCCGCGCATCGCCGAGCACGGCGAGAGTGAAGCCGAGACCGGCGTAAGGAGTGATTCCGCCAAAGTGCTTGGGGAACGCGACGCCAGCGAGCGTTATGCGTCGCAGGTCGTTCACGCGGACCGTGCGCGCCCCGGTGCGGGAGGTCGGATCGCCGAACTCCAGGTCCTTCTCGAAAACGGATTGGTTGCCCGATACGTACAGGCCGCCCTTCGTCCTCGTGATGAGCCAGTCGATGCCCATATCGATCGTCGACGTGTTGCCATGGCCCGGTACGGCGAAGGTGTTGATTCCTGTCTTGAATCCCCAGAACCACGAGTTGTCAAAGTTCCGCATCTGCGCGCTCGCGCTGGACGAAACGACAACCGCGGCAACGAGCGCAACGGCAACTGCTTTCAGCTTCTGCATTAAGGCGTCCTCTAGATTATGCCTAGCTTCGTCCCAACGGTCTTGAAGGCCGAAATGGCCTGGTCCAGATCGTCGCGTGAATGGGCAGCACTGAGCTGACAGCGCACACGCGCCTGCCCCTGGGGAACGACCGGAAAGCCGAACCCTGTCACAAAGACGCCTTCATCCAGCAACATGTCACTCATTTTGATGGCTGTCGCCGTCTCCCCTACGATTATAGGGACGATCGGGGTCTCTCCCGGTAATGGCTTGAACCCCGCCTCGGAGATGGCGCCGCGAAAATAGCGCGTGTTGTCGTGCAGCTTTTTCACCAGCTCGGGGTGGTGTTCCAGCTGCTTGATCGCCCCGAGCGCGCTGGCCGCCACCGTCGGCGGAAGCGCGTTGGAGAAGAGCTGAGGGCGTGACCGCTGGGTGAGCATGTCGCAGAGCGATGCCGGCCCCGCCACGAATCCGCCCGCCGCGCCACCCAGCGCCTTGCCGAGCGTCGACGTGACGATGTCGACTTCGCCCAGCACGCCGAAGTGTTCAGGCGTGCCCCGTCCGTTCGCTCCGAGGACGCCCGTCCCGTGCGAATCGTCAACCGCTACGATCGCGTCGTAGTCCTCCGCCAGCTGGAGAATCTCCGGCAGCTTGGCCATGCTCCCTTCCATGGAGAATACGCCGTCCGTCCAGATGATGCGCCGGCGCGCGCTCTTCGCGCTCTCGAGCTTCGACTTCAGGTCGTCGAGATCGGAATGCTGATACACGGCAGTCGTGCACTTCGTGATCGCCTTGGCGAGCCTGATTGAGTCGATGATCGAAGCATGGTTGAGCGCATCCGACACCACGAAGTCGTTCTGCTCGGCGATCGTCGCCGTCAGTCCCTCGTTCGCGTTCCAGGCCGAGACGTAGCTGAGTGATGCCTCGGTGCCGACGAGATCGGCGATCGCGCGCTCCAGATCGCGGTGAATCGTGAACGTACCGCAGATGAATCGGACACTTCCAGTTCCGGCTCCGAACTTCTTCAGGCCATCGATTCCAGCCGCCACCACCGCCGGATCGTTGGACAGGCCGAGGTAGTTGTTCGACGAAAGATTCACGACGTCTCCGCGCCCTTCCATCTGGACGCGCGCGCCCTGCGGTGACGACAGATAGTTCAGCCGCTTGTAGACGCGCTCCTGCTTGAGCTTCTCGATTGCGGCCTTGAGCTCGGAATCGAAGTTCTTGTTCAACGCCACAGCATCCTCACGTGTGATGCGAAAGTTGTTGTCTCAGGCCACTTCGAAGATGACTTTGCCGGCCTCGCCGGATTTGATCGCGGCGATCGCCGCGTCCGCCTCCGTGAGCGGGAAGCGATGCGTGATGACGGGGGTCGGATCGAATTCTCCCGATTTGAGAAAGCGCGTCATCTGGTGCCACGTCTCGTACATCCGCCGGCCGACGACTCCGTATATCGTGAGACCCTTGAAGATCACTTCCGTCGCCAGGTCGAAATCCACCTTCTTCGACGGAATCCCCAGCATCTGCACGCGTCCGCCTACCCGCACGAGAGCGAAGGCCTGGTGAATCGCCGCCGGCACCCCCGACATCTCCAGCACCACGTCGGCGCCGAGTCCATCGGTTGCCCCCTTCACGATCTTCTCTGCAGCCTCGGGATGCACGGCGTCGTTCGCGCCCATGTTCTTGGCCAGCGCGAGTCTCGTGTCGTTGACGTCGGTCGCGATGATGCGGGATGCGCCCGCCGCCCTGCAGATTCCGACCGCGAAGATTCCGATCGGGCCGCAGCCGGTGACGAGCACGACCGCTCCGGGAATCTCCGCCGTGAGAACGGTGTGGAACGCGTTCCCCATAGGGTCATGGATTCCCCCGACGTCGTATGAGATCTCGTCGGCCAGATGCCACACGTTCGTCGCGGGCATCGAGATGTACTCGGCGAAGCAGCCGTCGCGATCGACGCCGATGATCCTGGTGAACGGACAGACGTGAGCGTTCCCGGTTCTGCACAGCAGACAGCGTCCGTCGACGATGTGTCCCTCCGCCGTGACGCGGTCTCCTTCCTTCACGTCGGTGACCAGCCGCCCGACCTGGACCACGTCGCCCGCGAACTCGTGACCGACGACGAACGGCGGCTTGCACCGTCCCTTCGCCCACGCGTCCCAGTCGTAGATGTGGACGTCCGTGCCGCAAACTCCCGCGCGCCGCACGCGAATGAGAACTTCGTCCTCACGGATCCTGGGTTCCGCGACATCCTTGAGCTTGAAACCTGGTGACGCGGATTCCTTAACCAGCGCTTTCACGAGCAACTACTCCGTTGAGAGTCGGGAAGTTTTCTTCGCACGCGGAAAGTCAAACCTGCTTGCTGAGTGCCGCTTTTGGAAGTGATGGCGCGATGGAGGAATCGGCGGTTGAACGGATTGCACGCACATCTTTTGCATTCTATATTCGCGACGAGTTGCTCATGCTGGTGTGAGTGCGACAGTCGCAGTGAGTTCCTTTTTAACTCGCGGCCGGTCAGGACGTGATGCAGGAAATCGCGGATTCCACCAGGGAGTCAGCGAGGATTCTACTTCATCGTGGAGAGACAACATGGCAGCAGCGAAGAAGAAGGCGCCGCGCAAAGGAAGCAAAGCGGCCCGCAGCGCTTCGGCGCGCAAGGGCGCTCGCACGCGCGCACGGAAGAAGGCAGCCAAGGCGGCCGCGCGTAAGCGCCGGTAGCTCTTTTCGGATAAGCAAACGGAAAAGCCGGCGACATCGCCGGCTTTTTTGCGTTTTGTCGCCAGTCTATCTCGAGTAGCGCGCACTAGCCAACTCGACGATGCGAGCGATCAGCGCTGGATACTCGAGCCCCGCCTTCTGCGCCGCGGTCGCGAACTCGCTCTTCTGCTCGAGGTAGCAGTTTGGATTCGCCTCGATCACGTACACCTCTCCGGCGGCGGTGACCCGAAGGTCGATGCGCGCGTAATCGCGGAGGCGCAGCGCCTGGAAGGAATCGATCGCCACCTGTTGTATCTTCGCCGCGAGCTCCTCAGATAGATCGGTGGGAAACACCGACTTCGTTCCCTCGAACTGGGCGCCCTTTTCGTCGCCGTCGTCGCCCCACTTGGCTTCCCAGCTCGCGATCTTCGGCAATCCGGCCGGGAACTTCGAGAAGTCGAGCTCGATGATCGGGAGCGCCTCCACCTTACTATTGCCGATCACGCCGACATAGAATTCCCGCCCATCGATGAACTCCTCGACCAGCACCGGCGATTGATACTCCTGCTGCGTGCTGCTGATCACATCGAGAAGCTCCTTCACATCGTTGACGATGGACTTCTGGGTGATCCCGAGCGACGCGTCCTCCTGCGGCGGCTTCACCAGCAACGGAAACTTGATGTCGCCTACCCAATCAGACTGTCCGCGGTACATGGTAGCAAACTTGGCGCTGAGGATGCCGTGAAATGCCAGTACCTTCTTGGTGAGCGTCTTGTCGCCCGCGAGAATGAGTCCGGCGGGACTCGAGCCAGTGTATCTGAGGTCCAGCAGATTGAGCAGCGCCGCGACATTCGACTCGAGTGCGCTCTTGCCCCTGAATGATTCGGCAAGGTTGAACACGAGCTCCGGCTGTTCCCTGGTAAGCTCATCGATCAACGGCTGCACGGCGTCATCGACGGCCAATCTCCGGGTCGTGTGGCCGTTCATCGCGAGCGCGCCATCCAGCTGGTCGAGCAGGGGATCGACCGGCGGGTCCAGCGCATCCTTGCTGTGAAGGACCGTTATCTTCACGCGTCCCCGGCCGATTCGGTCCCGTCGATCGCGTTCGTGTGACGGTAGTTCATCATCACCGCGGTGCCGAACGCAGTGAGCTCGATAAGGGTCGCCGCTTCGAGCCCGCCCAGCCTGAGACCGAGCTGCCCCGCGCGCTCGGCGAGAAAGTCCACGAACTGTCGCACAACCGACGCGTTCTCCCCAGTCCAGTACGAGATGCGCGTGACGATCTCACGCTTGTGTCGGGAGATGAAGTCCGCCGCCAGCGCCGCGCCGGGAGCGTGCTCCACCGTGACGAAGATCGTGCTCAAATCGCCGTCGAAGATCCGCGGATCACGGATGGGAATGGTCTCTTCATTCTCCTTGTAATGCTCGGCGACGGTGTATTGCATTGCGGCCACGGGCAGATCGTCCTCCGACGGTTCGGGAACTTCCGGGATCTGGTGCGCGATCTCCTTCATCACTCTGTCCATGTATTCGAGCTTCGCGAGCGCGCCCCATCGCTCGTACACGCGGCGCCAGTCGAGCCCCGGCGTGAGCCAGACGGCGAACGTCTCGGCGAAATCCTCATCAGGATGCTTCTGCGCATACCAGCCGTGGATGTGCCGCACGAATTCGTGAGAGAAAGGATCGGCGCGGTACCGCTCGCGGTACGGACGGGAGTACGGTCCAAACATCTTTCGCCAGTCGGGTCGATCGTAGAGACGATAAGCATAGTTGAACGCATGCCCAGCCTCGTGTCGCAGGTAACGCATCGATTCCTCGGCGTTCTCGACCGCCGAGGAATAATCCTCTTCAATCCTCGAGAGACGCGCATCCGCCAGATAGAATGGAACCCCGATCAGGGGTGTTCCGTCGGGGCACCCCCACTGGTCGCTCAGATAGACCGGCGGCCGGAACTCGAGACCTTTTGCGGTGATCTCCTCGTAGAGCTGACCGACCAGCTTCTCGAGCAGCGTTCCGCGTATCTCCAGACCAATGTCGGATATACGCTGCGACAGAAGCGCGTGACGCTCGCCTTCCCAGTTTGGGGCCGCTTCTTCCACATCCCCGACTCGGGCAAGCTACGTACCCATTAGGCGATGCTCCATTAACTGCAACTTATGACTACCGGCCGGGGGCTACGGGCGGGTCGGCTTGGGGCTGCGTGCGGGCTGTCCCTCTGTGGGACACTATTAAAGGGGAAGCCATTCAAGTGATTTGGCGTTACTAGTCGCATGCCCCCGGTGCCGGCTCGCGCATACCAAACAGCCCGCGCGTAGCCCCCGGCCGGCTCGCCCGCAGCCCCCGGCCGGTAGTCATAAGTTGCAGTTAGTACTGGATGCAAAAAGACCCCTCTTAACAGAGGGGCCCGATTAACTCCCGACCCGGAGTCGCGTCTTCTTATGGTAGCAGCGCCGAGTTCTTAGGCAGCGCGGGTCGCCGAATCCTTAATGGAATCCGGAACCGGTCCCCAGATATACGCGGAGAAAATCGGAGTGGGCTCCGTCTTGTCTCCCCTGGAGATGATGATGCCGAGGGGCTCCGATGATGCTGTTTCCTTACGATCCTTCTTCATTCTGTTCTCACTTTTGATGGGTGCCGCCTGTTGCTCGGCCCTATGGAAAGCACCGGACATGCCGCGCGGGACGCAGCACACAAGTCGTTGCCATTCAACGACTTTCAAGTGAGAGCTTATTTCATTGGCAGCAAAGTGTCGCGGAATGACACGCGACTGGAGGACACCTGTGTCGTTACGACACCGGCTCAGCTTGCGATTTTTCTCGCGATGAAGCTCTTCGAAGAGCTGGAGTCGTCTTCGACCGAGATCGACCAGCCCTTGTATTGGCGGCGCAGCTCGGCAACCGAGACTCCACGCTGGCCGCGAACGATCGTTCCGACCAGGTGCACGCCGCCGTCACGGGTGGCGCCCTGAAGAAGCTCGAACGCTCGTCCCCGCTCCTCGAGGGAAAGGCCGACGAATGCCGCCGGTGTGCAAACGAGGGCTCCCAGTGGTACGTCAGGTGACCAGTCGGTGATGTCGGCGACGTAGCTTTGGATCCGGTCGCCGAGCCCGGCGGCATGAGCGGCGTTCATCACGCGCTCGAGCGGGATCACCTCTTTGTCGACCGCGGTCACATCGCAGCCGTGCGCCGCGAGATAGAGCGCGGTGCGATCGATCTCCCCACCAGCGACGAGCACTTTCGATTCAGCTGGAGGATGAATCTCGCGCGCAAGCATTCCGTCCGCGGGGATTCCCCAATGCTCGGGGCGGCGATACTCGGCGAGCAGCTTGACGCGTTTTTTCCGCCACGTGTCATACGCCGGGATGCGAAGCCGCTTCCGAATGATGCGGTCGACTTCCGCCCAGAGAAGAATCTCGTCCATGACGAACTGTTCGCCGGCGCGCATTGCAGCGGCCGCTTCGTCGCCAATCTTCAGAATGGCGGAGCGTGACACCGACTCTTTGTAATTCTCAATCTCGTTCTCGACGTAGAGCTCGTACTCGTACTTGAGAGAGCGAGGACTCGGTTGCGACATGGCGCCGGGCAGGGGACTGGTTCTAAACCAGGTGTTTAAACTAGGCCCCCTGACCCAAGCCGCAAGAGTTGATTCACGAAGCTCAACCGTTGCGGCTGCGTTGTTCTCCCACCCATCACGTGCTACTCGGGACCACCGCCAATGCAGCCGTGATCAACCCGATGCGGGCAGCGTAGCGGACGAGGCTTACCACATCGTGCATGCCGAGTCGCTTCATGACTTCACCGCGATGACTCTCGACGGTCTTCACACTGAGCTTGAGCTCACTCGCGATGTCCCGCGTGCGGCGACCCTCGGCCACCATGCGCAGTACCTCGATCTGTCGGGGAGTGAGGCGGTGCAGCGGCCGTCGGATCGAGACCGCGGTCGAGATCGAGTTTGGGAGACGACTGAGGTTGGGCTTGAGGATCACGTCCTCGGCGCCGGCGCGGACGACCGCGACCGTGTGCTCTCCATTCATCGAATCGCTGACCACGATGAGAGGCGTGACGGGTCGCAGCGTGCGCAGGAGCTGGAGGGCGGCACAGACGTTGAACTGCGCGCGGGAGTAGTCCGAGAGAACTACGTCAGGAGAGAATTCGCTCAGAGCAGAAGCGAAGTCACTTTCGGAGCCGACGCTGCGGGTGACGGGCGCCAAACCGGCGCGGTTCAACTCCTGCTTTATCAGTTCCACATCTCGCTCGCTGTTTTCGAGCAGCAGAACACGTAAAGACTTGGTCATACTGGGTACACACTTCGCACTTCGCTCACACCTCCACCGGGCGTTTTCTGACAAGGAACGGATTTTGGGGCCGTATCGCGATCACTTCCGGAATCGACGTTGCCAACTCTTCTCTTTACTATACTTTGTTGTACTTTGTTGAGCAACGGGGCGGCCTGAATCTATGGTGCAGGCTCAGCAATGACGTGGTCTGGACAGAGAGCTTATCACTACTCCGGGGAGGTGCCTATTGGGTAAACACCTGAGACCTCAGGAGTTAGCCGATGCCAACGAGCTCCTCGACATCGGTCAGGCCGCGGCATTTCTCAACGTCAGCGAAGCTTCGCTGAGGCGATGGACCAACTCGGGACGGCTGGCCTGCATGCGCGTAGGACAGCGGCGGGAGAGGAGATTCCGGCGCCATGATCTCCTTGGATTCCTCGAGGGCCAAACATCAGAGATTGCTCCTTCATCATTCCCGGGCGCTGTTGCGAACAAAATCGCCGACCTATCGAAGGGACCGGTGACGATCACGCATGGGAGTCATCTCTGTGGGATTTACGCGACCGATCTCGGCCGCATCACCCTCGCGGTTCCCTTTCTGCTGCAGGGGCTGAGCGAAGGGAGTGCGTGCCTTCTGGTGGGACCAATCCGCGCCCGCAACGATATTCTCAGGAATCTGAAAAAGAAACGCCCAACTCTTCAGGACGACATCGACGCAGGGCGCCTGGTACACGCGGAATATCACCTGGGGCCGCGAGCACAAGTCAAATACTTTCGCGGGCTGCTCGACAAAAGGGTCGCCGAGGGCGCCCAATCCTTTTGCATCATCGGTGATCTATGGGGCATGCGCTCGAGGGCTACGCAGGAATCGATGCTCCAGTACGAGGCCGACTACGACCGTCTCATCGCTCGGGAGTATCCCGTCGTGACGCTCTGCGTGTACGACGCCCGGAAATTCTCCGGAGTGGAAGTCCTGAATGCTCTCAAGGGTCACCGCGACACGTTTCGATATCCTCTCGACAGAGCGCTCGCATAGCCTGAGTCTCCTGCCAGTAGCTCGTCGAGCCTGGTCTTTGCTACTTGCTGGTCTTTCCTCTGCAAGCCGCGTTCGGCGCCAGGAGACTTATGAGGGGCAGACCCGTAGGCATCCCGGTTACGAAACGGACGGCGTCGGGCAGATGGTACCTGTCGGTCGAGGGTGAACATCTGGCAATCACCTTCAGGTGGCACACACATTGACCGAAAGAATCGAGCTCCTCGACATCGGTGAGGCCGCTCGGTTTCTTAACGTGAGCGAAACATCGCTCCGCCGGTGGACGAATTCCGGCGTGTTGCCATGCCTTCGTATAGGGCTGCGTCGCGAGCGCCGTTTTCGTCGAGCTGATTTGTTGGCATTTATGGAGCAGCCCGCTGTCATGCGCCGCCCGTCTGGCGGAAGGGGGGATTCAATGAAAACCCAGGACTTGAGAGACGAACCGGTCGCCGCGATCCACGGAAATCACCTGTGTGGCATCTACGGAAGCGATGCCGCTCGCCTCGACCTGGTCGTGCCATTTCTCCTCGAGGGTTTGGCGAAGGAAAGCGTCTGCTTCCTTATCGCCCCAACGAGCACGCAAAAGGCCATTCTGAAAGCGATGAAGCAGAGGCGCCCTTCGCTGGACTCCGACATCGAGGCTGGCCGCCTGATCGTAAGCGAGCACCAGAAAACGCCGGCGGCACAGTGCCGCTTCTTCGAGAAGGCGATGAAAAAGGCCGAAGACGAGGGCGTCGAGTCGTTCCGTGTCGTGGGTGACATGTGGGGGCTTCGCCTGAACGTCTCAGCGAAGCAAATGATCAAGCTGGAAGTCGGCTTTGAGCGGTTGATCGTCCCGCGCTTCCCGGTGGTTGCGCTCTGCACGTACGACGCGCGAAAGTTCACCGGACTCGAGCTGCTTGATGCCCTCAAGGACCACAACGATGCGTACGAGTTGCCAATTGGAAGGGCGCTCGCTCGCTGAGCTGACAGCGGACTGAATGCCGGAGCTTCCTGAAGTCGAGAGAGCGGCGCGGCAGCTCACGCGCGCCGCTCTCGGAAAATCGATTGCGTCCGTAAGGGCGATCCATCCGGCTCTCAAGCGGAAGCTCTCCCCATCGCAGTCGCGCTCCGCCAAGGGAAAGCGGATCGAGAGCATCGAGCGACGCGGCAAGCACCAGCTCATTCACCTGGACAGCGGTGACACGCTCGTAGTCCACTTCCGCATGAACGGCGATTGGGAGGTAGGCACAACCGCTGACGCCCTCGAGCGCTTTGCTCGCGCCGTGCTCGAGCTCGCCGACGGCACCCGCATCTCGCTCGTCGATCGCCGCGCGCTCTCCTCGATCACGCTCGACAAGAAGGGCGCGTCATCACTCCCGAAGCTCGGACGGGAGGCCAGTGATCCGTCGCTCGACGCTGAATACCTGCGCTCAGCTCTGGCCCGAAAGAAGATCGCCATCAAGCCAGCCATCATGGACCAGTCCGTCGTCGCCGGGCTCGGCAACATCTACGCTGCCGAGGCATTGTGGGAGGCGAAGATGGATCCCCGCAAATCCGCGGCGAAAGTGACTCGGGCGAAGCTGGCGACGCTCGTCGATGCGATCAGACTGGTATTGAGCCCGAAGAAGCGGCTGCCAGGGCGATACACCGACCAACGAGGTGCGAGCCGGTTCGCCGTATACGATCGCGAGGGCAAGATATGCCGGCGCTGTGGCGGCACGATCAAGCGAATCACTCAGGCAGCGCGTTCCACGTACTTCTGCCCGTCGTGCCAGCGCGGGTGAGCCCTAGTCCATCGCTTCGAGCAGCGCCCCCTTGATGTATCCCGTTTCCGGGATCGTCAGCACCTCGGGATGGTCCAAGGGCTGCCCCGTGAGCGCGCGGATCGCCACGCGGCGCCCGCTGTCCGCAGCTGCATCGTGCAGCATCTCGAGAAAGAGCGGTTTTGTCAGATGAAAGCTGCAGCTCGCCGTGTACAGGAGCCCGCCCGGCGCGAGCAGGCGTAGCGCGCGAAGATTGATGTCTTTGTATCCTCGGATTGCCCCCGGCAGAGCGGACCGTGTCTTTGCAAAAGCCGGAGGATCGAGGACGATCGTATCGTAGGTGATTCCTTCGTGCTCCTTCTCCCGCAGATAGTCGAACGCGTTCGCTTCCACGAACGAGATGTTGTCGAGTGAATTGAGCGTCGCGTTCTCGGCGGCTCTCATAAGAGCGGGACCAGACGTGTCGAGCGCCGTCACATGAGTTGCCTTGTTCGCCAGATGCAGGGCGAACGAGCCGTGGTAGCTGAAACAGTCGAGCGCTCTCCCTCGCGCCACCGTTCCGACGAGGTGCCTGTTTTCCCTCTGGTCGAGAAACGCTCCCGTCTTCTGTCCTGTCCAGGGCGCCGCCAGAAACCTGATTCCGTACTCGTGCACCTCGATCTCGCGCGGGACCTCGCCGGCCAGAACGACTGTCTCCCGCGGCAAGCCTTCCTTCGCGCGGAGCGGTACGTCGTTACGCGCGAGAATTCCCGCGGGCTCGGCCAGCGACCGCAGCGAGGCCAGAATCTCCTCTCTGAACCGCTCGAGTCCCGCGCTCATGAATTGCACGACGAGCCAATCGTCGTAGCGGTCGCATACGAGGGACGGACATCCATCCGCCTCACCATGCACGAGGCGGAGCGCATTGGTGTGATCCTCGAGGGGGACTCTCCGCGCGATCGCCGAAGCGATGCGCTCGTCCCACCACGCCTGGTCGATCACCGCATCGGGATCGGCATCGAGCAGCCTCAGCGAGATCTCGGACAGCGGACTCCAGAGCGCCCAGCCGAGGGGCTTGCCGCGATGGTCGTGCACCATCACGGCGCCGGCTTCCATCACCGGACGTTCCGTTACGTCCGTGCGATAGATCCAGGGATGCCCGCTGATCCAGCGGCGGGCTCCCTTGGCGTTCACGCGGGCCACAGTCATTCGTGAAAATACGTTACAGCACGGTGCCCGGCCCGGCAGCCTTCAGTCCGTACGCTTCTTGCAAAAGCGCGCCGATATGAAGGGCATCCTCTCACTCTCGGCCGGCGCGGCCACAACCGGGCTGCTCTTCCGCGAGCACAGGATGCGCACGAAAGCCGAGCGACTGGGCGCGGCGACGATGGAGACGCTGCTCAACGCGATCGATGCCAACGACGCCCAAACCGGCGCGCACGTCCGGCGGGCCGCGACGTACGCGCTCATACTTGGTGAAGCGGCCGGACTGGACGAGCACATGCTGCATACAGTCGAGCGGGTCGCGCTCTTCCACGACATCGGCAAGCTTCACGGAGCGCTGACGGACATCTTCCACGATCCGTCCAAGCTCACTCCCGAGGAACGACGCGCGGTGAGAACACACCCAGAGCGTGGCGCCGAGGTACTCAAGCCGCTGAGCGGGTTTTATCCCGAGCTCGGGAAGGGCGTCCTCGCGCACCACGAGCGGTGGGATGGCACCGGCTATCCGCGCGGACTCAAGGGAAAGCGAATTCCGCTGCAGGCCCGCATCGTCACGATCGCCGACAGCTTCGACGCGATCACACACCGGCGCCGCTACAGTCACGCGCGCAGCTTCAGCGACGCGACGCGCGCGATCGCCGAAGGTAAAGGGACGCAATTCGACCCCGAGCTGGTCGATCTCTTTCTGACTCCCGCCGTGCTGGCAAAAATCGAGAAGGCGATGCGCCACGCCAACACGCCGCGGACGAAGACGTCGGGGAACCGGAGGCGCGGAGAGACTCAGCCCGCGCCCGACATCACTTTCCGATGGAAGTCGCGATCGCGCGGGTCGCCGTCTCCGGATCTTCAGCGTTGAAAATCGCGTTGATGACCGCGACCCCCGCCGCGCCGGCGACCGTGATCTGGAGCGCGCGGTCCGCGGTTATCCCGCCCACTGCCAGCGCGGGATGCGCCACGAGCGCCGCGAGTCGCTTGAATCCCTCGACACCAATCGCCGAGCCGGCGTCGCTCTTCGTGTCCGAGCCGTATACGGGTCCAATGCCGACGTAGTCGGCGTCCTTCGCATTCGCCACCTCGGCGTCACTCCCGAGAGATGCGCCGACTATGAAATCCGCCGGGACAAATCTGCGGATCGCGGCGACGGGAAGATCCGCTTCGCCCACGTGAACTCCAGCTGCTCCGGCGGCGAGGGCGATGTCGGCGCGGTCGTTGACGATCACTGGCACGGATACTTTGCTCATGATCGCCCGGGTGATCTCAACCACTTCGCGCGACGTCGCGCTCTTGAGCCTCACCTGGACGCTCGTGGCCCCGCCCCGAACCGCTGCTGCCACCCGATCCACCAGCGTCGCGCGCCGATCCTCGGCGTCGTCCGTAATGGCGACGAGACGCAGGATCTTCGGATCGAGCATCTACGCGCTAGCGACTTGCGCTTGTCGTCCTGCTGGAAGCGCGCTTTCTCGTGCTCGAGGAGTGGCTGGTCGACTTCTTCGAGGCCGGTTTCGCGGTCGTTGCGCTGGCCTTGGAGGTCGTTTTGCTCACCGTTTTCGCGGGCGTCTTGCTCGTTGAGCGCGAAGGGGTCTTGCTCGATCGGCTGGCGCCGCTCGGGCTATTTGCCCCGGTGGAGGCCATCGCCAGCATCCGTGGCGCCGGCTTCTTCTTCGCTGGCATTGAGGCGCGTATCTGCCTGATGGCAGTCGTGTGCTCGTCGAGCGTCATGCGGAACTCGTGGTGGCCATCCTTACTCGCGACGAAGTACAGATACGGCACATTCGCCGGATTCGCCGCCGCCGCGAGACTCGCCACGCCCGGAGATGCAACCGGTCCCGGCGGAAGACCCTTGTGTATGTAGGTGTTGTACGGCGACGCGACTTCCAGATCCTTGTACAGCACTCGTCCGACGTGATGGCCAAGGGCGTATTGAATCGTTGGATCGGCCTGGAGGAGCATCCCCTTGCGCAGTCGATTGTAGTAGACCGCCGCGATGACTGGGCGCTCCTCGGGCAGCCGGGCTTCTCTCTCGACAATGGATGCCATCGTCACGAGATCGTTGCGGTTGATCTTGAGATCTACGAGGCTCGAATCCCAATCCGGCTTCCAGCGGCGCTCGAACGAGTAGACCATCTCTCGCACGGCCTGGCGCGCTGTGGTTCCCACCGGGAAAGCATAGGTGTCGGGAAAGACGTACCCCTCGAGGGTCGGATTGGGGATATCGAGTCTGGCGAGCAGCGCGGTGTCGCGGACAGCAGCTTCGACCGAATCCACCGGCACCTTGAGCGTGCGCGCGAGCAGAGGTGTGATCTGCGAGAGCGTGTACCCTTCGGGTATCGTGATCGTATTGACGAGCCCGCGTCCGCCGTTGAGCGCGCTGACGATGTCCTTCCAGGGCGTCCCGTGCTTGAGCAGATACGTGCCGGGCTTGATGTTGCGATCGCCACCGGTGAGACGGCCGTAGAGGCGGAACATCCTCGGCGAGCCGACAACGCCATTGCGCGCCAGCGAGTCTGCCGCCTGCGCGAAGCTTGCTCCGCGAGGAACGATCACGCGCGTCGGCGCTCCGTGCGGCTGACCCGCGCACGCAGCGGCAAACACGCACGCCACAACGAGCGTGGAGCGCGAATCAGCTCTGAACATTGAGCGCCTGTTGAAGCAGAATCGCCGCCGCGAGCGAATCAACATCGCCCTTTCTGCCGCGGGTGGATTCTCCCATCTCTTTGACTGTACGCAATGCGGCCGCCGTGGTAAACCGTTCATCTAAGAAACGAACGGGCATGCCAGTACGTTTCGCGATTTCGGCCCCCAAAGCCCGGATTTCTTCGGTCCAGGCCGTCTCGTTGCCCTCTCCGTCGAGCGGAAGGCCTATTAGGTACCCCAGCGCCCCCAGCTCCGTAGCGCGCGCGACAATTTTTGTGATGGGGGGTCTTTTGCCTTCACGCCGCTCGATGAACCCCGCCGGCGAGGCAATCATGCCCAGAGGATCGCTGATCGCGAGGCCAATCCTCTTCCGGCCGTAGTCCACCGCGAGAAATCGAGCGAGCGCGGCGTTCACTCGAGTCTACCCCTGCGCCATCTGGGTGAAGAATTCCTTGTTGTTCTTCGACTTCGCCATCTGCCGCAGCAGGAACTCGATCGCCTCGGCTTCCGGCATGTCGGCGAGGAATTGCCGGAGCAGGATCGAGCGGTTGATCTCTTCCTGAGTGAGCAGAAGCTCTTCTTTCCGCGTGCCCGAGCGGAAGATGTCGATGGCTGGGTAGACGCGGCGATCTGCAATTTTGCGATCCAGCACGAGCTCCATGTTGCCGGTGCCCTTGAACTCCTCGAAGATCACGTCGTCCATGCGCGAGCCTGTCTCGGTGAGAGCGGTGGCGATGATCGTCAACGAACCACCGCCTTCGATGTTGCGCGCCGAGCCAAAGAACCGTTTCGGCTTGTGAAGCGCGCTGGCATCGACACCGCCGGAGAGAATCTTCCCCGATTGCGGCGCGACCGTGTTGTGCGCGCGGGCAAAGCGCGTCAGGGAATCGAGCAAAATCACCACATCCTTGCCGTGCTCGACCAGCCGCTTCGCCTTTTCGAGCACCATGTCCGAGACCTGCACGTGCCGCGCGGCTCCCTCGTCGAAGGTGGAGCTCACGACTTCCGCGCGCGTGGTGCTCGCGATCATCTCGGTCACTTCCTCCGGCCGCTCGTCGATCAGCAGCACGATGATCGTGACCTCCGGATGATTCTCGGCGATCGCATTCGCCATTTTGTGCAGCAGGATCGTCTTTCCCGCGCGCGGCGGCGACACGATGATTCCGCGCTGCCCCTTTCCAATCGGCGCCATGAGGTCCATGACGCGCATGCTGAGATCGCCATCCTTCGTCTCGAGGCGAAGTCTCTCGTCGGGATATTGAGGACGCAGGTTATCGAACGGAACGCGATCCTTCGCCTTCTCGGGATCTTCGGCGTTGACGCTCTCGACCTTGAGCAGCGCCAGGTACCGCTCCCACGGCTTGGGCGGGCGTACCTGCCCGCGCACGTCGTCTCCGGTGCGTAGCCCGAAGCGTTTTATCTGGGAGGGCGAGACGTAGATGTCATCCGGACCCGGTAGGTAGCTCCAGTCCTGGCTCCGCAGAAATCCGTAGCCCTCGGGCAGGATCTCGAGTACGCCATCACCGTGCAGCATGACGTCCGTATCGAGCAGATTCTGCTCGATCTGGAAGATGAGATCCTGCTTCCGGAGACCCGACGAGCCGTCAATCTTGAGCCCGTCGGCCATCTCCTGGAGCTCGGTCACGGATTTTCGCTTTAACTCGGCGATATCCACGCTATGGGGAGAGAAATGAGGTAGGAGCTTGCTGGGAACCCGAGCCCGAAGGAGCTCGGAAAAGAACGCGGGATGGGAGCGGAGCTGCGAGCTGGGTGGGAAGGGGGTAGCGCGTCACTGCGCGCGCTTCACCTCGAAGCTAACGGTGACGAAAAATGCGGTCAAGTCAGAATCTGATGTAGCGCAGCGGATGGCTCTTGACGTCCTTGATGAGCGAGGCCAGCAGGACATGGGTGCGATCCAGCTGTCGGACGAGAACACTGTCCGAATGGGCGGCGGCAATCGCGCTCACAGGATCGGAAAGCAGGCCGCGCAACGTATCGACTTCCGCGAGGACGTGGCTGGCGTTCGTGACGAGCGTCGTGTCGCGCCTGAACCGACCGATATTCCCCCTGTTCGACGACATCAGAGCTCGAATCGAATCGGCCGCCGCCATCGCGTGCGATGCTCGCGCCTGGAGGTTGCCGCTCATCGAGCGGGAGATGGTGCCTTTTCCCCCCGTCGCTCTCCTGCTCAGGCTCGACATGCCGGCGTTCACATCCGCCAAATCGGGAAGCCCGCTCGCGCGATAGTTGCCGAACGTGCCGACTGGCCGGCCGAGGTTGTCGGCCAGCTCTTTCGTCGCCCTGCCGAGCGCGGCGAATTCGGGTCCGATGGTCGCCACGTCTTCGCTCAGATCCGCAACCTGCGCTCGCGGCCGCGCGAAAATCGTATCACCATCATGAAGGGGACGCGCGGCCATGGTCCCCGGCGAGATGGACACGACGAGAGTTCCAATCAGGCTCCCACCCGGCTTGATCTGCGCGTAGGAATCCCGGCGCACGCTGGGAAGCGCCTCCGCGAGAAGCTCGGTCCTGATCAGAATCCGCTCCAATTCTGGCACTGTAGCCGGGCGGAAGGAAATGTCTTTGACGATTCCCTCCTTTTCTCCAGCGAGCCACACTTCGGTGCCGGAAAGGATGCCGGGTGCTTCGGCCGTCACGACGTAAAGGGTTACTTTCTTGCCGTGCAGACCCCCCACGCGCGCGAACAGGAGGACGGCGACGGTGAGCGCAGTGATTACGGCCACCGCGATCATACCTCCCTTCAGCTCTCTCCAGTGAAGTTGGCGGGCCATGAGCGAATATAAACACGAGCTATCTGGACCGCTTATCTTATGGCGCATACATGACCGCCAATAACGCTACGGCATGCTGATAGGGGTCCCGCGAGAGGTTGCGAGCGGAGAGAGGCGTGTCGCGCTCGTACCGGAAGTCGTCCCGCAGCTCACGCGCGCGGGGCATCGCGTGGTTATCGAGCGCGACGCCGGACTGCGAGCCGGTTTCATCGACGACGCTTATCGCGCGAGCGCCTGAGAAGTCGTCGACACTTCCGAGGAGATTTATTCGACCGCGCAGATGGTTCTGAAGGTCCAGCGTCCCGCACGCGCGGAATCCAGCGGCGAGGCCGAGCTGGACATGCTCACGGAAGGCACGGTTCTCATCGGCTTGTTCCAGCCGTCCGCCGATCCTGCTCTGTTTCAGCAGCTGGCCGACCGCAAGATCATCGCCTGCAGCATGGAGCTGGTGCCGCGGACGACGCGCGCACAAATGATGGATGCGCTGTCCTCGCAGAGCACCGTTGCCGGCTACAAGGCGGTACTGCTCGCGGCCAACGCGCTTCAGAAGTTCTTTCCCATGCTCATGACGGCTGCGGGCACTGTGCGTCCAGCGCGCGTGCTCGTCATCGGGGCCGGAGTCGCGGGATTGCAGGCCATCGCGACAGCGCGCCGCATCGGAGCCGTCGTCGAGGCTTTCGATACGCGGCCCGTCGTCAAGGAGCAGGTGCAGAGCCTGGGGGCGTCCTTCGTCGAGCTCGACGTACACCTTGAAGACGCGCAGGACTCGGGCGGTTACGCGCGCGAGCTGAGCGATCGGCACATTCGGCGCGAGAAGGAATTGATCCACAACCACGCGCTGCAGGCGGATGTGATCATCACCACCGCGCTCGTGCCGGGAAGGGCGGCGCCGGTGCTGGTGAGCGCGGAGACAGTCAAGGCGATGCGGCCCGGCTCGGTGATCGTCGATCTCGCCGGCGAACAGGGCGGGAATTGCGAGCTGAGCGTGCCGGGTGAAACAGTCGTCAGGCACGATGTCACGATCATAGCGCCGCTCCATATCTCGAGCGAGCTCGCGTATCACGCCAGCCAGATGTACGCGAAGAACATCTCCGCGCTCGCGATTCTGCTCGCGCCGAAAGGAGAGCTCAATCTCAATTTCGGCGACGACATCATCGACGCCGTAGTAGTTACCGCCAATGGCGAAGTCCGGCACGAGCCGACGCGCCTGCGGCTGGGACTGCCACCTCTCAAACCATCCACTGTGGGGTCCGCCAAGTGAGTCAGGAGCTAGTCCTCGGCATTTACGTGTTCATCATGGCCATCTTCGTCGGCTTCGAGGTGATCAGTCGCGTCCCCTCGGTGCTGCACACGCCGCTGATGTCGGGGACGAATGCTATCCATGGCATCGTGGTGCTCGGCGCGTTCCTCGTGGCCGGCTCCGCGGACACGCCGCTGCTTCATGTGTTGGGATTCATCGCCGTCGTGTTCGGCGCCGCGAATGTCTTTGGCGGGTTTTTCGTGACCGACCGGATGCTCGAGATGTTCAAGAAGCGCGAGACACTCGCGCCCAAGGGTGAGGCCGAGAAGAAGAATGCTTGATGTCCGCGAATCGGTGATAGCGCTCAGCTACATCGTCGCCGCGATACTCTTCATTTTCGGCCTCAAGCAACTGAGCTCGCCCGCGACGGCGCGGGCCGGCAATCGCCTCGCCGCAATCGGAATGACGGTGGCGCTCGGCGTTACGCTGCTGGATCGCCAGATCGTGTCTTTCTGGACGATCGCGATTGGAACTCTGATTGGCGCGGCGATCGGCGTGTACTTCGCCAGGACCGTTCAGATGACTGCGATGCCGCAAATGGTCGCGCTTTTCAACGGCATGGGTGGAGGGACGGCGGCGCTGGTGTCGGTCGCCGAGTTTTTGCGGCTGTCGCGTTTGGGCGAATCGATAGGGGCCGGCGAATCGACTTCGATCGTGCTCGGCACCGCGATCGGCGCGATCTCGTTTACCGGGAGCATCGTCGCATTTGGAAAGCTTCAGGAGATTCTTCCGGGTAGACCGCTCCAGTTTCCGCTTCAGCGCCCGATCAACGCGCTCATTCTGCTCTCCGTCCTCGGGCTCGGCGGGTTCGTCGTAGTCGGCGGGGGCGGCTCCCCCGCGCTCTGGATGCTGTTCGTGGCGGCGCTGGTGCTCGGCGCGATGTTCGTGCTCCCGATCGGTGGCGGAGACATGCCCGTCGTGATTTCGATCCTGAATTCGCTCACCGGACTTGCCGCCGCGCTCACGGGATTTGTCCTGCACAATCAGATGCTGGTGGTGGCGGGAGTTCTCGTCGGGGCGTCCGGCACACTGCTCACGCTGCTGATGAGCAGGGCGATGAATCGATCTGTGGGCAACGTCCTGTTTGGCGCGTTCGGCGCGGCGTCAAGTGATGCCGCGGCCACGACGAGCGTGGTCGGGCGCACGGTTCGACAAACGACGGCCGAGGACACAGCGATCGCTCTCGCCTATGCCAGGAGCGTCGTGATCGTGCCGGGATACGGCCTCGCGGTCGCGGAAGCACAGCACACGGTCAGGGAGCTCGCCACGGATCTGGAGAAGCGAGGCGTCGATGTGAAGTACGCCATCCATCCGGTCGCGGGTCGCATGCCCGGGCACATGAATGTGCTGCTGGCGGAGGCGAACGTGCCGTATGACCAGCTACTCGAGATGGATCAGGTCAACGGCGAATTTCCGCAGACTGACGTGGTACTCGTGGTGGGCGCGAACGATGTCGTGAACCCGGCCGCGCGCGACGATCCGTCGAGTCCGATTTACGGAATGCCGATTCTCGATGTGGATCGCGCCCGCAACATCATCATCCTCAAGCGCAGTATGGGCCACGGCTTCGCGGGAATCGACAACGCGCTCTTCTATCACGAGAACGCGCGGATGTTGTTCGGGGACGCGCGTCAGTCGCTGACTCAAGTCGGTCAGGCGCTCAAGAACGTCTAGCTGTCAGCGGCTTCGTCGACCGCGTCCTTGTGCGCGCGCTGCCCTTGCATCTCGGTTTGGGTCGAGTCGCGGTATCCTCTTCGCGGCTACGCTCGCTTGGTCGGAGCCCCTAACTGCGCTCCCTCGCTCCGCTCGGTCGCGGGTCTCCTCCTCGCGCTCGCTTTGGAAAGCCGCTACGAGGACACCCCGCCTCTCCCGCATAGATCTGTAACTGCACGCGCTTCGGCTTGACGCGGTCGCGAGGCAATCCTCCAGCGCGTTCGCATCACGCACGAGGGCGCGGGCGGACGCAGGTGCCAGGTAACGCACCGCGCCCGCACAATGGCATCGTCGCGCGCGCTTCGTGCAACGACTCCGGCTACTTCGGGCGTCGGACAGGGAAGGAGGGAGGACGTCCTCGCAGGCGCTTTCCAAAGCGAGCGCGAGGAGGAGACCCGCGACCGAGCGGAGCGAGGGAGCGTAGTTAGGGGCTCCGACCAAGCGAGCGTAGCGCCGGAGAGGACGTCCTCCCGACTGACCGGCGCCGCGATCTCCAAGTCACGAAGGGAATGGCGAGAAGTGCGCGCGGCGGGACTCGAACCCACGACCTTCGGCTCCGGAGGCCGACGCTCTATCCAACTGAGCTACGCGCGCAAGTGAAACGAATACCCAGAGAGATTAACTTCCTCTGATGACACCAGCGAAACGAAAGATAACCGTCCTTCCGGGCGATGGTATCGGCCCGGAGGTCGTTGAATCCGCCCTCGAGATCATAAAAGCATCCGGCGCCGCCGTCGAGTTCGAGAAATGTGAGGCAGGCGCGCGAGCGTTCGAGAAGGGCATCGTCACCGGAATCCCCAAGGAAACGATCGAGTCGATCGAGCGCACACATGTCGTCCTCAAGGGTCCCCTCGAGACCCCGATCGGCTTTGGCAACCGAAGCGCGAACGTCAACCTTCGCACGCTGTTCGAGACGTATGGCAACATCCGCCCCGTCCGGGAGCTTCCCGGAGTGCAGACGGCTTTCACCGGACGCAATCTCGATATCGTCATCGTGCGCGAAAACATCGAGGATCTCTACGCCGGCATCGAGTACATGCAGACGCCGGGGGTCGCCGAGGGCCTCAAGCTGATCTCGCGCGAAGGATGCGAAAAGATCATCAAGCTCGCATACGCGTACGCGCTCGCCGAAGGGCGGAAGAGTGTGCACTGCGCCACCAAGGCGAACATAATGAAGCTCACCGAAGGATTGCTCCAGCGCACCTTCGAGGAGTTCGCCCCGCAATATCCCAGCATCAAATCCAAACACATTCTGATCGATAACTGCGCGCACCAGCTCGCGATGCGGCCTGAGCAGTTCGATGTCATCGTCACGACGAACATGAACGGCGACATCCTGAGCGATCTCACATCCGGCCTCACCGGCGGGCTCGGCTTCGCCCCGTCGGCGAACATCGGAAACGACGTCGCAATCTTCGAGGCGGTGCACGGCTCCGCGCCCGACATCGCCGGGAAGAACAAGGCGAACCCGACGGCCCTCATCCTGAGCGCGGCTATGCTTCTCCGCCAGATCGGCGAAGGCAAGGCTGCGAACGAAATCGAGCAGGCCGTGCTCGTGACGCTCGAGGGCGGAATGCGCACCAGCGACATGATTGGTGTGGACAAGCCGGCGACGACGACCGAGTTCACGCAGGCGGTGATCGCCAACCTTGGGAAACGCTCGAAGGTCAGCCCGCCCAAGGTTGGCGATCACCGCCTGCGTGAACTCGGT
>Ga0193707_1000105_pt1 | contig 22454 bp, 22 predicted proteins | sample U3c2metaG_FD_143043 | JGI IMG/M metagenome (GOLD analysis project Ga0193707, IMG submission 143043) | Soil microbial communities from a riparian zone of the East river system, Colorado, United States - U3c2 | ecosystem: Environmental > Terrestrial > Soil > Riparian zone | place: USA: East River... | reverse complement strand
ATTCCGTGCGCGCATACACTACTCTGCTCTTCAAGAATTTCTAGTGCCCGGTGCGCAAGAGATAATCCGCCTTGTCCCAAATATATTTTAACTGAATCTGCGTGGCGCGAATTGCCGCAGCTCCGGCGCCAGCGCCATTGACAATCACCAAATCGTTCGCGCCTACTTTTAAGCTCGCGGACGGGACAACTTTCTGGGCGCGCAGCCACCCGGTGTAGTTGAAATGCATCTGCGTGGACAGCGGTTCTACTTCGCCCCTGTACGCCGGATCAGCAAGGTCGGGCAGCGTCAGGGAAGCAGGCCCAATGTTCTGGCCATTGAGATAGACTTCCGGTGGAGCCTCAACGCGCGGATTGGCGATTTCAAAGGTCAACAAAGCTGTTAGCGGTTGTGCTTCGATCGGAAATTGAAATGCGGCGCTCTCTTGAGTTTGTTCGGTAATACGGATTGTCTCTGATGACAGGGTTGCCGTAACGGTCCCAAAATTCTCCATGTCGTCAGGCGGCGCGCGCAGTGTTGGCACCGATGAGAAGGGTTCTGGAATCACATCACGATGTTCCGCGTTCACAGGATGCACGATTTCACTGCTGGTCATCCAATCCAGATAGGCTGCTCGCACTGTTTTGCCGTCGCCGGGCACTTCGATATCGATGGAAGACGCGCCGGTCATGGGAATGAGGACCGAATCCGAGCTCGGCAGATTCATTCCCGCCCCAAGCGTGCCAGAGCGCAAAACGTGTGTGCCAGACTCGTCCCAGGCGATTACCTCGGGCTGCTCATCTGCCTTGTCATCGAAGAACAGGCGAAAAAAAAGAACCTGATAGTCGGGGCTCGGTTGCGTGACGCGAATGCGAAAGACGCTTTTGGACATGGGCGCACCTTCTGTCGTCTCAGCCGGCAAGAGGGTAAGCGCTTCAACCCAGGCAGGAGCCTTCTGTGTTTTTGAATTTTGAGGCGCGCCTTGGCGTAGATCCAGCCACGCGCTCTCGGGGACTGGCTGCTCCGCCGTTATCGCGTCCGCCGCGGGCGGGAGAGCATCGGTGAACGCTTCCTGTGCGCCGACGCGGCAAATCGTGGCGAACAATATCGCAAAGACAGCGCGAACTAACATTGGCGGGCGAGATTATTCGAGCACAGTCTCGATTGCAAGCTTTCAGTTTCAATGCGGCCTGATTTGCAAGCTGTGTGTCATCTCGAATACGGCCGACAGAATGCTGAAAACAACCAGACCCACCAGAACGGCGATCACCACGATGATAACCGGCGGAATCAGTTGCGAGATCAAGCCGACTGTCTTGTCCAACTCGCGCTCATAAACATCGGCAATGGCCTGCATGGTTTCAGCGAAATGTCCTGTTTGTTCTCCCACCGACATCATGTCCGTGAACAAATCAGGAAACAGTTTTTGCGATTGCAGAGCGGCGGATAGCGTCGCGCCATCGATGACCGCCTTGCGCACGTCGCCCAGTTTTTGTTCGAGGAATCGGTTCCCTGCAATTTCAGTTACCAGATCGAGCGCACGGAGCAGAGGTATCCCATTTTCGATCAAGGTTCCCAGCGTACGCGAAAATTGCGCGTAGTAACGATGTCGAATGACCCGCCCGTATCCGGGAATCATCAGCTGGAAACGATCCCAACCGATTCGTCCTTCATCGCTGCGAACAAGCGCGCGGAAACCGACGACTGCGCTAATCCCCGCCAGCACGCCAACCCACCAGTACCCCGTAATCGCATGATGAATATGCATCAGAATCCGCGTGGGCAACGGAAGCGCTCCGCCAGTTTGTGCCATGAATCCGCTTAACTGTGGCACCATGAACGTGATAAAAATCGTAATAAGAACGGCACCAGCCAGCGCGAGAAATGCCGGATAAATCAGTGCCGCCTGCACGCGGTCTCGCAGCTCCTTGGTTTGCATCAAACTCTTGACTACACGGAGCAGAATCTGGGGCAGCGCTCCGCTCGCCTCGCCGGCAGCCACCAAGTTCACATAGAGCGGCGGGAAAATCCGCGGCAGCTCACTTAATGCTTGTGAAAAACTGCGGCCATCGACCAGCGCCTGATGCAGCGTGTGCGTCATTAGCTGGACGCGTGGCTGCTTCAAACGTTTTTCCAATACTGATAGCCCCTCGTCGAGCGTCATTCCTGCTTGCAGCAAATGGGCGAGCTGCTCGGTGAAAACGAGCAACTGACCGTGCGGAATTTTCAGATTTTGCGTGGGAGCGGTGGGCGCCGCGCCGTCTCGTTGCGCCGTTTTGACCTCCGGTCCAACTAGCTCGATCCGGACCGGAATACATTTTTGCAATTCAATTTGTCGAATGGCGACTGCTCGATCCGGGCAATCGAGCACGCCCTCAACCAAACTTCCCTGTGCGTCACGGGCACGGTATGCAAACTGTGGCATCGGCGTGCAAAATTAGTCTGAAACCGGAGATCGCAAACTAGAATCTGCGTCGCAGCTCGACTGCTGAAAAAGCTAAAAAGTGAAAAAGATCCCTTCGGCCGATGTAACGTTTCAACGAATCGCGAGTGACGCGGGCTCGCTCTTAATTACCGTGATCGCGAAAAAATTTTACTTGCCATGCCACTCGATCCTGCTAAGAGCGGCGGACATGAAGTGTGCAGCAGTGTTCATCGTCGTCTCCATTGGGTTTGCATCGCAAACATTTGCGGTCTTGCGACCGCTCTTTCCGGCAAAGGCGGCGCCACCGTTTAGCGGCGAAGCGATTTCCATAGGAGACGATTCGATTCGATATTCTGCGGGAGAACCTCCCACTACCGCGCCGCGGTAGGACCGCATCCAGTCGCGAGCAGCGGGCTTTGTAATTTGCGAGGATCGGAATGCGCACTTACAAAGTTGCGCTGCGACGATGAGAGCGCTATCCGAATGTCGCCTTTACGGAATCATTGATCTCGGTTACACCCCGCGACTGCGGGATTGCAATCATGTGGCTGAACAAATGGTGACCGGTGGCGTGGATCTCATTCAACTTCGCGGCAAAGAAAAATCGATCGACGAGCTGATCCAGCTCGCGTCTGAGATCCATGAAATCACTGTTCGATCGGGCACGCCGCTGATTGTGAACGATCACGCCGAGATCGCGGCGCGAGTTCCCGTCGAAGGCGTGCATGTTGGCCAGGACGACGATTCAATTCTTGTTGCTCGCGAAAAAGCCGGAAGAGATTTGATTGTTGGTAAATCGACACACAGTCTGGCCCAGGCGCACAAAGCGTGGGGCGAGGGTGCTGATTACATCGGGTTTGGTCCAATCTTCGCCACGCCAACCAAACCGGATTACAAACCAATCGGATTAGGCAATATCAGGCGAGTTCATCTGGATGTCAGCATCCCGATTTTCTGCATTGGCGGAATCAACATCGACAATCTTCAGCAGGTGATCGATGCCGGCGCGCAGCGCGTTGTCATGGTGTCGGCCTTGCTCAAGGCACACAGCCTTGTTGATTACGCGCGCTGCGCCACCGATATGCTTGCCTAGCAAGATCACTAATTTCTGGCGACGGCTTTTTAACCTTTATAACCCTTTCAACTATTTAACTCTGACCATGTCCGTTCTCGTTGTTGGCTCGATTGCAATTGACACAGTTAAGACCCCGGTAGAGGAACATTCCGATTTGTTAGGCGGATCGGCTTCCTACGCTGCGCTGGGCGCAAGTTTCTTTTCACCGGTTCGATTGGTCGGAATCGTAGGCAAGGATTTTCCGGAATCCGAATTTCAGTTTTGGAAATCACGCAAGATCGACAGCGAAGGCGTGCAACGTGCGAATGGAAAAACATTCCGCTGGTCCGGTGAATACTCGTGGGACTTGAATACGCGCGAGACACGCTCAATTGCACTGAATGTGTTCGAAGATTTCAAACCGGTGTTGCCGGAGTCGTATCGTGAAACCGATTTCGTTTTGCTCGCCAACATCGCGCCCTCGCTGCAAGCGCATGTGCTCGACCAGATGAAGCGGCCGCGTTTCGTTGTGGCCGATACGATGGATCTCTGGATCGAGACAGCACGGCCAGACCTCGACGCGCTCCTTCGGCGCGTGAATCTCCTCATCTTAAACGACAGCGAAGCGCGCGAAATCACCAGGGAGACAAGTCTCATCAAAGCGGGGCGTAACATTCGAAAAATGGGTCCAGATTACGTCGCGATAAAAAAAGGCGAGCACGGCGCATTGCTTTTCGGTGAAGGCGACCAATTTTTCAACTGCGGCGCGTATCCGCTGGAAGACATTCATGATCCAACCGGGGCAGGGGACACATTTGCCGGCGGAATGGCGGGCTATCTCGCGGGCACCGTGAAAAAAGTGCAGTTTAATGACTTACGGAAAGCGATGATTTACGGCAGCGTGCTGGCCAGTTTTTGCGTGGAAGCATTTAGTCTCGAGCGTCTGCGTACACTCTCGACGAAAGAAATCGCAAAGCGCTACGAGACCTTCAAGCTGATGAGCCAGTTCGAGGTGCCGGCGTGAGAACGAGTCCCGAACTGGAATACCGCACATTACTGCTTCGCACGTTGATCACTGCGGCCTTCTGCGTCGTTGGCGTGTTGATCTGTTACTTTTGGATTGATCGCCCGGTGGCGTTCTTTGTCTATCACCATCACATCAACACGATTCAGGTTTTTCGATGGCTCACGTATCCCCCGCCAGAAGTGCAGAATTGGTCGGCTCTTGTTTTGACGATCTTAATGGTTCGGCGGGCGTGGGGATCATTTCTGCGCTGGCAGAAAACACTGTTTGTCGCGTGTCTCAGCCTGATTGTTGCCGATGATTTCCGCATCTCGTTAGGCGATGTTTTCGGTCGCTATTGGCCGGAAACTTGGACTCACGATAATCCATCCCTGATCGGCACCGGAGCGTACGGTTTCCATCCATTTCAGCGTGGCGATGACATCGGCAGTTTTCCGTCCGGCCACGCTACAAGAATTCTGGCCTTTGCTACCGTTTGGCTAATCGCAATGCCCCGCAGTCGAACCGTACAAGTCGTAGTCATTGTTTTCAGTGCTTCGATGCTCGTGAGTCTTGTGGCGATGAATTATCATTTCGTCAGCGACGTGATTGCCGGCAGTGTGCTGGGCGGAATCGTCGCGATGTACGCGGCTCACCTGGCGCGGTTGCCGACGCCCTAATTGAATTGTGATGTCGGATATGACTTCCGCTTGCAGGTTCGCGACTGAGCAATTTACCAAATTGCGCCACAAGATCGGACTCCTTGTCCTTGTAATTGTTTGCGCAGCGCCGGTCGATGTTGGCGCACGCGACTCTAAAGATTGGATCGTCCTGGAAAATTGCAGGCTGATTTCAAATCCGGCGAATGATGGTGACAGTTTTCACGCCAGCGCAGGTGCGAGGGAATACATTTTTCGCCTCTACATGGTTGACGCCCCTGAAACGGACGCAATGAATCCGGCGCGTCTCGTTGAACAGGCAAAATACTTTGCGATCACCGTGCCACAGGCCATCGAAGTGGGCCTGGCAGCCAAAGAGTTTACGCGCGAGAAATTGTCCGAGCCGTTTACGGTGTTTACACGCATGTCGGATGCGATGGGTCACAGCAAGCTCGAGCGGTTTTACGCATTTGTGCAGACTAAAGACGGTGATCTCGGCGAGCAGTTGGTTCGCAACGGGCTTGCACGAAATTATGGCTTCAAAGCGGTGCCGCCGGGATTAAGAAATTCGCGACTAGAAGTAGAAAAACTTCAACAATTCGAAGACGACGCAAAGCGGGAGAGAATTGGAGGCTGGGGCGCTAACGGCGAGCGATTAAATGTCCGCGCTCAAAAGCCAGCGCCTCTCAGTGTTTTCGTGGCCGAAAAGAACGCTCAACCCCGGACATTCCCTCTGGCGAATACGTTCCACCGAATTGCCGCGCCATTGCCCACCCGGTCGACTGCTCCAGTTGGCTCGGTTGAATCTCAAAAGTCGCACGTAAAAGAAGCAATCGACCTGGGGCAAATCGACATCAACAAGGCAACGGAGAAGGAATTGAAAATGATCCCCGGCATCGGACCGGTCATGGCTGGTCGAATCATCGCCGCGCGACCGTTTCGCAGCGCTGATGATTTGAAAAAGGTGAACGGAATCGGCGACAAAAAGTACGCCAAAATCCGGGCGTATTTTCAGTAGCTCCGGCTGGCTCAGGTGGTTGCTGGCCTCCTGCGTTGGCTGAAAACACTGGATAGGTAACGAGCACCGAGGTGGATCGGCTTCTCCGAAGACGATTCCAGAATCAATCGCTGAAGGCGCAATGGGAGCGAGCTAAGCTTGGCGAAGAGAAAATCAGGTAACAAAAGTCGCATTGATGTTGACAACGCGTTGAGGACAACGCGTTCCACCTCGAGTCACATCATCTATCCCGCGCCCATACATTCAGGTTCGGCGTCCCAGGCCTAGTCTCGAAGCGTCACGAAAGTTTTACAAGAACGCCTTCGAATTGCCACACGTCTCCGGTTTCTTGGCGACGGTTTCACCAATCACCAACTTAACCAACAACCCTTAATATGAAGAACTTCGTTTCACTTCGGATCATAACCTTGGTGCTCGCCGCAGGCTACATGCTCAAAACCACGAGTGCCGATGCCGACGTCACCTTTCTCGGGGTCGCTGCCGGCGACGCAACAAGCAATGACGCGATCGTCTGGACACGCGCCAAAGACGAAACCAATCCGCAACCGACGGCAATCAACGTACAAATCAGCCAAGACCCGCTGTTCATTACGGGAGTCACTACATTGCCCGCAGGGACTGCTGGTTCGCCGACTGATTTCACCGTAAAGAGCGATCTCAGCGGCTTGGAACCAGGAACCGTTTATTATTACCGGTTCCAAACCACGAATGCCTCGGTCACAAGCAATGTTGGCAAGTTCAAGACCGCTCCTAACCCGACAGCCAATGCTCCAGTCCATTTTGCGGTCAGCGGTGACTGCGATGGATTGATTCGTCCTTATGCCCTCGCAAGCCAGGTGCCGGCAAAGAACTTGGATTTTTTCATGTTCGATGGAGACACGGAATATGAGACCTCCGCGAGTATCGGATCGCCGGCCGTTCACAGCACCGGGAACCTTCCAGATCCGACGGTCATTGTTCCAACGGCGACTCAGTCGCAGTTATTCGATGATTTTTCGCGCAAATATCGCCAGCAATTTGTGCCGGTGAACGTCGGCGGCCAGAACTGCCTGCAACCGTTCTTCGCCGGCCAGGGCAACTACACCACGTATGACAACCACGAACTGGGTAACAAGCAATACATTAACGGCGGCGCTCCGGCGGGTGGAGGGGTCGGGAGTATCACCGGCAGTCCGCCCTTCGATTTTCTCACCGGTGCAGGCGCAGATGCACGTGATCCAGCCAATGATGTAACTCCCAACGACGGGAGCGTTCCTTTCATGAACAAGAGCGGTGGCTTCCAGACTTTGCAGCAAGTTTTCGAGAACTACCAGCCAATCAGCGAGCGTGGCCTGATCAATGCGCCGTCGGACCCACGTACCAACGACACTCGCCAGCTCTACTTCGCTCAACAATGGGGCAGGAACGCAATCTTCATCAACACGGATTGCCGCTCCTATCGCGACATCCGGATGAAGACTGCCGCAAACGCCGACGAAACCGGCTCCCGCGCCGACAATCCGGACCGCACAATGCTGGGTGCAACGCAGCTTGCATGGTTGGAACAAACACTTCTGGACGCGGAACAGGCAGGGACGACCTGGAAATTTATCAACATTTCCGATCCGATCGACCAGATCGGGCCAATCGGCGGGAGCCTGACGCTGGTTAATCCGCCCACAACTGCGGACTACGGCACTCTTGGTGCGATTACATCGATAGTCACCACCGGCTCTACGAACAACGCGAGGACGATTACAGTTGCCAGCACGGTCGGCCTTGTTGCAGTTCAGGGCGTTTTCGGCGCGGGCGTTCCTGCGAATACGACCATCAACGCGATCAACACCGACGGTACGACATTCTCGATCAATAACAACGCCACGATTGCCAGCGGCGCGACGCTCACATTAACGCCGGCTCCGAGCACCTATGCGCCTGTCAACAGCGATGGCGGAAAGTCATGGATGGGCGGTTATCGCGCGGAGCGAAATGAGCTGTTGAAATTCATCGCTGATCATCGGGTCCACAACGTGGTTTTCCTCGCAACAGACGACCATCAGAACCGAATCAACGAATTGTTTTACTCGCTGACTGGCCAGACTGGTGTTCAAGCGAGCTACGTAAAGGTGCCATACTGCTTTGAGATCGTCTGCGGCCCTCTCGGCGCAACTGGCCCGGACCTTATTTCGAACCATAGCTTCGCCCTAGTAAAGAAACTCGCGGACAGCATTGCCAACGCTCAGATCGCCGAGAACCTCGAACCCATCGGCCTCGCACGTTATCATGGGTTGCAGAATGTCAGGCGCTCCGGTGATCCGCACGCAGACAGGCTGCGCCAACCAGCTGACTTTTACAGCCCGGACACATTCAACTACAACGTGCTGGATGTAAGCGCCGATGGAAAAACTCTCACTGTCACGAGCTACGGCATCAATTCGACTGTGCAGAACGGGTTTGTGGAATACGATCCGGTCAACAATCCGGAACAAGAATTATTCAGCTTCCAGATCAAAAGGCATCCCTAACAGGTAACGTATCTGTCTGATTTGCGGGGATTGGTGAATGGACCTCGCCCAAAAATTTGGGGCGATGTTCTTAAAGCAGGCTTTGGGGACAAGAATACGCCAAAAGAATGTGGCGCGCCCGAGAGGATTCGAACCACTAACCTTCTGATCCCTAGTTTTACCTATTGACATGTTTTGCCATGTTCCGTAATGTGCCATTATGCATACGGAAAAGGCCAGTAAAGCTCGTATAACCCAAGGTATTGCCGTCTCGTAACGGTGAACCCACATCGGAACAGAGCGGCTCAAGCTTGAACACAAAAAGTGGCAAGCAAGTGGCAAACACGATTACGAGGGGGGCAGGTAAGAACGATTCGCGCTACTGGCGATCGCGCATTTTCCGGCCAGTTAACGCGCGTGGGGAGGCGTCTCCGCATTACTCGATGCGCTTGCAAATTCACAGGCAACGCATGGCTTTCTCGCTCGGTACCGGAAACGCTGAAGCGGCAGCGCGGAAAGCGGCGAACGTTTACACTGATTTTCTGACGCTCGGAATCCAAGGCGCGCTTGCAAAGTATCGCCCGCAAAAGACAGCAGACAGCATCGCCACCGTGGGCGAGTGGATTGAAGCGGCGCGTTCCGTGGCAACGGTAAACCCTGCGACCTTCGCGCTGTACGCTGCTGCATTCCGCAAAATCGTAGGTGACATCATCCGGGTGAAGCGCAATCGCAAGCGCTTTGGCCCAAAGGGTGGCGGCGCGCAAGCTTACCGCAGAGCGATTGACGCTTCCCCCCTCGCGCTGCTTTCCCCGGCAGCAATTCAGAAGTGGCGCATGGAATACGTGAAGCGGGCAAAGACGCCAGTTGAACAACGTTCACGAATGACTTCGTGCAATTCCACGTTGCGACAGGCGCGCAGTTTGTTCGGCAAAAAGATAATTCGATTTGTGCCATTGCCGGAACCGGCGCCGTTTCAACACGTGGAGTTTTTTCCGAGGCAAAGCGCCAAGTACTTCTCGCGCATTGATGCCAGGGCGCTCTTAACACAGGCGCGGAACGAACTGGCGGAAAAGGATTCGCCTGCGTTCCTCGTGGTGTTGATTGCTCTTGCCGCTGGATTGCGTAAGGGCGAAATCGACACGCTGTGTTGGCATCAGATTGACTTTGAGCGCGGCCTTATCCGGGTGGAGGACACAGACACGGCGACCTTGAAAAGCGCAGATTCACGCGGTGAAGTTCCGATTGACGCGAGCGTTGTTGAATTGCTGAGAGGCTTTCGCGCGCGCGCCACTGGCGCGTTTGTGATCGAAGGCGGTGACGGCATATCGGGGCCGCGAATGTGGGGACGCAATTACAGGGTGCAAAGTGTTTTTGACCGGGTGATAGCCTGGTTGCGCAAAAATGGCGTGACTGCAAGGAAACCGCTCCACGAACTACGCAAGGAACTTGGCGCGCTGATCACATCTGAGCACGGCATCTACGCTGCCTCGCGCGTTTTGCGCCATGCCGATCTAGCCACCACTGCTGCGCATTATACGGACTTAAAAACGCGGCCAACAATTCCTGTGGGTGAATGGTTAATGCCGGAGAACGTAGTTCCAATGAAACCTCGGGGGAAAGTGAGGGCGCGTTAATGGTGAAACGTGTGGCGACAAAGGGCAATTCCAAGGAGTACAAACGCGACACAAACGCGCAGCGCGTTGCCCGGGAACATGAGCGTCGAATGGAAAATCCGGATGAACTTCGAACTCGATGGACAATGGAGGGGATTCCGGTGCTCATTGCAAAAGATTTTTTGGAGCCCGAAAACCCAGAAAGCGTGCCTTTGGCTGCTCTGGAAGGACGGGCGAGAAGGAACATTGAGGAACTTGCAAGGCAGATTCATCGTTGTTGCTCTGATAAAAAGTGGACTAGCTACCAAAAACGGGTGGCCTGCGAGCAACTTGTAAAGCTGGCGGTTCTATCAACGAACAGCATATATGGTTTGGCGAAAGACTTCCCCGAACCGTTTCGGGAAATTGCTGAGGAGATGCCTTATTTCCCATGCCTATTTCCGGCGCACGCCGAGGATTTGCCGTCTGTCAAAAAGGTTATCTGGAATAAATTCAATCTGGGGAAACGCCACACGTTAAAGCTTCGCGCTGCGCCAGGGCGAAAGACGTTTTCTAAAAAAACGCCGGTTAATAAACTTCTGATCGATTTCATTGAGTTAGTTCATGAACTAGCTCGCCGCGAGAACGATCGTGATCCAGGTTTGGACTACGTAAGCACACTTCGACACGTCGCCCATTATGTTCCGCTTACTCCCGATCCCAAAAACGCGAGACAGTGGCTTGATGTAATCTGGGAATCGTTGCTGATCGTCATACCAGAGCCGGAGAAGCACCCACAGCTTCGCAAGCTGGGCCAACATCCCAGCCGGACGGAGCGAGCGCATTTCGGTGAGCGAAAGATCATCGGCATTAAAGAAGCGCTAAGAGCGAACCGCAAGACGGCCGGCTATGTTCGTGCTGCTATCAAAGAAGGTTTAGGGAAATACCTCGTGCGTATGCTCCGTAAGGAGCAGTCAGACAAATAAGCGAGTTATTAGGGTGGTTTCAGCGGGTGGCGTGATGCGCTTTCTTTGCGCATCATGCACCATCAAGACAACGCAGTTCTGTTAGTTACCCGGAAAGAGCTTTCCGGCCGCTGGAAGTTATCAGTTGAAACATTGAAACGGCGGGAACGCAGCGGGATCCTGCCATGCTTGAAACTCGGGCGTGGTGTTCGATATCGGCTTTCCGATGTCGAGCACTTGGAAGCAGATGCCGAGGTGCGGTCAAGAAGATCAAGTGGAGGGACAAAATTGCGTTCACAGATGGAGGGCGCATGAGCCTGCGGCAAAAAACGATCAGTTGCGTGTTGCCGCTACCCCAAGGCACTCATGACATCAAAACGCGTGCTACGGCCGAGGCTTGGGGTAAGAAGCGCCATTCCTATAGGCCATTGCCAACACGATTCCGGCGCGACGGGTTCAACTACCGGCAGATCGCGCGGGAACGAGATGCTGCAATATACGAACAAACCTGGAGCGGTTGTTCTGATCCGAGTGTTTGTTACGAGGTAATTCGCATCCGACGGCGAGACGGCTTTCAGATCGACGGCAGGCTTGTCGAACCGGCCGAGGTTTACCCGAGCTCCGGAGCGTGGGGCGTGGACGGGTTCACGCTTACAGATAGGGACGCGGCATTCGCCAAGCTGAGGGAGGTGGAAGGACAATGCTAAGCCTCCACGATGCGACGCGACGGCTTCCGGCCCTTGCCAATCAGATGTTCGTTGTTGGCGAAGGCCAGCGCGCTGATGTGATCTGGACCGAAGGCGACTTCAAAGCCTTGTGTGGGCTCATGCTAAATGAGAACCCGCCGAATCACTTTTTGCGGGCGTGGATAGACAAAGCTGGAAAGCCGAGATTCGCAAAGGCTCTTACCCGGCACAATGCCGAATGGTACGCAGGCTGGGCCTGGGATACCACCATCGGAAAAGCTAAAGTCCAGACCTCAATCGGTTTTTATCCGTCGAATGAAAAGAAGGAATCCCGCTGGGGCGCGATTGATTTTGACGCTCACAGCGGGGAGTACGAGCAAGCGAGGAAATGGTCGTTGGAAGCCTTTCAGTTGTTACGGGGACACCCGCAGCAGCCTTACCTTATTCTGAGTGCGTCCGGTAACGGTTATCACTTACACATTTATACCCGCGAATTCTTTCCCATCCGCCAATGGATTCTTCTTTTGAAGCAGACTTGCGATTGGATCCAAGCGCCAATTGTAGATGGAGCCTGTGAGATTTTCCCAAATGAGCGCGCAGAGTCGCAACCATGTGGCAAAGCTATCCGGGCACCCGGAACATGGAACCCAAAGACGGGCAAACCTTCACTGATTGAATACGAAACGGTAACGCCTTTGTTGGAAACGCTGCCGCGTTCGTCGAGCTTCTTCTGTGTAGGGAAACTGCCGCGCGCTCTCCCTCGTAACAACTCAGAAGTTTCCCTACATAAAAGAACAGATAATTACTTTCTTACACAGTGGAGTCTCAGTACAAAGCGAGAAGTCGAGAAGATTTTAGCTCGCTATCCTATTGCACAGAAGGGGACGCGCCACAGTGCCCTTGTGCAGTTAGTTGGCCATCTGACTAACAAGTTTGGGCGCGAAGCAGCGCAGCGGATCGTAGAAGAACATTATCGGCTCAATCAGGAAAACATCCGATCTCCCCTGGAAGAACATCTACGCGAATTCGATGCAGCCTGGGGCGGGATGCGCAAGAAACTCCACGCCGAATTTCATTCCGAGGAACGGCAGAAGTTCAATGATTTCGAAACTGAGAATCAGCGAGAGGGCTTCTCGATCGTCCGCGCTTTTGCAGGACTAGCGGAGCAAAGAAAGGAAAAGGATTTCCAAATCTCTCGGGCGAGTCTCGCTGACAGGCTGAGCATGACGCCGCCCGGGGCCGGGAAAGTCATTCTGAAGCTGCGCAAGGCGGCCGTTATCGCTCCGACTCAACCTTGTGTTATCCACAAGGAATCGGCGCGGTATTGCTGGTTGCTTCCTCGAAGTGAATCAAAGGCTCAACTGCTCATAGTCGCTGGGGTTTTTGAGGCCGTGTACCAAAATGCGACACTAACGAAGGAATAACAACATGAAGAAAAAGAACCAAAGTAAAACCGTCAATAAGGAAGCGTTCAGGATGCTTGCTGTCGAGATCGGACTAAACGAAGCCTGCCGCAAGCTAGGGGTGCCTATCCCAACGGGTAAATCGTGGGCGCGGCGCGGCGGCTGGCAGCTACCGAAACGCCCAGGAGGCAGACCGGGTCGTACATTAAGCGCATCCAGTTTGAATCCGATTGCGGATGCACTGGTTGCTACGCACAAAGAGCTGGAAGAACGCACAAAGAGCGGACTGGCGCAGGCTACCGCTAGGGCGGCAGAAGGGGCAGCTAAAGCTGAAAAGCCAATAGATGTTAGCAACACGGCGCACTTGCGGGATCTGGCTGCCAGTGCCGCCCGTATCTTTGGCTGGGACAGCGACAAGCCAGACGTCCAACTGAACCAGCAGTTCTGCATTTCCCAAGAGCAGCTGGAGCAGATCAGGCAGCTAAGGGGCGTTCCCGAACCGGAGCAGTTACCCGAAAGGAAAAACAATGAGCGTTGAAAATGTCACCTACGCATTTCAGGTCGCCGCTACCACCGGAGTGGGATTAACCCAATTTTTATCAGAACCGAGGTTTACCACATTTCGCATTACGGGCAACGGATCAGTCACCGGAGGCGCTGTCAGCATCGAGTGTTGCCCTGGAAACGCACCTATGACGGAGCTACCGTTGCCAGGATCGGGAACTGCTTGGACAGCGTTGACCACGATCCCCGTTCCCTCCAATGCCACGACAGAATACTTTGCTGGGAGTGTCTCTGGTACTTTCCGCGCACGGATCAGCACGCCAGTAACCGGAGGAACCGTCACGGTCCTGGGTGTTCGGCCTGAGGAACAACGCGGAATACCGCTCCGTCCTTCGTGGGTTCTAAGCGGACGGGAACCCGCAGCGAACATCTAAAAGTTTCGATTATTTGCTTCGCAATGGGGCCGTTGGCTTCACCGACTGGTTAGGCCGCGATTCCCTTACTTAAGTCCAGCTCGTGTTTATCGCGGAGTCGGGCGAGGCAGCGGGATCGGGCGAGACCGTGGAGCGGGTGGAGGTCTCGTTGGTGTTGGAGGCGGCGGTGTTGCGGTTTCACTTGGTGTTGCTGTTACTGATGCAGTCGGTGTAGGGGTAATTGACGGGGTTGGAGTAGGAGTAACTGTTGGCGTTGCCTCACACGGCGTCCCTTGCCCCTGACACCACGTAATGTTGACAGTGTCGACACGCCAGCCTTCACCGGAGCCAGTGGAATCGCTGGCCATCCGCCAACGCAGTCTACCTGGTTTTTGAATGTTCGGTAGGCCGACTACGGTTGTGATGAAGCCCTCTGAATTGCCGCTCCAAGCCTGCAGACCAGCGATCGGACTACCCCGATCAGTGCTGATCGTGCGGTTATACCCGCCCATCAAAAAGCTCTCTGGGGGAACGTATTGAAACGTGTTCCCACCGTCAGTGCTTAGCTCCAGCACCCCACCATCATACCCGAGGCTGGGATCCACGTTGGACGCTTCAAGATTAAAGTTGTGCCGGAACGTTAATTGTACTCCTCCCCCCTCAAAGAAATCGAACGAAAACGAGTCGATTCGCTTATCACTCACTACGGCCGGATCATCAATGAACACGGCATTCGGCGGTGTATCAGCAGGCGGAGTTGGCACTCCGGAATCAGAAGTTACCCATACCGGCGGCGGACCCTGGGCGTTCGTTGCTAGCCAGTCTGGGGGCAACGCAGGTGGGATGACGCCATCGAAGTTCTCCTGTATTGTGGAGCGAAACCAACAGGGTGGACACGGTGGCGGAGTTGGGTCAGCGCCTGTAAGGACATCGACTCGGCCCCAGGCAGTGTCTTCCGGAGAAATCAATCCATCTATCCCTTGGCCTGTCGCACGCGAGAAGCTAATTACAGCCGCCGCTAAAACAACCACGGCAGTTGCCGCAATCGCAAACGTTGTGGGTCGCTTCATTACACCCTCGATTATCAGTTCGTCCTCGCCGTGTGAAGCAAAAAACGAGCAGACTCGGACGCCAAAAGCTCGAACCGATAGCGAAGACGCTCGATGAGGTCGTGAATCATCTAACTAGAATTAGACTGCATCTTGCAATTCTTATTTCCTGGTCTTCCCAGGGAGAAGCGCGCAAAAGGCTGCACGGTGCGAATCGTGCCGAATCATTCGGCATTTGGGAAGCGGAATGATTCGCGCGTAACTCGTTGAAGTTCGAGAAACGCTCTCAGTTTTTCGTCGGCGGTGACGATGAATCTCTTTCCGTTGTCGCGGTGTGCATTAGCAACGAAGATCATTTGTCCGTTGGAATCAATCGTTGCGACGCAGCCCCAACTCCAACCGGCTTTGCTGAGATTGTCAGCGATGACTTCCCAGAACTTCACGTTGATCAGATTGTGCCTCTTTTACTCTCCACAGGGCAATGACAAAATGATATGAACGGGCGCAAATGACGCACGTGCTACAACGTTCACCGGCCTTGCCGCATTATACTAAGGTATAATAGACAGGCCGGCAGGCCTAGCTCTACTCTTGTCGTTTCTAATGCCGGATCACACTCAGAATTTCTCGAATCTGTTGGGAGATTTCCGCAATATCGTAGAAAATGATGAAAGGAAATCTTTGGCAACAAACTGCGAGCACTCACCGGTGCGGAGAGGCGGTTTTTGGACACCGTGCTGATTCATGTTCACCGCGCCAGGTTTAGGTCCCCGTGTAATTCCTGGTCCCTCGCAGTTTGTTGCCTTGTTTCTTCCCGGCAACCACGGCTGAGACGCAGCCCCAACTCCAACCGGCTTTACTGAGATTATCAGCGATAGTTTCCCAGCATCGTTTCACGGCTGCTTTTCCTTGCAAAGCTTTTGGAAAGCGGGATCGGAGCGCAACGGGTCCCAAAGCGGATCAAGCCTAAGAAGAGCCGGCGTGATGGGCGTTGCAACGTAAACCTGACTTTTATAGGGCGTTTCTAACAGCTGGGTGAGAATTGAGATCGCACGGCTATTCTCGCCGAAGATCGTCTGAATTAACGCCAGGTTCTCTTCGAAGCCAGGTCCGTCCACCGCATCCGTGGCACGGGGCAGAACCATGACTGCACGCTTCGCCGCCTCCAGCGCCGCGTCCTTCTCGCCCATCGCAGCATAAGCTCGAGACAGGTCTGCCGCACGTACGGCACGCAGGAGGTTATCTGTTGGATCGCTGCTGAGCAGCTCAAGTGTATTGCACGCCTGTTTAGTGGTAAGCTTTGCGCCGGCCGTATTGCCAGCAAGCCGCTGGGTCAAACCAATCGCCACCTGACCGACGGCCTTGTCGTACTCAGAATAATGGACTTGAGCCAGTCGGGCTTGCAGGAATCGAACGACCTCACCGTAATTTCGTTCAAGTCTCAACTGAGTTATCTTGGCTCCAAAGGCCCCGTCCGAAGAAGTCTGTGCGTCTACGTCCCTCAACAAATTAGCGGCTTGTGGCAGGTTACCTTGGGCCTGGTAAATATCGGCTTTTCCCGCTATCACATCTGGATCGTTTGGCGTAATGTCCAGCGCTCGATCATAGAGCTTTAGCGCGGCTGGAAATTGTCGAAGCAGGGCGTAAGTCCATGCTGCGTGGGTGAGTAACTCCACATTGCGTGGGTCAAAGACCAGGGCTTGCTCGGAATAGGCAACGCTTTGATCCCACTGTCCTTCGCGTCGGGCAATTAAGGCGAGGGCCATTGGAGCCTCGCTGCTACTTGGTAACATTTTGCTGACGCGACCGAACGTGGTTTTGGCAAGCCCGTAATCACGCAGCACCCAGTATTGATAATAACCAAGGGCCAGCAGGGTTTCAGGAGAGTTGGGCGCCAGTTTCTGCGCGTTCTCCAACGCACGTTTCGCTGGTTCGCGCCTAGTAAGCTCGTTGCCGCCAAAGTAGAGAAACGCGTCTGCGCGAGAAAGCCGCGCCCAGGCAAGCGCAAAATTCGGATCAAGCTGCACTGCCCGCTCATAAAAACCCACGGCTTCGCGACGAGAAGAGGAGCGGGCTTCAAAAGCCAGGCCGCGCAGATACGCATCGTAAGCCTCCGGATTGTTAGTTGGTTTAACTGCTAAGGCTTGCTCCTCGCGACCCGTTAGCTTTGCTTGCAAAGATTCCGCGATTCCTTTGGCGATCTCGCTCTCCACGCCAAAGATGTCAGTCAACTTTCGATCATAGGTCTCGGCCCAGAGGTGGGAATCGCTTTGCGCGTTAACCAGCTGAACATTGACCCGCACCTGATCGCCCGCTTTTTGCACGCTACCCTCAAGAATATTCACGACACCAAGCTGCTTCGCGATCTCCGAGAGATTGCCAGGTTTGCTCTGATACCGCTGCGTAGAAGTGCGCGAAATCACTTTTAAGTCCGCGATGCCAGCCAGCCGCGTCAGGATCTCATTTTGAATGCCTGTGGCAAAATATGCGTTGTCGGGATCGCGACTCAGATTTTCAAAGGGCAAAACCGCAATGCTTTTCTGAGAAATCGACTCGCCAGTCTGCCGGTAAAACGGCCGTCGCCCTACAATCAGCATTGCAATAACCAACAGCAGAGCCCCGATGATGATGAAGTCGAAGATCCGCCCGGTGGCGCGCCGAGCCGATCTCGCCTGTACCGGATCGAGATCTTCCGTCCGCACTATTCCTTCGGGGGTCAATTCGTAGAGCCAGGAGAGCAGCATCGCGATTGGAAATCCGGCCGCGAGCGCGATGACGACGAAACGCACGGCGGAATTAGGTATTTCAAAAAACGGGAAAACCTGTGTGGTAAGCTGCGTGAGAAACCATGCAACGACTCCGTAGGCGACCGCTGCGCGGTAAACGTTGCGCCGCTTCAGCTCGGTCAAAAAGTTCGTGGGGTTCACTCTGCGCGCCTTGACGAAGCGCTCCTTACAGCAGCAATCTTAACTTAAAGGCTGCTAGGGGCAATTGACCTCAATCGCCCCGCGCGCTCAATATCCCCTGCCGCGCAGACTCAGTCTAAAACGACCACGTGATCAACCACGCGTGAACCGCCCATGTTTGCGTAATAAACACGCACGCGAGCACCGGGTTTGATCCCAGTTTTGATGACTTCGCCCGCCTTGTTCACAACGTGACCAGGGCCTTTGAGAACATAGCTGCCAGGCTTATTTGAGCCGTCCTCGCGAACGACGAGCGTTTTGGCGGGCTGATAACTGGCGGCCGCGCCTTCCTCAGTCGTCATTTTGACGACCGTTCCCGTTACCGTTACTGGTTCTGTGGTAGTTACTGTTTGTTTCTGATGCTGCGCAAATGCCAGCGGCGCAATCAGTGCGCAGCAGGCAAGGGTGATAATTGCTTTCTTCATTATGACGCCTCCGTGTTAATGTTTTTTGGTCTCTATTGAGATACTGCAGGAAATCCGGCGCGAGGTTACGCAGAAAGTTTGAGAAACCCCACTTTGCCGCTACAACGTCGCGGGACGACACAGCGCAACTCCAATCGACTTTGCTCAAATTAATCGGCGATGGGGAGGGCGGCAGCGGTGACACCAAGTAGATCTGATCGAGCACTTTTAACATGAGGGCATTTGGCCGTCACCTTTCCGTCGAGCGATACGGTCCGATTGGTCCAGACCACGAGCGTCATCTTGTTGGCGGGGTCGTAGCCCATGAAGGAGTTGAAGCCGGGCATCTCGCCACCGTGAAAATAGAGCGTGTTCGCTCCCCAGCGCAGCTGGGTGATGCCATACCCGTACTGTAGGCCGTCGGGCTTGCTCGGATCTTCCAGCTACACGCTGTCGAGCCACTGGCGCTGATAGTCGGCGTTGAGTACCTTGCCGCCGACCAGTGAGTTGGTTATTTCCTTCACTCATCACGTCGACTCTTGCGCCGCTGACGCGAGCGTGCGTAGAAGCGCCGAGACTTGGCGGCGTTCCCGCAAACCGCCATGTCGCACCAACGCCGACGGCCGGCTTTCGAGCTATCAATGAATAGCCATGAGCAGTTAGGCCCCTGGCAGATGCGCAGTCGATCTTTCGGCGTCGACCAACAGGCTAGGTGATCTTTGCAAGAAGACGAGGAATAGCCCTATCCGGGCTATCGGTGTAATCCGCGGTTCTCCCGATCCCTAAAGTGGCCGGTAGCTGGCTGAACCTTCGTCGATACCGACCCGGACTGATGCCGGCTATCCGGCGAAAGTGATGGCGAAACGATTCTTCTGTGCCGAAGCCGCAAGAGTCCGCCACAGCCCACAACGGCGCGCGGGTGGTTTCCAGCGTGTCTTTTGCGCGCGCTACCCGCTCGTGCACGATCCACTGAGTGGGCCAGAGTCCGGTGGCGTCACGAAACTGGCGCTGCAAGGTCCGCTCGCTGACGCCGGCGCGGCGAGCCAGCGATCTCAAATCATGCTTCGTTTTCAGATTCCCTCGCATCCACTCAAGCAACGGCGCGATCGGATGCGAGGCGTTGAGCGAGACGGCGTGTGGAAGAAACTGCGCTTGTCCGCCCTCACGATGCGCCGGGATAACGAGACCCCGCGCGACCAGATTCGCAATCTTCGCCCCGTGATCGCGCCGAACAAGGTGCAGCATCATATCTAGTCCGGCTGCGGATCCAGCCGACGTGATGATCCGGCCCGTGTCCACATAGAGCTCGTTGCTTCGCACTTCGATCTCCGGGTATCGCTCCTGCAATCGCGCGACGTGTATCCAATGCGTTGTGGCGGGCTTTCCGTCGAGCAGGCCGGTGGCACCGAGGACGAACGCGCCTGTGCAGATCGAACAGAGTCGCGCTCCGCGCGCGTGCGCATTTTGGAGTTTTCGAATCAACAATCGCGGCGGTGGCACAGCCGGCCGCCAGCCGGGAATGACGATGGTGTCCGCCCGGTCGAGGAGGCGCAGCGAGTGCGGCGCGGTAAAACGGACGCCTCCGGTCGCGCGCAGCGGGGACCGCGTCGCCGCGCACACGCCGAAATTGTACCACGGCGCGTCAATGCCGGGCCATCGCACGGAAAAAATTTCAATCGCACAGGCAAACTCGAACGTGCACAAGTCGTCATAGGCGACCACGGCGACAAGATGGGAACGCATGGCGTATGATTACCACATTACGACGTATACGCCACTGGAAAGAGAAGACGGCACGGAGTTATCTGTACGCATGAAAACAATAACTAAACTCATTTACCTAGCCTTCACGGTTGTCATTCTTGCTATAGGCGCTGTAACTGCAAATGGCGCTCCGAACGACCTGTTTGTTTCCATCAATGGTGATGGCAACAACGGCGGCGGTTTTATTTACGAATACAACCCGGGTGGAGTGCAAAGCACCTTTGCTGCCGGCCTTTCCCGGCCTCGCGGGGTCGCCTTTGACCACTTTGGCAATCTTTTTGTGGTAACCAACACGTTCGTTTCCGGTTCCCAGACACTTGTGACGATTGTGAAAATTACTCCAGGTGGCGTACAGAGCACCTTTGCCACACTCAGCGGTAACCTTAAGGGTCAGGGCGTGGCGTTTGACGGCGCAGGCAACCTATTTGTCGTGGCCAACGATCTGAACGACCCGAATCTTACCTCCACAATCTACAAATTTACTCCCGGCGGGGTACAGAGCACGTTTGGCTCTGTGCCCGGCCAAGGTTTCGGCCTCGCCTTTGACAGCGCGGGCAATCTTTTCGTAACAATAAATGCTCTTTACGGGGTTGATCCTGCGGAGATCTGGAAATTCGCGCCGGATGGCACATCGAGCGTCTTCGCGACAAACACCGATTGTGTCTGCGCCTGGGGCGACTTAGCGTTTGATCGATTCGGAAATCTTTTCAATTCAACTGACTCTGCCACTCCTACGGCCGATAAGATCCTGAAATTTACTCCTGATGGTGAAGAAAGCGACTTTGCCACGGGCTTCACCGAACCTCGAGGGTTGGCATTTAATAGAGGCGGTAACCTCTTTGTCGCCAACCGCTCATTTGAGCCGCCCGGTGAGATCTTAAAATTTACACCCAACGGTGTCGAGACCGTCTTCGCCTCCGGGATTGATGGTCCGCAGTTCCTCGCGTTCCAGCTTCCGCCACCGCCACACCTAACCCGCTAACCCAAAGGATTGCTTCGCCCGTTTGGAGAAACAATTCACGTTATGAAAAGAGCAATCATGCTTGGTTGGGCACTTTCCGTTTTCGCCCTGATGCTGGTGTCTTGTGCCAGCTCGCCTGAGGCGACTACCACCACAACGCGCCAAACTACGGGCACAACACCGGGAGTGCCACCGCCGAGGTCGAACTCGCCAGGGTACGATACAGGTCACCCAGGTTATTGAGGCTCCCGGCGGTTTGCGGATGATCTGGGCAACGGGCTATTTCTGTGATCTTCAGGGAACGCTGATAAAGCGGCACGGTCTTTGCGTAATCACCCATGGACGGGCGGCGCCACGGGGGGCCCGGCTACTAACCCCGCCGAGGTCGCCTCGAATGCAGACTGGCACGCTTTTGCCGGGCGACCGTTGATTTCAATTCAGCGATCGTCGGATCGGTTCAAATCATTGGCGTTGCGCCCGGGCTCCTCCACGGGCGGCTACTACCCCGCCGGTGGGTCGTAGTTTGTGTTAGTGCTAAGCGGCGCGCTTGTTCAGGGCCGAGTTAAGACGGTCCCTGGCGATGGCCGAGAGTCGATGTGAGCTGGCGTCTTTAGCTCAGGACACAAACGCCAAGTGCCTTCGGGCCGTTTGGAAACCGCTGCTAATGATTTTCTATGATTTTTCCGTCACCTCAGCCCTCTCCCGTTGGCCAAATGGAGAGGCGAGCAAATCGGCTTATTAGCTTATTTCTCGAAGCCGGCAATCAGTCGGAAACCGGTTCGAAACCGGCAAACATTTCGGCGGATTCAGATAACGTGTTGAAAGGAATACAATCGCAAACTTCAAAAAACCTGTTCCACATCACCAGGACGTTTGAATTCTTGTGCGCCGCCTGAATTGCTTCCTGCGATTTCCATTCCGAGACTTCTATAATTGTGCCGTCGTGTGCGCGCATGATAATCGGCGTGCGGTCCGTCACGAGCCCTTCCTTGCGCAATGTGGGAACACGATTCCTAACCAACTCCAGAGTGTCGCTTTCCCTTCCGGGTTTGGGCCGATACGCGACAATGACAATGACAGGCTCGATCATTGCTGAAAGTCAGCATATTCCGCGATCCGCGACAAT
>Ga0193707_1000103_pt1 | contig 22644 bp, 20 predicted proteins | sample U3c2metaG_FD_143043 | JGI IMG/M metagenome (GOLD analysis project Ga0193707, IMG submission 143043) | Soil microbial communities from a riparian zone of the East river system, Colorado, United States - U3c2 | ecosystem: Environmental > Terrestrial > Soil > Riparian zone | place: USA: East River... | reverse complement strand
ATCTGAGCAGGCTGACGTAACCAATACACTTGGCGCCAGGGAAATCGATGCCGAGGCGGAGTTCGAGCGAATCTTCGTGGCCGGCGCACGCTCTTTTTCGATTCGGACAGCTACTGGCGAACTGATTTATGACAGCGGCGATGCTTTTGAAAAAATTATCGAAGCACGAGAGCTGGCAATATTTAATTCCCTTCTTTGGATACGCGGAGCGACAATAATGGCCCGGAACCGGACCATAGTGATCGGCAAGGCTTTGGAAGAACTTACGCCTTCATTGGCTTGGAGCGGGCCGGCGGCATCATGATTTACGACATCGCCGATCCGTTCCGCCCGTTTTTCGTCGATTACATCAGCACCAGCCCCGTCGATATCGCACCCGAAGGTCTTGTCTTTATTAAGGAAGACGACAGTCCTAACGGGAAAGCGCTGCTAGTGATCTCGCACGAGGTGAGCAACACAACGACGATTTTCGAGATCGATAAGAAGTAGCTCGTGGTTGATTGACGATGGTTGTTGAGCGGACGGCCTCCTAGGTTGCGGAGGCGGCCAATTCGTATAATCGATCTTGAGATCGCAGAAGGGCGCCGCCATTGGTTGGCGTGCGTAGATAACTCCCGTCCGGTTGCATCCACCACCCTTTGATATTATCGCAGAGCTGGGTGTCGAGAATGTCCTTGAGCCGTTTTTGCAGTACGGGATCGAGAATCGGAAAAGCGATCTCCACGCGTTGGTCGAAATTGCGCTGCATCCAATCAGCCGAGGCTAACAGAAAAATTGGCTCGCCGCCGTTCTGAAAATAAAAGATCCGGGCGTGTTCGAGGTAACGATCAACGATGGAAAGTACGCGGATACGTTCTGAGATTCCGGGCAGTCCCGGCCGCAAACTGCACATGCCGCGCACGAGCAGTTCAATCTGCACACCGGCTTGACTTGCCATATAAAGTTCATCGATCACGGCCGGATCGATCAGGCTATTCACCTTGGCGATGATGCTCGCAGGTTGTCCGGTGCGGGCGTGATCTGCCTCCTTTCGGATCCGCGCCAAGAACTGCTCTCTCAGCGCGACCGGCGCCAGCAGGAGATGATTGAATTTCTGCGGACGGGTGTAGCCGGTGAGTAAGTTGAAAAGTTCAGTCAAGTCCTGGCCGAAAGCATCGCGGCAAGTGAAAAGACCGAGATCGCTGTAGACGCCGGCCGTACGAACATTGTAATTCCCGGTGGCGAGGTGGCAATAACGTCGAATGTCATCAGCTTCCTGGCGCACCACGAGACAGATTTTGCAGTGGGTCTTATACCCGACCATGCCGTAGACGACATGGGCGCCAACTTTTTCCAAAGCGCGCGCCCAGGTGATGTTGGCTTCCTCGTCGAAGCGCGCTTGCAGCTCGACTAGAACAGACACTTCCTTGCCTGCTTCCGCGGCGCGGGCCAACGCTTGGGCGATCGGGGACGAGGCGCTGACGCGATAGAGCGTCATCTTGATCGCGAGAACTTTCGGGTCCTTGGCTGCTTCTTCGACGAAACGAGTGACCGCATCGAAGGTCTGATAGGGATGAAACACCAAGACGTCGCCGCTGCGCATCGCGCTCCAGATATCCGACGCGTCCTCGAAAGCCGGCACGGAGAGCGCCACGCGCGGCCGATCTTTCAATCTAGGCACATTCACCGCGGCGTAGAGTTGAAATAAGTCGGTGAACGCTGTAAAGCCGGCCCCCGGGTAAAGATCTTCGATCCCAAGCTCCAATTCTTCGACCAGCTGGGCGACGATTTCCTTTGGCAACGCCGGATCATATTGCAGCCGGACCGCGACACCCATGCGCCGGTCACAGATCCCCTGCTCAATCGTCATCAACAGATCTTCATCTCGGCGCGCGATGCCGAAATCGGCGTCGCGGGTCACCCGAATGGCGTGACAAGAAACAATTTCGAACCCGTGATAGAGCCGCGGCAAGTAGTGACCCAAGACATCTTCGAGCAGCATGAAGGCGTGCTGGCCATCCCGGGCCGGAAGAGGAATGAAGCGCGGCGCGACTTGGGCGGGTATATGGACGATCGACAGATCCGTGTGCGGCAATCGCGACGCGCCGGTTGCGCGCAAGGACACGACCAAACATAAAGACCGATTGGCCAGGTAAGGAAAAGGATGACCGGGATCGATGGCCAAGGGCGTCACGATGGGATACAGCGTGCGGTGAAAGTATTCCTCCAAAAACCGCTCTTGCTCGCCGCTCATCTCGTCCGGGTGAACCAGATGGATTCCTTCCTTGGTCAGTTGCGGCATGATCGTGTGCAGGAAACAATGGTGTTGTTCTTCGGCCAATTCGTGGACTCGTTTAGAGACGGCAGACAAAGTTTCATCCGGCGTCAAACCGTCGGGATCGACGCTTTGGTCACCGTCCAAGATCATCCTCTTGAGCCGCGCCACGCGGACCATGAAAAACTCATCCAGGTTCGAGCTGAAGATGGCGAGAAACTTCACCCGCTCCAGCAACGGAACGGTTTCGTCCTTCGCTTCTTCGAGAACGCGGCGGTTAAATTCCAACCAGGACAATTCACGATTGATATAAGCATTCGCATCCATAAGAACCGGCTTCCTAGTCGCCGCAGCCAAGCACACCGAAAAACATTTGACGCTACGCTTCCGGTCAGCGACTAGCCCTTCTAGCGCTCGACGTCGAGTAGAGTGTTACGAAAATATGAACTTTTTGTTAAATGGCTGGTGTGCACGAGAACGCCCTTAAAAACGCGGGTGCAGGCAAATTAGCAGGACATTCAGGTTGGCTTTTTCACCGTCGCTGACGGCGCGGGTCTGACGACATACTTGCCGTTGGTTTTTTTGGCTGGTTGCATCAATCCCACGGTGCGACCGGAAAACCCGGCGGCGTCGAAATACATATTGTCGCCGACGATTTGAAGTTGCAAGACGGTCTGGAGTCCGTTGGCAGCTGCCGAGGAGATCCGCGTTAAGTGCTTAATTCTAGGCAAATCTCTTGCGCCGTCCTTGAGCGTTTCGGAGAGAATTCGGCCGACGAGGCTGCCTTTCTTTGGGAGTTCCAACCGGAGGATATGCGCGGCCGTCATACCGATATCGGCATTACTGGCAGGCGCTGGATTCACAAACCTCAAGCGAAAACTCGGACCGATGGCAGCCATGAAGTTACTCGTGTCGGCCCGGCTAAAGCTACCGTGCATGCCTTGCCCCTGTTGCAGCGTGTGGTCCGCAACTGTTACGCCGCACATCAAAGGCTCGCCGCAACCCGCCGCAAAGGAACGAAAGTTGATGACGATCGCGGGCAGCGGAGCTATTGCGGAACCTTTGAAATTGATCGAGCTCAACGGCAAAGTTCCCGGTACGCTGCCGAGCGAGTCGTCGACAAACAAGCCGCTGACGTAATCTTGTCCGAGCAGCATGTCGACAATTTGGCCAACCAATTCTTTGGCGTTTGGTTTGGGTAAATAAACCAGATCCGCGCCGCCGTTGGCGGCAACAACAACATCGGGCGACAATGGATCAGCGCCGATGAGACCATTGCCTTTGCTCGGATGTTGACCGGCGTTGAAATCGATCGGCGCAGACTTCGCGTCGGAATCGAAAAGCGGAAAACTAAGCCTCTTGGCGATGTCGATGGCGACAAAACCAGGCGGCAGCTGGCCTGACGGGACATCCTGGTAATTGATCTTGGATGCCGCGCTGGTTTGACTGTCTTTGGAAATCGTCGAAAAGCCATGATCAGCAGCAACAATCACATCGGTCGTCGCGTCGAGCCCAATGGCTTTAAGAGTATTTAGAATCGCGGCCAAGTTATCATCGGCGTTTTTAACTGCGGCTTGCGATGTCGGACCGTTGATTCCGGGCACGAGCTGATTCAAGCTATCTCCCTGGTTATGTTGCGTGCCGTCCGGATCGCGCTACCAGAATACCAGCACAAATGGCTTTCCCGCCGCTTTGAACATCGGCAATATTGATTTCGTCGTGACATCGGCGAAGTAGCGCTGCTGAACAATATTTGCCGCGTTTGTCCCAGGAGTTTTCGCGTCACCGACTTTGCTATTATCACCTCGAGCCGGAGCTTGGTTAGGTAACATGGCCGCTTGGAGCGCGTCGAGCATGGTAGTGCTGACCGGGAGACCTCCGGGTCGGCCGGTGAGATCGTCGATTACAATCGTCTGTTCGCCCGATCGTTCGCTCACGTCATAAATCGCCGCAGGGCCGACTTTACCTACCGCTGCCGTCAAGAATCCCACTTTGCGAGCCGCAGCAAGCAAGGTTTCTTCGTTCAGGTAATTTCCACCGAAATGAGCATTGATTTCGCCGAGAATCGCATCGTTCTCAACCATCGGAACCACGCTGGCATTCGCGCTTGCCACTGGAAAACCAGTGTAAATGGTATTGCCAAAGTTACCCGTATCGCCGGGGAAATGCCCGGTTCCCATGGCTGCCGAATTAACCATCGTCAAGGTCGGAAACACTGAGTGGCTATTGGTGAATTCCACTCCTTGATCACGCACGCGCGCGAGCGTCGGAGTGGTGGCTGGATTCACACTTCCCGGACGCAAACCGTCCGGGATAAACAAAATCAAATTATGTGGCCCCTGCGCCCAAGCCGGCGCGCCTGCGAACTCGATCAGAAAAAATAGCGTAAACAAAATCGCCAGCTGACATTTGCGCATCAATGGATCCATGCGATTCTCCGTTGGTATTTCTATTATGTCGCCTATGGATGAAAGCTTAAACTTCCTGAGGTGAATGACGAATGAACAGTTTGTGAAAAGACTGTTAAAAGCATAAGTCGGGCGGCATCCGTCAAGAACTCTTAATGCCACGCTAACAGCTAATAACACCTGGAAAGCATACGGAGATTGTTTTTCTGGTCCAAGGTTTATTACTCTTGTCGCGCCGCGCCCCGCTTTGGAACACTTAAGTGGAAAAGTCGAACCGACTAAGCGCGGAAAACTTATCGAATCGAAGCGGAAAACAGTAACCGGTTCCTGCGCTCGCATGCAAAAAAGCAGGCCGTTCAGATCGGATTGGAGTATATGTCCTTGATGCGCAAAAGCTACGGCGGCTCTCTTGGCGCTGGCGTGTTCATCAGTTCCAGCGGGCGCCGATGAGCGTTCGGTGGAAAACACGATGCTGCCGCCCAGGTTTACGTCGTGTTCGACAAGCAATATTGGCCGCGAGTGATCAAATACATGGAGTGCGTCGTTGCCGGCCGGCTCATGCTTCACCAATCCGCTTTACAGCCGCAGCAGAGTTGCCACGTTGCGCAACGGTGAGCCTGACAAAAAACAAGTGGTACGATGGAGAGGTCAACTTCCTTGCCTATTACCGGAAATTTTTCGGCGCCAAGCCCGGACAATGCCAGGGCATCGGTATCCTGACCAGTTCCGACTCTACCAACAGCGTCGCAGCACCGGACTACGACGACTTTGTGCTCCTTCCGTAAAGACACATTGCTAGCGCCTCCGCAGGTTGCAAATTCAGAATCCCGCAGACGTGCGATTTTACCCAAAGTTAATTTGTCATTTACCCTGCCGTTTCATTGTGCGCGCAAATTTTGATCATATAAACAAAACGATGTTCAAAATTTTAGCACAACCACGATTATTACCGAGCAAAAACAGCATCGATCGAGGATCGAATTGCGCCTAAGCCAGCATCAGTACGTGGAGCGAGGCACGGGGCGCATCTGCCCAGAGCGTCCCTTCGCCGATTGGATCGTGAACTATCTCTATTCCCCCGAGCGGGAATACGCGCCGTTGCTCTATCAGCTCTTGGGGAGCCAATGGATGAGTGGGCTGCTTGGTTGGGTGAATTACGACTTTCCGCTCGGTCAGAATATCTTCGGCATACGACGCTTCATGCGAAACAGCGGCATCGATTTAGCCGAATGCCTGGACAAACTTGAAACCCTCGACACGGCGAGAAAAGTCTTCGAGCGAAAAATCCGCTACTGGCACCACCGGCCGATGGCTGGCGACCCGGCGGCGATCGTTTGCCCGGCGGATTCGCGCGTCCTCGTCGGCTCTCTGAAAGAAACTTCCTGCTTATTTCTAAAAGAAAAATTCTTCTCCGAGCAGGAACTGCTCGGATCGACCAAGGCTCGCTGGCTCGAAGCGTTTCGCGGCGGCGATTTTGTTATCTGCAGGCTCACCCCGGAAAAATATCACTACAATCATACTCCTGTGGCGGGACTCATCCGCGATATTTACGAGTGCGATGGCCGCTATCATTCGTGCAATCCCGGCTCCATCGTCACCTTGGCGACACCGTACTCCAAAAACAAGCGGGTCGTCACGGTGATTGATACTGATGTCGACGGCGGCACGCGCGCGGGCCTGGTCGCCATGGTGGAAGTCGTCGCCTTGATGATCGGCGACGTCTTGCAATGTTACAGCCGGTCCGAGTATCGCAATCCGCAGCCTGTATCTGTGGGAATGTTTCTCGATCGTGGCTGCCCCAAAAGCGTCTTTCGTCCGGGCAGCAGCACCACTGTATTACTGTTTCAGGAAAACCGCGTGGTTTTTTCCGAAGACCTGATTCGTAATCTATACCGCACCGATATTGTGAGCCGTTATTCGCAAGGACTGGGTAGGCCGTTGGCCGAGACCGACACAAAAGTCCGCTCGACCATCGGTCGACGAAAAGACAAGGAGAATTCCCATGATCTCTAACGAAGCATTCGTGATGTCCTTGGGTTTGTTTTTGTCGGTCTTGGTGAGCTGGGCATTTAAGCGTTTGCCCGACGAGCGTTGGCAGTTCCTCGCTTCCGTGCCGATTATGAAGGACATCAGCGGTCGCTGGCATGGGCTCAATTTCACCTATTACGGGCTGCTAACCGCCAATGCCCTGGTTTTCGGCGTGGCGTTGATGATCATTCTCTTCGGCGCGCTGCAAGTTCCGCTAGTCATCACCTTCGCGGTCATCGCCAGCGTGCTCGCGGTCTGTTTGCCCGCCGCGCGATGGGTCGCGCTGTTCGTCGAAGGCAAACAATGCACCTTCACCATTGCCGGAGCATTTTTCGTCGGCATTTTCGTGGCGCCATTTGTCCTGTACTTGTTGAATTTATCATTGCTATGGGCAGGCTACCAAGCGGTGCCAATCGTGCCGGCGCTGGCGGCCATCATGATCGCCTATGCTTTCGGCGAGGGGCTCGGCCGCCTGGCTTGTATCAGTTTCGGCTGTTGCTATGGCGTGGCCGTGCTCGACGCACACCCGTTTCTGCGGCACATGTTCGATCGCTGGCATTTCGTTTTTTCCGGCAGCATGAAGAAAATTTCTTACGCCAGCGGCTTAGAGGGGAAACAGGTCGTGCCGATCCAAGCGATCACTTCTCTACTCTATATCGGCGTCGGCTTGGCCGCGACCCTGATGTTTCTCAACGGCAACTACGCGCCAGCGTTCGTTTCCAACATGGCGGTAACGCAAGGCTGGCGCGCTCTTTCCGAAATTTTGCGCGCGGATTACCGCGGCGATGGAAGAATCACCGCTTATCAAGTGATGGGCATCTTGGCAATCGCATTCGCCACCGCAATCACAGTCCTCATGCCAACGGAGCGCGGCGTCGCGCCATATTTACCGTCGGGCATCGAAGCCATCTGGCACCCCGAGGTCCTGCTTTTGCTCCAAGCGCTCTGGGCCGTCGTCTTCATTATGTTCGGGAAGAGCATGGTGACCAGTGCGCAGATATCCTTTCATCTCCGCGAAGACCGAATTTAACTCCTGTCTCGAGCCGACGATCTCGTTCCGTGCGATGCGAATCGGAAATGTAGAGCTGGTGAATAGAGACTTGCTAATTTGACGTGGCCGTCTCGTCCGACGGGCAGAGCGCCTTTAATTCGCATCTTTCACACGCCGGCTTGCGCGCGTGGCACACCCGCCGCCCGTGGATGATCAGCCGATGGGAAAAGCCGGTCCATTCTTTGGGCGGGAGAATGCGCGCCAGGTCCTTTTCAATCTTCACCGGATCTTGGTGCCGGGTGAGACCCAGCCGATTTGCGAGACGTTTACAATGCGTGTCGACAGCGATGCCAGGCATGTTAAAGGCGTGGCCGAGTATCACGTTGGCGGTTTTTCGACCGACGCCGGCCAACTTCGTGAGCTCGTCCATTATCGACGGTACTGAGCCGTTGAATTCTTCCATTAACTGCTCTGCGCAACGTTTGAGCGATCTTGCCTTGGCGCGAAATAAACCGAGGCTACGGATCACCGACTCGATGTCGGCGATCGACGCACGGCTGAGCGCCGCGGGCGTCGGATAGCGTCGGAAAAGTTCCGGGGTGACTTTATTTACCGCCGCGTCGGTACACTGCGCTGAGAGGATCACCGCGACCAGCAGTTCAAAAGTATTCTCGTGCGTGAGCGGACATTGCACGTCAGGATACGCCAGCGCCAGACGCGCTGCGATAGCGCCGGCCCGAGCGGTTTTCGCATCGAGTGGTTCCCGTCGGCGTCGGCGCCGGTCGCGTCGCACCGCTGGACGGGCGACCGATTGCTTTTCACTTGCCGCGCTTGGCACCAAAAGCACTCTTGCCGGCATAGACTGCCCGCTTGCCCAACTCTTCTTCGATGCGCAATAGTTGATTGTATTTTGCCGTGCGTTCGCCGCGGCAAGGCGCGCCGGTTTTGATTTGTCCCGCGTTGGTCGCCACCGCGAGGTCCGCGATGGTCACGTCTTCGGTTTCACCGGAACGGTGCGACATCACCGTGGTGTAACCGGATTCTTTAGCGAGCTTCATGGTCTCTAAAGTCTCGGTGAGCGAACCGATCTGGTTGACTTTGACCAGGATGGAATTGGCCACTTCCGAATCGATGCCCCGCTGCAAACGAGCTCTATTGGTGACGAACAAGTCGTCACCGACCAATTGAATTTTCTTGCCCAACGCTTGGGTCATCACGCGCCAGCCTTCCCAGTCATCCTCGGCGAATCCGTCCTCGATAGAGAGAATCGGGTATTGCCTTACCCAATCTTCGTACAGCCGAACCATATCGTCGCGGCTTCGCTTCTGGCCATCGGATTTCTTGAAGACATAATTACCGTCGTCGTAGAACTCGCTCGACGCCACGTCCAAAGCAAGAGCGACCTGCGAACCGTCTTTGTAACCAGCCTTTGTGATCGCTTCCAAGAGCAACTCGATCGCTTCGGCATTGCTTTGGACGCGCGGAGCGAAGCCGCCTTCGTCGCCAACGCTGGTGGAGAGCGACCGGTCATGCAAGACTTTCTTCAGGGTCGCGAAAATCTCGGCGGCACTGCGCAGCGCTTCCTTGAAGCTTTTCATGCCGATGGGTACGACCATGAACTCCTGTACGTCGACGTTATTGTCGGCGTGAGCGCCGCCGTTTAAGACATTGAGCATGGGAACCGGTAAAGTCTTTGCCGCCGAGCCGCCCAAGTATCGATATAACGGCAGGCCTTGCGCCTTTGCTTGGGCGTGAGCGACCGCCAACGATACGCCCAGAATGGCGTTGGCGCCCAGTTTGCCCTTATTCGGCGAACCGTCAAAATCGAGCATGATTTGATCGATCGCGGCTTGGCCGCGCGCGTCCTTGCCGCGCAAGCGGGGAGCGATATTTTCGTTCACGTGGGCCACGGCCTTCGCTACGCCTTTGCCAAGATATCTCTTGCCGCCGTCTCGAAGCTCCACCGCTTCATGAATGCCCGTCGAAGCTCCCGACGGTACCGTCGCTCTTCCCATCACGCCGTTTTTCAGAGACACCTCTACCTCCACTGTCGGCTGTCCTCGTGAATCGAGCACTTCACGCGCGTGCACCCGTTGAATTTTCATCACCCGCCTCCGAAAAAAAGTTATCAACTTAAGACAAAAGCATAAAATATGCTATATTGCTATGCACCTGAACTATGCGCTTCCGAACAATCGTACCCCAACGTTGGCCAATTTATCTGTTTGGCTCGCTCATCGTGATGCTCTCCTTGGTCACCGTCGTCGGTAAGCATGGGGCACTGCATCTCTGGCAGTTGCGCGGCGAAAAGGATCGGCTTGACGAACAGAATTTTCGCATGCAAAAGGAAAACGCAATTCTGCGAGACCGCGTTTATCGCATCCGTAACGACAACGCGTTTCTTGAAAAGGTGGCCAGGGAAGAACTCAATTTGGTCCGGCCGGGTGAAGTGATCTATCGCTTTCCGAGCCAGGGGAAACGCGGTGCGCCGCGCCAAGGCATTAACGACCCTGCTTCCGAAGCGCGCCCGTCAGCGGCACAAAAAGAACCGCGTCAAAATCCTCGATGATCGCCTTGGCTGCTGATTTTCTGGCCGGAATCAGTCTTTAATCTCGCCGCTCTTCGCCCAACGGCATCACCCATCGTCCGCCTTCCCGAAGTTTCCGCCAAAGCGGGATCCCTCGTCCGCGCAGGGAAACCATCGCGCGGCGCCGGCGGGCGATGGCGTCCTCGTGTTCCGACGCGCACGGGTTTAACTGCGCGGTTTGCACCGGAAACTGACGGACGCGCTGATGGCGATAACCGAAATCAACAGGAAGCGTCTAGGGTGTGTCCTTGAAAACGAAATGATAGTACTCATCCATGTCCATGAGCTCATTGAGTTCGGAGCTGTCGTTCAAACGAACCTCGATCAACCATCCTTCACTGTAAGGATCCTCGTTAATGATCGAAGCATGATTGTCGAGATGCGGATTGACCGCTAGAACCTTGCCCGATATCGGCGACACGAACTCATGGACGGTGGATATGGTTTCGATCTCGGCAAAAACTTCGCCTTCCTCGATCCTATCGCCGATGTCGGGAAGCTCAACGGAAATCACCGTACCGAGCGCACCTTGAATATAATTGGTCAGGCCGAGCAAAACATGTTCGTCGTCGACTCCGACCCAGACATGTTGTTCGCTGACTTTGACTTCCTTTTCGGCCATATTTTTAAGTCAACTATAGAGCGCGCCAATTTGCTGTCAAGGGCGAACCGCCGTGATGGCATCATCGCCTTAACTTGACAAGCTTGGCGCATTCGCAGTAGCGATGAGAACATGGATGGTATTCGTCACGTTTTTCGTCGAGGGTGTGCGGAGGCTGCGTAACATTGGACCCTTCGCGACGAAAAACGGAAACTTTGGACGCAAAAGCGCCGGCCGCGGCCATCGTCGCCGGACTTAAGAACGCTGGCATCGACTTCGTGGCTACTCTGCCGGACGAGAAGATGCTGGAACTGATCCGCGCAGTGGAAAACGATGCCGCGCTGAGGCACGTGCCACTTTGCCGGGAGGAGGAAGGCATCGGCATTTGCGCCGGAGCTTATCTCGCGGGAAGGAAAACTGCGATCATCATGCAGAACGCGGGTTTCTTAAACAGCTGTAACGCGCTCACCACTACGTCGTTGCAGTTTCAAATTCCGATCTTGATGTTGATTTATTATGCCGGAGACATCGGCGACCGCGGCTTTACCACTCTCGGAACGGTTACGGAACCGGTGCTCCAAGCCATGGGGTTTCGCACCTACGTGTTGCGCAAAAAAGACGAGATCGACACGACTTTGCGCGGCGCGCAAATCTTAGCCGAAGATTCCAAACGACCGGTCGCCGTGCTTCTGACCAAAAGCGTGCTCGGTGTAGCGTGAAACAACGTTACGACTACTTGAAGGCCATCGCGGGTGACGCGGGCGACGCCCTGGCGGTTTGCACCGGGTGGGGCGCGCGCGAGTGGTCGGCGGTGCGCCCAAGCGACGGCAATCTCAAGACTCGCACATTGGGATTAGTCTCGTCCATCGCCGCCGGTCTCGCCCTAGCTCTACCCCATCGCAAAGTCATCGCCATCGACGGCGACGGCGCATTTCTCATGAATCTTTGCGGTCTACCCACCATCGCGCTGCAGAATCCGGGTAATCTCATTCATTTGCTGTTCGACAACGAAGTTTACGAAGCTTCCGGCGGCACGGCCACCGCGTCGCATAATTCTGACGCCGTCATGATCGCCAAAGGCGCGGGTTACAGGCATGCAACGTGGGTGAAGACGACGGAAGAATTTCGCGCCGAGTTTGCGAGCGCCTGGAATCGCAACGAGTTGACGTTGATTGCGGCAAAAATCGAACCCGGCCAGCCGAAAGGCCTTCCGCCACTCCGCTTGGACGAGATTGAAAATAAATATCGTTTTATGCGCTATCTGGAATCGACCGAGAAAAAGAATATCTTGCATCCCGGTTTCGACTCGAAACTATAGTCAATTTACGGGGAAGAAGTGCCCGCGCTGCTCTGGCCGGATTGATCTCGCGCGGCAGGAGCTTTTCTCGATTCCCGCCAAATACGCGCCATTTCTGCGCGCGACAACTTTCCATCTCGACTCGGTAACCCGAGCCAGTTCCACTGATCCGGATAGCGGCGGATCGCTGCTTCAAGATGGCGGCTGTAGACCGCGGTCGTGGCGACAACGCTTTGATCGAGGTCTGCCAGTTCCACCGCCGCGATCGGCGCGCCGACCTCGAGTACTATTGAGTCGTCGGTTCGTCTCGTCGCGAACATCGGTAAAGTCACCGCTCCCGTGCGCAGCGCCAGAGTCGCCGGGCCGCGTGGTGCCGGCGCTTTCAACCCGAAAAAATCCACCATCACGTCGCCGGATTTAAACTCATCGGCGATGATTAATACGATTCGGTTTTCGCGCAACGCCTTGAGAACGCCGCGCGCCGCCTCGCGCCGGGGCTTAGCGGAAATCGTGTGAATGCCGATCTGCGCGCGATAATCGTCGGTCAATTTAGCAAAGCGTTCGTCGGCCGGATGCTTTATGATTACGCTGAATGGGTAACCGCTCGCGGCCAGGCGCCCGCCGATCAAGGTAAAGCTGCCCAAGTGGGCGCTCAAGGCGAGAACGCCTTTGCCCTTTTCGAGGGCACGCCGAATATGTTCTTCTCCTTCCAACTTGACCGTGGAAATAATTTTTTCCTTGGAGAAGTGCATCACGGCCGTGGTATCGAACACACCGCGGGCGAAATTGAGCCAGGCGCGCCATACGAGATCTTTCTGCTTGTCGCGGTCGGGAATCTCTTTGCCTAAGACCATCGCGACGTTCTCTTCCATCCTCTTGCGATATTTCCACATCAAGACGAACGTCAGGCTCGCCATGAACCGCATAAAACCCATCACCAGCCGCTCGGGAACGTACGGTAAATAGTTGATAAAGCCGCGCAGCGCGTACTCACCGCAGCGGTAGCGAAAATTGTAGAAGATCTCCCTGAAGGTCGATCGGTGTTTCTTTCTCGCCATGATTTTATGTATAAATTCGTTCTTTGCTCGATACAAGGATGGTACAAACTAAAAACGGTGACGAGCCTCCGCCCGTCACCGCCTTTGGATAGTCGTTCAAAGTCGCCTCCGTCGTTATCGACTCGCGACTCTGCGCAAACGTTGTCGCGCGGACCGACGAGCGGCCGCCACGCTGCGTTTGTGTTTTCTCGGCCGCCCCGTAAGCTGGTAGACCTTAGCTTGGGTGCGTTGCGCCAAGGCCCTGTCCTTCCACGCGACCATTCCCCGACGAACATAGCTGGGATGCAATCCCAAGGCTTCACAGACGCTGTCGAAAGCGAATATTCCCTCGCCGGCTTCTTCCATAATCCAACCTTCAGACTCGCGAAACAAAGCCTTGCCTTTGCCATCCTGGGCGAAGATGTACTTTTGAAAACACGCGATGGCGTCTTCCAAAATCGCCAGCATGAGCTTTTTTTCCGGCTCCAAATGCAGCTTGCGCCGGAACGTATCGAGATACTGATCCGGCAAAAGCGTGTCCGGCTGAAACAGCGAGGTTACGCGTTCTTCCATGCTAAGTCCGGTGTCGTAACTCATAATCACCACCTCCCGTTAGGGTGCGGCCTGATTCCAGACGAATGGAAAAGTCATTCATCATGATCACGCCGCACTCGAAAGAGAAGAAGAGCCAATCAATTCCTTGCAGGCAGGTCGCCGCAAGGCCGCAATCGTTGTCCGACTAAGTACTTCGGTAATACTGCGTTGCACTTCACTCCAAACTCCGATCATCGTGCAACGCGGCAGCTGGTCGCAGCCTAATTCGTCGTCCAGGCAAACGTTGACCGCGATCGGTCCTTCGATCGCCTCTATAACGTCATAGAATGAAATCGCGTCTGCCGAACGCGCCAGCATATACCCGCCCAGAGAGCCTCTTTTCGACTTGATCAACCCGCCGCGGATCAAGTCTTGAATGATCTTTTCCAAAAATTTGCGCGGCACGCCTTGACGCGTAGCGATCTCAGCTATCGAGCAGCATTTCTCCGGGTCCTGATCTGAAAGATAAATCACCGCGCGCAAACCATAATCGACCCGTCGAGGAATCTGCATTAGACCCATAGCTTCTACCCCCTTGCCATGAGCTTATCGGCCGCCGCGGCTCCTGCGGGGCGCGGCTGCTGCGCATTACGCAGCCTGCCCAAGGCGGAAAGCCCCTCTAAGCGTTGGACGATTGCCGGCATCTTTTCGTTCACATAAAGCACTTCTTGTCGAGTATTAAATCGGCTCAAACTGAAACGGACCGCGCCTTGCAGCCAATCGGCGGGCACTTTCATGGCGCGCAAAACATGCGACGGCTCCGACGATCCCGCGGTACAGGCGGAGCCGGTCGAGGCGCATATTCCTTGCTGATCTAAAAGCACCAGGATCGACTCCCCTTCCAAATATCGAAAACTGATATTCGAAGTATTCGGCAAGCGATTTTGCGCCCGGCCATTGACTCGGCTGCCTGGGCACGACTCGAGCAACAATTCTTCGAGCTGATCGCGCAGCTCCTTTATTCGCACCGCATCCTCGGCCATGTGGCTAAGTGCCGTCTCCGCTGCCTTGCCCATGCCGATGATGGCCGAGACGTTTTCCGTTCCGGCGCGACGATTGCGTTCTTGATGACCACCGATCATAAACGGCGAAAACGTCAAGCCGCGTCGCACGTAAAGCGCGCCGACTCCTTTCGGCGCATAGAACTTGTGGCCCGAGATCGTTAACAAGTCGATCGGCAGATCCTTAACTTTGAACGGCAACTTGCCTGCGGCTTGCACCGCGTCGACGTGAAACGGAATGCCTTTCGATCGGACGATTGCACCAATTTCCTCGATCGGAAAAATCACTCCGGTCTCATTGTTCGCCCACATGATGGACACCAACGCGGTGTCGTCACTCAGTGCCGAGCGCAGCTCTTCCACGTCGAGGGCGCCGTTTTCATCTACGCCCAACCAGGTCACCCGATAACCTTTTTTTTCTAAGTGCTGACACAAACCCAGCACCGCCGGATGTTCAACCTGAGTGGTTACGATGTGGCGTTTATCCGGGCGCGCTTCTAGCATGCCGCGGATCGCCGCGTTATCGCCTTCGGTGCCGCAACTGGTGAAAATCACTTCGATGGGATCGGCGGCGCCGATCAGAGCGGTAACCTGCGCCCGCGCTTGACCGACTTTCTGGCCGACCTCGCTGCCGAAACGATGGATGCTTGACGGGTTGCCATAGTACTCCGTCAAAAACGGCAACATTGCTTCCGCGAGCTCGGGTAACACTCGGGTCGTCGCATTGTTATCGAAGTAAATCTCGCCTGCCATAATTGTTCTCTGACTTCTGATCTCCGTTCTATCCGACGCTCCCCTCCAAGCTCACGCCGAGAAGTTTCTGCGCCTCGACGGCGAACTCCATCGGTAATTCTTTGAATACCTGTTTGCAGAAACCGTTGACAATCATATTGACGGCGTCTTCGGTCGAAATACCCCGTTGCCGGCAGTAGAACAATTGATCTTCGCCGATCTTCGAGGTCGACGCTTCATGCTCGACCTGCGAAGCATTGTTGAGCACTTCGAGATAAGGGAAAGTATGGGCACCGCATTTGTCGCCCAGTAATAACGAATCGCACTGCGAATAGTTGCGCGCGCCCGCCGCGCCTTTCATGATTTTCACCAGGCCACGGTACGTGTTTTGCCCATGTCCGGCCGAAATGCCCTTTGAAATGATCGTGCTCTTGGTGTTCTTGCCCATATGGATCATTTTCGTGCCGGTATCGGCTTGCTGGTAATTGTTCGTCAACGCCACCGAGTAAAACTCACCGACCGAATCGTCGCCTTGCAAGATACAGCTCGGATACTTCCAGGTGATAGCCGAGCCGGTTTCGACCTGCGTCCAGGAAATCTTCGACCGTTCGCCCAGACATTTGCCGCGCTTTGTGACGAAATTATAAATGCCGCCCTTGCCCTCGGCGTCGCCGGGATACCAGTTTTGCACCGTGGAATACTTGATCTGCGCGTCGCGATGGGCAACCAATTCCACCACTGCGGCGTGCAATTGATTTTTGTCGCGCATCGGCGCGGTGCAACCTTCGAGATAGCTTACCGTCGCCCCTTCTTCTGCGACGATCAGCGTGCGCTCAAACTGCCCGGTCTCCGCGGCATTGATGCGAAAATAAGTCGACAGCTCCATAGGACAGCGTACTCCTTTTGGGATGTAGCAAAACGAGCCGTCGCTAAACACCGCCGAATTGAGCGACGCAAAAAAGTTATCGGTGTAGGGCACCACGGAGCCCAAATATTTCTGCACCAGCTCCGGATGATTCTGCACTGCCTCCGAAAAAGAACAGAAAATGATTCCCAATTCGGAAAGCTTTCCTTTGAACGTCGTTGCGACCGAGACGCTATCGAATACGGCATCGACGGCAACGCCAGCCAGAGATTCCTGTTCTTTGAGAGGGATACCCAACTTCTCGTACATCGCGAGCAGTTCGGGATCGATCTCTTCCAGACTCTTTGGTCCGTCCGTCTTCGATTTCGGCGCCGAGTAATAACGGATCGCCTGGTAGTCGATGGGCGGATAATGTACCATCGCCCACTTCGGCTCGGCCTCGGATTTTTCCAGCTTTGCCCAATGGCGGTAAGCTTTGAGCCGCCATTGAAGCATGAATTCTGGCTCGTTCTTCTTCGCGGAAATGAAGCGAATAATCTCTTCGTTCACCCCAGGTGGAACGGTATCGGCTTCAATGTCGGTAACGAAACCGTACTTGTACTCGCGCCGGGTCAAGTCTTCGACCGTGTTTGTGGCAGTTTTCATTTTCTATTACCTTACTTCACTAAACCGTGAATGACGCGCCGCAGCCGCAAGATTTCTTGACGTTCGGGTTTTGAAAAACGAAGCCCGACTGCATCAGTTCGTCTTTGTAGTCAAGCTCCGTGCCGCTCAAATAAAGCAAGCTCTTCATATCGACTAAAAGTTTAGCGCCGTCCTTTTCAAAAACCTTGTCGGTCGCCTTCGGCGCGTCGAAATCGACTTTATACTGCAAGCCCGAGCAGCCGCCGCCGACCACCTTGACTCTCAGCGCCTGTCCTTCGCGGCTCTCGGCGGCGATCAATTCTTTGATCCGCGCCGCGGCACGTTCAGTGAGGCTGACTCCCGTGGCCATTGATTGCTTCCTCCTCTAAAACCTTTACGAAAACCGTTGCTGCGGCTTGAGATCAGACTGTTGCCGCGTTTGCAGCTTGGCCTTAGTCTTATAAACAGGAGAAATTTCTCTCAAGCGCCGCACCTCTTCGCCAACCCGCTGAACGGTGTATTCGATCTCGTCGGCCGTATTGAACCGGCCCAGACCAAAGCGAATGGAGGCATGAGCCAACGAATCCTCTAAACCGATCGCTTTCAGCACATAAGAAGGTTCGAGACTCGCTGAAGTGCACGCCGAACCCGTTGACACGGCAATCTCCTTCAACCCCATCATCAAAGACTCACCGTCGACATATGCGAAACTCAGGTTCAAGTTGCCCGGCAAGCGCATCACCGCATCTCCATTGATCCGTACATCATCAAGCTGCTCGAATATCCCAGTTTTTAACCGTTCTCGTAACGCCGTCAGCCGTTCACCCTCGGTATTCATTTCTTTTTTGGCCAGCTCGCAAGCTTTACCCAAACCGACAATCCCGGGAACGTTCAAAGTCCCTGATCTCATACCGCGCTCATGGCCGCCGCCGTCGATCTGCGGGGTAATTTTGACCCGCGGTTTCGTCGAGCGCACGAAGAGCGCGCCAATTCCCTTCGGGCCATACATCTTGTGCGCCGTCAGAGACAACAAATCGATACCCATGTCCTCGACGTTAAGTGGAATCTTGCCCACTGCCTGGGTGGCATCGCTATGAAAAAGAATACCTTTTTCTTTCGCCAATCGACCGATTTCTCTTGTCGGTTGGATCGTGCCGATCTCGTTATTCACCGCCATAATGGAAATCAGAATAGTTTTGTCAGTGAGCGAATCTCTCAGTCGTTGCAAATCAACAAATCCGTCTCGACTCACGGGCAAATAGCTAACCTCAAAACCGCTCTTTTCTAAAACCTTGCAACTATCCAAAACCGCCTTGTGCTCGGTCACGCAAGTGACGATATGATTGCCCTTTTCGCGATGTGCCTCAGCCACGCCTTTGATGGCAAGATTATCCGATTCGGTGGCGCCGCTGGTAAAGACGACTTCTCGCGGTGAAGATGCGCCGATCAGTCGCGCCACCTGGTCGCGGGCGGAATCTACCGCGGCTTCAGCTTCCCAACCGAAAGCATGGTTTTTGCTCGCCGCGTTACCGAACCGCTCCAAAAAATAGGGCAGCATGGCATCCAACACGCGCGGGTCGACCGCCGTAGTGGCATTGTTGTCGAGATAAATCGGCGTAGCGACTTTCATATCTGGATCTCTTATTACAGACTAATTAGGTCTGATATCAAGTTAACCAATATTCAGCGTCGAGTCAACCAACTTATTGATTCTTATGAATTCAATTAACCTATTGGAATATCAGCAAATTCCAGTCGAAACTGATATGAGCTTTCACGCCTGCTCAAGGGCGGATTTAAGGAATTGGCCGGTGTAAGAGCCCGATATCAAAGCGACTTCCTCAGGCGTTCCCTCCGCGATCACTTGCCCCCCTTGGGCGCCGCTTCCCGGGCCCAAGTCGATCACATGATCAGCGCTTTTGATGACGTCCAGGTTATATTCGACGACCACGACCGTGTTACCCAAGTCAGTTAGACGGCTGAGCAGTTCCAAAAGTTTCCTGACATCGTCGAAGTGCAGTCCGCTGGTCGGTTCGTCGAGGACGTAAAGCGATTGACCGGTGGATTTTCGCGCCAGCTCGCGCGCCAGCTTTACACGCTGGGCTTCGCCGCCGGCAAGCGTCGCGGCGGGCTGACCAAGCCGCAGATAACCAAGCCCCACCTCACGCAACGTGCGCAAGCGATCGTGAATCGGCGCAATATTATTGAGCAGCTCAAGCGCTTCATCGACGGTCAAGTCCAACAAATCGGCGATGCTCAAACCTTTGTACTTGACGTCCAAAGTTTCGCGGTTGTAGCGCCGTCCCTTGCACACCGGACAAGTGACAAACAATTCGGGGATAAAATACATTTCAAGCCGCGTCACGCCTTCACCGGCGCAAGCTTCGCAGCGCCCGCCCCGCATATTGAAGGAAAAGCGATCCGGCTTGTAGCCGCGCACACGCGCTTCGGGCAGCGCGGCAAAAAACTCGCGAAGGTGATCGTAGATCCCGGTATAGGTCGCGGCATTGGAACGCTGCGTGCGGCCGATCGGGTTTTGATCAACGCCGATCGCTCGGTCGAATTGTTGCCAGCCGATGAGCTCGGCTGCGCCGGCGTCATTGACTTTCATCCGCTGCAACCGTTGTTGCAAGCCGCGATAAAGGACCTCCATGACCAGCGTGCTTTTCCCCGCGCCGGACACGCCGGTCACACAGGTCATAACTCCGATCGGAATCTCTACCGTTAGGTTTTTTAGATTTCGCGCTCTGGCGTTTTTGATAACGAAGCCTTTGCCCGCGCCCTTACGGCGTTCAGACGGCAGCGCTATCGTCACGGCACCGGACAAATATCGTCCGGTGAGAGAGCGGCTGTCGCGCAAGACTTCCGCCGGCGCGCCGCACGCAATGACCTCGCCGCCGTGCTCGCCGGCTCCGGGTCCCATATCGATCAAATAATCCGCCGCGCGCATCGTCTCCGGATCATGCTCGACGACGAGGACCGAGTTGCCGGCATCGCGCAGATGTTTGAGTAGCTCGATAAGTTCGGCATTGTCTTTTTGGTGCAGGCCCATGCTCGGCTCGTCGAGAACGTAGAGCACGCCCGCTATGCCTGAGCCCATTTGCGTCGCCAGGCGCACCCGTTGGAACTCTCCGCCGGAAAGGGTCACCGACGAGCGATCCAAACTCAAGTAGTCCAGACCCAGTCGCGTCATCACTCCCAGCCGGCCTGCGATTTGATCGACAATTTTTTCGCCGATGATTTTTCGTTCCTCGGCGAATGGGTAATGATTGAGAAACTCAAGCGTCGCGGCGATGGGCATGGCCGTGATCTCGGCAATGTCGTGGCCGCCGATACGCACCGCGCGGCTGGCTTTTTTCAAGCGCGAGCCGCCGCACTCCGGGCACGGTACGGTAGCGCTATCTTTGACACGTTTGCCGCGCTCGGCGAGCTCGCCCAGGCCGTTGCAGCGCGGACAAGCGCCTTCGGGACTATTAAACGAAAACAGGCCCGGAGTAATTTCCGGCGCGGACGCGCCGCAGTTTAGACAAACAAACTTTTGGCTGAACGCCATTTCGCGCCCGCCGTCCGCGTCATTTTCCGCAGGAATCCGAACCTTGATGATCTGATCGCCGTGGCGCCCGGCAATTTCAATGGACTCGGCTAACCTTTTCCTGATCCCTTCGCGCAGCATCATCCGGTCGATCACCAGGTCGATTCGACTCGCATTCTCGATATCGAGCGGAGACTTGCTGGCCAATTCCGTCATGCGGCCATCCACCATCACCCGGGCAAAACCCTGACGCGCCACCTCCTCCAGCCGGGCGCGCGCTGCCGTCAGCGCCAGCGGCGCCAGAACAATCACTCTTGTTTGCGCCGGCAGTAAAAGCAATTGATCGACGATTTGTTCGATGCTGTAGGCTTTGATTTCGTGACCGCATTCAACGCAGGTCAACTGGCCGGCGCGAACGAATAGCAAACGGAGGAAATCGTAAACGCCGGTGATCGTACCGAGCGTCGAACGAGGACTCGCCAAGCCGGGCTTTTGTTGAATCGCGATGGTGGGTGAAAGCCCGTCGATGCTATCGACGTCCGGTTTTTCGATCTGCTGCAGCAGTTGTCGAGCGTCGGCGCCCAGCGACTCCAGATAGCGCCGCCGCCCCTCCGCGTAGAGCGTGTCGAAAGCTAGGGATGATTTTCCCGAACCGGATACGCCGGTGATGACGACAAACTGATCGCGCGGGATTTCCAAATCGATATTTTTGAGATTGTGAACCCGCGCGCCCTTGATGACGATTTTGGCCGCCACGGCAAACTCGTCTAGCCTTGGAGTTCTTTGAGCTTGCTTTCAATGACGGCGCGGTATTCGTCGAGCTTTTGTTGGCACGACGCTTCAAACCGCAGCACGAGCGCCGGCTGCGTGTTTGACGCACGAATCAGTCCCCAGCCGTCGGGAAAGCGCACGCGAACGCCGTCGACGTCGATGACATCGTAGTGCTGGCGAAAATATTCCGTCGCCTTTTCTGCAATCGCAAATTTTTCTTCGTCCGGGCAATCCACGCGAATCTCCGGAGTCGACACGCTCGGGGGCAGATCGGCGAGCAAGCAGGACAACGGTTTATCTGATTGGGCGAGTATTTCGAGCAACCGCAGCGACGCATAAATCGCGTCATCGTAGCCGAAGTAGCGTTCTTTAAAAAACATATGCCCGCTCATCTCTCCGGCCAGCAGTGCGCGCGTTTCTTTCATCTTGGCTTTGACCAGAGAATGGCCCGCCTTCCACATGATCGGCCGGCCGCCGTGGCTGAAAACATCGTCGTAAAGTCGCTGCGAGCATTTCACATCCGCGATAATTCCCGCACCCGGGTTGCGCTTCAAGACATCGCGCGCAAACAGCACCAATAACTCGTCACCCCAAAGGATGTTGCCATTTTCGTCCACTACGCCAATGCGGTCGGCGTCGCCGTCGTAGGCAATGCCCAAGTCCGCTTTTTCATGTTTGACCTTTTCGATCAGCATTTCCAAATTTTCCGGCACGGTCGGATCGGGATGGTGAAACGGAAAATTGGCGTCCGGCACACAGGCAATTTCCCAGACCTGACAGCCCAGTTGTCTGAATATCGGCGGCGCTACGGGTCCACCGACCCCGCTCCCCGCATCAACGACGACTTTCAGCGATCGCGAGAGCTTTGGCACGTCGGCCAACAAATACTTCTTTTCGTGAAACGCGTTGCGCTCCATCTTCCGGCGAAGCTCTTGAATCTGCTGCCCATAAAGAGTGTCCTTACCAAGACAGATCTTAAAGCCGTTGTATTCGGATGGATTATGACTGGCCGTGATTTGAATCCCGCCGTCGACGTCGAGATGAAACAGAGAAAAATAAAGCAAAGGCGTTGGACAGACACCAATATCGTAAACGTGCAGTCCGGCGGCAACCATCCCGGCAATAACCGCTTCGGCATAAGCATCGGAAGTGGCGCGGCAATCGCGCGCCACGCTAACCCGCTTGCCGCCCTTCTCGACGATCTCCGTGCCATGGACCTTGCCCAGCAACAATGCAAAGTCTTTGTCGAAATCCACCTCGGCCAAACCCCGGATGTCGTACTCGCGAAATATGGCCGGATTCATTGAGTCCTCCGAGCCATG
>Ga0193707_1000102_pt1 | contig 22662 bp, 19 predicted proteins | sample U3c2metaG_FD_143043 | JGI IMG/M metagenome (GOLD analysis project Ga0193707, IMG submission 143043) | Soil microbial communities from a riparian zone of the East river system, Colorado, United States - U3c2 | ecosystem: Environmental > Terrestrial > Soil > Riparian zone | place: USA: East River... | reverse complement strand
TCACTGTAGAAAATCGTGAACGTGTCTTTGAGCCATTTTTCACGACTAAGCCCTATGGCACTGGAATCGGATTGCCGCTAGCGAAAAAATTTGTCGAACGAAATGGAGGGCGGATCGTAATCGCCGATGGTTCGAGCGCCGGTACGAAAATAGAAGTGACACTTCCGCTTGCACATTGATTCGATTCGGCTTTCTCACGTCAAAATCATATCCGTATCGCGTTTAGAAACTTGCCTGTGCCGGAATCTACAGACGCATTTTTTATTACCGCCGCGTAGGGCCCAATTAGGCCGATACGACAGCGTATCGAGGTGCAATCTCTACGTCATTGGTATCATGATGTGAGTCTGGTAGGGCTTGCGTTGCTTGAGGTGGTCATACCAATTGCGGATCTTTGGGAAATTGGGATGCTCGATCGGCAGATTAAACCAGCGGTAGGCCCAGACACCGAGAGGAATATCACCGAGAGAAAACTCGTTGGCGCCGAGATATGCGGTTTTGGCCAGCTGGTTTTCAACCATTTGCCATGCGTTGGTCGTTTTCTCGATGGCGGCTTGGATGGCTTTGGGGTCGCGTTTATCCTCGGGTGTGCGGATCAGAGCCCAGAAGAGGGGAACTATGGCTGCATTAAATGTCGATAGTTGCCAGTCCATCCATCGATTGGCGTTTGCCATTTCTTCCAGCGCGCTCGGCATGAGCTTCCCTTTACCGTATTTCGCGTTCAGATAGCGCATAATACTATTGGACTCCCAGAGGATGAAGTCTCCGTCTTTCAGAGTCGGCACCAGACCGTTCGGGTTCATGGCTAGATAGTCTTTGTCTTTGTTCCCGCCGAATTTGCCGCCCCAATCTTGGCGCTCGAATTCGATACCGAGCTCGCCACAGCACCACAGCACTTTTTGCACGTTGGATGAATCCGTCCTACCCCATATTTTGATCATTTTACCCCCCGATGACTTCAAATTTTGATTGATATTTCTTATCATCGTTTAAATTTAATGAATAGCCGAACCCGCTGGAATACCTGCAGAGTTGCTCTGTCGTTTTGCAAAAATTTCTGTTAGGACATGAGGGCAATTCTTCAACGGGAGGCGGTGAACTTATGATCAAATCATCTTTTTGGTTGATGATCGCGGTGCTCCTAGAGCTGATCGGAACGCCAACGATCTGGGCGCAAAATGCCGCCGAGGGTAAAAAGCTTTATTCGACCTATTGCTCGACTTGCCATGGCGAGCAGGGCAAAGGTGATGGCACGGCGGCCGCTTCGCTGCCGGTCAAACCGGTCGACCATACGAGTGGGGCGGCGATGAATAAACTCACTGACAAGTTTCTCATGGACGTAATCTCGAAGGGTGGGAGCAGCGTTGGAAAGTCTAGTTTTATGCCTTCGTGGGGCGGTGCCCTCAATGATGGGCAGATTAAGGATGTCGTCGCGTATATCCGGTCGATCGCGGTCCCAGCGTACAAACCTTGATACAGGCATAAAAATCTGCGTTTTTTTTGCCTGGACCCCTTGACGATAGGAAATGGAAGATTAAATTTGGCGCATCCAACCTGTTCTGCAGGAATCTAAATTTACGTTCTATTTCAGGAGGGTGATATGGCGACAAAGATTCGTCCCCTACACGATAGGGTGATAGTGAAGCGCATCGCGGAGGAAGAGAAAACCAAGGGGGGTATCATCATCCCGGACACTGCCAAGGAAAAGCCGCAGGAAGGCAAAGTAGTAGCGGTGGGTCCGGGTAAATATGAAGATGGCAAGCTAGTGCCACTCGGGGTGAAGTCGGGTGACAAGATTCTCTTCGGGAAATACTCAGGTACGGAAATCAAACTGGATGGCGAGGAACATCTGATTATGCGCGAAGAAGATATCCTCGGCGTAATCGAATAAGGAGGCTTAGAGGAACATGTCTGCAAAGGAAATTCGCTTTAGCGAAGATGCGCGTGGTAGGGTGCTGCGCGGTGTTAATTTATTGGCTGACGCCGTTACCGTCACATTGGGTCCCAAAGGTCGCAATGTCGTGTTGGAAAAGTCTTGGGGCTCGCCGACGGTCACCAAAGACGGCGTGTCGGTTGCCAAAGAAATCCAGCTCGAAGACAAATTCGAGAACATGGGAGCGCAGATGGTGAAAGAGGTCGCCAGCAAGACCTCGGACTTAGCCGGCGATGGCACCACCACCGCGACGGTTTTGTCGCGAGCGATCTTTAGCGAGGGGCTGAAGTTAGTCGCTGCCGGGCATGATCCGATGAGCATTAAGCGGGGCATCGATAAAGCGGTTGCGAAGGTTGTCGATGAGCTCAAGTCGCTCTCCAAGCCCACCCGCGACCGCGATGAAATCGCTCAGGTGGGTACCATTTCTGCCAACAACGATAAGGCTATAGGCGCCATCCTCGCCGAGGCGATGGACAAGGTCGGCAAAGAGGGAGTGATCACCGTTGAAGAAGCCAAGGGTTTGGAGACCACTCTTGATCTCGTCGAAGGCATGCGTTTCGACCGTGGCTATCTCTCGCCTTATTTTGTCACCGATCCGGAGCGAATGGAGTGCGTCTATGACGACGCCTACCTGCTCATCAACGAGAAAAAGATCTCTAGCATGAAGGACTTGCTCCCAATGCTTGAGGCGGTTGCCAAGACCGGCAAACCGCTGGTGATCATCGCTGAAGAAGTTGAAGGCGAAGCGTTGGCGACCTTGGTGGTGAACAAACTGCGCGGCACGCTCAAAGTCGTCGCGGTCAAAGCCCCTGGTTTTGGCGATCGGCGCAAGGCGATGCTCGAAGACATCGCGATCCTGACCGACGGCAAGATGATCGCTGAAGAGTTGGGGATTAAGCTTGAAAACGTGACGGTGAAGGATCTCGGCGGGTGCAAACGCGTCATCATCGACAAGGATAACACCACGATCGTTGAAGGCGCCGGCAAAAAGTCAGCCATCGAAGGTCGCATCACGCAGATCCGCGCGCAGATCGAGGATACGACATCGGATTACGACCGTGAAAAACTGCAAGAGCGCTTAGCGAAGCTCGCCGGCGGCGTTGCGGTGGTGAAAGTCGGTGCGGCGACCGAAATCGAGATGAAAGAGAAAAAGGCGCGCGTCGAAGACGCGTTGCATGCGACGCGCGCGGCGGTTGAAGAAGGCATCGTTCCTGGCGGCGGCGTGGCGCTAATTCGGGCTTCCTCTGTTCTCGCGAACATGAGAGTTACGGATGATGAGAAAATCGGCGTCCGTATCGTTCAGAAGGCGCTCGAAGAACCACTCCGTTGGATCGTTAGCAACGCCGGGGCCGAGGGCTCGGTGGTTTTGGATAAAGTAAAGAACGGCAAAGGTGCGTTCGGTTTCAACGCCGCCACGGAAGAGTACGAAGATCTCGTCAAGGCAGGCATCGTCGACCCGACCAAGGTCGTGCGTGTCGCGCTGCAGAACGCGGCTTCGGTTGCTGGTCTGCTGCTTACTACCGAAGCCATGATCGCTGACAAACCGGAGAAGAAAAAAGACGCTCCGGCGATGCCGCATGATCACGACGACTATTAGATCATTTCTCTAATCCGAAAAAACACAAAGGGCGCCGAAGTAATCCGGCGCCCTTTGTGTTTTTAGGCGAAACTGAACGGTTATGCCTGGCTATTCTTCATCCGAATTTTGTCGCCGAACTTTACCCTCGGCGATTTCTCTCAGGGCGGTCACAATTTCTCGGGTGGCGTTGCGAGCAGTGGCTTTGCTTCCTTGAAAAGCTGTTTTGCTCTTTTCGAAGCGGTTCGAGACCTTATCCAAACAATCTTCTACAGTAATACGAGCCATAATCAATATTGTATGATTTAAAATTGAAAAGGGGAGGAAAAGGGCCTTTCCTTTTTTCACTCCGGGTGAATTTCGCAACCTGAGTTGATCAATTCACTCCGATAGCAATTTGCTTCGGCTTTGCTGCGTCGACCTTGGAGACGTGAATTTCCAGTATATTGCAAGCTGTCTTTTTTAAACTGTTTGGAAACGTGCCCGATCTGGCCAATTGCCAAAGCGATTTGCCGGGGGCGCGCGAAGCTTGACGGTCCACGACGTTTGACCTCGTCAGCTCGGCGCATCGCGGATCTGACATTCCTGCAATTGAATATCGAACGAGGCTTTATATTTTACGCGATCATGCGAGTCGCGCTTCGATCCCTTTGGAATTTTGCCTTTTGAGATGATATGAACAACGCGTCGGATTGTTCACTACGGTTCGGCTTCGACCAAGACGATACAAACTCGCAATGCAAAATGCTCTGATCTACGAAAGCGTGGAACGAACTCATGGCACAGGACGAGTCTAGTTTGAAGCGGCGTTCGGCTTGGGTTTGCGTTTGGGCGGCCTTGGCGATTTTCGTGATCGCGATGGTGTTGTTTAGGGACTCGTGGGTGAGAAGTGCGTCGCTCAATGATCCGCGTGCCGCGCCACGGGCCGTGGCCGCAAGGGGCGAACTTTTAGCTGATGAAAAATCCACCATCGCCTTGTTTCGACAGGCCTCGCCGTCCGTCGTCAACATCACGGCGATCGGCGTGGAACGGGATCTCTTTACATTGAACTTGTATCAGATCCCGCAGGGCACCGGGTCTGGTTTCGTCTGGGATACCAACGGTGACATCATCACCAATTTTCATGTGATTCAAAACGCCGATGCGGCTCAGGTCACTCTGGCGGATCAGTCGAATTGGAAGGCGCGGGTCGTCGGCGTGGCGCCGGACAAAGATCTTGCGGTGCTGCGGATCGATGCGCCGGGCAACCGGCTTCGCCCCATACCGATCGGAACTTCGAAAGACTTGCAGGTAGGCCAAAGTGTTTTTGCCATTGGTAATCCCTTTGGGTTGGATCAAACTTTGACGACCGGGATAATCTCTGCGCTCAATCGCGAGATTGAATCGGTCACGCGCCGGCCGATTCAAGGGGTGATTCAGTCCGACGCCGCGATCAATCCGGGAAACTCTGGAGGTCCATTGCTCGATAGCGCCGGGCGATTGATCGGTGTCAACACGGCGATTTACAGCCCGTCTGGAGCGTCCGCTGGTATCGGTTTTGCCATCCCTGTGGACACGGTCAATCGTATCGTGCCGGAGTTGATCCGCAGCGGGAAAGTTACTCGGCCGGGATTGGGTGTTCAAATTGCCGACGAACAAATCGCGCAGAGACTCGGGGTAACGGGGATCCTGGTTGTCGATGTCGCCAAAGGAAGCGCGGCGGCAAAGGCGGGAATTCAACCGACTCGACGGGACGGCGAAGGGCGTCTGCGCTTAGGCGATATTATCACTGCGGTGGATAGCAAGAAAGTAGAATCACCGAACGATCTCTACTTGTTGCTGGAAAAATATAAAATTGGGGACTCCGTCAATATCTCGATTCTGCGCAACGGAAAAACCGTGCAGGCGAAAGTGGCGTTGGAAGCGGTCCAGTAAACCTTATGTTGCCAGCCTATTCGCCGCCATGGGGCCGTCTGCGAATGCCGCGCAGTAATCAGTTTTTCTCCTGCGTGTCCCGAATGCCCGGCTGGTTTTCATCGCGCTCGTACGCGGAAATGATCTCCTGGACGAGGTGATGACGCGCCACGTCCTTTTCCGTGAAAGTTACAAAGCGGATGCCGTGCACGCCCTTGAGGATGCGCGAAGCTTCCTTTAGCCCCGATAATTTTCCTGCCGGCAGATCGATTTGCGTAGCGTCGCCGGTGATCACCGCCTTTGAACCATAGCCCAGCCGGGTTAGAAACATTTTCATCTGTTCCGGTGTGGTGTTCTGCGCTTCGTCGAGAATGACAAAGGAATCATTCAATGTTCGGCCGCGCATAAACGCCAGCGGTGCGACTTCGATCGTGCCTCGTTCGACCAACTTGCGCGCGCGGTCGAAATCCACCATGTCATGCAGCGCGTCATAAAGCGGACGCAGGTAGGGATTGACCTTTTCGGCGAGATCGCCGGGGAGAAAACCGAGTTTTTCGCCAGCTTCAACGGCCGGGCGAGTCAAGATAATGCGCACATAATTATTTTTCATCAACTCGCTAACCGCCATGGCCATCGCTAAATAAGTTTTACCCGTGCCGGCGGGGCCAATGCCAAACACGATGTCATAGCGCCGGATTGCGTCGATGTAGGCCTTTTGCGCGATACTTTTCGGCGTGATCGTTCTCTTGTGCGCGGAAATATAGATCGTATCGAGGAATATGTCCTGCAACCGAGCGCGTGAGTCACCGCTGAGAATGCGAATCGCGTAGTCAACGTCGCTGGCATAAACCGGATAACCCTTCTCTAGGAGTCCGTAGAGTTGGCGCAGGATCTGGCTCGCCAGTTCCACTTGGAGCGGGTCTCCTTCGATCTCCAGTCCGGAGCCGCGCACACGAATTTTGAGCTGCAGCGTCTGCTGAAGAATTTTTACGTGCTGGTCATGTTGTCCCAAAAGATCGCGGAATAGGCGAGGATCGTGGAATTCGAGAAAGTTGACGCCGACCTCGGTCACCATACCGGCGATTTGCTTCTTTTCGTCTTTCACTCGCTTTCTCCTATGAGCTGAACGATGATTTCACGCGTGCGCGGACGATTGTCGAAGTCGAGTAAGACAACCTGTTGCCAAGTGCCTAAACAAGGCTGACCGTTCTCGATGGGAATCGCGACCGACGGACCGAACAGCGCCGCGCGCAGGTGGGAAAAACCATTATCGTCGCCCCAGCGATCATCGTGATGGTAGCGGTGATCGGAGGGGATCAGTCGCTCGACGAATTCCTTCAGGTCTTGAATCAATCCCGGTTCATGCTCGATCGTGGCGACGGCCGCGGTCGAGCCCGACACAAAGATCGTCAGCAAACCTTTGCGGATCTTTTCTTTTTGAATCTGTTCGCGAAGCTTAGGCGTGATGTCGATGATGTCGCAGAAGCCGGTAGTATGTTCGACGATTTTATTAGAGCGAATCTGTAACACGCTATTTCGCTGCTCTCAAAAACCCGTTCCGGAAAAACTTTGCGATAATCTCATGAGAACCAACAAATAATTCGACTGCCGGGAAATCATTTGGCCTCACGAATCAGCTCTTCGGCGCGTTTTAGCGCGGCGGCAATCTTCGCCGGCTCTTTGCCGCCGGCTTGAGCGAATTCCGGCCGTCCGCCGCCGCCGCCGCCGACTATCCCGGCGAGCTCTTTGATGATGTTGCCTGCGTGGTAGCGCTTAGTCAGTTCCTTGCTGACGGAGGCGACGAGATTTACGTTCGCTTCGCCGACGCTTGCGAGTACCACGACTCCGGAGCCAATTTTTTCTTTGAGCTGGTCGGCAATATCCCGCAGTTGCTTGGCGTCGACGCCGTCGACCTCGCTGATCAAAAACTTTGTTCCGTTTACGGAACTTTGCTTCGCCAGCAATTCAGGGATCTGGTCTTTTTCAAATTGGCCGCGCAGTTTCTCGATTTCCCTCTCGAGCTCTCTTTGGCGTTCTAAAAGTTTCTTGACTTTGTCCACGGCGTCATCGGCGCTGCCGCGCACCAGATTGCCGATCTCCTTGAGCCGCTGTTCATAGTTGCGAATCAAATCCAGAGCGTCCTGGCCGGTGAACGCTTCGACGCGCCGCACTCCCGCGGCGACGCCGCCTTCGGATTGGAGTTTGAATATTCCAATCTCTCCGGAAGCGCGCACGTGAGTGCCGCCACAAAGCTCGGTGGAAAAATCACCTATTTTTACTACCCGCACACGGTCGCCATACTTGTCGCCAAAAAAGGCGAGCGCGCCGTGGCGGATCGCCTCGTCGTAACTGACTTCCTGAATGGAAACGCCGGCATCTTCGCGAATATGCTGATTGACACTCGTCTCGATCAGCGCGAGTTGCTCATCGGCGATAGCGCCGTTGTGATTGAAGTCGAAGCGCAGTCGTTCCGGCGTAACCAACGAACCGGCTTGACGGACATGCTGTCCTAATTCCCGCCGCAACACCGAGTGCAGAATATGCGTCGCCGAATGATTGAGCCTGATCTTTTGACGATGCTTGGGATCGACTGCCAATTGGACCCTGTCGCCGACCTGGACACGGCCTTTTTTGACTCGCGAACGATGCGCCGTGAGTTGGGGCGTGGGATGGTGTGTGTCGAAGACTTCGATAATATCGCCGCGTGCGGTAGTGATCGTCCCGCGATCGCCGATCTGACCGCCCGATTCGCCGTAGAAAGGTGTCTCGGCAGTGAGCAACTCGATCTCATCTCCCTCTACCGCTTCGTTTAGACCGGCGCCGTTGGCATATATGGCCAGCACGGAGGATTCTCCCTCGAGCCGATCATAGCCGATGAAACGGACTTGCCGGTCGAGCTGGATCTTGGATTCCATGCTGGTGGATTCGCGCGCTTCGCGCCCGCGCGCGCGCTGTTCCTGCATCAGTTTCTCGAAGCCAGGCTGGTCGACGGCCATGGATTCGCCGCGCAGAATATCTTCGGTCAAATCGAGCGGAAACCCAAAAGTGTCGTAGAGACGGAAAGCGACGTCACCGGACAGCACTTGCTGGTTTTGTGCTTTGAGTTTTGCCGTGGCCTCTTCGAGCAGTGCGAGTCCCTTCTCCAGAGTTTCATCGAAGCGTTCCTCTTCGGTGCGAATGACTTCACGAATGCGCTGCTCTTCGGCGCGCAGTTCAGGATAGGCGTCACCCATCACCGCCGCAACGGTTTTGGCGACTTCATGCAAGAAGGGTTGTTCCAGGCCGATCAAGCGCCCGTGGCGCGCGGCGCGGCGTAGCAGCCGACGTAAGACATAGCCGCGCCCCTCATTGCTCGGCATGACGCCGTCGGCGATTAGAAAACTGACGGCACGGGCGTGATCGTCGATTACCCGAAACGAAATGTCCGCCGCAGGATCCACGCCATATTTCTTGCCGGCGAGTCGCTCGGTCGTCGCGGTCAGCGTGCGCATATAATCGATGTCGTAATTCGACAACACGTTCTGCAGCACGGCGGTGATGCGCTCGAGCCCCATGCCGGTATCGACATGTTTCGACGGTAGATCTTCCAGGTCGCGATTTTCTTTGCGGTTGTATTGGATAAAAACCAGATTCCACAGCTCGATGTAGCGCGCGCAATCGCCGTTAACTCGGCATTCGTGTCCTGGCACATCTTGCCGATCGCACGCTTCGGGCCCGCGATCCAGATGAATTTCGCTGCATGGACCGCAGGGACCAGTCTCGCCCATTTCCCAGAAATTTTCCTTCTCACCGAAGCGGCTGATGCGTTCGGCGGGCAGACCGCTGATCTTCGCCCACAGGCGCTCGGCGTCATCGTCGTTGAGGTAAACGGTCGCGTAGAGTCTGTCCTTGGGCAGGCCCCATTCCTTGATGAGTAGATTCCATGCCCACTCGATCGCTTCGGCTTTATAATAATCGCCGAAGGACCAATTGCCGAGCATCTCGAAAAAGGTGTGATGATAGGTATCGCGACCGACGGCTTCGAGATCATTGTGTTTGCCGCTGATGCGCAAGCACTTTTGCGCGCTCGTGGCGCGCGCGAAGGGCAAACGCTCCTGGCCTAGAAAAACGTTTTTGAACTGAACCATCCCCGCGTTGGTGAAGAGCAGGGTCGGGTCCTTGTCGGGTACTAGAGACGAGCTTCGCACGACCGTATGGCCTCGTTCGGCGAAGTAATCCAAAAAAGATTTGCGTATTTGGTTGCCGGTCAACATAACTCTGTTAGTCTTCTTCTATCGGATAGCGCAGCAGATCGAATATCACTTTGTCGCCATAGCCGCGGCGCTGTAAAAAAGCTGCGGCGCGGCGCAATGCTTTAGGCTCCGTGAGATCTTCGCTTTTGAATCGTTTTGCCAAAAGCCGCTTCGCCCGCTCGGCTTCGTCCACTTGATCGAAGGTTTCACGCATTGCCTCGCGGATTAGGGATTGGTCGATGCCTTTGCTTCTCAATTCCTGGTCGATTCGCTTGGGGCCGTAACCGTTGTTTTGGGCTCGCGCCAGCGCCCAGTTTCGGGCGAATGCCTCGTCGTCCAGATAATGCGATGTACGAAGTTTTTCGATCACCTTGTCGGTGGCAGGCAAGTAACCCCGTCGGAGCAGATATTGTCGAACCTCGGCTTCGCTACGTGAACGGTATCCCAAGTAGCGCAGCGCTAGCTGAAGCGCATCTGCTTCCGAGCCGGGTGACTCGGATTCGGCTCTATCTTTCTTTGCAGCCAGAATAAGCTTTGAAAACTACCTGCCTTTGCCTTTTTCTTTTTTGTCCGGAGCGGCCGCGGCGCTGGCTGCAGGAGAGTCAGGCGCGACCCGTTTAACCCCGGTTTTTTCCATCACTTTGGTCATGATCTCGTCCGCGGTCTCCGGGTGATCCCTGAGAAATTGCTTTGCTGCTTCCCGCCCTTGACCGATCCGTTCCCCGCCATAGGAATACCAGGCGCCGCTTTTTTCGACGATGGCTATCTCGCTGCCAAGGTCGACGATTTCGCCGTCTCGGGAAATACCAGTTCCGTAAAGGATATCGAATTCCGCCTCTTTGAACGGCGGCGCCATCTTGTTCTTCACGACCTTCACACGGGTGCGTCCGCCGACGATATTGTCGCCGTCTTTGAGCGCGCCGATGCGGCGGATATCCATTCGCACTGAAGCGTAAAATTTAAGCGCGTTGCCGCCGGTGGTGGTTTCGGGGTTGCCGAACATCACGCCGATCTTCATGCGAATCTGATTGATGAAGATCACCACGGTATGGGACCGCGCAATCGTCGCGGTCAATTTTCTCAGCGCTTGCGACATCAGTCTCGCCTGCAGGCCCATATGCGCATCGCCCATCTCTCCTTCGATTTCCGCCTTTGGCACCAGGGCCGCAACCGAGTCGATGACCAAAACATCGATAGCGCCGCTGCGCACCAGGGTTTCGGCAATTTCCAAAGCTTGTTCGCCGTGGTCCGGTTGCGAGACTAGAAGATCGTCGGTCTTAACGCCGAGTTTCTTTGCGTAACCCAAGTCCAAGGCATGCTCGGCATCGATGTAAGCACCGAGGCCGTCGAGTTTCTGCGCTTCGGCAACGATTTGGAGCGCCAGCGTCGTCTTGCCGGAGGATTCGGGGCCGTAGATTTCCACGACTCGGCCACGCGGTACGCCGCCAATGCCGAGAGCGATATCGAGTCCGAGGGATCCGGTCGAGACCACCGGGGCGTCTTTGACCACGCCCCCCTCGCCGAGCTTCATGATCGCACCTTTGCCAAACTGCCGTTCAATTTGGCTTACAGCCAAGTCAATCGCCTTCTCTCGATTCGCATCCATCTCCTGCCTCCTTCACATGCCGCTCTTCAGCGTTACTGTTTGAAGCCGGGTGTAAACTGCTCCCTCGGGTTTGAGCACACTCCGAAATAGGATTACCTGGTCGACGGTTGAACGACCAAACTCGTAATGCTGCCAGTGCTCCAGTTCTTGTTCTAAGGTTAGCGGCGGCCGATCAAATTGGCGCCACCGGCCAATCGTTAAATGGGGCGTGAAGCTTCTTTTCTCCGGCGCAAAACCCAACGGCAGCAACGCTGACTCGACCGTCGTTGCCAGCCGCGCTAACTCATTGCCCGTTAATCCAACCCACAAAATTCTCGGTCGTCTCAAGTCGGGAAATACTCCTAAACCTTTAGCATTTATGGCGAAGCGCGGAAAGGGGCGAAACGCGGCAGCAAGCGCCGCGCCGATGGGTTCGATTTGCGCTTCTTCGACGTTACCGAGAAATTTGACTGTGAGATGCAGATTCGCTTTCGAGACCCACCGGATAGCGGGAATTCGTGGTCTGAGGCCGTCGATTGTGTGACATATTGTGTCGATGACTTGAGGATCAAGATCAATGGCGATAAAGGCGCGGATCACGGTTAATCTAGAAGGGCGAGACGCAGCCAGTTGAGCGCGACCTGCGAGGTACCGAGAATAATCCGCTCGCGCTCGCCGTGAAATTGGCAGAGCCGGGCTTCGTGACTTTGGTGCCGGGCGATGCTGAGCCAAACTGTGCCCACGGGTTTTTCAGGGCTGCCGCCGCTGGGTCCCGCGATTCCAGTGACACTCAGACCGACGCTCGCGCCGGTTTTCTCCTTGATACCAGCGGACATTTCCAGCGCTGTTTGCTCGCTGACCGCGCCATATTTTTCCAAAGTTGCCGGCTTGACTCCGAGAAATTTCACTTTCGCTTCATTGGAGTAGGTTACCGCGCCGCCGTAATAGTAGGCGGAGCTGCCGGCGATCCGGGTAATGCGATGGCTAATCAAGCCACCGGTGCACGACTCTGCTAAAGCCAGTGTCTGGTCTTTCTCCAGGAGCAGTCGGCCGACTCTTTCTTCCAGCGTCACGTCACCTTCGGCGTAAATATGCGAGCCGAGGACGCGGCGGATTTGTTCACAGCGCTCGACGAAGTCTTTTTCTTGCGCTTTGCCACCGCTCGCTGTTAAGCGTAAGGTCAAATCCGGATAATGGGCGCGAAAAGAGAGCTTATCTTGCGATCCGAGATCGACGGGTTTTACGAGGTCGTCCAACTTCGACTCGGTAAGGCCGTGGATCTTAAACGTGCAGGAGAAAATTTCACTGTCTTTGCCGCGCTCCGTGGTGATCCACGCCATGACCGTTTCATTGAACATGGCGATCATTTCCTGCGGCACGCCGGAAAGCCAAATGAGACTTTTGCCTTGGCTCACTGCTACTCGGAACCCGGGCGCGGTGCCCACCGGATTGGGAATGATAATCGCCGCGTCAGGAAAACAAGCCTGTTTGAGATTGTTCGGCGTCCAAGCGATGGCGCGCGCTGCGAAGCGCTTTTTGAGAGCGTCGGCGACGGCGTGGTTCATGGTGAGCTTTCTGCCGAGAAATTCTGCGACCAGCTCCGTGGTGAGATCATCGGCCGTGGGCCCGAGGCCGCCTGTGCCGATGATCACATCGCCCAACTCGCAAGCCTGACGTAATGACCACAAAAGCCTTTCTCGGTCGTCACCGACCTTTAACACGGCGCCGACTTTGACACCGATGGAAAACAGACGGTCTGCGATAAAGGTTGAATTGGTATCGACGACTTTACCCGTGGTGAGTTCATCGCCTGTACTCAGAATGACCGCGGTTTGGATCATATCAAGCTCGCGTACGAGAGTACGCGCACGATGAGAAAAGTATAAAGACCAGCCATGATATCGTCCAGGACGATGCCAGCGCCCCCAGGGAGCGATTCGAGCCTCGACGCCGGATACACTTTTGCAATATCAAAAAATCTGAATAAGACAAATGCAACGATTAAACCTGGGAGCGCACTGGTGAGAAAAGCGGCTACGGCAAAACCAGCGATCTCGTCTATGACTATAATTTGCGGGTCTTTCAGCCCCAGTATTTTTGCCGCTTGATCCGACAACCAGACCGCAAACAATATCAACCCGACTAGACCTGTTAAGGCAGCGAGGGGATGCCCTACCGCAAGCCCGTTTATAGCGAGCGCCACGGGAATAGCGGCCAGGGTTCCTAAAGTCCCTGGAAGAAACGGCGAAAACCCAATACCGCCACCGCTTGCAAGGAGCAGAATCAATTTTCTCACAGTGATGATTTAGCTGATTTAATCAGGACAGCTCGCTCTTTAAAACGGTTTGAAATAGATGATTTTGTCTCCGGGAGATGCCCGAATAACTTCCAAACCCGCGCACAAGGTGCACGATTGTTATTACTGTACGGGCGATGATAATGCCAACGCGCCAATATGGCCTGCGTTGCGCTGGATATGTATGATTTTGTGGGCTGGACGGGGGCTAACTTGAACGTAACCGCTAAGATTGCGGCGCCGTCGAAAGTTCAACGAGGTACGTTTGCGTCTGGTTTTCAAAGATCTTTTGCAATGCCGGTTCAATACTATCCTCGGCAGGAAAATCGACGCTGAGCGGATTGATGAATTGCTGGTCTTTATATAACTCGAAGTGAAGATGTGGGCCAGTGCTTCTGCCGGTCGAACCGACATAACCGATAATCTGCCCCTTGGTCACGGTTACGCCGGAATGGATGCCCACCGCGAAGCTGTCGAGATGGGCATACCGGCTCATATAGGTTGTGTCGTGCTTGATCTCGATAGCCTTCCCATACGACCCGTTCCAACCTGCGTCGTTAATCACGCCGTCTCCGACCGCACGAACAGGAGTGCCCCGCTGGGCCGCGAAATCGACCCCGGTATGCGGCAAATTCGTCTTTAAAATCGGATGGAATCGCGAGTCCGTGAAATGCGATGTAATGCTGGTAAATTCTAATGGAAAGCGCAAGAAGGAGCGCGCCAGGCTGCGCCCTTCGAGGTTATAGTAGTTTCCCTGCCCCTTCTGTTTTTCGAAATAGACCGCGGTTAGTTTTTGGCCGGCATTGATGAGCTCAGCCGCTAAGATGCGAAGCGCTGATTTGGTTTCCTGACCCTTGCGGCTGCGTTGTTCGTAAAGAATCTTGTACGTATCGCCTTTATGAATTTCCTTCTCGATATCAATGTCCCAAGTAAAGATGTCAGCAAGTTGGGAAAGCAGAGCGGGTTGGATTCCGGCCCTGTGTGCATCTTCAAACAGCGAGGTATCAACCGATCCGCTAACCGTTTTTACTTCGACGTCATAGGGCTTTTCGCGTTTCTGGAAGAGAATGCCCCGTATCCCTTTTTCCCAAGTCAAAGTCGACGCATCGTCTTGATCCACTTCCATAGCTTTTAGCGGTCCCGGAGCAACTCGGTTTCGACGTAAAAATATCGGCTTGGAAAAATAGAGATGAACTTCTCTTCCTGTCGGCAAGACCTGCCGACCGAGATCTCGTGTCATGGACCTAGCCCACTGTTGTTTTTCCCCCGTTTGGAGACCGTACCGACCGAGCATATCGGAGATCGTCTCGCCGGTACGAACGCGGTGCGTTATGTGCTCCCACTTATCCGGGGAGTCTAACGGCTGGGAAAACGGTGAGGGAAGCAAGACTTTGGGCGTTGGGGAGTTTTCAGTTTTGCGAACAGGAACGGTTACAGGATTAGATTTGCCTTTTGGAGCGTCCTTGCGGACAGTTTTCTGCTTTGCGGCATGGGCCTGAACCAAGTTTATAATAAGGACTGCGATGAAAGTCGCAAGCCAGGTTAACTTCCTGATATGACCGGCGATAATAAGTGGTTTTGGCGCAATCTTTTGATGCGCTGGGATGCTGCTCCGAGGGGTGGGTATCGCTGGCTGCATAGTCAACAAAGATTACATCTAATAAATCGTTTCGCCGGGCCTGTCAAACGAAAAACCGAGGAATTAGGAAACCATGGAGTTTCTTCGGAACCGTGGAAAGTCCTCAATCGGGCTCGGAAAAGGCAAACTTTCGCAACACCACCTCGAAAAGAAACAGGCAGAACGCAAGAATGATGAAAGGCTGTTTGATGGGTACGTAAGTCTCTGTGATCGTGGTTTGGGTCTGTGCCCGCACCGACTGCGGATTGATCTCACCGCCAGTAGCCTCCGCTATGCGAGACAATAGACGGTTATTGAATTCCGACCGCGGTATCTCACTATTCAAATCGTAGGCGAGAGTATATCCCACGGCTGGAAATGGAATTCGACGCCCACCTCGCTCCTCCGCCAGATCAATCCGATAATCACCCTGTTGCGATATGGGTAAGACGGCTTGATAATGCCCGGGCGCTAATTTCGTCAAATATCCCTGCGCTTTCGTTGGGTTTCCATTAATAGCGAATCGGTAGTGGCTGTTGGCGCTGGCCTCGTCGTAGATCGATAGATCTAGGACCGTGCGGTTTTCAGAGTAACTGACCCTGATGTCGTGCGCTGGGATTAGGTTCTCTTCCGGCGGATTCAGCCAATCCAAAAGATGGCCCCAGAAGCTTTGTAAACCGCTCCATTGAATCCAGTTCCGACTCCAGCGACCCTCTAAATCGGTTGTCAGGGCAATGGATTTTCCTCTTCCGTACCGCCAGGAGGCCATTAGCGGCCAGCGGCGGTCGGATCGGGCAATCGTTAAGTCCTGGTGAGCATTTTTCTTGAGTTCAGTGTCCATGAAACCAAGCACGGATGGATAGGTTCGTACGCCGAACCCGGCGAGTAGCTCCGAACCCCGCTCTTGGATCGGTGTCCATGGCCCTTCCTTTTCCGGTTCGTCCTTAGTTTTATCTTGGAGTTGCTCCAGGACAATCTGAGGCAGAGTCGACGGGTCCGTGACATGGTGAAATAGACCGCCGCCATATTGACTGATTCGCTTCATGATGCGCACATCCGCCTCCGAACTGAGGGCCACGGCGGAGACAGTGATCTTAAGGTCGTTTTTCATCATGCCGACCAGATCGACCAATTCGCCCTGGCTGCCGCGCGTAACTCCGTCGCTTAACAGAATGATGTGCTTGCTTGACGCGTTGGTCCGTTCCAGTTGGCGTTTGGCTTCCAGCAGCGCGGGCAAAAAGTACGTTTGGCCGCCAGGCTTGAGACGATCGATTTGAGCGTCGACGACGCCGCGCAGTCGCGCCATGGTTTCCAAGTAGACCACCACGAAGGGACTGTCATCGAAACCGACCACTCCTAGCAGATCGATATCACGCAACTGCCGTGCTACGGCTTTGGCAGCCTCTTTGGCGTAAATGATCCGGTTGTCGTCGCGCATACTACCTGACTTATCAACCACTAAGACAACCGCGCGGTTTTTCTCTTGTCGCTTTGGCGGCTCTTTTGGCTCCACCGGTAGAATATTTTCGATGGGCGTTTGGCGATAACTCGCCGGGGCAAAGCTGGCGTCGGCGCCGAGCATTATAAATCCATTACCTTCGGCGGTATGTCGTTCGATCGAGGCTAGATATCCGGAGGCGAAACGGTCACGCTCGGCATTGTTAAAGATTACGATCTTGTAACCGGTCGGCGCCGGTGCGGTTTCCGGCCGGCGTACGGTAACCTCAAGTCCTTGTCGTTTAATTATTTCTTCCAAGTAGCGACCTGCGCCGCTCTGGCCGTTGACGAGCAAAACCTTGCTTTTAGCTCGTGTGGTCACCCATGCGACAGCGTGATTGTCGGACGGATAGCGGTCGGTGCGCGCGTCACGGGCTGAAAAGCTCGCTTGAAAAGAGGTCAGCGGACTGTCTCCCGGGGTCGTTTGGTACGCGAAGGTTTGACTTCCCGGATTCAATTTCACCGCGTCCGTCTTAATGACTTGGCCATTGCGTGTGAGCGTCAGAGTGCCTTCAACCGGGCGGTTGTTCTGATTATCGAGCACGGCTTTCAAGTTTACGCTTTCGCCGCTATTCCCCTCGGTCGGTGCCATCAGTTTTGCGACCGCGACGTTGGCGATCGCCGGACGCTCCGTTGGCAGCATCGGGTAAACCTTAATGCCGGCGGCTGCGAGTGCCGGCAAAAGTCGCTCGGCATTTCCTTGGTTTTCCCAGCCGTCGGTAAACAAGTAGAGACTCCGCGGCGCGGCCGGGAGCGTCAAAATCTGGTTGAAAAGATTCTCCAAATTGGTCTTCGACGGCTCTGTGGTGGCGGTTTTGGAATTATCCTGATCCAACAACTCACGCCAGTTGGCTGCTTCGAGCGCGGACGCGCCAAAAACGAAGACACGATCGTTGTGGCTGGTTGACGGCATGATGCCGGTCGACTTTTTCATCCAATCCCGCATCGCAGGCGGGATGCTGTCTGACACGTCGTAAGCGAAAAGCCGCTCCTGGTCGCGTGATTCCTTGCTCGTGGATTGCGGATCGGCGAGCGTGAAGATCACCAGCGCCAGAATAATCGTCCGGGCGATCAGCACCGGCAAGCGACGGTCGCGGAAGCGAAACCATAGGAGCGGCAAAGCGAGCATGAGCCAGAGAAAATACGGTTTGGCGAAGGTGATATGGGTGAGCAGAGTTTTCATCGAATTGACACCGGGCGGCCGGAAAAGCGGCGGAGATTGCTCGAACTCATGCGCGGGTTGATGAACCACTCGATAAAAAACAGCAAGAGCGAGGCTAGTAGGAGATAGGGCCAGAAAGTAAACAATGTCGACGCGCTGCCTGAGCTCTTGCTTGTGTCATGGAGTTCGATCGGCGACGGCGTTCGCAGATCGGACTCATTTGTATCCGCTAAATTGCGCGCATAGACGTCAATCTCGCGGCCGCGCTGGCGCTGATAAATTCCCTGCTGAAAGGTTTCCAAGAAATTTACACTTCCCGGTTTCAGCGCTACTTTGTTGCCCGCAGGCGCGATGAGAAAGTCACCAGGTTGCAGCGCGCCCAGGGGAATTGGCTCTCCGGTAGCCTGCCCTCTCGAGACGCCGCTTTCAAAAAACCAATCGAGAAAATTCAATGTAAAAATCGACATCGGTAGGTTCTCACGTCCCAGGTAGGGCAAAGGATCGAAGCCTAGAGCTAGGTAACGCACTCCTTGCCGTTCTACTGTGAACGCTAGAGCGCCGCCCGGATTTTCGATTATTACGTCACCCGCAGTTTGTGGCTTCAAAAGACGGGCATAGGTGGGGCGAAGCAGACTAAAATTGATGTATCGAGTTAACACATGCGGTTCGCGCCAGCTGGAAATCTGCACATTGCTAATCGGCGGACCGAGGTCAACAAGAGGGCTGCTCTCGGGCGGCAGAATGAAGAGCGCTGGATTTTCCGGCAGCGCGCCAGGCGCAGCAAAATGGAATATCTCTAAACCGTAGCCGGCGCGCTCAGACTTTTCGTACTCGGCGGGGTTAATGACATCAACACTGACACCCGGGATGGATTTTAAACTGTTTACTGACTGCGGGCGCGGCGTGATCGCAAGGATGTGCAGATTGCGCGATGCGGGCGCGCCGGCGAAGCGCCGATTGTCGAGTGGTAGGGCGTCGCGCGCGTCAATCTCGGCCTCGTAGCTCGGATGCTCGGGAAAGCCGTCGAAAGTTGCCGTGGCCGTCTTCTCGCCGGCGACCACGAGTTCGCGGCTTGCCAGCCTTGTGCCGCCTCCCTTGAGAGCGATTGAGATCTTTTCGTCCCGGGGCGAATAATTGGTCACCGCCACGCTGGCCTCCAGGCGCGCGTTGACCAGCGAAGACCGGTGAATCTCAAAAGCGGTGACAGCCAGATTTGATTTTGGCTGTCCGACGGATATGACACGCACGAGGGCAGCCTGGCCGCGGGCAGGGTGATCGGTAACGAAATAGACCCGCTGATATTTTCGTTCGCGTGCCAAGCGGTTAAGCACGCTGTCGTAATCAACTGGCGGATCGCCGAGATCGAACGACGTGATGTTGGGGACGATCGCCCTTGCTTCGGTTGGGCTCAAGGCTGCGGCGCTGGCTCTCTCGAGTCTGGGGGTCGTGGTGTAGAGTTCGACTTTCCCCCCAACGCCAATCTCATCGATCACGGCGTTGGCCTTTTCCTTGGCGAGGGCCATTCTTGTTTTGCCATCTTCCAGGGTTTGCATGCTTGCCGAGTTGTCCAACACGATGGCGATACTGGTCGGACGGACCGAGAACACGGGCTCGCTCAAGGCGAATATGAGCAAAGCGAGGAGCAATAATTGGAGATAAAAGATCGGCGGGATGTGTATTCGCCCCATCGGCCGGCCACTAGCCGGCACTCCGCCTTCCTGGAACAACAGAAGACTCGAAAAAACCAAACGGCGCGGCTTTTTTCGCACCAAATATGGAATCAGCAACAATGGCAAGGCCAGAAGGCCGAACAGAGCGGTGGGATTGAGAAACTCCATGGGGTTTACTTAAAAAGGCCGATCTTCGGCAACGTCGCGAATATGAAGTCACCGAGATCGCGATCAGTGACATAGAGCGAGTAATGAATATCGCTTTGGTGGCAGAAACTGCGGATTTCCAAATTGTGATGCGCCAGTTTCGTCTGATAGTCGCGCCGCGAGTTGCTGCTCCACTGATAGCGGAGCTCTCCTTGGGTTTCGCTGTCGACCAGGGCTAAGCTGCCGTTGGGAAATCGCGGGTCGACTTCCGCGCGCGACAAAATCTGGATCGCGACGATGTCGAGGTTGAAAGCACGCAGCAAATTCAATCCCTGTTGATAGGCGGCGGCGGGCATCAGGAAATCCGAAATCAGAATGGCTTTCCCGGGTCGGCGTAAGCGTTTGAGGTGGTTCCCGAGAGAGGACGCCAACTCCAGCGGTCCGGCGGGCCGTGCCGACGTCGCGAAGTCGATGCAGTCGGTCATGCGGCGCCGGCCGCGATAAAACGGCGAGGCCGTCGCACGGCTCTGATCTTGCAATAAATGAAACTTGACGTGATCGTGATTTGCCAAAACGACATAGGCGAGCGCCAGCGCTACGTGGGTGGCGGGCAAATATTTTTCTTCGCGCGAGGGAAACGCCATCGAGGCGCTGGCGTCGATGAAGACGTAAGCGAACAAATCGACTTCCTCGCGGAAGACTTTAATATAAAGCCGATCGGTGCGCGCGTATATGCCCCAGTCGAGATAGCGCAGATCGTCGCCCGGCGTGTAGCGCCGATAGTCGGCAAATTCCAAGCTCGTGCCGCGCCGCGGCGAGGAGTAGCTGCCGGTTTGACTGCCGAGAAATTCCTTTCTCGTGCGTAATCTAAGCGTTTCTAACTGAGTGAGAAATTCGGGCGTGAACGGATACGACAACATAGCGGTTGATTTTCTCGGTTCTAGCGTTTCGCTCGAGTAAACCCTTAGGTAACAACCTCTGGTTTTGTGCCTGCCGACCTCGGCGGAAGCACAATTACAATGAATCGCGCAACGAAGTTGCCTGAACAGCTAGTGATCAGCATAGCGTATCGGATCGACGGCGCCGGCGACTTCGAATCCTTTTAGCCTAAGTTGGCAGCTGTCGCATCGGCCGCATGCGCGGTCATCGCGCAGCGGATCGTAGCAGCTCCAGGTTAATCCGTAGTCGAGCCCGAGCTTAAGCCCCGTGCTAATGATCTCCGCTTTGGTCATTCTGAGCAAGGGTGTGTGAATTTTCACTCGGCTTTTGCCTTCGACCCCCGCCTTAGTGGCGAGATTCGCCATCTGTTCAAAAGCGCGGATATATTCCTCACGGCAGTCGGGATAGCCGCTGTAGTCGAGTTGATTGGCGCCGAAAAAAATATCCTGGGAGCCGATCCGCTCGGCCAGCGCCAAGCCAAAGGAGAGAAAAATCGTATTGCGTGCCGGCACATAGGTGACCGGAATGCCTTGTCCGATTTCCGTTTCGCTGCGACCTTTGGGAACTTCGATCCGATCGGTGAGCGCAGATCCACCGATCGCCCGAAGATCGAACTCAATTATTCTATGCGATTGAACCTGTAAGAACGACGCGACTTTGCGGGCCGATTCCAGCTCGCGTTCGTGGCGTTGGCCGTAGCAAAAGCTGAGGGCGTTTAGCTCCAGGCCTTGCTGTTTTGCGATTGCGGCTGCGGTGGCCGAATCGATGCCGCCGCTAAGCAGGATCACGGCAGATTTGCCAGCCATGGTTCACGATCCGGGCGCCTTGGTTCCTTCCATGGGATAGCGCTTTTCGTACCAGCCGACGATACCTTCGTCGAGCACTTTCATGTTGCGATAACCCTGTTCATAGAGAATGCCATAGGCCAAACTGGCCAGGTGATGGGGGCATGCTCAATAGAGGACGACCGGCCGGTCCCGCGGAATGCTCTTGAGATAATCCTTGAACTCGCCCAGCGGTGCGGAGACGGCGCCCAGAATATGCGCTTCGCGAAACTCTTCTTCGCTGCGCACGTCGATGATCAGTGGCTTGACGCCGGCTTTTAACTCCGCGACCAGCTCCTCGATGTGGATGAAGACAGGGGTAATATTGTCAGGCAGTGTTTGCTGGGCAAACTCAGGATATTTCGAAGGATCGGCTTGTGCCGATCGAGGCGCAATTTGAGCGGTTGGCGTGACGATCGCCAAAAAAATCACTACTCTGAAGATTGATTCACGCGAATTCATGGTTTGCTCCCTTGATCCTTATAACGACTCAATTGCGCGAGCGCATCTAAAGGTTGGACGCCGGTGTAGCGCTGTCCGTTAATGATCCACGTCGGATAGTTTGTAATGTTTTTTTCGTTACAGACCGGCGCCGACGGAGCTTGCGGGCCTCCCGGGCTGCATTCCACATAGGGGACGCGCTTGACCGAGCTGCCGAACAAGTGCTTTTGCTCGGCGCAATGCGGGCACCAAGAGGCGCCGTAAAATTTGGCATCGGTCTTCGAGAGATGTTCGGCAAGACCGCGGACCCACGGATCTTCGGGACCCGCTGCACCACCCCAGTAACCGGCGTAGTACGTATGTAGCGCGACAATCATGACGGCCGCGACACCCACAGTTTTCGCCAACCATGGACCCCAGGAGAATTTCGGCATATTCTTCGGACGCTGAAACGTCGTAACGATGAAGATGGCTGCCATCAATCCGAGCGAGGTCAGGCAGTAAGGGCAGGCGGCCTTCAATTCAAAAAACGAGATCGACGTCAAGTAAAAGCTGTATAGCAAGCCGAAAAACGAAATCACCCACGCCCAACGCCATTGATCCGCGGCATTCTTATTCCAGGCCACCGCTGCGAGCAGCGCGTAGGTCAGAAAACCCCAGAACGAAGTTGGTATCCCGAACAGCGTCGACCACTGGCTATTGAGCACGACATCGCAACCGGCGCCTTCAGTGCAGAACGCGACGCGGCTACCTTGCCACGCCGTAAAAGTGAGGTAACCGGATAGCGCCATGCCGAGTAGCGCGAGACCGAATAGCGGCCAGTTGGGTCCGTCGCGCTTGATCACATTC
>Ga0193707_1000101_pt1 | contig 22756 bp, 13 predicted proteins | sample U3c2metaG_FD_143043 | JGI IMG/M metagenome (GOLD analysis project Ga0193707, IMG submission 143043) | Soil microbial communities from a riparian zone of the East river system, Colorado, United States - U3c2 | ecosystem: Environmental > Terrestrial > Soil > Riparian zone | place: USA: East River... | reverse complement strand
GCAAAGGACTTTATGAAGAAACCGGTTGCGTCGCTTGCCACGGCGCGTTCGGCTACGGCGATGGCCCCGCCGCGCAAGAGCTAAATCCGAAAGCCGCCGATCTCACTGCGCCCCACGCCAACGCGCACACGGCTGGCGACCTTTTTTGGTGGTTGAGTTACGGCGTCAAGCAATCATCCGCAATGCCGGGATTCGGCGCGAGCCTGAGCGAAGAAGAACGCTGGGACTTGATCAATTACCTGCGCGCGCTTTCGAGCGGCGAGCGAGCCCGCGCGCTGGCGTCGATAATCGACGATAACCCGTGGCTCGTGGCGCCGGATTTTGCTTATGGGACCAATGCCGGGGAACCGAAAACGCTGAGGGATCATCGCGGCGCCAAGATCATTCTGCTTGTTATGCTCAATCTGCAGGACACTGAAGAACGGTTGAAGCAACTCGACGCCGTTATGCCGCAACTGAAATCCTCCGGCGTCGAGATTATCATCGTTCCCAACCTCATCGATCAGTTGTACGTCGCCGACAAGTTACCGGGAGCCATCGTGAGCGAAGGCGGCCGCGAAATCACCGAGACCTATAAACTCTTCGCCCGCTCGTTCAACGATGAAAACCCCGTCTTAAATACACCCCATGTGGAATATCTGATCGACAAACAAGGCTACATTCGGGCGCGCTGGCTGCCCGCGGAAAATGACGCATGGCGCAAGAGCGAATTATTAATGGCGCAGGTCGATCTCTTGCGCAAAGAAAAACCTCGCGCGCCGGCGCCCGAAGAACACGTGCACTAACAGAGAGCGCGATTCACGGCGCCCTCTGCAACACAGCGAAAACGTCTTGACGGTAATCCTGCGGTGCAGTTATAAGCGGACAGCAATCTCTAACTGCATCTCGCCTCGACCGAATACGGAGGTCTCCATGGGCGCGAATGATTCGCAATTAAATCGTCGGCAGTTTTTGAAAAGCGCCGCTGCTCTAGGGCTCGCCGGCTTGACCGTCGCCGCGCGCACGGGCACCGCGTTCGCCGCCTCGAAAAATCGCGTCGTCGTGTTTCAAGGCGTCGGCCTGGATTCGCTTCACCCTTATGCCTACAGCGGCGGCGGCATCAGCGGCATTTGGCAGCACGTCATCGAGCCGTTGATCGAAATGGACTATTCGCGCGGCGAATATGTCGGCGTGTTGGCCGAGTCGTGGGAGTTTCAAGGGAGAAAATGGCTCTTTCACTTGCGCAAGAACGTCCGCTTTCACGACGGCTCGCCGTTCACGTCGAAAGACGTGCTGTTTTCGTTCGACCGCATGGTCAAAGACCGCAAGAGTTTGCAAGCGTCCAATTTTAACGAAGTGACCAGTATCGAGGCTCCCGACGATTACACTGTGACCATAACGACCAAACAGCCCAACGCGGTATTGCTCGAACGCTTGAACAATCGATTCATCGTCAGCCAATCGGCGACGGAAAAAAACGGTAATGAGCTCGACAATTATAAAATCGGCACGGGCCCCTACAAGCTCGTCAGTTGGCAGCGCGCAGGCAATTTGGTGCTGTCGCGCAACGACGCGTACTGGCGCGCCAAGCCGGAGATCAAAGAAGTGTTGGTCAAAACCGTCAAAGAAGAATCGGCGCGTGTTGCCGGACTCTTGGCAGGCCAAGCGGATGCGATCAGCAATCTGCCGATCGAAGAAATCGAGCGGGTGGAAAAGAACCCGCGCACGCGCGTCGAAAAAGTTCAGGGCTATCGCATGTATTTCTTGACGATGAACGTGACGCACAAGCCGTTCGACAATAAGCTCGTGCGTCAGGCATTCAACTATTCCGTCGACCCGACGGTCATTCTGAAACACATTTTCGAGGGAAACGGCTATGCGCTGAACGGCCCGCTAAGCTCGAACATGATCGGCTACGACCCGGCGATCAAACGCTATCCGTATGATCCCAAGAAGGCTCGCGAGCTGCTCGCCAAAGCTGGCTACCCGAACGGTTTGGAGGTTAAGCTTTATCTGGCGCCGGATCGACATTTGAAAGGAAAGGAAGTCTGCCAGGTGATCGCGCGGCAGCTTTCCGAGAGCGGCATCAAGGCGGAGCTGGTGCCGCAAGAGTACCCGATCTATTGGGGCAGAGACGGCGTTAACGGCGGCAAGTTGCCTTTCTATTACGCCGGCAGATCAGCTTACGATGCCGACACGTTCTACGACCAGTACTTTCACACGGGCGTGACCAAACGCACCGGCTATAGCAATCCGGAATTGGACAAGCTCATCGAGGAAGAACAGCAAACCGGCGATCATAAGAAACGCGTTGGAATTCTCCAGCAGGCCGGGCGTATCGTGATGGAAGACGCTCCCGTCGTGCCGCTCTACACGCTCGCGGAGATCTACGGATTGGCGCGAAATATCATTTGGCAAGGCAATCCGAATAACGAAATCATCGTCGCCGATATGAAGATCAAGGGGTGATAAGAGTTGGAGTACTGGAGTGATGGAGCGTTGGTTGCTCAATTCTCCCAATCTTCCATCACTCCAACACTCCAATTTTCTCATCCTCTGCTCAGCCATTCACCAAGCGCTTGGCCGTACGGAGCCGCATCAAGTCCATAAGCAGCGAAATCCCCGCTAAATGCGGCTAACGCCGAAAGCGCCCCATCCCGGTGCTTCTGCTCCTTCGTCACATCAGCGAGCATCAGGAAGAACGAAGCAGTAGTGCCGTTCTGATCGATTAACGATAATCGCGAGCCGAAAAACTCGAGTGCGCTCTTTCCACGGTCGAAGTAACCACCGCCAGGATTGCTGAGATGCAAAAGAATAAACTCCGCTAGCTCTTTCGCGCGCTCGAGAAAGGAAACTTCGTTGCTAGCGCGGTACGCTTGCACCAGCGCGATTCCCATGTGCGCCTGGTCGCTCAACAGCCCCCGCGCGTGCGACGCATCGTCGGAGTAATGAAACATCCCTGAATGCTCGCTCCGATTGCGGCGCCACAGAAAATCGAGCACATTCAGCGCCCGGGTTTTGTGATCGGGCCGATTTAAAATCGCCCCCGCTTCCAAGTATGCGACGATTGCCTGCGCGTTGGCATCGGTGTAGACGCATTCGTCGATGATGGTAAAGAACTCGTCCGTCCTCGCGTCCTCGTCCCGGCGCAGGAAATCCTCGCATCCAAAAAACGCCGGTTTTGATGCGTCAAAAAGTTTCGTGTCCAAATAGCCGATTATTTCTTCAGCCATGCGCGCATACTCGGGTCGCTGCGTGATGCGAAACAGACCCAAGCAATTCCCGAGCAAACCGGCCTGCTCGGCCAAAAGCTTCTCCCGGTGCGGCTGCGTCCAGTCGGCGCCGGTCGTGGTGCGAAAGTAGCCGTCTTCTTTTTGATCGTAGACCGGCGCCGCGCGCATTCGTTCCAGCGTTAAGCGCGCATGATCGAGACACCTCGAGTCCTTGGTCGCTTCGTAACAGGCAAGGAGGAATTCATTTGCCTCGGCGTGAATGAATTTTTGCCCATTGCCATAGCCGCCGTTCATGGGATCTGCGAGCGCCAGGATTGAATTTGCAATCTGTCGGAGACTGGAAATGCTCGGGAGAGCCCTTTCAGCTCGCTGAATCGCCGGCATAGCTACCGTTTCGATGCCATCGCTCAATCGGAGCTCGTCTTTCCGTTGCTCATATTCCATGTACACGTTGAGCAAAAACTCTTTGAACTCGTCGCTCGGAAGATAATTGGCCGCCGCGAGAAGTTTTCCGTTGGGAGTCAAAAAAGCGATCGTCGGCCAGCCGTTGAGATTGTAGCGCGCGTCGATGTCCGGCCGTTTGGCATTTTCCACCCGCAGCGAAACAAAGTAAGCGTTGAGCAATGCCATGTTTTCCCGATCCGAGAACGCCCCTTCATCCATGCGCTGGCAATAGCGGCACCAAAACGCGGCCAAGAAGAGCATGACCGGCCGGTCTTGCTCGCGCGCTTTTCGAAACGCGTCTTCTTCAGACTCGGTCCAATGAATCAAATGAGAGAGATTCGGATTTGGCGAAAAGCGATTCATAAGGCGTCGGCCAGTCTGCATTGGCTTTTATCACCCTTTCACGTCAATCTGTAGGGCAAACCTACGCGTGTAACCTTTGAACCGGCCCCATCCTGTCTTTAGCCCGCGTTGACAATCTTCTTTGCCAGGGCATAAGATTCCGCCAGCCGTCGCAATTAATTTTGACTCCGATAGCGGTGAGCAAGAGGGAAAATCAATGCAGTTGACCTTGGCGCAGCATCCAATCACCGATTTGCAGTTTGGCGCTTCAGCGTGTCTTGAAGGAACGGTTCTGATCGTTGACGCCGCCGAGCTGCGCCGCCTTGTTCTTGAAGACGACTCCATCGTCAGTATCGACTTCGACATCGTCCGTCCCGGCGAAGCGTGTCGTGCCGGACCGATCTTCGATGTAATCGAACCGCGCGCGAAAGCACCGGGCTCTGGACCTGATTTTCCAGGCATTTTAGACGCGCCGATCACCGCCGGGGTCGGAACTACACATGTTCTGCAGGGCGCGGCAGTTTCCGTGCGGGATCACCAGCAGATGCGCGAGCGCAGCATAGTCGCTTGCCGCTACCGGCCGCGTGTTGGAGATGAGCGGCGCGCCGGCAGCGGCAAGCGACTATGCTGCGCTCGCGCATCTGCTGGTGATCCCGCACACCAAACCTGGCTTGGCGCGCCAAGCGATCGAAAAAGTTTATCGCGTAGCCGGCATTAAAATCGCCGTCGCGCTCGCACGGCTTGCGCTCAATCATGCTCCGGCAACACTGCAAACTTTCGAGCCCGTGACCCCAGCGGATAAGACGCGGGAAGGTCAGCCGCGCGTCGCCTACGTCGGGCAAATTTTTTCGCGCCAGCGCAAACCGGCGGTGGACGAACCGATTCTCTACGGCGCCAACACGGACGGCATGCTGCCGGTCATGCTCCATCCTGACGAGTGGCTCGACGGCGCCATTGTGCCATCGCTCCATTCCTGGTTCGGCGGCACGGAGACTTATTTCTATCAAAACCATCCGATCATTCTCGATCTCTACCGCCGCCATCACGCGCGCGAAATCAACTTCGTCGGCACGGTCGCAACCATTGCCGGTTCGGATAACTTCGACCGCGAGCGCCATTGCCGCGCCGCCGCCAATCTCGTCAAATGGAACTTGCAAGCCGACGGCGCGGTGCTGTCGAAATACGGCGGCGGTTTGCCCCACGCCGATCTCGCCGAAACCGCGCGCCTGCTCGAATCCATGGGAATACGAACGGCAGTGATGGTATCTGATGTATCGAGAGACCGACGCGTAGAGTCGATGCGATCGTCTACAACGGCGGCAACGGCACTCAATGGCAGGTGCCAAGGGTCGATCGGGTCATCGCAGCGACGCAGGAATTCACTGAATTGCTTGCCGGTCCCATGACGATCGACGCCGCCAACATCGTCGGCGTAACCAATCAGCAAGGCGCATCGCGAATGCGAGCACTGGTGTACTAACGAAGAGCAGTTATTGAACGGCTTCAATAAAGCGACGAGGGTTCCAATCGTTCAATCCGTTCAAGTAGTTCAAATCGTCGCCCAAGACCATTTGGAAGGATTTCGAAATGCGCATCGCACACTATCTAAATCAATTCTTCGGCGGCATCGGTGCCGAAGAGCACGCTGGCCGAGGTCTGGAGATTCATGAAGGCGCAGTTGGACCGGGAAAATTGTTAGAATCTTTGCTCGGCAGCGATGCACGCGTCATTTTGACTTTTGTCTGCGGCGATAATTTTGCCGTCGAGCATCAAGCGGAGCTGACGGCCGCGATCTTGGAAAAACTACGCGAAACACGCGTGGATCTGTTTGTTGCCGGCCCATGCTTCGACGCCGGCCGCTACGGCATGGCGGCCGGCGCGATTTGCCGCGCGGTTCAAACTGAGCTCGGTGTTCCCGTCGTCACAGCAATGAGTGAAGAAAACCCCGGAGTCGATCTTTACCGCGATGCTCTCTACATCATCGACTCGGGCACCAACGTCACCAAGTTGCGCGACGTGGTCGCTAGGATGGCAGCGCTCGGTAAAAAACTTGCAGCCAACGATCCCATCGGTTCGCCCACCCAAGAAGGTTATTTGCGCCGGGGTTGGCTGCGCGATCAGCTCGTGGAGAAGAGGGCTGCGACACGGTTGGTGGACATGCTAGTGGCAAAGATGAAAGGAGAGCTCTTTGAGTCGGAAATGCCGGCGACCTCGTTTGCGCCGGTGCCCATGCCGGCCGCGGTCAGGAATCTATCGAAAGCGAGAGTCATGCTGATCACGGATGGCGGGCTTGTGCCTAAGGGCAATCCCGACCGGATCGAAGGCACCGCGGCAACCCGTTGGGGTTCTTACAACATCGGCGGGAGCGATGATTTACGCGGGGAAGACTACGAAGTTTCCCACGGCGGCTACGATACAAGGTTCGTGCAAGAAGATCCCGACCGCCTCGTACCCCTCGACGCCATGCGCGAGATGGAGAAAAACGGGGTCATCGGCAAGCTGCATGATGAATTCATTTCCACTTGCGGCCGATCCAACCCTTTGTCGAACACACGCCGCCTCGGCCGAGAGATAGCGGAAAAGGCCAAACGAGACGGCGTCGATGCGATCATTCTCACCTCGACGTGAGGAACCAGCACCCGCAGCGGCGCTGCGATCACAACCGAACTGGAAAAAGCAGGCATCCCGGTGGTTCAAATCACTTCCGCGCTGCCGATCGCAAAAATGGTCGGATCCAACCGCGTAGTTCTAGGAACTGGCATCGTACACGTCACCGGCGATGCGAAACTGCCACCCGCGGACGAGAAAGAACTGCGAAGGAAATTAGTGCAAAAGGCGTTGGACGCGCTGCAATCAAATGAAAAACAGTAATCGGTTGGTGGGGGCGTGATTCATCGCGCTCTCTTTGCACCATTATCGCGGGGTTGGCGATGGACGCTGGGCGCAATGAGTTGCGCCCCTACATGGGATAGATCGATAATCCATCAAAACGAAAGACTCACAAAAACACGCTGATATTCTTCGCCGTCAAAACCGACTGATCCAAGATAATCGTCCGCTTGGCGATCTTGAAACCATTGTCCACGCGACGCAAAACATCCTGCCGCTCTCCGATGAACATATCCTGATCGGTCTCCAAGCGTGTGCGGTAGACGATGAAGTTCGAATGAACCTCGATTTCGTTGCCGTCGTCTTTCTTGATTCGAATGTTGGAAATCATATGCCGCGTGCGCGACGGCGGCATTTCGGCCCAGGCATTCTTGGCGTAGGCGCGTTCGACTCTGATCTTGAGGCTCTTCTTGTCGTCATCGAAGTAGTAAGCTTCGCCGGGCTTCGAAAGCTCGTCGCCGATGTTTTCAGGTCGTTCGAGCGTGTTATGTCGGATCGGCATCCAGTAACGGATATCGTCGGCAAGCAGGTCTAGCCATTGCCGCAGTTTTCGATCGTCTAACAGTTCGGCTTCGAGATAATAAAAATCCTCGATCCGATGGCGTAGATGGCTATCCATTGTTTTGCGCGCTCAGGATTTCGCTCCAGTTTTTCGCCTGAAGCATTTTCGCCCAATGCATGTACATGCTCAGTTGATTGTTGTCGCTAAAACGGTTTCTCACCCGCCCGCGTAGGTCGAGTTCTACTGGCGGCTCGTTGCCCGTCATCTGATAGTTGGCGGGATAACGCCGGCCTATCAAGCTCTTTGCCGCGCTGGTCACTTGAGCCCAGTTGTCCATGTCATCCTGCTCGAACACTCCGGTGGGGCTGAAGCGGTATTGCGACACGAAGCGCATCCGTTCTTTAATCTCCGCCGACGCCGCTTTGTCGACGATCGCCCAGCTCCAGATCTCCATCTTGTCCGGCCCGCGCGGCTGCCACACGCGAATCGTGCGCGTGAGCCAGTGGACGGACAAATTGGGGAAGACCGTGCCCGCGGAGGGCGTGATTTGCCGAGTGCGAATGCTTCCCAGCCGACGTTCGATCTCGGCGGCGTGTTGCTTCATGTAATCGACGATTTCGTCGTCGGGCTGCGCGTACCACGGGCCGCCGTCCGGCGGCGAAATCCAAGCATTCAATATATGGCCGTGGTCGCAGGCGATTTGGCAGCCCTTGTTCCATTGGCGTGTTTGGCTCATCGTCGTATCGACGCCGAGCTCGCGCGCCGAACCATGCGTGGGAGTGATGTGATAGCCGTCGCCGCCGAAATTCTCTGCCGCGGTCTTCCAGTTGGCGTCAAGCAGCCACCGGTGCGGCCCGCTCACTTCCGTGCCGCCCTCGCGACGGTCAAGAAGAATATCGAGATACCACGCCATGTCGCCCAAGTATTGGCGCAGCGTTGGCGCTTCGGGATCGAACGTCGCGAAGATCAATCCCTTATAGCTGTCGATCTGCGCAACGGGAATCAAACCCCACTTCTCACGCTCGAGTCCCTTGAACGCGTCGACCATCGGCACCAGCGCGAGCTTACCGTCGCTCGTGTAAGACCAGCCGTGGTAGGAGCAGGTAAAAAGCTTCGTATTACCGCGGTCGGCGCGGCAAACCCGATTGCCGCGATGGCGGCATAAATTTAAGTGCGCGCGCAGTTTGCCGTTCTGGTCACGGCAAAGAATGACCGGCTCCTCGCCCATGTAACGAGTGACGAAGTCGCCGGGATTGGGAATCTCACACTCGTGGCCGAGGTAGAGCCAGCAGCGCGCAAACAAACGCTCGCGCTCCAGCTCGTAAATTTCGCGGTCGGCGAAGATACGCCGGTCGACGAGGCCGCCTTCGGGATCGATTAAAGCCTTTATATCCATCTCACTCCTCTTTCGCCTCAGAAAGCTTCTACTCGCTGATTATAGCGCGCGCCGCAAGCTGTCAAGGTAGCCGCGGAGACCCTTCACGGTATCTTGAGACCCGTTCCAATCGGGTGTAAAAACTGATGTCTCTGGATGCACACGGAGCCTTGGGACAGCGATCTCGCGAACGCATCGTTTGAGATCAACTCAAGCCATATGAACGGAGGAACTCTGAGCATGACTGCTGAGGCAGAATACGCAGCGGTGCCGATCAATGTTGCCGTCAACGGCATCAAGTACGATGCCGTCGTCGAACCGCGGACACTGCTCGTCTATTTCTTGCGCGAACATCTAGGATTGACCGGGACGCATGTCGGTTGCGATACCAGCCAGTGCGGCGCCTGCACCGTACATTTGAACGGACGCGCCGTTAAATCGTGCACTGTTCTCGCTGTACAAGCCAACGGCGCCGAAGTAAAGACCGTCGAAAGTCTCGCGGATGGCGACAATTTTCATCCCGTGCAGGAAGGATTTCACGAGAAGCATGGACTGCAATGCGGTTACTGCACGCCGGGGATGATCATGACTGCGGTGCAGCTGTTGGAAACCAATCCAAACCCAAGCGACGACGAGATCAAACACGCCTTGGAAGGCAATCTCTGCCGCTGTACCGGCTACGTCAACATCGTCGAATCGATCAAATGGGCGGCCGAAAAAATGAGAAAGGGTTAAGCGATGGCCACAGCACTTAGAATTTATTCGAACTCACGCCTCAAACTTTATACCTTGAGCCCGCTTCACAAAGGAGGCAAAGATGTTTCCCGCTAGTTTCGGATACATCGCCGCGCGCTCCGTCGAAGAGGCGCTTGAATTAATGGCGAAACACGGCGAGGAAGGAAAACTTCTCGCCGGCGGTCATAGCTTGATTCCCGCGATGAAGCTTCGGCTCCAATCGCCGCGCACTTTGATCGATCTCGGCACCGTGCCGGGCCTGCGCGGCGTGCGCGTTGATGGCAGCAATCTAGTTATCGGTGCGCTCACCGTTCATACCGATGTCGCTTCGTCGGAACTCGTGCGCCAACACTTGCCCGGATTGGCGGACGCAGCGTCGGTCATTGGCGATATGCAGGTGCGCAATCGCGGCACCATCGGCGGCAGCGTCGCTCACGCCGATCCGGCGGCCGATTTGCCGGTAATCCTAACTGCGCTCAATGCGTGCTTCGCCGTGCAGTCACCTACGGCTTCGCGCACCCTAGCCGTGGACGATTTTTTCACCGACTTTTATACGACGGCGATGAACAGCGATGAAATTCTCACTGAAATTCACGTGCCGATTCCGCCTGCGGGCACGGGGAGCGCCTATGCGAAATTGCCGCATCCTGCTTCCGGCTACGTCGTCGTCAGCGCGGGCGCATTGATCACACGCCAAACTTCCGGTACCTGCGCGTCCGCGCGCATTGCCATCGGCGGATTGGGCAGCGGCCCGATCCGCGCAGTCGCCACAGAGATGGAATTGCAAGGCAAACCGCTCACCCCACAGATGATCGCCGCGGCGGCCGCCAAGGCGGCTGAAGAAACCGAACCGGTGGAAGACTCCTATGCCGGCGCTGAATACAAGCAGCACGTCGCAACCATCTATGCGCGTAAGGCGATCGAAGCGGCGGTGGAGAGAGCGAAAGGCTAAAAACCGTATCCGTGATCGTGACGCGTGCTCGGAAAGCACTCGTGCGTTCCATTGTTGATTCCGATCCACGAACACGAACCACGAGCACGATTACGTTTTTACGAGGTTCATCATGACAACCGAACACACACCAAACGGACTCATCGGCGCGTCGCCGAAGCGAGTCGAAGATCCGCCGCTGATCACCGGCAAAGGCTGCTACGTCGACGATATTAATTTGCCCGGCATGCTGCATTTGGCGTTTCAGCGCAGCCCCTATCCGCACGCCAAAATCCTTTCCATCGATATCAGCAGAGCTAAAACAATGCCCGGCGTCGAGGCGGTGATCACGGGCAACGACATCAGTGAGAAGTTGAATCTGTCATCGTCGCAGGTGCTGCCGAAGATGAAGATCCCGCCGCATCCGGTGCTCGCCCGCGGCGCCGTGCACTGTGTCGGCGCTCCGGTCGCTGCGGTGGTGGCAAAGACGCGAGCACAGGCGGAAGACGCGGCCAACTCCATCGACGTGGAGTATGAAGCGCTACCCGGAGTATCGAATGCGGAAGCGGCGCTTAAGCCAGGTGCGCCGCTCGCGCGCGAAGAAATCGACGGCAATATCTGTTACACGATGGTCAAAAACGGCGGCGACGTCGATAAGGCGTTCGCCATCGCGGACCATATTTTCACCATGCACATCGCCAGCCCGCGGCAAGTCGCGTTGGCGATGGAGCCACGCGGTATCGTCGCCAGCCCGGACCCGTTTGGTAAAAACCTCACCATATGGCTTTCCACCCAGGGGCCGCATCGCGCGCGCGCCGAGATCGCCAATACTTTGGGGTTTCCCGAGCATAAAATTCATCTGATCGCGCCGGACGTCGGCGGCGGCTTCGGTAGCAAAGGACCGGTTTACCGCGAAGATATCGTCGCTTGCCATCTCGCGCTCAAATTGCGCAAGCCGATCAAGTGGGTCGCCACGCGCAGCGAAGATTTTATCACCACGATTCAAGGCCGCGATCAGGCGATGACCTCGGAGATGGCGCTTAGAAAAGACGGGAAAATTCTCGGCTTGAAAGTCAAAGTCGTCGCCAACCTCGGCGCTTACCTCCACTCGAGCACCGCAGGACCACCGCAGCGCATGCTCGGTATGGCCTGCGGCAGCTATCAGATCAAAGACTGCCGTGTGGAAATCGTCGCGGTGTTTACCAATACTTGCCCGACCGGTCCCTATCGCGGCGCCGGCCGGCCGGAGTCGGTGTTGAATATCGAGCGGCTGCTCGACAAAGCCGCCGCGGTTTTGGGAATGGACCGTCTGGAAATACGCCGGAAAAATTTTATCCAGCCCGATCAATTTCCGTATACCACGGGCACCGGCGTCGAGTACGATTCCGGCGATTATGAAAAGCCGCTGCGCGAAGCGCTCAAGATGTCCAACTACGACGATCTGCTGCGCCAACGCGACGAACGGCGCAATCGCGGCGAATTGGTCGGTGTCGGCTTTTCGACCTTCGTCGAGCCGAGCGGTGGCGCCGGCTTCGAGAGCGGCACCGTGCGCGTAGAGCGCACCGGCGAGATCACCGTGCTCACCGGCTCCAGCTCACATGGTCAAGGCCACGAAACGTCGTGGGCGCAAATCGCCGCCGAGTTGATGAAGACGTCGATGGACCACGTGACGATCCTCCACGGCGATACCCACGTGAGCCAGCAAGGCACCGGCACCTTCGGCAGCCGCAGCGCCGTCGTCGGCGGCGGCGCGCTCGCCATTGCGGCCGAGCGTGTGATCGAAAAGGGCAAGCGCATTGCCGCGCACCTGGTCGAAGCCGCGCCCGAAGACCTGGTTCAAAGCGACGGCGGCTTTGCCGTCAAAGGCGTTCCCGACAAAAACATTTCCTGGCGCCAGATCGCCGGCGCCGCATACAGCGGGAGAGTTCCGGAAGGAATGGAGATCGGCCTTCAGGAAACGGCTTTTTTCGATCCCAAACGCGAAGCCTGGGGCTTCGGTACCCACGTCGCTCTCGTCAGCATCGACCGCGACACCGGAAAGTTCACGATCGAAAGGCTCGTGCTTGTCGATGACTGCGGCGTCGTGATTAACCCGATGATCGTCGAAGGCCAGATTCACGGCGGGGTCGCTCAGGGACTTGGTGAAGCGATGCGTGAGCAAATGCTCTACAGCGACGACGGTCAGGTGCAGACCGGCACCTTCATGAATTACGCGATTATGCGCGCCGCTGACATGCCGCCGATGATTCTGGGGGAGACAATCACACCCAATCCGTTCAACCCGTTGGGCGTCAAAGGTGTCGGCGAATGCGGCACCAACGGCGCGCCGCCGTCGGTCGCAAATGCGCTTATGGATGCGCTTGCGCCGCTCGGCATCGAGCATGTCGACATGCCGTATACCGCGCCCAAATTGTGGGCACTGATTCGCAATGCCGAGCGAAAGAATTAGACAAGCGGCTAGGCAACAGAAAAGTTACAGGCGAAAAGCAAAGGGCTGCGGCAAACCGCAGCCCTTTTTTATTCACTCTCTAAAGTAATAATGCCGCGCTGAACCGTCATATCGACCGCTCAGCATACAGCATTTCTTGAAACTTTCTTCCTGAGTTGCACGGGCAGAGATCGTCACGGCCAAGTTTTCCCATCAATTCTTTATCGCTATGGACCGCACGTTGACCCCGTTTAGCGCCGGTCTCCGACGGAAATCCGTGGCGCCGCTTGCTCGTACGCTCAAAAGCATTGGCCCTCGTAATCTTTCTTATTTTTCATACAACTAATCTCCTTTGAATCGCGGCGAGCGGATCAGCAAAAGCTCGCCTCGAATTTTAGACGAAAAAAGGGCCAAATCTCAGCGATTCGGCAGCTTATGGCCGATCGCGCCGACCAGCTTTGGGGATAAGAGGGGGCGTTCTTAATATTTATTCCGCACCTTACCGCTTCCTTTGAACTACATCCGCAGTGCAATTATCGCGTTGGGGCGGCGTCGCTCGGCTGTCATGGAGGATTGGCACTGCCGTTGCTCCCCTTAAAGACAGGTACTTTCGGATTTGCCCGGCAGGTTTGCGTTAAATCAAATTCGACGACAAAAAGTTCGTTAATCTGACCGGAAATATCAAATTGTCAAAGTTGATTTCTGTGCAGGTTCGAACGCGAAATAAGCTCCACTGACAAATTTGACCGTTTGGTGCAGCGTTTTCGTACCGCCGCTCAAATCATGAACCTCGTAGCGAGCCGGATCCGGCAAGGCGTGCGACAAAGCGGCGCAGCAGCCGAGTTGCGAGCCTGCGGACCGATAACTCCGGGCGCTGGTCATGCCCGCCATGCGAAAGATAGCAACCGAGCTGAAAGGTTAAAGTTTCCTTTCCTATCCAGCGCACCAGCCGTTTGCCGGCCCACGCACGGGACACGCAAGTTTCTGAACGTCATTTCCCGCAAGCCAAGCATTGATTCTGGGCTGGAAATAGGTGGTGAATGAAAAAAGCGAAACGCGGATTCAAAATGGGCGCAACCGGTCAACCTATCTCAAGCGGCGGTATCTTCAAGAAGGCTGTGACAAGCCCAGCGCCATACCAGTCGCTCTTCGATACCGCGGTTCTCAGCATCGTCCAAACCGACCTCGATGGTCGCATCGTCGATTGCAATCCAGCCGCTGCTCAAATGCTCTTAGTCAATCCGGAAGACATTAGAGAGCGCGAGTTCTTAAGCCTGGTCCCCGATAAATGGCATGAGAAAGAAGAAGCGACGACCACCGAGGTAATTAAACACGGCGTCATCGAAGAATATGAAATTGAACTCCGCAGAGAGGATGGCACGGCTTTTCGCGCTGGTATCAAGAAATGGCTACAAATCGATAAGCCCGGAGAGGCGCATGGCGTTTGGATGGTGATACGGGATGTCATGGAAAAAAAGAGAAGCGACGACGCGGTGTATCAGCGCGCGATTCTCCTCTTGGAGAGCCAGATCCGGCAACAATCTTTGTTGGCCAACGCGCCCATCTGCATCTTGACGGTCGACAAGTCAGCGCGGATAGAGGCGACCAACCCGACTATCGAGGAACTGCTGGGTTACGAGTCAGCCGCTCTCGTCGGCAAAAGTTTGGAAGAGTTTGTGACAAGCCCCGGGGGACAACCGATTTCGATCACGGCCGGACCACCGCAAACAGCCATCGCCAGATGCCGTGATGGTAAAATCTTACCCGTGCAAGTGACCTTTAGCGAGCTGCGCACCAAAGGCCAAGTTTTTCATACCTGTTTTCTTCGCGATATCGCGGTCGATTTGCAAATTCGCGAGGCGCTTCAAGGTGCACATAACGAAATGGAACAACGCGTGCGCGAGGGCACCGAAGAAATCGCTAGGCTAAGCGATGCTTTGCGGGCGGAAATCAGCGAGCGCACTTGGGCTCAAGAACAATTTCAAGTCGCCGTGGAATCGGCCCCTAACGGGATATTACTCGTAGACCAGCTGGGGCACATCACGTTGGTCAACGCTTCCCTGGAGCAGCTCTTTGGCTACGGCCGCGAGGAGTTGATCGGGCGGCCGATCGATCTCCTGGTGCCGGAACGTTTTCACAACCGATTTCCTAGCCAGCGCGAGTATTTTTTTTCTCATCCGCGGGTAAGATGGCTAGGACGTCGACAAGACTGGTACGGATTGCGCAAGGACGGTTCTGAGTTTCCCATCGAGGTCGGCTTGAATCCGATTCACACCCCGCGAGGCAATGGAGTTCTCGTGTCGGTGGTCGATGTCACCGAACGCAAACGGGTCGAATCTGAGCTCAAGCGCACTGCATTTCATGACGGTTTGACCGGCCTGCCCAATCGCACGTTGTTCCTTGACAACCTGCTTCGGCTCAATGCGGCGGCCAAACGGTATGGCCATCATCCCTTCGCGTTGCTGTTCTTGGACCTGGACAGATTTAAGGTGATCAATGACAGCCTCGGCCACACCGTCGGCGACAAATTACTTATCGAGATGGCGCATCGTCTCGTCGAATGCACGCGTGAGGAAGATACGGTCGCGCGACTCGGGGGCGATGAATTTGCTATTTTGCTCGAGCAGGTGCGCGGCCCTGAAGACGCCGTTCGAGTGGCTGAAAGAGTGCTGGAACGATTCGCCGATCCTTTGATGTTGGATGACAACGAAGTGTCCATCAGCGCGAGCATCGGCATCGCGCTCAGCCTCACTGGCGAGAAAAGCCCCGAAGACTTGTTACGAGAGGCGGATATGGCGATGTACCAGGCCAAGACGCGGCGCTCGGGCTACCAGATTTTCGACGCCAGGATGCATGCCCACGCGCTGGAGAAGATGCGTCTGGAGATCGACATGAAACGCGCCGTCGAACGAAAACAGATTCAACTTCACTACCAACCGATCATCTCGCTGACGACCGGTAAACTCGCCGGGTTCGAAGCGCTGGCGCGCTGGCACCATAATGGACGGGGGATGATTTCGCCGACGCAGTTCATTCCGTTGGCGGAAGAAACCGGGCTTATTGGCAACTTAAGCCGGTCGGTGCTTAAGCAAGCCTGCCTGCAAATGCGCCACTGGCGAGAACACTTTCCTCTGATCGGCGACTGCTTCATTAGCGTCAACGTATCCAGCAAACAGGTGTCCAATGGCGATCTCATCGACGAAGTCGACGACGTTCTCCGGGAAACCGGATTAGACCCCCAGCATCTCCGCCTCGAAATCACTGAAAGCGCCCTGGTCGAGAACACCCGCGTCGCATCGCACGCCCTGGCCCAACTCAAAAAGCGCAGAATTACGCTCTGCCTCGATGATTTCGGCAAGGGATTTTCGTCGCTTAATTATCTCCACCGATTTCCCATTGACGTTTTGAAGATTGATCGCTCGTTTGTGCGCCGATTGGGGGCCAACCCTATCAACGATCACGGCAAGAAACGGCCCTATGAAATTGTCCGCACGATCGTGGCGCTGGCACAAATACTCGGCATGCAGGTCGTCGCCGAAGGAGTGGAATTGTCGGATCAGTTGAATATTTTAAAAGAACTCGGATGTGAGTTGGGGCAAGGGTTTCTTTTTTCTCCCGCAGTCGAGGCCAGCGATGCAATCCGTTTTCTCGAAGCCGGTTTATCGCTTTCGGAAATGACCGCGCCGCAAGCTAATTAGCGCCTCGGTGATTCCGCATGCTATCGCGTCCGGTTTTGCAGACGATCCCTCGATCAGTAAGTTTGCTGCCCCCGAGCCGCCCCAATGCCGAATGCTAACTTCCCGCGTAGCCAAATACGGGGATTTTTCGATTCACCGAATATTGTGGCCGACAGCTGACTCTTCGGCGCGAGCAATCCTACTGCGCGCCCTTTACGCCGTAATCCTTCGCCGCTGCTTCGGCCGAGACATAGCCGCGCCGCAGGTCGCGGTCGACAAGCTCGCGTGATCTTTCCGACGGCGGACCGTAGCCGCCACCACCACCGGTTTCGACGATGATCGAGTCGCCGGGTTCGAGCGGATAACCTTTGCTCTTGTAAATGACCTCGCTCTCGCCCGATTTTTTTACCACGATAATCTGACCTGATTTGCCTGCTTTACCACCGTGCACGCCCCAGGGCGGATACTTGACCCGATCGAACATTGCCTGCAGATCACAAGGCCCCAGGATCAGGTAACGTTTACGAAAGCCGAGTCCGCCGCGAAACTTGCCTGCGCCGGCGGAGTCTTCACGCAAACTAAACTCGACGAGACGATAGGGATACATCGACTCCTGCAGCTCGACGGGAATAATGCGCGTGTCGCCATGCGCCATGGTGCGGAAGGGTCCGGCGCCGTCGTGGGTCGCGCAGGCGCCCCAGCCGCCGTGGCCGCTGTCATGGCAATCAAAAGGCGTGCCGTTGTCGCGCTTGCCACGAAAGCGCACGCCGGAAAACGTACCAAAGTGCGCGCCGGTGACGCGCTCGGGCAGCGCTTTCTCCAAGGCTTTAATAATCGCGTCGATCACCGTCGGAAATGGCTGCGAGTAGTTGCCCATCGGCGCGGTCGGATGAGCGCTCAAGATTTTCCCTTCAGGCAAAATTAATTTTAACGGCCGAAACGTACCTTCGTTGGCCGGTTCGTCGTGAGCGACCAAATACTTGAACGCGACCCGGGCCGTCGTCCGCCCGCCGCCGTAATAGCCGGAATTAATGCAGCCGCGCACTTGCTCGGCGATCTCGGAATAGTCGATGGTCATCTCGTCGCCGGCGACGATGACTTTCACGCGGATCGGCAGCGATTCGTCCGACTCGCCATCGTTGTCGAAGAACGTGTCGTAACCGTATTTGCCGTCGGGAATCGCGCGGATCTTGGCCCGCGCCGCCGCTTCGCTCTGATCGAGCATGGTTTTTACCGCAGCGAAAAAAATTTCGACGCCGTACTTGTCGGCCAGCGCTTGCGTAAGATCGCGACCGAGAATACAGCCGGCGTGTTGCGCCGCGATGTCGCCCAAGAGCTCGACGGGAAAGCGCGTGTTGTTCTCGATGATGCGGTAAACCTCTTGAATCGGCTCCCCCTTGGACCAGAGCTTGATCGAGCGCAGCTGCAAACCTTCCATGAAAATATCGCTGGAGCGCGGCGTGATGCCGCCGATGTCGATCCAGTGGACATTGATCGCGAAGAAACCGACTAGCGTGGCGCAATCAGCGCCGGCAAAAATCGGCGTGTACATCACGGTGTTGTTCAAATGCTGGCCCTGGATCGCCGCATGATTGCATACGACCACGTCACCGTGGTGCAAACGCTCGCGTCCGTAGACGGCCAGCCCATCGCGCACGGCCATGCCGACCGAGTCGGCGACGAACACCGGCATGCCGCCGGTGCATTGCGCGATCAACTCGCCGTCCGCGCCAACTAGTCCGACGGCAAAATCTTTATATTCGTAGATGTACGGACTGAAGGCCGTGCGTGAAATATTCGCGTCGATCTGATCGGTAATCGAAACGATGCCGTGGCGGATTACTTCGAGGGTGATGGGATCGACGGTCGCAGGTTCGACGTTTGGCTGTAAAAGTGTCTTCATTGAATTGTCACTTTAATCGTGGTCCTTTGCTTCGTCTCTTGCTCCGCGCTTCGTCGGAGTAATCAGAAGATCTCTCACCATTGAACCGTTCATGATGGGCTAGCTGAGTTCCTTTTCCAAATCCTTGACGGAAGGTAGCGCGCCTTTCAATTTCTTCGGTAGCGATTCCACCAGCCGGGTCTGCCATTGCGCGACGCCAATGGGCTTGGCCATGTTGCGCAGAGCGTATTCGACAGTGATCCGGTTCTTGTCCCGGCACAAAAGCAAACCGATCGTTGGCTGGTCTTGTTGCCCACGCATGCGGTCATCAACGGCAGAAAGATAAAAACTCATCTTGCCGGCAAATTCAGGTTTGAAAGGCTCCATCTTTAAGTCAATGACCACGTAGCAGCGCAGCTTCAGATGATAAAAGAGCAGATCGAGGTAGTAGTCCTCTTTGCCGATTTCCAGATGTACCTGCCGGCCGACATAAGCAAACCCAACTCCCAGCTCAAGGAGAAACTTCTGAACGTGATCGACGAGACCTTGCTCTAGCTCACGCTCACGTGCACCGATGGACAGCGTCAGAAAATCGAAGACGTAAGGATCCTTGAGCGTTTGCTGCGCCAGGTCAGACTGCGGCGGAGGAAGAGTTTGTTTAAAATTCGTAAGCGCTTTGCCTGCCCTCGCGTGAGCGCGGGTTTCGATTTGAACTGTGAGCACGGCTCGCGACCAGCCCTGTTCCAGCGCCTGCTGTGCGTACCAAAGTCGCTGCTCTGGGTTCTTGACCTTCGCGAGCAGGAGGACGTTGTGGCCCCAAGGCAATTGTCCAACAAGTTGTTGGACAATTGCATCGTCCGAGTATACGTCGGCAAATGCTCGCATCGAGAGAAGGTTGGCGCGAGAAAACCCGTGCATTTCCGGAAACTCCATCCGCAAGTCCTTGGCTAACCGCTCGACGACTTTCGCTCCCCAACCTTCCTCGCGTTGGCATCGTAAGATCTGCCGACCGATATGCCAATAGAGCAAAACTAACTCACGGTTGACGGAAAGCACCGCGCGTGTTCGTGCCTCGCGCACGCGGGCCTTCAGGTCGGCCAAAAGCGGGGCGTAACCGGAGGGCAACGCAGATTGCGATGTTTTCGGACGCTCAGGCATGGCAGATCACTCTTGATTTGATCTCACACCTCCGATCCTCTTCCCCTCGACGGGGAGAGTCAGAAAGGAGGTGATGGGGTGATGCTTCGAAGCATCACCCCATCTTAATCTTCCCCGTAGCAGCGGACGAGACAAAGAAAGAGAGCAAAAAAACTCAACACATCCTCGTTTGATTTACATGTGACGCTCAGGCTCCGGAACACTGAATCCGAATCTCATGCAGTTGGCCGATCTCGAAACGATCGCCTTGCCAAACCACCGTCGTCGATCCGTACTCTTCGATCACCGCCGGCCCGATTCCGCTGAAGCCCGGCTCCAATGCATCTCGGTGAAATATCTGCGCGTCCACCCAGCCACCCGCGTTTCCAATATAGATTTTGCGTTTCTGCGTCGCTTTGGATTTCGCCGCAGCGCGCGGCAAGCGCGCGATCTCCGGCTGCTTCAATCGAGCGAAAGCAGACAGATGCAGCGCTTGAAATTCGGCCGGCGCTTTGGCGTCGGCGTGACCGTAGCGCCGCTTGTAGTCGCGCTCGAAGGCCGCGCGAATTTGCTCCACGTCTTTTACTCCTGACACAGGCACCTTGATGTTGTGCCTTTGTCCGCGATACCTCATTTCGGCATGATGCTCGAAGAACACATCGCCGGTGCCGAATTCCTGCGCTAGCGAAGCTGCGGCTTCTGTTTCCATCGCGTGATAAATCTCGGCCATCGCCGGCACCGTTTTATCGTTGAGAATTCCGACGAACGTCTTCGACGTATCGATGCGCGCGTCGGCCAGAAGCATACCGATCGCCGAAAAGTTTCCCGGCTCGGGAGGAATGACAACAGTCGGAATCGACAGTTCGCGCGCCAACGCGCACGCGTGCAGCGGCCCACCACCGCCGTAGCTAAAAAGGATGAAATCGCGCGGATCGAGACCATGCTCGACAGAAATCTTTCGAATCGCGCCTGCCATGATCACGGTAGCGATGGAGATAATGCCATCGGCCATCTGAATCATGCCGTTGTCACCGCCGTAGTCGAGCGGCGTGGCGATGCGTTCTGCGACCGTGCGTCTCGCCGCGTCGATGTCCAGCTGCATTTCACCGCCGAGAAAATTTGCCGGATTGAGCCGCCCAAGAACCAGATTCGCATCGGTGATTGTCGGTTCGGTGCCACCGCGTCCATAACATACCGGGCCGGGCATCGATCCCGCGCTTTGCGGGCCGACGTGCAAACGGTTTTGCGAATCGATCCACGCGATCGAACCGCCGCCCGAGCCGACTTCGACGATATCGATGACCGCCGACTTGATTGGGAAGCCTTTGACGTAGCCATTGGCGTAATAGACGGAATTGACCGAGAAGCGACCGTTCTCGACCAGCGCGCACTTTGCCGTGGTGCCGCCCATATCGAAAGCGACGACATTTTTGAAGCCGAGCTTTTCGGCATAGGCGCTGGCGCCGATGCAGCCGCCGATGGGGCCGGATTCGACCAACCCGATGGGTTGCCGGCAAGTTCGGTCGGCGGACAACAACCCGCCGTTGGAACCCATCATGAAGAGCGAGCCCCGAAAGCCTTGGCTCTTGAGATCATTGTCGAGTCTCCGAATGTAAGTGCTCACTTGCGGCCCGACATAGGCGTTGGCCGCCACAGTCGAGCAACGCTCATACTCGTACCACTCACGGGTCAAATCCGTGCTGAAGGTGACGTAAGTATCCGGCAAAAATTCTTTGAGCTTCTCCGCGGCGTCTTCTTCGTGACCCGGGTTGATATAGGAATTCATGAAAAAAACCGCTACCGACTCAACGCCGAGCTTTTTGATCTCGTCGGCAAGTTTTTTTAGCGCGGCGGTATCGAGCGGCGTGACCACCTCGCCTTTGCTGTCCATTCGCTCGGCAACTTCGAGACGCAGCTCGCGCGGAATCAGAGGTTCGTCGCGCTGATAGTGGAGATCAAAGGGGTCGGGCCGGTTGCCGCGCGCGATTTCAAGAATGTCGCGAAACCCTTTGCTCGTTACAAGTGCCGTCTTTGCGCCCTTGCGCTGAATCAGCGAGTTGATCACCAACGTCGTGCCGTGATTGACCAGCGAAGCTTCAGCCGGTTTGATCTTCGCTTTGTTGAAACAGTCGAGAATTCCCTCGACCAAATTATCGTAGGTGGTCGGACTCTTCGAATAAACGACTCTATGGGTTTCGTGATCGAAGGCGACTAAATCGGTAAAAGTACCGCCGATATCGACGGCGATGGCGTAACTCATCGAAGATGACTCCCGTTCAAAAGTTCAACGGTTCAACCGTTCAAACGATTGCTTCCATACTCCGGCATTTTCTGACGTTGAACTTTTGAACCCTTGAACTGTTGAACGTCATGTGCGGCGCGCTTTGCCGCTGGCATCGAAGACGACACCGTAGTCGTCGCGTGCGGATTCAAGCGAGACGAAGCCGCGAACGACGTCGCGCTGGACCAATTCGACGGGGCGCTCGCGCGGATCGCCGTAGCCACCGCCACCGCCGGTGGCCATGCGCACGCGATCGCCGGCTTGCAAGGGACGGTTTTCGGTTTTGTAAAGCAGCTCGGGCTCCTTTGTGCCGTTCTTGTAGATCAGCACCTGACCCGACTTTCCTTCCTTCGCCCCTTGCACACCCCAGGGCGGACAGCCGATGCGATCGAAATTAGCCCAGAGCTCAGCAGGCGCGAGCAGTACATATTGTTTTTCGAATCCCAATCCGCCGCGCCATTTGCCGGCGCCGGCGGAATCTTCGCGCAAACGGAACTCTTCGACGCGGAACGGATACATCGACTCTTGCAGCTCGATGGGAATCAAACGCGTGTCACCGTGCGCCATGGTGCGAAACGGTCCGGCGCCGTCATGCGTCGCGCAGGCGCCCCAACCGCCGTGGCCGCTGTCGTTGGCTTTGAACACCGCGCCGGTATCCATGCGTTTACCGGCAAAGCTCAGCGATGAAAAGGTTCCAAAGTGCGCGCCGGTGACGCGCTCCGGCAAAGCCGGCTCCAACGCTTTGATGATGCAGTCGATAACCGTCGGAAAAGGAATACTGTAAAGCCCCATCGCCGCGGTCGCCTCGGCGCTGATCAACTTACCTTCCGGCAAGACCATCTTTACCGGCCGAAAGGTTCCCTCATTGGCCGGCTCATCGGTGGCGATCAAATACTTGAACGCGACCCGCACGCAGGTCCG
>Ga0193707_1000099_pt1 | contig 22965 bp, 18 predicted proteins | sample U3c2metaG_FD_143043 | JGI IMG/M metagenome (GOLD analysis project Ga0193707, IMG submission 143043) | Soil microbial communities from a riparian zone of the East river system, Colorado, United States - U3c2 | ecosystem: Environmental > Terrestrial > Soil > Riparian zone | place: USA: East River... | reverse complement strand
TCTCGCGCTACTATTACGGCATCGATTTTTCGCCGCGCGATCTGCGTCTGGGGTTGATCGAAGCCGCCGAGGCGCGCATCGGGACGCCGATCGATCAACTGTTGCTCTTTTGCTTTCACTACGATCCGGTCACCGGTAAATACGGTCTTCTCATCACCAACGTAATACGTCTGGCGGGCGGCCTGACAGTCTTGCTCGTGGCCGGCTTCGTGATCGCGATGCTGCGGCGCGAGCGATCCCACGCGACGGCGAACAAGAGGACGGCGTAAGGTCATGTCGACGCTGGGCTTTCCTCTGTTTCCCGAGCAGGCTTCGACAATGGCGCCGCGGGTCGACCAGCTTTATTATTTTCTCTTCGGCGTAAGCGTGTTTTTCGCCACGTTGATTCTCATCTTGATCGTCACGTTCGCCGTCAAATACCGGCGTCGATCCGACGATGAGCGGCCGCGGCCCATCAGCGGCAACCTGGGACTGGAAATTCTTTGGACCCTCGTGCCACTTAGTCTCACCCTCGTGATGTTTGTCTGGGGTGCCCGCCTCTATTTCATTACTTTCTATCCGCCGAGCGACGCTCTGGAAATCAACGTCGTCGCCAAGCAATGGATGTGGAAAGCTCAGCATGCGGAGGGGCGGGCGGAAATCGACGAGCTGCATATCCCCACCGGTCGGCCGGTCAAACTGATCATGACTTCGCAAGACGTGATTCATGATTTTTTTGTGCCGGCATTTCGCGTGAAGAACGACGTGCTGCCGGGACGTTACACGACGCTCTGGTTCGAAGCGACCAAGCCTGGCGCCTATCGGTTGTTTTGCTCGCAATATTGCGGCACGCAACACTCGGGCATGATCGGCTATATCATCGCGCTGGAGCCGGCGGAGTTTCAGGCCTGGTTGAGCGGCGGCGCCACGGCGGTATCGATGGCGACGGCGGGCGAGAATCTATTCCAAAAACTGGGCTGTGTCTCCTGCCACGCGCCAAACGATACGGGCCGCGGACCCTCGTTAGTTGGGTTGCTCGGCAAGGCCGTGCGTCTGCAGAGCGGCGCTTCGGTGATCGCAGACGAAGACTATATCCGCGAGTCGATCTTGAATCCGCAAGCAAAAATCGTTGCCGGATACCAACCGATCATGCCGACTTTCAAGGGCTTGATCAGCGAAGATGGCATCATGCAGATCATTGCCTATCTTAAATCTCTCAAGCGCGAAGAAGGGGCACAGGTAAAAAAATGAACGGGCCAATCGAAGAACGGCGCCAACATTACCTGAACGTCAATTACGGCCTGAAATCGTGGCTGCTGACCACCGACCACAAACGCATCGCTTGGCTCTATCTGATTGTCGTAACTTTTTTCTTTTTCGTCGGCGGACTTTTTGCGACCTTGATCCGCTTGGAGCTTTTGACGCCGCAAGGCGACCTGGTGCAGGCGGAAACCTACAACAAGCTATTCACCATGCACGGCGTCACGATGATTTTCTTTTTCTTGATTCCGTCGATCCCGGCGGTCTTGGGAAATTTTCTGATTCCTTTGATGATCGGCGCCCGCGACCTCGCTTTCCCGCGCCTTAACTTGGCCAGTTGGTATATTTATATTCTCGGCGGCTTGTTTACCCTCGCGGCCGCGGCCGCCGGTGGCGTTGATACCGGCTGGACGTTTTACACGCCGTACAGCAGCATCTATTCGAATACCCATGTCGCGCTGACGGTCATCGGCATTTTCATCACCGGTTTTTCGTCGATTCTCACCGGTCTCAATTTCATCGTCACCATCCATACCATGCGCGCTCCCGGCATGACTTGGTTTCGCCTGCCTTTGTTTGTCTGGGCGCATTACGCCACCAGCATTATTTTTATTCTAGGAACTCCGGTGATTGCGATCACGCTGGCGTTGGTAGCGTTGGAACGACTGTTCGGCCTGGGAATTTTTAATCCGGAACTGGGCGGCGACCCGCTATTATTCCAGCATCTTTTTTGGTTCTACTCCCATCCGGCGGTTTACATCATGATTTTGCCCGGTATGGGAGTGATCAGCGAATTGATCACCTGTTTTTCGCGCAAGCGGGTTTTCGGTTACGATTTTATTGCCTTTTCGAGTCTCGCCATGTTTGTCAGCGGGCAGTCGGTTTATGCGAGCATGATTTTCTCGCTTTTGAGCATGCTGGTGGCGATTCCCTCCGCGATCAAGGTCTTCAATTGGACGGCGACGCTTTACAAGGGCTCGATCTCATTTGATGCGCCGATGCTTTACGCCCTCGGCTTCATCGGCCTGTTCACCATCGGCGGTCTCACCGGTTTATTTTTGGCGACTTTGGGCGTCGACGTCCACGTTCACGATACCTACTTCGTGATCGCGCACTTCCATTACATCATGGTAGGCAGCGCGGTGATGGCCTATCTCGGCGGCATTCATTTTTGGTGGCCGAAGATGACCGGGCGAAAATATCCCGAGCCTTTGGCGCGGCTGGCCGCGGTGATTATTTTTCTCGGCTTCAACCTGACCTTCTTCCCGCAGTTCGTTCTCGGCTATCTCGGCATGCCGCGGCGCTATCACGTTTATCCGCCCGAGTTCCAGGTGCTTAATGTTATGTCGACGGCGGGCGCGTCAATCCTCGCCCTAGGATACGTGTTGCCGCTGGCCTATTTGATCTGGTCGCTGCGTTACGGCGCGGTTGCCGGCATGAACGCTTGGAAAGCGAGAGGACTCGAATGGCAAACGCCATCACCGCCGCCGACCGATAACTTCGACGTGACCCCGGTGGTGCTCCAGGAAGCCTACGCCTATGATGTAGACGAGCCGGAAGTCATTTATGCTTCGGAGAAAGCTGCCCATGTCTGATTTCCCGGCAATTCATGCGCACCAATTCGACGATGCCGCCCAACAACATGAGGCTTCCTGGCTTGGAATGTGGGTATTCTTGGCGACAGAAGTGATGTTCTTCGGTGGGATGTTTCTGGGCTATTTGCTCTACCGCACTACTTATCCGCAGGCGTTTGCGAGCGCCAGCAACCATTTAGACTTATGGCTTGGCACGATTAACACCGCGGTTCTGATTTGCAGTAGCTTCACCATGGCGTTGGCGGTTCGCGCCGCGCAGATCGGCCAAAAGCGGCCGATTATAATTTTTCTAGTTCTGACGATTGTGCTCGGCGCGGTGTTTCTGGGCATCAAGTTCACAGAATACCATGTCAAATTCGAAGAACATCTCGTGCCCGGTAGCGCGTTTGCCTACGACGGGCCGTTGGGTTCCTCAGCGGAAATCTTTTTCTCATTTTACTTTGCTATGACGGGAATGCACGCGCTACATATGATCATCGGTCTTGGTCTGCTGACCACGCTAGTTGTGAAGACCGCGCGTGGACGATTTTCCGTGAGCTACAATACGCCTGTCGAGTTGGTCGGCCTTTATTGGCACTTTGTCGACATCGTCTGGATTTTTCTGTTTCCCCTGCTCTATCTGGTGGGAAGACATTTACGATGAATCCTCAACATGTGATCTCGATTAGGTTTTACGCGACGATCTTTGGCGCTTTGTTGGTGCTGACCTTGAGCACGGCGGGCGCCGCGTTCATCGACCTCGGTGGCAATCTAAATACTATCGTCGCTCTCGCCATTGCGACAGTGAAAGCATTGCTCGTGATACTTTTTTTCATGCATGTTCGTTACAGCAGCCGGTTAACCTGGGTTTTTGTTGGTGCCGGCTTTTTCTGGATATTGATTCTTTTGACTTTGACCATGACCGATCCGCTTACGCGCGATTGGCTTGAAACAACCATTGGCAGATAAGTTTTGATTATTTCTCCTAATTGTTGTTAGAAATATCGATTCAGGGCAGGTCCAGGGGCAGTTACGCTCGTCCACCGGATTCAACTGGAGGTCGAGAGAGCTGCGGGCAACACCGTCACTGGGGGATAAGTCCTCCGCGGTTGTAGGTGAATTCGTACTTAGTTTTCCTCTAACTCATCCCCTAAAGTCATCGCCGCGCTGTTAGTGTTTGCAAAAGTATTTCCACGATGTGATAGCGTGTCGCACTTTCGCCACTCGTGGCTTGCATCTTTGCCTATGTGACACGCATCTTGCAGACGACTACCGTTCAGTTTTTCAGAACCGGAGTCACGGGCGCGACACCAAAAAAAGTATCGTCAAGGTGAGTTAAATTCTAGCTGCCCAATGTCAACTTAATGGAAAAAATGAAGTCAGATTAACTATGACCATAAAAACAATCTGGGCTCGGCGGTGGATCGGCCAAAATAGGCAGATTCCCGTAAAGCAATATCATTGGTCCTCTTGATTTGTAGTCTAAACCCCTACGTTTTTACCGAATCGTTGTCTGAAATATCATAACATTTTGTATCTAAAGTTTTTCCGTGCAGTCAACTTCTTGTTAATTATAGACGACATAGTTTGCAACATATCCATGGCATAGGCCTTGCTGATTTAACACTACTGCATAGGGACAAAATAGGGACAAAGGCATGGATAAATTCTCGCGCGAGTGGTTTGTCATTAACAGTAATCCACAAAGGGAAGAGCAGGCACGATTTCATCTCAGTTTAAAAGGCCTGCAAACCTTTTTCCCGCGCTTGCAAATACCCGTTGCCGGCGAAAACAAGAGCAGGATTACTCCGCTCTTTCGAAACTATTTATTTGCTTGCATTGACGTGGCGACCGAGCGCCATCTGGTTGTTTGGACTCCGGGGGTAAGAAAGATCGTGAGTTGCGGGGACGAGCCGGTTCCGATCGAGGAGAGCGTGGTTCGATTCCTGCAACGGCAGGCTGATGCAAGAGGGGTGATCCAAGCACGCTCAAAACTCGATCGCGGTCGAGAGGTAGAAATTTCCGGCGGGCCTTTTAGCGGCCTGGTGGGAATGATTCAAGATCCGCCGGATGACAGAGGCCGGGTGAACGTTCTACTCAAACTTTTGAGTCGCCAGGTTAGTGTGAAGCTCGGAGTAGAATTTATCAACGGTGCTGGCGTTTTATGGGCATCGGCAGCTGCGAGCAACAGCGGACTAGATGGGCCGTCAGCCAAAGGCTAAACAGGAGTCCGATCAGATTAGCGGAGTTGTAGTGATTAAACCCTGAGGGCGGAGCTATGTCGACGATTTACTTTAGAGAGAGAATCGTGATCGGCGAGCTGATTAGTAAACGTTGGTTCCTCTTTGCCTTGGCAACGAGTGTCGCGGTAGGTTGCTCGGCGCCGCCCGCCACGGTGATGACTCCAGGCACAGTGCCGCCTTCTTCTTCGTCCTCGGTCAATGAAATCAATCAGTCGCTATCGATGGCCGCTTCCCACTCCACGAATTCCACGGCGGATTACCGCATCGGTCCCGACGATTTGATACAGGTAACGATTTACAACATCCCGGAGCAGGACGCGCGGGTCACGCCCCGCACCGTAATTTTACGGGTGAGTCAGGACGGATCAATCGTCGTTCCCCTGGCAGGCACAATACCCGTAAAGGGCAAGACGACTTCCCAACTCGAGCAGGAATTACGCACAAAATACGAAAAATATATTCGCAGTCCCCAGGTCGGCGTATTGGTCACAGAGTATCGGCAGCGGGTTTCGGTGATGGGAGCGGTACAAAAGCCCGGCGTCTTCGACTTAACAGGCCCCAAAACCGTTATTGATATGATTGCCCAAGCAGGCGGTATTACCGAAAAGTCCGGCAATCAGGTTCAACTTTACCGACAGGACGCCGAGGGAAAAAGACAGACCGCCATCATTGATCTGCTGGTTCTCGCCAATCCGTCGGGACAAGTAACCGATAGTAAGGACGCGGCGATGGTCAACATGCCCGTGCAAGCAGGGGATGTCATCAGCGTTCCCCAGGCGGGAATGTATTTCGTCGACGGCGCCGTTCGTAAACCCGGGTCCTATCCGATGGGCCGCAGCTACACGCTCACCCAGGCTTTGGCAAATGCCGGCGGTGTCGACAACGAACTTGCGGACTACAGCGCGGTCGCCATTTATCGCCGTCGCGGTCCGACGAACGTGGAAACGATCGCCGTCGATCTCGACAGTGTGATGGCGAGGAAAAGCGAAGACGTGCAGGTCCAGCCGGATGACGTTATTGTTGTGCCGACGAGCTCCGCGAAATATTTCGTCAAACGATTCGTCGGAACCATTATCTCCGGATTTTCTCTCGGGCCACCGATCCGATAATGAAAGTACTAGCCCGATATTACCCGAACTACGTATCCAGTCGCACGACACCGCAACCCGCGGTGCGCGACGAGGACATGGGATATTATTATTCTGATCAAGACCAGCAGAGCAAGCACCTTCGCGATTACTGGCAAGTTATCCTCAAGCGTCTGCGCTACGGGATTCCAATTTTTTGCGGCACCGTCGCATTAGGGCTTCTTTTCAGTTTTCTGTCGCCCACGCTCTACACGGCGCGGTCGACCTTAAAAATTGAGCCGCAAAATCCTGTTTTCTCCGCCGTTCCCGGAGTTGGGGAATTGCCATCCTCCGCGCAGATGGGGAATTCAGTTAATAACGACTACTACTCAACCCAATTTGCTCTGCTACAAAGCCGTCCTTTGGCCGCACGTGTAATTAAAGGTTTGAGCTTAGAAACCAATCCAGGATTGTCCCGTGGAACGTTTGATGTGATGTCTTGGATCATGTGGCCGGTAAATTTTTTGGCGGACTCATTCAACGCATTGCTATTTCCTAGACCGAAATCCACCGGAAAACCGACGGCCTACGAGCTCGGCGTCTCTCCTGGTCTGGTGAGTCGCTACTTGAATTTTCTCACGGTTACTCCGGTAAAAAATACTCGTCTGGTAGACGTTACGTTTAGCACGCCGGATCCCAAACTGTCGCAGCAGCTCGCCAACGCTCATGCCACCTCATTTATTCAGATGATTTTGGAAAACCGGTTTAACTTGACCCAAGAAGCACGGGAATTTCTTGGAAAAAAATTGACGGAATTAAGAGAAAAAGCTGTCAAAGCGGAGAACGAGCTCAACAAGTTCAGCCAACAGCATGGCGTGGTTTCTTTGGAGAAAGGCGAGAACATCGTTGTCGATCGGCTCGTCGACTTGAACAAACAGCTGACTGCCGTGAGGTCCGAACGGATCCAGGCGGAGTCGCTTTACCAAATGACGCGAAACAAAAACTCGGAGTATTTAGCCCAGGTCCTCACCAATCCGCTGATTCTACAGATTAAAGGGACTTTGGCAAATCTCGAAACCGAGAAGGGCCGTCTGTCGAGTATCTATACAGCTGAACATCCGCGCATTCAGGAGTTGAACCAGCAGATCGGCGAGGCAAAAAGAGGTTTAGCCAGCGAGGTCGCTAACATTGTGCGTGGCATCGAGTCAAATTATTCCGCCGCCCGCAACCGTGAGCAAGCGCTGGAAGCCGAGGCCAAGAAGCAGCAAGACACCGCCCTCGACCTTAAAGAAGTCGGCGTCAATTATGCCGTTCTGAATGAGGAGGTCGTGGTCAATCGCGGACTCTATGACAACGTGCTGAAACGAATGAATGAGACCAGTGTGGCCAATGATCTCGCGGCGTCGAATATCCAAGTCGTGGAGCGCGCCGAAATGCCGACGAGTCCGTCCTCTCCCAAGACGGCGAGAAATCTGCTCGCCTCCATGGTCCTTGGCCTTTTCCTGGCAGTGGCATTCGCGTTTTTCCTGGAATACATGGATGCCACGATGAACACGCCACAACAAGTCTGGGCTGCCGTGTCTTTGGCCACCTTGGGGGTCGTTCCGCATCTTCGATCTTTGCAGCAACGCGATCACCCCATGCTTGCGGAAAATGTATCAACCAATCGGATGGATCCGGTGACGCCTCCGGAGGACACGGTCGGAAAAGAAATTGTCGTGGCGCACAACCAGTTTTCTATGATGGCCGAGTCATATCGCTCGATTCGTACCGCGCTTATGCTCTCCCAAGCGGAACGTCCGCCGAAGGTGATTTTGATGACCAGCCCGTGCCCGAATGAAGGGAAAACGGTCACGACGCTGAATTTGGGAATTGCGCTCGCGCAAAGCGGCAAAAGAGTCTTGGCCATTGACGCCGATCTGCGCAAGGGGCGCTGCCATCAGCTGGTGCATTGTAGAAACCATCAAGGCCTCGCCAACGTGCTGACGGGAAGTGTCGATGTGAAAAAGGCTATCCAGGAGACAGCCATCAGCGATTTTTACTTGTTGTCGCGGGGCGCACTGCCGCCCAATCCAGCCGATCTTTTGATGTCCCAGAGAATGCGCGACATCCTAAACGAGCTGCGCAGCTCGTTCGATTTTATCGTGGTTGATTCGCCACCGATCATCGCTGTCAGCGATGCTGCGGTTCTTTCCGCGATATGTGACGGTGTGGTGCTTGTGTTCAATGGCGAGAGGACCACGACCCAGAGCGCGCGGCGTGCCCTGGAGCGGCTCGACAAAATCGGCGCCCGCATTCTGGGAGTTATTCTCAACGGCATCGATATTAGAGATCCGGAATATATGGATTATCGTTCTTACTATCCATCCTACTCCGCTGCTGCTGGGGAAGATTCCGATTCCGATTTTGAAAGGGCTTAATTCGAAGATTGTTTTTACTCAGACTTGGGTCCCTCTTCGGTGCCCTTTCAAGGGGCATGCCGTGCTGTCTACTGAGCCGACGGTGGAATCTGTGCTCTAGGGTTGGTACTTCGAGAAGTTGAAAGGCTCTTGTCGACTACAATGAGTTTGCACGCAGAACTTGCAGGGTTTCAGTCGCGCGCCGTACAAGCGAGAAAGAGCGGCCATCGGCGTCGTTTACTGCTTCAATATCGGCGCTTGCCGATCGTCGCGTTGCACGTTGCGCTGATCGCGCTGTCTAATTATTTAGCGTTTTGGCTGAAGTTCGATGGGCGCATCCCGATGAATGAGACCGCGCTTTTTCTTAACTTGCTCCCTTGGCTGGTTCTGATCCGTTGTCTAACTTTCATCCCGTTTAAACTGTTTATGGGATTGTGGCGCTATACGAGCGTCCTGGAATTGCGCAACATTATCATCGCCTCGGCTCTGGGCAGCCTGGTGTTTTACGGTTTTGTCCACGGTTATTTGAAGCAGATCGATTATCCACGCTCGATCTTTATCATTGATACGCTATTGTTGATCTTTTTGTTGGGAGGCGTGCGTCTATCGCGACGGCTTCTTTCAATGACGCGACACCTCGACGGCGGACGGAAAGTCCTGATTTACGGAGCGGGTGATGCGGCGGAGATGATCGTGCGCGACATGAAAAATAACGGCGCCTTGTACCGTTACGATCCAATCGGTTTTGTCGATGACAACCCGGCCAAGATCGGTCAACAGATTCACGGCGTTCCGGTTCTGGGCTCCCGCAACGATATCGCCCGGATTATCGACGTCCATAAACCGGACGAAATTCTGCTCGCGATCCCCAGCGCCTCGGGCGCACAGATTAGGAGAATATTGAACGATGTCGTAGCCTTCAAAGGCCCGATCAAAACCCTTCCAGCGCTCGATAAGCTGTCAAACAATCGAGTTGGCGTCAGTCAGATTCAAAATCTCTCGGTTGAAGATCTGCTCGACCGCTTGCCTGTGGGTCTGGATCTGGGCCCCGTACACGATCTGGTGCGCGGCAAAAATGTTTTGATCACGGGCGCCGGAGGGTCCATTGGCTCGGAGTTAAGTCGCCAAATCGCTAAATTTCAACCGGCGCAAATCATTCTATTGGATAATGCTGAGAGCGCGCTTTACAACATAGACAACGAGTTAAAGCGTTCGTTCCCGGATCTCAGGCAAATCGCCGTGCTCGCCGACATCAAAAACGTGGGATCTTTGGAAAAATCGTTTACCGAGCATGCGCCGCAGATTGTTTTTCATGCAGCCGCGTACAAGCATGTTCCTATGATGGAAGATTATCCGGCGGAAGCCATACTCAACAACGTCGTCGGTACCCATCGCTTGATACGACTGGCGCTGCAGAAGAAAATCGAAAGATTCATCCTGATCTCCACGGACAAAGCCGTCAATCCCACCAATGTCATGGGTGCGACCAAGCGCGTCGGAGAAATTTATATGCAGGCTCTGGCTAGGAACGGCACGGTAAACGGAACGGTTTTTACGGCCGTTCGCTTCGGCAACGTTCTGGGCAGCAATGGCAGCGTGGTTCCCTTGTTTCTCAAACAAATCGAGCAAGGCGGCCCGGTGACCATAACTCATCCCGAGATCACACGTTATTTTATGACGATTCCCGAGGCGGTCCAATTGGTTATCCAGTCCACTGCCCTGGCGCGCGGCGGAGAAATATTTGTCCTCGATATGGGAGAGCAGCTCAAGCTCATCGATATGGCGCGGCACTTGATTCGCCTCGCTGGGTTCATTCCCGAGGAGGAAATTCCCATTCAAATCATCGGTCTACGGCCGGGGGAAAAGCTTCGCGAGGAATTGGTCGCCATGGACGAAATGATCGTGCCCTCGGAGGTCGATAAAATTATGCGCGTGCAATCCGCGTGGGTCGCCGACCTGGACTTTGTCACGCAAAAGATCGACGAGATGGAGCGACTTGCGCTCAATGGCGAGGCGCATGTGGCGCTTGAGCTGCTCTACGACATGGTGCCAACTTTTCGACCGGTTGACTCGGAGGCCTCAATACAATTGCGTCGCCGACGCCCCAACGTCGAGGCTGTGCGAAATTTTCACATTGTCAGTCAATCGATCTGATCATGGGGAAAGAGGTCGATCATGCGGAGGCTCAAAGGCCATGAAATTGTCAGGATTTCGGATCGGCTGGATGCGCGCGGCGAGACATTTCGACCCAAGCGGCGGCCGGACATTTTCACACATGTGGTCGAGGGGGAGACCATCGTTCTCGACCGTCGGGAAGAGTTTGTGCACAAGTTCAACAAGACCGCCAGCTACATATGGGAGCGATGCAACGGGCGGCGCACGCCCGACCAAATCACCTTTGAGGTTTGCCACGCTTTCGAAGTCGACTTCCCGACGGCGCGTAGAGACGTGCTGGCCACGGTGGAGAAACTGCAGCGTTCGAACCTCTTAGAAGACGCGTGATCACACCAATGCAACCTGATCTCAAAAGTTTATTTTCCTAGGCTGATCGTGCCCGCAGGTTCCGTGATTAGAGCTTCGTGGATTTCCTGATCACGCTGGGACTGATGGCGAACACGGAAAACTCGTTTGCGAGAGCCGCAGGGTTGGCGAGATCGTACGGAGATACTTATTCGGCTCTGGAACGGACGGAGCATCTGCAGTGTGGGTTAATAGTGATAACAGTTTTCAGAATTCTTGGATCTTTCCTGAACGAATGTATTTGTGTGATGCAAGCGGCCGACCGATCGCCGCAGTCCAACGTAAAGTCGACCATATCTTCGTTCAAATTGATGGAGTCGTTAAAAAAGCTAACTCAAGTTTGTGTGTTGGAATCGCGGTCTTCGCAGAAAATGGGTCGCTACTCTTTTGGTCGTATCATAACGATCAACGTGAGCAGTGGTGGCCCCAGATGGGCGTCGGTAAGCGGTCAATTAGGGTTGCGCTGCCGGCGAAGCTGTTGAACGAGGGCACCTACCGTATCGAACTGATCGCCTCTCTTCATTTTCAACAATGGCTTTGCAAACCTGAAGCGAATGCGCCGTCGATCCAACTGCATATTCAAGGCGGGCTCAGTGAGGCGCCTTTTTGGCGTGCTAAACGCCAGGATGGCTTGGACCAACTCTTGAGTGGCATGAAGTTTGAGTCTTAATCAGAAAAAATATAGAACACCGAAGCAACAAAGAAAAAAGATCCCAATGTGGCTCTTTTTATGAATTTCGTGCTTCATGAAGCTAACCGGATCCTGTGATTAACCACCGGCGCAATGAAACAATGAAAGAAGGGATTCTGCGCCGACATTTTGACAAGATCAATTTTCGCAAGGAAGATCGAAATTACGCCGCAATTTCGATTTCAATCGAGGTGCCGTCAAACCCGCCAATTCGGCAAGAATTCGCGTAACTAATATCTAAGAATCGATGCCAACCCTTCATAATTTGCCGTCGACTTGGCGGCATCGCAAAAGCGAAGAACAGTGTCTCGCGGAGACAAGGGGAGAAACCCGCCCGAAAAATCCCCAAAACAGGGCGGACTTCCCGATCCCCAATTTACTCGTGGTCGATGCGGATGCGGCGATCCGCGAGCAGTTGGAGCATCTCTACGCGCACAATGGTTACTCGGTTATCGTATCGCCGTCGGCCGAAGCGAGCTTGCGGCGCCTGGAAAAGGAAGACATTGATTTCGTAATCACCGATATCGTGTTGCCGGGGATTGACGGAGTGCAGTTCATCTCACATATCCATCGGAAATATCCCGAATTGCCGGTGGTCGCGATGACAGCGCACGCGGATATTCAAACGGCAGTGGACGTGCTCAAGCTGGGCGCCTGTGACTTTGTCATGAAACCCTTTGACGGGGCGACGGTGCTCGAATCGACGCGTGCGGCGCTGGAGAATACCAAAGGTAATCGGGAAATCCGCCAACTGAGGCGGTGGCTCAAAGACCATTTTCAGTTCAACGAAATGCTGAGCCAGACGCCGCAGATGCGTCGCGTCTTCGAACTGATTCAGTTGGCGGCGCCGACCGATATGTCCGTGCTGATTCACGGTGAACCGGGCACCGGCAAGGAGCTGGTCGCCAACGCCATTCATCAGCACAGCGGGCGGTATACGGGGCCATTCGTCACGATCCATTGCGGCGGCTATCCAGAAGACCTTCTGGAGCGCGAGCTATTCGGCTACGGCAGGAACGCGTTTGCGGGCGCCCACGAGGCCAAACTCGGAAAGATCGCGCTGGCGCACGGCGGCACGCTATTTTTAGATCAGATCGAAAGCATGTCATTGGCGACACAAGCAAAATTGGTCTGCGTGCTCGAGGATCGGCGGGTTCAGCGCCTTGGCGCCTGCGACAGCACGTATGTGGACACGCGCCTTATCGCCGCGAGCAGTATGTCTCTCAAAGAGCTGGTGTTCGAAGGCAAGATGCAATCGGATTTCTACTCCCGGATAAACACGGTTCCCATTTATCTCATCCCACTGCGCGAGCGCCCGGCCGACATCCCGCTTGTGGTGCAAAATTTTCTGCGCCAGCATCCGGTTGCCGAGAGCAAGAAGATCGCCGGCGTTTCGGACAAAGTCTTGGGGCGACTGATGGAGTATCCGTGGCCCGGTAATGTTCGCGAACTGCAGAACGTGCTCGAATACGCGATCTTGCTGGCGCCCGGGCGCATCATTGAGGAGGTGAAACTGCCGGAAGCCACGACTGATTCCTATCGCGACAAGAGACAGATTGCTTCTTCGTCGCTCCGACAATGGCTGCGAGAGAAAGAAAAATCATATTTGGCCCAGAAGCTGGAAGATCTCAACGGTAACATCGGCCTGACGGCGAGGAGCTGCCGGATGGGTGTGAGAACACTTTCGCGTAAAATGCGCATCTATGGGCTGGATAAGAAACTATTCAAAGAAAATGCCGTTACTGAAAAACCGCCAAGTCCAAACCACGGCCAACCGGCGCTGCTATCACCGAGGCACGGTCGAGCGTAAGCGTGAGTTCGCTCACGGTTGCCAGTGATGCATTAGTCTTTAAGGTTTTCGGTTACAATTAGCCTGCGGCGCCGCAGTTTTGGGACGCGATATCATGTACGAGAGTTATTTCAGATTGCGCGAGCTTCCCTTCAACGTTACGCCGGACCCGCGATTTCTGTATATCAATTCTAATTATAGGGAAGCATTCGCGACGCTCTGTTACGGCGTCCAACAACGCAAAGGGATCACCGTACTCACGGGCCAAGCAGGTACCGGCAAGACCACACTGGTCAAGATGTTTTTACAAGACGCCGGTTCGACGGTGCATTTATCGTGCGTCCTGGACCCTCATTTATCCTTTTTGGAATTACTCCGTTGCACGTTGAGTGCATTTGAACTGTCGCCGTCCGGCGCAACCCGGTTGGCGATGATTCAGCAACTCAAAGAATATTTGCTCGAGCAGCTGACCCACGACCATATCGTCGCATTATTGCTCGACGAGGCGCAGGATGTAGACAATCAAGTGCTCGAAGAGGTGAGATTGCTGTCGGATTTGGAGCATGCCGGTACAAGATTACTGCAACTCGTGCTGATCGGCCAACCGGAGCTCGAATTGAGACTCGATCAGCGATCGCTATATCATCTCAGGCAACGTATCGCCTTGCGGGCACGTCTGGCGCCGCTCGGCACCGACGAGATCCAATCTTACATCAATTTTCGACTCGCTGCGGCGGGCTACAGCGGCGCAACGATTTTTCAGAACGCCGCGGTCCATCGCATCGCGTTTTTTTCGCACGGCATTCCCCGCCTGATCAACGTGATCTGCGATAACGCGCTCCTTATCGCAAGCGCGACAAACCAGGATGAGATCGGCGCGGAGACAATCGACGAGGTCGCCGAGGACCTACAACTCGGTGAGCATGACGCCAACCGATGGACATTTGTGCCGGCTGCGGAACCGAGCTTCGATATTCCCGATTCCGTCGTCGTTCCGGCGCCGCGCTTCGACGTTGCCGAAGCGGCACAAGAAGAAATCCGCGAACGTGAAGTCGTGATCGCCCATCACGTGAAGGCGCCGGGTGATTGTCCAGCGCCAAATTACGCGCCCGTTGTCCAAAACCCGGTTGTACCCTCGTCGGCCAGTGACTTCATCCAAAACCAACGGGTCGTGGGGTCACTCGCGCTTGCGGTTTTGATCGTTATTCTCGGCGGTTTGGCGCTGCTTGTGTCGCGGCCGCAGAGCCAGGACTATTTCGCTCCGGTGACTGAGAAAATCGAACAAATCCAGGAAGCGGTAGCGCCGATCCCGGCACGGATCTATCGTGTGCTGACAGCGCGCTCACTATGGGAAACCCCGTTTAGGGGCTTGGCTCGTGACGACGGGCCTTATTCGGACACGGAGTCCGGCGATGAAGTCCCGCGCTTCACGGCGAAACCCTTGGACCGCGATGAAGAGGGAAAATTCGTGACGCCTGATCGCCAACCGGGGCGTGCCGATCGGACGCGGCCGCCGGCGCTGGCGGATGATGCACGGAGCACCACGATTTCGCGTCGTGGTGTCGTGGAAAGCCCCAAGCGGTCTTCGCCTGCGTCAAATTATTCAGTGGTGGGAAACTCCTACGTCCGCGACAAACCGACTTCGCAAGCCGACATTATCGCGACCTTGCGTCCCGGTACGCGGATTCAGGTGGTCGGGCGCAACGGAGAATATTTCCAGATCCGTTCGCTGAATACCGAGTCCATCAGCGGCTACGTGCATAAAGAGGACGCTTTATTTGAACCCCCAGGTTGATCGCGCCGCCAGATGGACGGGGTAAGGTATGGCAACTCCGCATCTTTGCACGTGCGCTAAAAAAAAGGAGCCTGCTATTGATCTCGCAACCCGACGCTTTATCATATTGTGATGAGATGAATATGCCGGTCTTCCATCGGCGTCGCCCGGGGCTTAATCGGGATCAATTAGCCCGTCTCGAAACACCACCATTGCTCATTTTTTAATCAGTAAAAATATATGTACAACGAGCACTTTGGTTTTACCGAATCACCGTTCAACGTTACGCCGGACTCGCGTTTTTTCTTCGTCAACCCGTGTTATGAGGAAGCCTACGCGACGCTGAGTTACGGGATCGACGCGCGCAAGGGCTTTGTTATCGTAACCGGCGAACCAGGTACCGGCAAAACAACGCTGCTGAAGCGGCTGACGTGCAGCCTCGATTCTAACGTCCAAGCGGCTTGCATATTCGATCCACATCTCAGTTTTATCGAGTTGCTGCGGTTGACCCTGGGCGAATTGGGATTGCCTAACTCGGGCGACGACCGGTTGACGATGATGGAACAACTTTACGACCATTTGGTTCAACAGCTCGAGCACGATCAAATCGTCTGCCTGATGATCGACGAAGCACAAAGTTTGAGCATGGAGATGCTCGAAGAGCTGCGGCTTCTTTCCAATTTGGAAACCGACACCGAAAAGCTTATCCAGATCGTCTTCGTCGGGCAGCCCGAGTTCGAGGAAAAACTCGATCGGCCCGAGCTGGTGCAGCTCAAACAACGGGTGTCGTTACGCTGCCGGCTAGAGCCTCTACAAGCGCATGAGGTTGGTTTGTACGTGGACTCAAGATTGAAGACGGTTCAATATATGCGGCCAGACTTGTTCGATGACGATTCCATCGAGCGAATCGCGCTTTATTCGAAAGGAATTCCGCGGCTTATCAACGTAATCTGTGATAACGCCCTGTTGATCGCTTTTACGAAAAACCGGGCATACATCACCTCGAGCGACATCGATGAGGCGGCGCATGAGCTCCAACTCACGGAGCAGAGTCGCTTTTCAAGCAAAGCTCCGACGCACGAATCCACCAAAACGGTGGACGCTTCGGCTTTTCAATTTCGATCGGATCGCGCTCACGCTGCCAACGGTTCGAAATGGAGCGAGCCGACACGCCCACCCGAATTCGAGCCGTACTTCAGTGATATTCGGGGGCGGCCGGCAGGGTGGAACCACCCGCAAACCTCATACGCTCGCGGTATCGGCCTGGCGCTGATCCTGTCTATGACCGCCGGCACGATGCTGCTGTTCAGCGCGCAGCAAAACCATGTGTCACTTCCGGCCGTGCGCGCGTACGTGGAAAGGCTAGCGAACTTCGGCCAGGAGGATGACCAACCCCGGCCGAGCCCGGCAGCACTTGAAAGCAAACCGCAAACAACCGAGAACGTCGCACCGCAACCGTTGCCAGTGCCGACGCCCCAGCCGGAGAAGGTCGAGAAACTTGAGCCACAGCCGCTTAAGGACGACTCAGCCGCTCTGGCGGGAACCTCGGTGGACGGTGAATCGGCGGTGCCCGTTGACCTGCAGAAAAAATCAGGTTCAAACCGGACCACAGAGATCACGGAAGACAAGCGCGCGATCTTCAAGAATCGCCCTGTGGTCGGAACGCGCAGCGAAGACGGCGTAGGCGTCAGAAAAATGGAAATTGAAATTTATAAGGCCATTCATGACCGCGCGATCACCGGGGTTCAGGTGTTATCGATCAACGACGGTGTGGTGTTTCTCGACGGCCGGGTAGCGACGCCAAGGCAGAAACTCGCCGCGGTGCGCGCGGCCATGAGCGTGCCGGGCGTTAAGAGCGTGCGCGATCGCATCACTATCGATTACTAGAAGGTTGTGAAGCAGGGTTTGGAATATTTCGTCAGGCTCGCCACGAGCAATTCTCAAATATTTAGATTCCCTCCGTTCACGCTGAGCGCCCGGAGGGATGATCAGGAAGTCATCGCCTGCTAGGCGGCAGGTGTGCGCAAGTATTGCGCTGATTCGCCTGACGGATCGGTTTTACTGCTACCAGAGCTCTCACCTTTGTCCTCCTCGTTTCACCGTCCCGCCTGTTTGTTACTTAAAAGTTCACTGACATAGTGGTTCGGGATTTGATCGCGAGCTACATGAGCTCCTCGCACGCGGGATTTTGACGAGAATAAGGTCCGAAAGTGGCGGAGCTTTATTTGTTATTCGAACGCAGCAAAGGTAAGCGTTCTTTCTTCCTAATCTTTCGATCCCCGGGCAAAGCAAAAGCGCACCTGCGCTTCCGGAATCTCACGGGAACCCTAATCGCGGGACATATGTTGACAGCTCGGCAAAGTGAATGCGCGCACTATTTGTTCGCGAAAGAAGAGACCATCTAAAATTAGATCAAGCCCAGTAACGTAATAAATCTAGACGCTGCTTTCTGCCGATCGAAGCCCGGCTGGAAATTATTCCAGACCGGGCTTTTTTTATGTTCCTGCTCGGCAACCCCTGAAGGAGCGCAATGCGTCCGTATTGAACAGGGGCCGCTCATAATTTCCCTAAATCTGCTTTTCCAAAACATTCCCAAGACAAAATATAAGCTTCGAATCGCCAAATCTGATTCAATCAAATTTTCATGGCGGAGAAGGGAGGGAGTCGAACCCTCCGGGGACCTTACGGCCCCCAGACTGGTTTTGAAGACCAGCGGCACCACCGGGCACCTTCCTTCTCCATGAGTAAAATCATGCACTCGCGTGCTTACTGCGGGAGAGTAGCAACCTCCTGTCTAGCATTCCTGTCTACCACTTCAATCTTTGGTCCGGTTCCGAACGCTGTCGCTACGCCCTCTCTTTGAAGATTAACATAGCGCTTGTGCATCTGTACCGATGTGTGCCCGGTTGCCTTCATGGCGACATCAACCTGGATGCCCCGTCGTGACCAGTGGGCCAAGCAGTTGAGTGATTTACCGAATTGAAAATTCAATTCTTGAGTAAAGTGAACGTGAACTCTTGCCGTTGGGCTTTGCCGTAAATTTCTCTAAATTCTTCCTGTGAACTATACTTGCGCTTCTGGATGAGCTTGCCGCGCACGCTCACGCGCAGTGGTGATGAGTCGAACGGGTAAGGATCGATAACGCACGTTTGGCGATCAAGGACCAGAAGTTGAATCTGTCCGTCTTCTTCGCCTGGTTTCATCGGCGTCGGTTTAATGGTCGAGCCGTAGTAAGCCTTGCCTTCTTTAGTATGCGAGCCGACGGCGGCCACGGTCGTGATGTCAAAATTAGAGCAGAAAAACAGCGACAGCCGGTCGAAGACTTGCATCAAGAGATAGTTGTGCCAAATCCGCTCTTGGCTGGTGAGGCCGGCGTATTGTTCCAGCCGGCTTAGTTTATCGATCATGTCCTTGTGCGTCGGTTCGCGCTTGGCAATGAAGCGTTGCGAATAAGGATCGTCGCGCTCGACCATCGAGGGCATGGTACCATAGCGCTTTTGCCCCAATCCGACACCGTGCATGCTTACGATTAGACCGGCGTAGGCATCTCGTGCGATCACATTGTCGATGCCCTTGCCGTAGAAATTCGACCGAAATTCACGCGGAGTGCGGGTAAACGGGATCGGCACTCCATTGTCATCTATGGAAGGATAAATGTCCCAATCCCACCAGCCGTTGTCGTGGGTCTCTGCCGCCAGCACCATCGACTGATAGGGTTTCAACTTGTCGAATCGATCGTTACCCCAGTGGGCGGCGAATTGCCCAGCGAGGTCGCCGTGGTCGTTTTGCGAGATCATTCGATAGTAATCAGAGTTTTCCGAGATGATCATGAGTAACTCCTTTCGCAGGCTGATGCAGTTTCCGGTTCATGTTCAAACCGGGCTGCATCAGCCCGGTTAAACTTTGATCTCTGTCTTAAAGTGGCTCCAGATTTCATGGTAAAGATCGGTGAAGCCTTTTTCATTGTGAATCTCAAACACATTTCGCGGCCGCGGCAGCGGCACATCAAAGATCCGTTTGACCGTCCCTGGCCGGCCGGTGAACAAAACGACTTTGTCCGACAGAGCGATCGCCTCGGTTAGATCGTGGGTGACAAACAGAATCGTTTTCTTGTTCGTATCCCAAATCCGCAAGAGCTCATCTTGCAGAACCAAACGCGTTTGCGCGTCGAGCGGGCCAAAGGGCTCGTCCATTAAAATGATATCGGGATCGTAGATCAGCGTGCGGATGATCGAGCAGCGTTTCTGCATGCCGCCGGAAAGCTCGAACGGATAATGGGTTTCAAACCCGGTCAGCTGCATGGTGTCAATGAGTTTTTGCGCAGTTTGCGCCCGCTGCTCCTTCGACGCGCCGCGGATTTTTAGGGCCAATTCGACGTTTTCAATCAACGTCAGCCAGGGAAACAGATTGCTGTCTTGAGTGACAAACCCGACATCGGTGTTGATCGATGTGATCTCGCGGCCTTTGTAATTGAGCCGTCCTTGGTAGGGTAACGAGATGCCGGCGATGATCTTGAGCAAAGTGCTTTTGCCGCAGCCGCTCGGTCCGACGATCGTGGTAAACGAGCCCTTTTCCACCGGCAGGGTCACATCTTTTAGCGCAAGAACGGATTTGCCTTTGGAGCGATAGGTCTTGGTGATGTGGGTAAGGTCGATGATCGGGTCCATCTTATGAAGACCGCCTGAAAGTATTCAACGATCCTGCTTAGGCTCCGACGCTTTTTGCTTCGACTTCCGGGCGCCACTTCAACAAGCGCCGTTCGAGCAGAGACAACAATCCGTCGAGCACGACAACGAGAAGAGCCAGAATGGTCACGCCGACAAAGATGCCGTTGGTGTCATAGGTGCCTTGGTTATAGTTGATAAAAAACCCCAGCCCTTTGGTGGAGGCGATGAATTCTCCTACTACCGCGCCGATGACTGAGAATGGAATGCCCGCCCGCAGACCGACGATGATAAATGGCAAGGTGGCCGGCAAGAAGACTTCGCGCACGACTTGCCAACCGGAAGCCCCCATGATGCGGATGATCGCCACGTAGTCTTCGTTCACTGAGCGCAGCCCAGCGAACGTGTTGATGAACACGACGAAGAACACCATGGTCAAGATGATGGCGATCTTGGACATCAAGCCGATGCCGAACCAGATCACGAACACCGGCGCCAAGGCGACTTTTGGGATGCCGTTAAAGAGCGTGATGTACGGATTCAGAATATCGCCGAGCAGTTTGATGCGTCCGCACAGAAAGCCGAGAGCGACGCCGGTGATGGCGCCGATCACATAACCCGCCGCCATTTCTTTTAGCGTCGCATCGAAGTGCGGCCAGATCGTCCCCGTAGCCACGACCTCGACAATACCGCGCCCAATCTCCATCGGCTGGCTGACCAGCCGCGCAACGCTGGGCCATTGCCAGGCGGCGATTTCCCAAAGCACGAGCGTGCAGAGACCGGGGAGGAGAACAAGAAAGCTGCGCCAGTTCGGCAGCGAAGCGCTTTTTTGCCGCGACTCGATTGCAGTTTTTTCTTCGAACTCGGTCGGCGCTGAGCTTCTCGCGGTGCGATCTTCCATAGAGTTTTTCGGGTCTGGATTTCTTCGTTTGGATGGATTCAGCTGGGTTCTACGGCAAATATTGGTTGGTCCAGAATTCGCCCTCGGTCGTATTAAGCTCGGATTTGAGCAATCCGACCGCGACAAAAACCTTGTTCATATTGTCCCATCCCGATTTTGTCATCCTCAGGTTACGACGAAAGGTAGAGCGGCTGCGGCTCATTACGGTTTTAAGAACAGTTGGACTGATTTTTGGAAACTGTTTGACCAGGAGATCATCGGACTCGGCGGGGTTGTCGATGATTAAATTGTTGCCGCGCGCAATCGCGCGCAACAGAGCGCGCGTCGCGTCGGGGTTGGCTTTGATATAATTGTCCAACGCGTGCACGGATTCATGCGGGTAGTCTTTGAAGATTTCAATCTCGTTACCCAAGCGGATAAAGGTATAACCCCATCCTTCCAATTCCGGCTGCTCGGTGTCCGGGATGCCGCCGACGATCATGTCGACCTGGCCATTTTTGAGCGCGTTCACGCGCGCTGAGCCGGCGCCCACCGCCGCAAAACGCACGTCCGCGTCAGGTTTAAGATTATTTTGCCGAAGCAGATAACGAACCACCTGTGCCGGGGCGCCGCCGACCGTTACCGCGCCGATGGTCGTGCCTTTGAGCGCTTCGATTTTTTGCGCGACGGTCATTTTAGCGATTTGGCTTTTCGCCAGTCCACGGCTTTCCAACCATTTGTTGTTGGTTGCGATATGCCATTCCAGTGAAGCCGGAAAGATACCCACGGAAAACATGCGGTCCCCTCTCGAGCGAGCCACCAGCACGTCAGAAGCGGCCGTGGAAACGAATTGAACGTCGCCGTTCATGACCGCCGCCATGGTGACCGCTCCGCCGGTGGTCAAGATATGTTCGAAGTCGATACCTTCCTCTTTGAAGTATCCTTTGCGCTGAGCGATCCAGATCGGCGCGAAATCGAGGCCGGCGGTCGAAGTCGCTAATCTTATTTTGGTCAGCGGCTTCGCTTGTCCCATGGCCGGCGTTGAAGCACTACTTAAAAGGAATAGATACGCGAGCAAGACCAACCCGAGTTGTTTACTGCTGTGTTTCACTAAGAGTTCCTCCCAAGGAATCCGCTAATTTGAAGAAAGCAAATAATTGATCGGCAACTTTTCGGCGCGATAATATTCGTGCAAAAATTCGTCCTGATTCGCATAGCGGCGCTTGGCTATGAGCCGGCCCTGAAACGAGACGATCAACGGATCGACATCGAACGGGTAAGGCGTGACCGTGGCGCGGCTTTCGTCTTTGATCGTGAAAGTTAGAATCGTGTCCTCTTCGCCGGGTTGGCTAGGCGCAGGCACATTGCTCAGTGTGTTGCTTGGACCGTTCTTTCGCTGCGTGCTGTTGAAAGGATAGCGATTGCAAATGAACTGGCCCATCTGATCGTAGACTTCCATCAGTTTAAAGTTCGTCCACAAGTGTTCCTCGGATACGAAAGCGCGATATTGTTCCGAGCTTTTCAATTGTTTCATCAGTTCGGCGCGATAGCTTTCCTGTTCGGTGAGAAATTCTTTTACCTCGGGATAGACTGCGTAGTCCGGCATATATGGGAGCAACCCCCGGCCTTGAGTGAGCAGGCCGTCGGAGTGGAGAGAAACGATATAGCCCGCATAAGGATCCTGTTCAGCGAGTCGATAGATCCCATGGCGGTAAAAATCGAGCCAGACTTTGCCGCCGAGATGTTTGATGCTGCCGATATAATCTGGCGGCAATCCTTCGTCGTTGATCTTCGGCTTGATCTCCCAATCCCACCAGCCGGTGTCGTGCTCCTGAGCGGCCAAGACCATCGCGGCGTAAGGAGAAGGTCGTGCGAAAGTGTCGTTGCCCCAATGGGCCGCGAACCAGCCGGTGACTCTCGAGTGATCGACCTGGAGGATCAGCAACAATCGGTTCTCATCATAGGGGCAAACCATCATAAACTTAACCTCCATCCTCGTCGCGGAACATTTTTACAAGTCCTGCCGCGACCGATATCGCCGCGGAGTGACTTTTTCGTTCAAGGTTCAAAGTTCCAAGTTCAACGTCGGATTCTGACCTTGAACCCTTGAACCTTGAACCTTGAA